>OLVY01000736.1_pt1 | contig 23223 bp, 14 predicted proteins | sample 1674261 | NCBI WGS metagenome assembly OLVY01 (sample SAMEA103958155, study PRJEB25191) | human gut metagenome | biome: human-associated habitat [ENVO:00009003]; feature: intestine environment [ENVO:2100002]; material: feces | place: Germany | collected 2013/2015
TACCAGATGGTGCAGGGTAATGTGGGCTACATCCGGGTCCGCCAGTTTGATTCCACCACCCCCAGTGAACTGGATTACGCCATCCGCAGCCTGAGCGCCAACGGCGCGGGCAGCCTGGTGTTTGACCTGCGCGATAACGGCGGCGGCCTGCTGGACGATGCCATCCAATGCATCGACCTGATCGCCCCGGAGGGCACGCTGGCCTTTGCTGAGGACAAGAACGGCACCCAGACCCTGCTGGGCACCAGCACCAGCGAGTCCCAGATCGGCCTGCCCGTGGTCTGCCTGGTCAACGGCAGCACCGCCAGCGCGGCGGAGCTCTTTGCCAGCAGCCTGCGCACCCTGAATGGTGCCCGTCTGGTGGGCACCACCACCCAGGGCAAGGGCACCATCCAGAGCAGCCCCCAGCGCCTGTCCGATGGCAGTGCCGTGGTGGTCACCGTGGCTAAGCTGGTCTGCGGCGATGGCAGCTGCTTTGACGGCACCGGCCTGACTGTGGATGTGGAGCGCCCCCTGACTGCGGACGAACAGACCGCATACTATGATTACACTGTGGAGAACGATCCCCAGATCCAGCGTGCCGTGAGCACTGCCCAGCAGATGAGCGGCACCACCACCGTGAGCGGTGTCAACGAAGCGGCTTCCAGTGAAGCTGCCGACAGTGCCGCCGCCGAGAGCGTAGCGGAAGGGGATGCTGGGGCTGCATCTGCTGAGAGCACTCCGGCAGAGACCGCGCCCGCCGAAAGTGAAGCAGCAGGGGAGAGCACTGCATCCAGTAGTCAAGAATAAGAGAACAACCCTCTCCGTCAGCGCTGACGCGCTGCCACCTCTCCCGAAGGGCGAGGTCTTGGCAATTCATGCAAAGTCTGCGGTTTTGTCAAAAGCTCCCCCTTTGGGGGAGCTGGCGAGCGAAGCGAGACTGAGAGGGTTATTTTGGAAAAGAAAGGATAGAGCCATGCCCGAACTGACCGACCTGTCTTATGTGCGCGCCCTGTGCGAAAAATATGATTTTGCCCTCTCCAAGGGCTTTGGCCAGAACTTCATCGTCAACCCCGGCCTTCCCCCCAAGATCGTGGATGCCAGCGGTGTGGACAAGCGTTACGGCGTTCTCGAGATCGGCCCCGGCATCGGCGTGCTGACCCGGGAGCTGGCAAAGCGGGCGGCAAAGGTGGTCTCCATCGAGGTGGACGAGCGCCTGCCGCCCCTGCTGGCCGAGACCATGGCGGGCGTGGATAACTTCAAGCTGGTATTGCAGGATGTTCTGAAAGTAGACCTCCGCGCCCTCATCGAAGAGGAGTTCCCCGGGATGCCGGTGGCTGTCTGCGCCAACCTGCCCTACTACATCACCAGCCCCATCGTCATGAAGCTGCTGGGCGACCGCCTGCCCATCCAGAACCTCACCGTCATGGTGCAGAAGGAGGCCGCCGACCGTCTGGCCGCTGCCCCCGGCACCCGGGCGTCCAGCGCCATCAGCTGTGCCGTGAGCTACTACGCCACCTCAAAACTGATGTTCACCGCCGCGCCGGGCAGCTTCTACCCGGCCCCGAAAGTCACCAGTGCCGTTGTGCGGATGGACATCCGCCCCACTCCCGCCGTACAGGTGGAGGACGAGGACGGCTACTTCGCCCTCATCCGTGCCGCTTTCGGCCAGCGCCGTAAGACCGCCGCCAACGCCATCGCCAGCGGCCTCGGCCTGCCGAAAGATAAGGTCATCGCGGCCATCGAGGCGGCGGGCTTCGACGCCCGCATCCGCCCCGAGGCCCTGACCCTCGAGGACTTCGCTGCCGTACAGCGGGAGCTGAAGTAAAATTTTATCATAATAAAACGCCAAGGCCCTCGCAGTTTGGAACAGAACTGCGGGGGCCTTGGTCGTTATGTGGAAGGAATGGAGGATGGCAATCTGCTTACCTCAGCAGTGCGGTGTGGTCTGCGCCGCCCACGGTGAAGGTGGAGGTGGAGCCGCTGTGGCTGAGGGCGAAAGGTGTGCTGCCCGCACCGAGGGCTGCAACATCGGAGAGGGAGAGGGTAGAAGTGCAGCTTTCGGTGGAGAAGACAACGGTCTCGATGTTCTCAGAGCGGAGGTCGGTCAAATCGGAAAGGACGCCCTGCAGGGACGCCGTCTCCTGAGCGACATAAATGTAGAGAGTATGGTTGATCTGGCTCAGCTGGACCAGCTGGACGTTCTGGATGATATTGGTCTGAGCCGGGTCGAGGACACGCAGACCGGTGGAGATGCTGCTGTCGCTGTTGTGGGAGACATCGCGGTACTCCACCTCATTGCAGACCTCGCAGATGCGGTACTCGCGGCTGTTGTCGCCTTTGACAGGCGTCCAGTCGCTCCACTGATGGCCGAGGGCGGGCAGCTCCTCCGTCTCAGTGACGACACAGCCGCTGATGGTGCAGCTGCGCTGGCGCTCGCCCTTCTCGGTGCAGGTGGGCTCTTTGGTGATGACCCACTCGCCGAAGGTGTGGGTCTTGCTGACGGGGATGGCCTCGGTCTGGGTATCGTCGCCACGGATGCAGTCACGGTGCTTGGAGCCTTCCTCGACACAGGTAGCGTCCCGGTCGATGACCCACTCACCGTACTCGTGGCCGAGGGCCTTGATGGCCTCAGTCCGGGTATCGCCGCAGACGGAACAGGTGAAGGTCCGCACGCCGTCGGCAGTGCAGGTGGGCTCCTTCGTGACGACGCCTGCATCCCACTTGTGGGTGCTCTTATCCACCGGGATGCTCTCGGTCTTGGGAGCGCCGCAGACGACGCAGGTATAGGTCATGATGCCCGGCTCGGCGCAGGTCGCGGCCTTGGTCACGACGCCCGCGCCGTAGCTGTGCTGGCCGGTGGCGTTGAGCGTTTCGGTCTTCGTATCGCCGCAGACCGCGCACTGGTAGGTGACGGTGCCGTCCTGGCCGCAGGTAGCCGCTGTCGTGGAGAGGACTTTCCACTGATGCTGGCCGGTGGCGGGGATGCTCTCGGTCTGGGTAGCGTCGCTGCGCACACAGTCACGGTGTTTGGAGCCTTCCTTGACACAGGTAGCGTCCCGGTCAATGACCCACTCGCCGTACTCGTGGCCGGGGGCCTCAATGTCCTCAGTCCGGGTATTGTGGCAGACGGTACAGGTGAAGGTGCGCACGCCCAGCTCAGTGCAGGTGGGCTCCTTCGTGACGACACCCTCGTTCCAGGTGTGCTGGCCGGTGGCGGGGAGAGTGTGACGGAACGTGGTGCCGCAGTGGTCCACCATGCAGGTGTATTCGATGTAGCCGGGGTTGCCGCAGTTCGGATCCTGATGGTCGCTGACGGTCCAGTTGTGGACGGAAGCGATGTCGCCGTACTTGGCCTTTTCTGCCTCACTCATCTCGGGCGTTACGCGGTCGGGGGAGTGAGAAGTGGAATGGCTGTCCGCGTAGACACCGTTGTGGAAGATCCGCGAGATGCTGGTGGTGCCGCTCTTTACGAGCTTCACGAGGCCCGACCTGCCGTTTTCCATGAGGCTGATGACCTTGTCCAGCGTCTTGCCGTCGCTGCTTTGGATGGCATTGTCGGCGTCGGGGGCGGTTGCGGTGATGGTACCGCCGGTTATCGTGATTTTGCTGGAGTCGCCGCTGTAGCTGCCGCCGATGCCGGCGCCGGTGTCATAGCCGGTGGCTGTGATGGTGCCGCCGCTGATGGTGACATCGGCGTAGCTGCCGCCGATGCCCGAAGAACCGTCGCTGCTATGCTTGTTGCCTGCGGCGTTGACCGTGCCGCTCTTGATGGTCACGCTGCTGCGGCTATTATGGCCCGAGCCGATGCCGGCAGCGGAATCGCCGCCCGTTGCTTTGATGGTGCCGCCGTCGATCACGACGTCCACCTTGCCGGAGTCATAGCCTGAGCCGATGCCGGCAGCGAGATTGCCACCCTTGACGTCTTTGAGTTCGGCGTTACCGGAGATGTTGACCGTGGAAGAGCGACCGTAATAGCCCGAACCGATGCCGGCGCCACCGTCCTTGCCCTCGGCCTTTTCAATGGTGCCGTCGGTGATGTTGATGGTGACAGCGCCCTTCTTGCTGTCGTTTTTGGTGTCACCGCTGCCGCTGCCGATGCCTGCGCCGCCGTATTTGCCGCCCGAAGCGCTCTTGATGGTGCTGTCGCCGGAGATATTGATCTCGGTCTCGCCGGAGACGTTGGAGCCGGAGCCGATGCCTGCGCCGCTGAGCCACTTGTCGGAGTGATTGCGAGAGTCAAGGCTGACGCCGCCCGTGGCCGTGATTTCGCCGCCCTTGATGTTGATGGTGGTCTTATTAAGGGCGTTGCCGCCGGAGCCGATGCCGGCACCGGAAGCCTGGCAGGACCCGTTCTCTTTGCCGCCGCCCTCAGCCGTGATAGTGCCGCCCTCGATGTTGATGATGGTGCTGCCGTTGCTGCCGTTGCCGCTGCCGATGCCCGCAGCGGTGGAGCCGCCCTTGGCAGTAACTTTTGTTGCACCCTTGATGAGGATGTCGGTGTTGCCCTTGGCTCTATTGCCGCTGCCGATGCCTGCGCCGCCGCCGCCGCCAAGGCTGGAATCACCGCCGCCGGTGGCCGTAATAACGGTCACGCCGCCGTGGAGAGTGATGTGGGTGTCGCCGGTGGAGTGACTGCCTGAACCGATGCCCGCGCTGCCGTCGTAGCCGTCGCCGCCGCCTGTGGCCTTTTTAATGGTGCCGCCGGAAATATTGATGGTGGTCTCTCCGGAAGAACTGGTACCGGAACCAATGCCTGTGCCGATGTCTGCCGTGGCTGTGACATTGCTGCCGGTGATGTGGATGTCGGTCTTGCCCTTGGCGCTATCGCCGCTGCCGATGCCGGAACCGGAAGAACTCGAAGCATTGATGGTGCCGCCGTTGATGTGGATCTCCGTGGCGTTGGTAGAATAGCTGCCGCTGCCGATGGCTGCACTGAGGCCGCTGGAGGCTGTGACGTTGCTGTCAGTGATACGGATAATGGTCTTGAAGGTGTTCGGATCACCTGTAGGAGGACTGAAGACGCCTCCTTCACTGCCGATGGCTGCGCCGCTGCCGCCGACGGCATTTACTGTACTGTTGCGTTCTATCGTGATGTCGGCGTTGCTCTGAGAGCCGTAGCCGGTGCCGATGCCTGCGCCCGAGGTATTAGTGGAAGCAGCGGGGGTCTCCAGAGTGCTCACAGACGCATTGCGGATGGTGATGTGAGTTTCGCCCTTGGCTCTTTCGCCGCTGCCGATGCCGGCACCGCCGTAGGCAAAAGCACTTTTGACACCCTTTTCGGGATTCGTATCGTGGATGTTGATGGTCGTCTCGCCGGTGGAGAATTCGCCCGAACCGATGGCTGCGCCGCCGCTGCTACCTGCGGACACGAGCGCATCTCCGGAGATGTCGATTTTGGTTTCGCCCTTAGACTGTTTGCCGCTGCCGATGCCGGCACCGCCATTGCCGTAGCCGGTGGAAGCGTTGACCTTGCCGCCAGTGATGTTGACGTTGGTCTCGCCGGAAGAGTTTTTGCCGCCGCCGATGGCTGCGCCGCCATTGCCGTAGCCGGTGGAAGCGTGGACCTCGCCGCGGGAGATGTTGACGTTGGTCGCGCCGGAAGAGTTTTTGCCGCCGCCGATGCCTGCGCCGCCGTCCCGGCTCTCGGCATCTTCAATGGTGCCGCCGGAGATGTTGATTTGGGTTTCGCCGTGGGATTCCGCGCCCGCGCCGATGCCAGCGCCGCCGTCCTTGCCTGTGGCATTTTTAATGGTGCCGCCGATGATGTTGATGGTGGTAGCCGTGGAGGAGTTCGAGCCGCTGCCGATGCCTGCGCCGCCGGTGCCGCCGATGGCCTCGGTGATGGTGCCGCCGGAGATGTTGATCTCGGTAGCGAAGGCGGGGCTTGCGCCCGTGCCGATGCCCGCGCCGCCGCTGCCGCCGGTGCCGCCCTTGGCAGACCCGATGGCGCCGCCCAAAATTTTCACAACTTGATCGCCGCGGATGCCGGTGCCGCCTTTGCCACTGATGCCGGTGCTGTCGCCGCCGGTAGCCTGCTGTATCTCGCCGCCGGAGATGGTGAGAGTACCGTCGCTGTGGATGCCGCTACCGCCGGTGCAGGTGTTCCCGTTGGCATTGCCGCCGATGGCTTTTTGGATGATACCGCCAAGGATCTCCATGGTCTTGCTATAGATGCCGTGGCCGCCGTTGCCGCTGCCGCTGCTCTTGCCTTCGCCGCCCTGCGCGGTTCCGATGGCGCCGCCGGAGATGGTGAGCTCACCGACGCTGTAGATGCCGCTGCCGCCGGTAGATTGGCTTTCGCCGCCCGTGGCTTTGTTGATTTGGGCGCTCTGAGAGATGGAGAGGTCGCCTCTGCTGTAGATGCCGCTGCCGGCGGTAGTTGTGCCGGTGCCGCCGGTGGCTTTCTGGATGGAGGCCTGACCGAAGATGTTCAGGGTGCTGTCGCTGTGGATGCCGTCGATGCGGATGCCGTCGCCACCGTACTTGCCGTTGCCGCCCTGCGCGTTTACGATGGTGCCGCCGGAGATGTTCAGGGTGCTGTCGCTGTGGATGCCGTGGCCGGCGAAACCGGTGCCGTTGCCGCCCTGCGCTTTTTTGATGGTGCCGCCCTGAATCGTGACGGTAATATTCCTGCTACTGTTGCCGCCGCCGATGCCGTCGCCGGTGCTGCCACCCACGGCCTCCTCGATGGTGCCGCCAGAGATGGTGATATTGGTATTTCTGCTGTTGTTACCGCCGCCGATGCCGGCACCATAGTCGCCGCCCTGGGCTTTTACGGTGCCGCTGGTGATGTTGACGGTGGTAGTGCCGAAGGAGTTTGCGCCGCTGCCGATGCCTGCGCCGTTGTCGCCGCCGTTGGCGGTGATGTTGCCGCCTGTTATCTCAATGGTGCCGGTACCTTTGCCGTTGCTCGAGCCGATGCCAGCAGCGCCACTGCCGCCTGTGGCAGTCAGGATGCCGGAATCTTTTTCGGATGTGATGGTCAGTTTGCCGGTGTCAACAGAATCATCGTTGTCATCCTTGCTCTTTTCGTTGTGCTCGAGGCCGGCATGTTGGCCGTCGCTGGTGAGGGTATTGTCGCCCTTGAGCGTGATCGTCGTGTTGCCCGCGCCCTCGACGCTGAGGGCGGCGTCGTTGTTAGCCTTAATGTTGACATCCTCCAGCGTCACGTTGAGGGTGCTGTCTTTGACCTTGTTGATGATTTTGATGACGTAGTTGGTGACGTTTTCGGCTGTGTTCCTGAAGTTTTCCGCCGCGGTCTTCAAGGCCGTGGTCGATTCGTCCCGGGTCTCTTCGTCGTCATTGGCGTCGGCGACCTTGAGGGATGCGCCGGTGTACGTGAGCTGGCTTCCCAGCACAGGGCTGTCGCCGGTCTGGGTCTTTTTCGTGGAATCAGTCTCGTTTTTCTCGCCGCCGGTGGTGTCGCCGGACTGGTTCTCGTTTTCCTCGCCGCCGGTGGTGCCGCTGGGCTGGTTCTCGTTTTCCTCGCCGCCGGTGGTGTCGTCGGACTGGTTCTCGTTTTCCTCGTTGCCGGTGGTGTTGTTGGGCTGGTTCTTGTTTTCCTCGCCGCCGGTGGTGTTGTTGGGCTGGTTCTTGTTTTCCTCGCCGCCGCCCTTGGTGTCGCCGAGGTAGACCATGTCTTCGTTTTCGCTGTCGCTGTCTTCTGATGGGGGCGTGGCCGACATGGATTTGGCGGGAGATTTTGCGAGGGTGGTGCCTTCAGAAGAGCCGCCGCCGGGGGCGGGGGTATCCTCTGAGCGCTTGCCGCCCTTGATGACGATCTTGCCGTCGCGGTCTTCATCACCCTTGTTTTTATCTATGCTGTTGGCGTGCTTCACATAGGTTTTGCCGTTGTCTTTGGTGATGGTGATGTTACCATCGCCTATGTAATAGACATCCGCATACGCCGGTGCAGCCATGCCGGCCACCATTGCGGCTGTCAGTGCCAGCGCCGTCACCCGGTGGGACGCGGGTCGGGGGGGGGCGGCACCCGCAGCGGATGCCCCAGAACGCGCATTGCAAGCTTGCGATAAGAGATCATAGAAACCTCCTCTGAAAAGTGTGAGTTTTACACAGAAGCTCCCAACAAAGCGGCAGGAGCTTGTGGAAGAAGCATAAATGTTGAGTCTGATTTATTCTACCACATTCCGGCCATAATGTGAACAAATCTGCGTGAATCGCCGTTTTTTGTGCGTGAATCGCCTCGCGGATGTCTTGAAACGCCCTGACGACAGCGCTGCATGGGCCGACAGCGGGGCCGGGGGCAGACAAAGATATTGACAAGCGGGGCGGTTTCTGGTATTCTACTAAAGTACCCTGTGCAAACGATACTCGCTGGTGTGGCGCAATGGCAGCGCAACTGATTTGTAATCAGTGGGTTGCAGGTTCAACTCCTGTCACCAGCTCCAAAAAGTCCTACGATATACCGCTGAAAAGCGGCGTGTGTCGTGGGGCTTTTGCTTTTTGGAAAAGGTACGCAGGACTGTTCAATAAAGAAAAAAGTGCTATAATACTTATAAGCCTGAAACTTTACACGAAAGGATGGGTGTGTTATGAGTACAAGAGAATTGGCGAAGAGCTTGATTGACCAAGTGCCGGAAAACAAGCTGCCGTATATTATTGCCTACTTGCAGGGGGCTGCTATTCCGGATGAAAGTGAAACACCGAATGCCGACACGCTGGAAGCCTTTGAAGAACTGGACAACGGCGGTGGTCATACCTACAACGGGCCGGTTGAAAATCTGATCAGCTCGTTGCTGGAGGATGAAAGTGCTTGAAGTAAAATACTCCACTAGATTTAAGAAAGATTTGAAAGTGCGCCAGAAGCGGCATTACAATATGGCTTTGCTTCAGCAGGTCATCAATGTACTGGCCGTTCCTGAACAGCTCCCGCCACAGAATAGAGATCACAGCTTGACGGGTAGCTACATTCCCCATAGGGAATGTCATATACAGCCGGATTGGCTGCTGATCTACTACCAGACAGATACGGAGTTGTATTTGTACCGCACCGGCACACACGCCGATTTGTTCGGCCTATAAAGGAAACAGGAAAGAGGCCAAGACCTGACAGAATGGGTCTTGGCCTCTTTTTCTGCAAGGTATGCAGAAAAATCATGCCGCCCGGCGGGGCGTAGGTATTGAAATCGGCTCATCACGCGATTATAATTGACTCAGCTAAGCAAAGAACGTCCAAATGAAAGGGGATACCATGCCCGAATTTTCCACCATGCTGGACCTGCAGGCGCAGATGATGCTTCTGCTGGCCATCGGCGTTTTTCTGGCAAAGAAAAAGCTCATCACCGACCAGGGCCGCGCCTGTCTGACCGACCTGCTGCTCTTCATCATCCTGCCTGCAAACATCATCCAGTCGTTCCGCATCGAGTTCAACGCGGAAATTTTCCGCAGCACCCGGGACATCCTCATCCTGTCGATTTTATTGCAGGTGCTCTACGGCGTCGTCTGCGCAGTGTGCTACAACCGCTACCCCTTCGCGCGGAAGGCCGTCATGCAGTACGGCACGGTCTGCTCCAACGCGGGCTTCCTCGGAAGCCCGCTGGCGGAGGGGCTCTTCGGCGGGATAGGGCTGCTGCTGACGTCGTTCTACCTCATCCCCCAGCGCATCGTGATGTGGTCGGTGGGCGTGTCCTACTTCATGCAGGATGCCGCCCCCGCCACGCCCGAGGAAAAGAAAAAGCACCGCCTCGCAGTGCTCCGCAAGACCATCACCCACCCCTGCATCGCGTCGGTGTTCGTGGGCATGGTCATCATGCTGACCCAGTGGCAGCTGCCCACCTTCCTCGGCAAGGCCGTCCAGTGTACCAGCAGCTGCAACATGACCATGTCGATGTTCCTCATCGGGGCCATCATCGGCAGCCGCGACCTTCACCCGCTGCTGGACAAGGACGCAATCATCTACTGCATCATCCGGCTCTTCCTGATGCCGCTGGTGGTGCTGGTGGGATGCCGTGCGGCCCATGTGGGCCAGCTGGCCACCGGCGTGGCCGTCGTTCTGGCCGGTATGCCGATGGGCGGCACCACCACCATCCTCGCCGAGAAGTACGGAGCAGACTCCACCTTCGCCAGCAAGTGTACGGCCATCTCCACGGTGCTGTCGCTCATCACGACGCCGCTGTGGTGTTTGGTGGTGTAATAAAAAGCAAGCGTCCTCGGAAAAAATCCCGAGGACGCTTTTGTATAATTGGCAGGCTGTCCTTTGTACAACCTCTCAGTCTGCTTCGCAGACAAGGCCGGGTTGCGGCTCCCAGCGTCTGCTGCGCTGCCGCTTGCATCCTGCTGGCCGCGGCCCCAACAGCGACTCCCTGTTTCCGCCGCTGGCGGCGGTCGTCGCCGTTGCCCCTGGTAGGGGAGCCTCTGGCGAAGAGGCGAAGCTTCACGAAATGCCAAGGCCTCCCCTCGGTAGGGAAGGTGGCATCGCGCAGCGATGACGGAGAGGTTTAATCCACTGCTACATAACCCGCCTTCTCGATGCACCTGCGTCCCTCGTCGGTATCCAGCCAGTCGTAGACCTTCCGCTGGGGGCTGTCGGGGGCGGCGTCCGCGTGGACGACTGCGTAGAACTCGTTGCAGAGCGGGTAGCTCTCATCGGCGATGGTGTCATTGCCGGGGGTCACGCCATCCACGGCCAGCAGGCGGAGGCCAGGCTTCGAGTACATCTCGCTGATGTAGTAGTAGACCGAAAAGCCGATGGCGTTGGCAGAGTTGTTGTACTCGGCGATGCTGTCCACGAGGCCGCCCATGTCGGCGGGGGCAAGCTCGGTGGGCGCGGCCATCAGCTGGCCGTCGCCCTTGTCGATGAGCAGCTTTTTGAAGAGGGTCTGACTGCCCGAGTCCACGCCCCGCTGGAACGCCACGATGGGGGAGTCCGCGCCGCCCACGTCCTTCCAGCTGGTGATGCGGCCCGCATAAATATCCCGCAGCTGCTGCTGGGTCAGGCTCTGGACGGGATTCTCTTCGTTGACGATGAACACCAGTGCGTCCCGGCCAATGGCTTTCTGTTCGAGCTTTGCGTCGGCCTCGGCCAGCTCTTCCTTGACGTACTCGGGGGCCTCGTAGACGATGAGCAGCTGTGCGCCGTAGTCCTCGCTGTCGCTGCGGGACCAGAGGCCGAAGTTCTCCCACGCATAGGCCGTGGTGCTGACGGTGATGCTGGTCTGGGCCTCGAGAAGGTCCATGCCGGTGACATCAGCCTTCATCTGGGCCATCAGGGGGATGCAGGCCGTGGAGCCGTCGAGGCGGGGGAACTCGTCCTCGGTCAGGAAGGGGACGGGCGTGTCCGGGTCGGGGACGGACGCTGCCGGAGAGTCGGCGGGGGAGTCCGTAGTGCCGGTCTTGCAGGCGGTGAGCATCGCCGCCCCGAAGCCGAGGCCCATCACGTGCAGGAAGCTGCGGCGGGAGATCATCTCTTTCATATCAAAATCCTCCGTGTCAGTACAGGTAGCCCCCGCCAGCGTCGTCGCTGGGGGAGGAGAAGATGCTTTCGCGGTAGAGCCACTGGCCGGTGGAGTCCATCAGGCCGTAGTCGAAGCCCTGCCGCGCGATAAAGCAGTCGTCGGGCAGGTCGTCCGGGCTGTAGCAGCTGCCGAGGCGGCGGAGAAGCAGATTGCCCTCCATGTCCAGCACATCGTAGAGGCTGCTGCCGTCACGGCTGTCCCGGCAGGCTGTGAGCAGAGGGCCGCTGGCGGTGCTGGTGAGGTAGGAAGCATAGGTGTACTGCTGGGCCTCACCGGCGGACGACCAGAGCAGACCCTCTCCGCCGTAGGTCTGGATGGCGATGGTGTCGTAGTTTTCGTCGTTGTACAGCAGCAGGGCGTAACCGTCGGGCAGGGCCGTCACGCTGATGTACTGTGCTTCTTCCACGGGCGCTGCCTCCACGTCGGTCAGGAGTGCGCCGGTGGTGCCGTCGTAGACTTTCAGGATGTTGTCCGTCGTCAGCACAGCGACGTTGCCGAAGCGGTAGTCGGTATCGTACCGCTGGACGCCGATGCTCTCGCCGCTGGCGAGGTCGATGAGGGTGTAGGGGCTGTCCGGGTCATCGCTGCCGGAGAGGACGACGCAGCCGGGGGTGTAAGTGTTCACGGCCCAGTCGAAGCGGCCCAGCTCCACGGCCTCGCCGCCGTTCAGATCGTAGAGGACGGAGCGGCTGTCCTGACGGCTCTGGAGGCAGGCGACGCCCACGCCGCAGGCCGAGACGGCGCTGTCCTCTTCGCCGGTGAGCAGTTCGCCGGTGGTGACGTTGTAGAGGGCTTCGCGGGCGATGCCCCAGTCTGAGCCGCGGAACCAGCTCAAATCGAGCCAGTCGGCAAAGCCGCCGCGATACGATGCGAGGGAGCTGGCTGTGCAGCCGTCCTCCCGCATCAGCACATTGCCCTCCCGGTCGGTGATGAGGACGTACTGGTGGAGCGGCTGGTCGGGGTCGTCGTAGGCGTAAGTAAGGCCCTCGGGCAGGTCGTAGCAGTTGAAGATGAGGCGCTGGCCGTCCTCGTCCACCACGAGACAGTCGAGCGCTGTTTCGGGTACGGGAAGCTGGGCGCCTGTGGCGAGGTCGTACACCCGAGTGCCGCCGGTGGTGCCGTTCTCGAAAGCCCAGACGTCGGCGTCGTCCCGCAGGATGAGCAGCCCGCCCGAGAGGGTGGCGTTCACGGCGTAGGGGAAGGTCATGACCGGATTGCCGTCGGCGTCGTAAAGGGTGGAAGTGCGCTCCTCCGTGCCGGGGGTGGAGTGGGCCACGAGGTAGTGGCCCGTCTCGCCGGTGAGGGTGTCCTTCAGCAGCTGGATGCTGTCGGAGCTGCTGGCTTTGTAGAGCACCCTGCCGCCCCGGAGGATGATGCCGCCGCCGTTCCCGACGTAAGAGTAGACGTAGTGGAGCGAGTCGTCGCTGAGCCATGCGTCGCTGTAATACTGCGGAGCCTGCGATGCCGCCGTCCCCTCGTGCCGGGGCGACGCCGCAGGCAGCAGCGAACAGCTCGTCAGCAGCCCGCCCGCCAGCACGAGGCAGGCGGCGCGGCGGCTGAGTCGAAGCAGAGTGGTCTTCATAGAAACACCTCACAGTCTCCCAGAATTTGACTTTCCCATCTATAGTATATACGAAAGACCCGGACATTTCATTGCAGAAATGTGGCCGGGCCTGGTTACAGTTTTATGACAAGCTTATTCTTCGTCTCCCTGTTCCTTCAATTCCTTCAGGAAGGGCAGCAGGAACGGCACCGAGATGCAGAAGGTGAGGCCATCGGCGATGGGCTGACACAGCTCAATGCCGCTCAGGCCCCAGATGCGGGGCAGGGTGAGGATGAGCGGGATGAAGCAGACGCCCTGACGGCAGCAGGCGAGGAAGGTAGCCCGGCCCGACTTGCCGATGGACTGGAACATCATATTCGTCACGATGATGACGGGCTGTAAGAACATGGCGACGCACTGATACCGCAGGGCGGGCAGAGCCACGGCGGTGACCTCGGGGTCATCGCGGAAGAGGCGGATGAGGGGCTCGGCGTTGAACCAGCAGAGGGAGTTGAGCACTGCCATAAAGACGAAAGCCGTCGAGATGGTGAAGATGGCCGCTTTCCGCACCCGGGCAAAGCGGCGGGCGCCGTAGTTGAAGGCCGCTACAGGCTGCAGACCCTGTCCGACGCCGATAGCCACCGACAGCACGAACTGGAAGATGCGGGACACGATGCTCATGCCGGCCACGGCAGCGTCGCCGTAGTTGCGGGCGGCGACGTTCAGCAGCATGCTGCCGATGCTGTTCAGGCCCTGACGGCCGAAGCTGGGCGCACCGTTGAAGAAGATCTGCCCGAAGTCCCGGGCGCTGCGGGTGACCTGGGTGATGCGGAATCGGCTGACGGTCTTGCCCTGCAGAAACATGGAAAGCAGGATGCAGAAGCTGATGCTCTGGCTCAGAGCGGTGGCCGTGCCTGCGCCGCCGGTCCCCATGCCGAGGCCGAAGATGAAGACGGGGTCCAGCACGATGTTGAGCACACCGCCGGTGACGAGGCCGATCATGGCGAAGCTGGCCTTGCCCTCGTAGCGGAGGATGTTGTTCATCACGAGGCTCGACATCATGAGCGGGGCCGCGATGAGGATGGGCCGCGCGTAGGCGCAGGCGTGGGGCAGGATGGTGTCGGTGCTGCCCAGCAGCATCATGAAGTCGGGCAAGGCAGCGAGACCGAGAACGGCCAGCACTGCGCCGAAGGTCAGCGCCGTGAAGAAGCTGGTGGAGGCGAACTTTGTGGCCGCATGGGTGTCCTGACTGCCGAGGCTGCGGCTGATGATGCCGCCCGCGCCGTGGCCCAGCATGAAGCCGAGGGCCTGAATGATGGCCATCAGGCTCGACACGACGCCCACCGCGCCCGATGCGCTGGTGGACAGCTGGCCCACAAAAAAGGTGTCGGCCAGATTGTAGATGCTGGTGATGAGCATACTCAGGATGGTGGGGGCCGCGAGGCCGAGAATGAGCTTCGGCACGGGGGTCTGGGTCATTTTCTCGAACTGGAGCCTGCTGCGCTCCAGCTCGGCGGCGTCGGATGCGGTGCGGGGGGAAGACGGCATGAAGTGATACCTCACTTTCGGAAATCAAATAAAATACCGCTCTTTGTGCAAAGAACGGGTAAAATGCAGATATATAATAAGTATAGCGCAGATCGGGGGAAATGTCGAGATGGTGGCACTGCACCAGCGGCGGTCGGCTCCGTTGCAAAAAGTTAGGGTATTGAGTGCAAAAGCAGGAGAAAATGGAATGCCTTTTGGCAAATTTGCCAAAGAAAGGTCGAATTGCTTGTAGAAAATCACGTCAAGTGGTATAATTTATGGAAAGAAACAAAAGCGCGAAGACAAAAAACAGCGCAGAGAAAAGTTCCGGGGAGATCCTGCCCCGGGATACGGAGGGAAATCTTATGAAATCTGTGGCACAGACTATTATTGAAGCAGACCGCTTCTACACCATCGCCGCCAAGACCGGCAGCGTCATTCAGGCTGTGGAGAGCGTCAAGGACGGCGGCAACATCCGTCTGGGCAAGTACGAGCGCAAGCCCGAGCAGGAGTGGGCTTTCGTCCGCGAGGGCGACGGCGTTTACCGTATCCGCAACCGCGCTTCCGGCAAGCTCATCGACCTGATGATGACCGGCACCGCAAACGGCACCTGGCTCCACCTGTGGGAGGACGTGGGCGGCACTTCCCAGATGTGGAAGATGGAGCCCACCCCGGCCGGCACCGTCCGCCTGCGCTCCATGTGGGCTGCCGGCAAGTGCATCGACACCGTGGGCATGGGTACTGCGGACGGCGCTGTGCTCCAGATCTGGCAGGAGACTGCCGGCGAGGACCAGCTGTGGACCATCTCCGAGGTGAAGGACCGCGCAAAGCACGCCCCCAAGGCGGAGGAAAAGCCCGCTGAGGTCAAGGCCGAGGCCGCTGCTCCCGCCGAGGAAAAGCCGGTTGAGGAAAAGGCTGCACCTGCCGCGAAGAAGACCACCAGAAAGCCTGCGGCAAAGAAGACCGCCGCCAAGACTGCTGCGAAGTCCGCTGCGGCAAAGGCTGAAGCCGCACCCGCCAAGGCGGAGGAAAAGCCCGCCGAGGCCGCTCCTGCTGCAAAGCCTGCCCGCAAGACCGCTACCCGTAAGAAGACCACGAAGGCCAGCAAGTAAGCACGGCTACATAGCATCATAGCAAAAAGAGCACCCGCTCTCCACAGTGATGTGGAAAGCGGGTGCTTTTGGGTTTAGGGTCAGGTTTGCCTTCGTACAACCTCTCAGTGCCCCATCTTGCCCTTCTTGAACTTCAGCGCCGCTGCGATGAAGCCCTTGAACAGGGGATGTGCGCGGTTGGGGCGGCTCTTGAACTCGGGGTGGAACTGTGCGCCGAGGTGGAAGTCACGGCCCGGCAGCTCCACGGTCTCCACAAGGCGGCCATCGGGGCTGGTGCCGGAGATGACCAGACCGGCGTCCTGCATCTCCTGACGGTAGTCGTTGTTGAACTCGTAGCGGTGGCGGTGGCGCTCCCAAATCTCGCTCTGGCCGTAGCACTCGGCCATCTTGGTGCCGGGCAGGACGGTGCAGGGATACTTGCCCAGACGCATGGTGCCGCCCTTGGGGATGTTGCCCTGCTGGTCGGCCATGAGGGCGATGACGTTGTGCTTGCCGTCCGGGGTGAACTCGCTGGAATTGGCGTCGGCGTAGCCCAGCACGCCCCGGGCAAACTCCATCACCATGATCTGCATGCCCAGGCAGATGCCAAAGTAGGGCACGTTGTTCTCGCGGGCGTACTGGGCGGCCTGGATCATGCCCTCGATGCCGCGGTCGCCGAAGCCGCCGGGCACGATGATGCCGTCCACGTCCGCAAAGATCTCCTTGCAGGCGTTCTGGTCGGTCAGGTCCTCGCTTTCCACCCACTTGATCTCCACCTGGCTGTCATTCTCAAAGCCTGCGTGGTACAGGCTCTCCATCACAGAGAGATAGGCGTCGTGGAGCTTGACGTACTTGCCCACCAGCGCGATGGTGCAGGTCTTGCTGCGGGTGGCGATGCGGCTCACCACCTGCTTCCACTCGGTCAGGTCGGCGGGGGGCACGTCCAGCTTGAGCTTTTCCACCACCACGTCGTCCAGACCATTGGTGTGCAGCATCAGCGGGCACTGGTACAGGCTGGGCATGGTCAGGTTCTCGATGACACACTCCGGCTTGACGTTGCAGAAGGTGCTGATCTTGCGGCGGATGTCGGTGCCCACGCTGCCGTCGGCGCGCAGGATGATGATGTCCGGGTTGACGCCCATGCCCTGCAGCTCCTTGACCGAGTGCTGGGCAGGCTTGGACTTGTACTCGTTGGAGCCGGAGATGTAGGGCACCAGCACCACATGGATGAAGCAGCAGTTGTCGCGGCCCTGCTCCAGGCCCACCTGCCGGATGGCCTCCAGGAAGGGCTGGCTCTCGATGTCGCCGGTGGTGCCGCCGATCTCGGTAATGACCACATCGGCCTCGGTGGAAGAGGCCAGATTGTAGATATAGCTCTTGATCTCGTTGGTGATGTGGGGGATGATCTGAACGGTCTGGCCGAGGTAAGCGCCCTGACGCTCCTTGTTCAGCACGTTCCAGTAGACCTTGCCGGTGGTGAGGTTCGAATACTTGTTCAGGTTCTCGTCGATGAAGCGCTCGTAATGGCCCAGGTCCAGGTCGGTCTCGGTGCCGTCGTCGGTGACGAAGACCTCGCCGTGCTGCAGGGGGCTCATGGTACCCGGGTCCACGTTCACGTAGGGGTCCAGCTTCTGGCTGGCCACCTTGAGGCCGCGGCACTTCAGCAGTCGGCCCAGAGAGGCGGCGGTGATGCCTTTGCCCAGACCGGAGACGACGCCGCCGGTCACGAAAATAAACTTTGCCATAATGGTTCTCCTCTAATTTACAGATATTCTTTTCCGTGAATATCACGATAAGCAAATATTTTCCCTCAGTGGGGGCGCAATACGAATTATTGCGCGGGGTCGTAGGAGTCCAGTATCTCCTGCGCGACCTCGGCGCGGTCGCGCCGGGTGTCCATCGCTTTTTTCTCGATGTAGCGGTGCGCCTCGGCCTCGGTCATGCGGCCCAGCTCGATGAGGCAGCACTTGGCGCGGCTCACCAGCCGCACCTGCGCCAGCTTTTCCTGCATCCGCTGATTCTCCTGCCGCAAAAGCAGGAGGCGGTGGTTGCTGGCGGCGGCCATATGGATGGCCTGTAAAAAGAAGGTGTTGGAGAAGGGCTTTGTGACCAGCAGAACGCCTTCTTCGCTCAGCGGGGTCAGAAGCTGCTCGGCGGCTGCGGCCTTGGCCAGAAATATCACACCGGCATCCGTTTTCTCCACGGCGTCGGCGCACAGCTCGTGGCCGAACTCATCCGGAAGCGGAGAGTTGACCACGATGAGCTCAAAGTCGGATTCCAGCATCCTCCGCCGCGCCTCCGCCGCACTTGGTACGATGATAGGCCGCGCATAGCCCAGCTCCGTCAGGCGTGCGGAGATATATTCGTTGGAGCTTGCGCCCGCGCTTACGATCAGGGCACGTCCCATTCGGCTCACTCCTTTCCTATGTCATTCTGCATCAGATGGCATTGAAGTAGTGGACGCGCTCATATTCGGCGGGGTCGGAGGCGTTCTTGAGCGCCTCGCAGCGGCGCAGAGCCTCGGCATAGTAGCGGCGGCTCAGCTCGTCGGGCAGGAATTTGTGAAGGAACTCGCTGTTCCTGGCCACCTCGACGGCCTCTTCCAGCGAGGCAGGCAGGGTCTCGAGGCCGAGACCGGCGGCTTCGCCCGGGATGAAGAGGTTGCGGTTGACAGGGGCAGACAGCTCCATCCGGTTCTCGATGCCGTCGAGGCCTGCTGCCAGCACGAGGCCGATGGCGAGGTAGGGGTTGCAGGCGGGGTCGGGGCTGCGCAGCTCCATGCGGCAGTTGTCGCCCTTCACCTGCGGGATGCGGACCAGCTGGCTGCGGTTCTGGCGGCTCCAGCTCACGTAGCGGGGAGCCTCGTCGCAGCCGAAGCGGAGGTAGCTGTTGGGCAGGGGATTCGTGAAGGCCGTCAGCTCCCGGCTGTGGCGGAGGATGCCCGCCATGAAGCTGCCGGGGATGCTGTCGGGGGCGATGTCGCCCTCAAAGAGGTTCTTGCCGTCCATGGTCAGCGAGAGGTTGATGTGGAGGCCGCTGCCGGCCTGGTCGGGCAGCGGCTTCGGCAGGAAACTGGAGTGGAAGCCGTTGCTGGCCGCCACGGCCCGGACGATCTGCTTGAACAGGAAGATGTTGTCGGCGGTCTTGAGGGGGCCGGCGTAGTGGAAATCGATCTCATTCTGGCCGTGGCCGTTCTCGTGGTGGCTGTGCTGGGGGGCAAGGCCCATCTGCTCCATGGTCAGGCAGATGTCCCGGCGGATGTTCTCGCCTGCGTCCAGCGGCGCTACGTCGAAATAGCCGCCTGCGTCGATGGGGATGCGGGTGGGACGGCCCCGGTCGTCGTTCTCGAAGAGATAGAACTCGCACTCGGTGCCGACGTTGCAGCGCAGGCCCAGCTGCTTGAACCGGCGGTTGATGTCCCGCAGGAAGCCGCGGCAGTTGCCGCCGAAGGGGGTATTGTCCGGCTTTTCCACGTCGCAGAAGAACTGCATCACCCGGCCCTCAGCCGTGCGCCAGGGCAGGATGGTCATGGTGGACAGGTCGGGCCGGAGGAGCAGGTCGCTCTCCTCCACGTGCATGAAGCCCGCGATGGCGCTGCCGTCGAAGCAGACGCCATCTTCCAGCGCCTTGGGAAGGTCGCTTGCCAGCACGGCGATGTTTTTCTGAAAGCCGAAGATGTCACAGAACGCGAAGCGGACAAATTTTACGTTGTTGTCCTCGACGAAATCGAGGATGTCCTGCTGTGTCGTATAACTCATAGGTGTGTGTCCTCTGAAAAGTATGTCTTCTTAAAAAACGCCCAAAGGCCTGCCTCTGTACAGAGGCAGGTCTTCAGGCTGGTGTAAGAAATAGGAAAAGGAGAATGGCTCAGATAAGCGCCTCAGCCCGTGGTGCTTTATTCTACGCTGGTATGTGAAGATCAGACGTAGTAGAGCATCTTGCTGTAGCTGGGCAGAGGCCAGTAGTCCTCGCCGCAGATGGTCTCGGCGTCGTCGGCGGCGGCGCGGAGGGCGTCCATCTTGGGCAGAACATCGTCGTGGAAGGCGACGGCCTTTGCGCTCTCGTCGGAGAGGGCCTTTGCGGCATCGACGGCAGCCTGCAGCTCGTCCACAGCGTCGCTCATGGCGTCGGCGTCGGCGGACAGACGGCCCAGGGTCTTGGTCTCACTGCGCACGCTGATGCTCTCGCTGACGGCCAGCTTGGAAGCGGCGGTGTTGGCCACTTCGCTCATGTAGGCGTTGACGGCGGGCAGCAGCTGCTTGCGGGCCATCTCCAGCATGGTCAGGGCCTCGATGTTGATGATCTTGGAGTAGTGCTCCATCTCAACTTCGTAGCGGCTCTCCATCTCGACCTTGGTCAGGACGCCGAAGTCCTCCATCAGGGCGATGTTCTTCGGCTCGATGAGGGCGGGCAGAGCGGCGGGGGTGTTCTTCTTGTTGGGCAGACCGCGCTTTGCTGCTTCCTCTTCCCACTCGGCAGTGTAGCCGTTGCCGTTGAAGATGACGCGGCGATGGTCGCGGATGGTGCGCTTGACGAGGGCGATGGCGGCGCTGGTGAAGTCGTCGGCCTTCTCCAGCTCGTCAGCGTAGCCCTTCAGCTCCTTGGCGACGGCGGTGTTCAGGATGGTGTTGCAGTCGCTCAGGTTCTCGGCGGAGCCGGGCATACGGAACTCAAACTTGTTGCCGGTGAAGGCAAAGGGAGAAGTACGGTTGCGGTCGGTGGTGTCCTTGCTGAACTTGGGCAGGACATCGACGCCGAGGTCCATCTTCATCTTGACGGGGCCGGCGTAGGGAGAATCGGAAGCGATGGCGTCGATGACGGCTTCCAGCTCTTCGCCCACGAAGATGGAGATGATGGCCGGAGGTGCCTCGTTGGCGCCCAGACGGTGGTCGTTGCCGGGGGTGGCGACGGAGGTACGGAGCAGGTCGGCGTACTCATCGACAGCCTTGATGACGGCGGCGAGGAAGACCAGGAACTGCAGGTTCTCCATGGGGGTGTCGCCCGGGTCCAGCAGATTCTCGTGGGTGGTGGACATGGACCAGTTGTTGTGCTTGCCGCTGCCGTTGACGCCCTCGAAAGGCTTCTCGTGCTGCAGGCAGACGAGACCGTACTTGGGGGCCAGCTTCTTCATCATCTCCATCGTCAGCAGGTTGTGGTCGATGGCGACGTTGGTGGTGTCGAAGATGGGGGCCAGCTCATGCTGGCAGGGAGCTACTTCGTTGTGCTTGGTCTTGGCGGGGATGCCCAGCTTCCACAGCTCTTCGTCCAGCTCCTTCATGAAAGCGGAGACCTCGGGGCGGATGACGCCGAAGTAGTGCTCTTCCAGCTCCTGACCCTTGGCGGACGGTGCGCCGAAGAGGGTGCGGCCGGTGAGGATGAGGTCCTGACGGGCCTCGTAGTCTTCCTTCTTAATAAGGAAGTACTCCTGCTCGGGGCCGACGGTGGTGGAGACATAGTCCACATCCTTGCCGAAGAGCTTCAGGACGCGGATGGCCTGATTGGACAGCGCGTTCATGGAGCGCAGCAGGGGAGTCTTCTTGTCCAGCGCCTCGCCGGTGTAGCTGACGAATGCAGTGGGGATGCAGAGGACGTCGTCCTTCACAAAAGCGAAGCTGGTGGGGTCCCATGCGGTGTAGCCGCGGGCCTCACAGGTGGCGCGCAGGCCGCCGGAGGGGAAGGAAGAGGCGTCGGGCTCGCCGCGCACCAGCTCCTTGCCGTTGAACTCCATGATGGCGGTGCCGTCGCCCACGGGGGAGACGAAGCCGTCATGCTTCTCGCTGGTAATGCCGGTCAGCGGCTGGAACCAGTGGGTGTAGTGGGTGGCACCCAGCTCCATAGCCCAGCGCTTCATGACGCTGGCCACGACGTTTGCCACCTCGATGTCCAGAGGTGCGCCCTTGTGCAGGGTCTTCTCGAGGCTCTTGTAGGTAGCGCTGGGGAGGCGCTCCTTCATGACGTGCTCGTTGAACACCTTGCTGCCGTAGATCTCCATAACATTTGCTGCCATAAATCCTACTCCTTACTTGAATTGAAATACTTCAGCTGGTCGCGGATTTTCACGCGGAAAGAGGCGGGCTCTCCCGCGAAATATCGGGTTAAACGAAACGACGCTGCGAGTCAGGAGGTGACTCACAGCGTCGTTGCTGTCTATGCGATGATTATAGCCGAACGGGGCGAAAAACGCAATAGACAGATTTGACGATTCTGCACAAACTGACTCCTGATTTTTTGGAGTATTGCGCGGATGGTATGACTATTAGATGACCTGAAACAGGAAAAACTTCAGATAGTTCGTCTCCGGCACGCCCCAGAGGATGGGGTGGTCGGGGGCCTGCTGGCGCACTTCGATTTGGCGCAGCTGGCGGTGAGCGTCCTTTGCGGCGGAGCGCAGCATCTTGATGAACAGCTCCTCGGTGGCAAAATGAGAGCAGCTTGCCGTGGCGAGGTAGCCGCCCCGGGGCAGGAGCTTCATGGCCCGGTAGTTGATCTCCTTGTAGCCCCGCATGGCGTTTTCCACCGTGCGGCGGGCTTTGGTGAAAGCAGGCGGGTCGAGGATGATGAAATCGTAGGGATGGCCTTCTTTTTCGAGGCGGGGCAGAAGTTCGAAGGTATCCTCGCAGAGGAAGTCCATGTTGGTCAGGCCGTTGCGCTCCGCGTTCCGCTGGGCCATGGCGATGGCGTCGGCGCTGATGTCCGCTGCTGTGACCCGGGCTGCGCCGCCGCTGGCTGCGTTGAGGGCAAAGCTGCCGGTGTGGGTGAAGCAGTCCAGCACGGTGTGGCCGGCGGCGAGGCGGGCGACTGCCCGGCGGTTGTACTTCTGGTCGAGGAAGAAGCCGGTCTTCTGGCCGTTCTCGAAATCGACGTGGTAGTAGACGCCGTTCTCGCAGATCTCGGTCTGGGTGGAGGCGGGGTGGCTCTCACCCGGCAGCTCGAACCAGCCCTTGCTCTGCTCGAGGCCCTCTTTGGCACGCAGGGCCTCGTCGTTCCGCTCGTAGATGCCGTCGATGGTCTGGCCGTCGGCCCGCAGGACTTCGGCGAGGAGGGGGAAGAGGACAGGCTTCAGCTTTTCCATGCCGACGCTGAGGGTCTGGGTGACGAGGATGTTGTTGAAGCGGTCCACGGTCAGGCCGGGGAACTGGTCGGCCTCGCCGAAGATGACCCGGCAGGCCGAGAGGTCGGCAGGCTCGAGGACGGTCTTGCGGTAGGCCCAGGCGTACTCGACGCGGCGGCGCCAGAAGCTGGCGTCGAAGGTGTCGTTGGCGTTGCGGGAGATGAGGCGGACGCGGATCTTGCTCTTGAGAGAGACGAAGCCGGTGCCGAGGTAAGCGCCCTTCGGGCTCACCACGTCGGCGAGGGTTCCGTTTTCAGGCTCTGTCTCCGGGAACTCGAGGATGTCGTTCTCGTACACCCACGGATGTCCGCCCACGAGGCTGGCCTCGGCTTTTTTGTTTACTTTATAAATAGGATAGCTGCGTTCTGATTTCATGGTTGCTCCTTAATAATTGAGGATGAACCTCTCCGTTACGGCTGCTGCACGAGGGAAGGCTTCGCCTTTGTACAACCTCTCAGTCTGCTTCGCAGACAGCTCCCCTAGTAGGGGAGCCTC
>OLVY01000745.1_pt1 | contig 23061 bp, 19 predicted proteins | sample 1674261 | NCBI WGS metagenome assembly OLVY01 (sample SAMEA103958155, study PRJEB25191) | human gut metagenome | biome: human-associated habitat [ENVO:00009003]; feature: intestine environment [ENVO:2100002]; material: feces | place: Germany | collected 2013/2015
CATCGAACATTCTCCTTCATAACATTTTGCAAAGGTGTACTGTATATTATACTCCTATACTATTTTTAGTCAACAATTATCTATGCTATTTTGCAATTTTTTCGCAAAACAATATTGCAAATTGCTTCTTATGGTATTCTTTCCGAGATGCGCACAAATATACCCTTCGCGCTTGCACCTCCTGATGCAGCCTTCAAACATTCTAATCTGTATTTTCAGGGTTATATGCCTTCTTTTTCAAGATAAGCTGGAATGCGCATATACTTCCAGTGTACGGACAAGCTTTCGATGCCCTCAGTAGTTCCAGCATAAGGTGTAACGTCTTCCTCGATTTTTTGCTGAACGGTTTCCTCCTGCTATAAACCTTTTCGCACTTTAGTCCGTTATCAACTTCTTCAATATATTCAGTTTCTCGCTTTTTCTTTGTACTCGGATAATTTCGCTCGGAATTATGATTTTCTCTAAGAGATTTCCGGGATACGCAGCTTTATCGTCCAAATGATCCTGGATGTTGTGTGATTGCGTTGAAACGTCATTTCCCCGTTTCCTATGGAAAAATCGTATCCTTTTGCTTCATCCGAATAAAAAATACTATTCGCAGTCTGCCGATCAGGAAGACCTGATCTCAATCGGCACGATCGGGCTTATCAAGGGTATCTCGACCTTTGACTCCAGCAAGGGGGCACGGCTTGCGACATATGCAGCCAGGTGTGTAGAGAATGAAATTCTGATGTACTTTCGTTCGATGAAGAAAACAGCGGGGGATGTTTCGCTTTCGGATTGTATTGAGACAGGAAAAGACGGAAACGCGTTGTCGCTGATGGACGTTTTGTGCTCGGATGAGGATCTGTTCGAGGACTTGAGCACACGGCAGACGTACAAAAAGCTGTACGAGGTCATGGACGAGGTTTTGTCGGAGCGTGAGCGAATGGTCGTAACGCTGCGCTACGGCCTCGGCGACCGGACGCCGCTGACGCAGCGGGAGATCGCTGCGAAGTGTGGTATCAGCCGGTCGTATGTGTCGCGGATTGAGAAAAAAGCGCTTGCCGCGCTTCAGAAAGCGCTTCAGGATTACACGCAGACAGACTGAGGCGGATTTTTTCTTGGCACTGGATTTATCAGCATTTTTCTGGTACTATGGGTGCAGGCGGCAGACGTTCGTTCGGCTGCCGCGCACAGGATAAAAACGCAACGCGAGGCCTTCGGCCTTGCCAGAGCTGGTAGGTAGCCCAGCCGTCTGCACTTCGGCGCAGGTAAGTAACCCTCCCCTCCGGGTCGTCCGTTCCTGTGAAAATAAAAAGGAAACGCTGATTCAATGACTGAACGCATTCGGCGAGAGATTTTGCCCCAAGACAAGGCATGAAAACGCAGGAGTACTTTGTGTATTTCAAGTTTTCATACCGCAGGATTGGGCCAAAAGACCCGGCGAAGGCCGAAAGGCATTGGATTAGAGGTTCCTCATGGAGGGTTTCGTAATGGACAGTGATTTGACAAGGCTGACGGTATTTTTTGAGGCGCCGTTCTGGGTCGGGGTGTTCGAGCGGTTTGAGGGCGGGACGCTCTCGGTCTGCAAGGTCACCTTTGGCGCAGAACCGAAGGACTATGATGTATTTTCGTATGTGCTGAAAAACTACGCGCGGCTCCGATTCAGTCCGGCTGTTGCGGCAGCTGTCAGGCAGGATGCGGCAAATCCGAAACGTATGCAGAGGGAAATCCGAAGGACTTCCTCCGGCGGCGGCGTCGGAACAAAGGCACAGCAGGCATTGCAGCTGCAGCGGGAGGAACAGAAGCTGGAACGAGAAACACGCACCCGCAAACAGCGGGACGCGGAAAAGCAGCTGAAGTTTGACCGCAGGCAGCAGAAACGAAAGGAAAAGCACCGGGGACGGTAACAGTACGCCCCCTCTGCGTCCGGCAGTGTTTGTACTGCTGCTCGCGGAGGGGGCGCATTGCTTTCAGCAAAAAGCCGCCGCTCGGATGAGCGGCGGCTTTGAGATCAGGTATTAGGGTTGTCCATAAGTTCGAGGGGATAGTCGCCCAGATGCTCGAGTTTGAAACCGTTGGCCTTATAATCTTCATAATCAAACGCATTCAATTCGTCGATGGCAAGCTTGTGAAACTCGTAGAAATTCGGCCACCATTCGTAGCCGTCGCCGAGATTGTGGCTCAGGTACGCGTCGGCAATATCCTTTCCCATCTGCGGTGCAACATAGAACGCGCCCATGGCCAGAACGTTGACGCCGTTGCCGGTGATAGCGCGCAGCGCAGCTGGGACACTCTCCACGACACCAGCGTGAACACCGGGGCACTTGCTGGCAGCGATGTGGATGCCCATACCGGTGCCGCAGAAGATGAGCGCACGCTCAAACTCGCCCTCGGAGATCATCGCACCGACACGCAGGCCAATGCGGTGGAACATGAGGTCGGTATCCTCCTCATCGCCCGTGCGGACACCGACGTCCGTCACTGTCCAGCCCTTCTTTTTCAGATGCGCGACGACCGCTTCCTTAAGGGGGAAGCCTGCAAAGTCCGCGCCGACCAGAATCTGCTTGTCCTTGATCGTTTTCATGGTGCAGCCTCCTTATTATTTTAAATAGAAAATAGAATCCATATCGGTATAGAACGCCTCTTCGCAGGCCTCGTCATAGACCTCAAAGCAGGGTCTTGTGCAGCGCCACCAGCGCTGCGTGGTTTCATCGGCAGCCATCTTTGCCATATCCGCTTCGTAATCCGTGCCCGTATATTCAAAATACGAGAAAACAACGTTGCCGCGGATAAAGATCGAGTAATTCTCAAGATTGCATGCCGTGATCATGTTCAATACGTCCGGCCAGACCTCTGCGTGGAGGCGGACATATTCGTCCCGCTTCTCCGGCTTTAACCGGCCGACCTGCCCGAATCTGCGTCTTTCCATTTGTTTTCCGCCTTTCATGCCTTAATTCTTTTATGCTCGTTCAGATAATCCAGAACCATGACCAGCAGCAGAACTGCACCCCAGACGAGGGAGATATAGTAGCTGCTGATCTGCGGGAACCGGTTCAAGCCGGTTTCCAGCGCGCGTACCAGGAAAATCGAAAGCAGAACGCCGCCGATCTTGCCCTTGCCGCCATTTGGGCTAACACCGCCGAGCACAACGATCAGGATGCACTGCAGGGTATAGTTCGATCCGTAGTCCGCACGCGCGGAATTATAGTTTGCCAGCATAATCATACCGCCCGCCGCCGCGTAGATTCCTGAGATCAGATAGGTCTTTACGAGGATCCAATCGACGTTCAGGCCGCTGAAGCGCGCAACATTTTCACTGCTGCCGAGCAGGGTCAGCTTTTTGCCGTATGTCGTTCTGCTCAGCAGGAACCAGAGAATAGCCGCGCCGACAGCGAAGATCAAAAACTGCACGGGGATGCCCGCGATGCGATTATTGATAAGATAGGCATAGGTTGCTGGGAAATCGCTGATGGCACTGCCGCCAGTCAAGACAATGCCGATGCCGGAAAACAGTTCGCCCGTGCCGAGCGTAGCAAGGATTGGCGGGATCTTCAGCTTGGCGATCAGAACACCGTTCAGAAGCCCCGCAGCCGCACCAATCAAAAGCGCAAGCGTGAAAATCGGCAGAACCCAGACAGGACTCAGGTCGCTTCCGCCGTTTGCAATACGGCGCATAAGCAGCGCCATGGTGATGGAGGTCATATTGGCCACGCCGACCGTGGAGAGGTCAATGCCGCTTGAGATCATACAGACCATAACACCAAGCGACATGAGGCCGAATTCCGGGAACTGTGCAAACATGGTCTGGAAATTGACGACAGAATAGAATTTACGGCCCTTCATGATGCCCATGAATATGAACCAGCAGACCATGATGATGAGCAGGCGTCGAATATGCGTGTCCATTTTCAGTCCGCGCTTTGCGGACAGCTTTGTATTAGCCATTATGCTGCGCCTCCTTTGCCTGCGTTCTGGTGCGGCGCTTCGTGCCGGAGTGCGTCGCCTGATACGCGCTGACAGCGGTACCGATGACGATCAGGAGGCCGACAAACACGTCCTTCCAGACGACCGGAACGCCGATAAGGATCATGGAGTTTTCCACCAGCACAATCAGCAGCGTACCGAGCACGCAGCCGGTCAGCGTGCCCTTGCCGCCGACGATGGCCGTGCCGCCGAGCACGACGCCCGCGACGATGTTCATCTCCATGCCGAGCATATTGGTCGGGTGGCACTGCTGCATCATGCACACGCGGATAATACCCGCGACGCTGGCGATCACGCCTGCAAACAGGTACAGCAGGAACTTTGTCCGCTTGACGGCGAAGCCCGCGTTATAGGCTGCAGATTCGTTGCCGCCAATGGCGTAGATGCCCCGGCCGAACATGGTATAGCGCAGCACAAGGAACGTGAGGAGCAAAACGCCAACAAACACCAGAAATGCCGCCGGAAGCTTGGACGACAGGCCACTGACGGGGTTTGTCGCAGTATAGATGGCCTGCTTGCCGAAGGCCTTCATGCCAGCCGGGATCACAGCCAGCTGCTTCGATTCGAGCGTGCCCTGCATGATGCCCTTGAAGACGCTGGCAGTGCCAAGCGTCACGATCATAGCGGGCAGGCGCAGGAAGCTGACAAAGAAGCCGTTGAACATGCCGAGAACCGCGCCGATGACGATGGCCGTCAGCATGGGGAGCAGAACGCTTCCCTGATAATCCAGATTCAAAAACAGCTTTGTGGTCGCATATGCCGTCAGCGATGCAAGCGCCGGGAAGGAAACGTCGATGCCGCCGGACAAAATGACGAGAAACTCGCCCACGGCGAACAGGCCCGGCACGATCATAGCCGAGGCGATATCGACGATGTTATTAGACGTATAGAACTGGCCTGAGCGCACCTGAATCAAAAATGACAGGGCGAGCAGGATCAAAAATACATAGGTTTCATTCTGACGAAACAGCTTTTTTATAGTCTTCTGCACTTCCCCCACCCCCTTACAGCATCTTGCTCAGGATCTGCTTTTCGCTCGCTTCATCCGCCGTCAGTTCGTCCACGATGCGGCCGTCCTTCAGAATCATAATGCGCGAGCAGTTTTCCAGCAGTTCCGGCAGGTCATCGGAAATAATGATGACCGCCATACCCTTTCCGGCCAGCGACTGTAAGATCGCGTGGATATCGTGCTTCGAGCCGATGTCAACGCCGACCGTCGGGCCGTTCAGAACCAGAATCTGCGGGCGGCAGGCCAGCCACTTGGCAAGCACGATCCTCTGCTGGTTGCCGCCGGAGAGCGTGGAGGCGGCGTTTGCCGGATTGGGCGTGGCAATGGCCAGTTCCTTGACCCAGCAGTCAATTTCCTCATTCGTCTTCTGCGCATCGACAAGACCTTTTTTCGTCAGATCGTCGATTTCGGAGATTACGATATTGTCCGCGATGCTCTGCGAAAGGAACAGGCCCTCGCTCAGACGGTCCTCCGGCACGAAACCAATGCCGTTTTCAATCGCAGCACGAGGGCTTTTGATCACGGTCGGCTTTCCGTGGATGCGGATCTCGCCGGACTGGGCAGGGCGGATGCCGAACAAGGACAGCGCAAGTTCCGTCCGTCCAGAGTCGAGAAGGCCCGTGACGCCGAGGATCTCGCCGCCGCGCAGCGAGAAGCTGATGTCCTCATAGCTGCCGGGAAGCGCCAAATTGCGCACCTCAAGCAGCGGCTCGTCAGACAGGCCGGAGGGCTGGAACGTCTTTTCTTCAAATTCGCGGCCGGTCATATAGTAGGTGAATTTTTTATTGTCCAACTCCGCCGTGTTGCCTGTAGCCGTCAGCTTTCCGCTGCGGAAAACGGTAAAGCGCTCAGAGATTTCAAAGACCTCGTCCAGCTTATGACTGACAAACAGAATGGCGATCCCCTGTTCCTTCAGCTGCAGAATGACGCGGAAAAGCGCCTGAACCTCCTTCCGGGTCAGGGCGGTCGTCGGCTCATCCATGATGATGAGTTTCGCGTTGAACATCAGCGCACGGCAGATGGCAACCATCTGTTTTTCCGCGACAGAAAGTTCACCCAGTCTGGCGTCCAGATCGACTGTGAAGCCGATCCGCGCAACTGCCTGCTCCGCGATCGTGCGCATATCTTTCCAGTTTACAAATTTCTTTTTTGCGACCAGCTGACTGTTGATCGCCAGATTCTCCATGACGCTCAGGTTCGGAAAAATGGAGAAGTCCTGATAAATGACCTGAATGCCGCTTTCAATGGCGGAAAGCGGCGTGATCTTTTGCAGGGGCCGGCCCTCAAATTCGATGGTACCGGAATCGCGCTGATAAACACCGGAAATAATCTTGATCAGCGTGGACTTGCCACAGCCGTTTTCACCGGCCAGGCAATGGATCTCGCCCGGACGGATCTCCAGCGAAACGCCGTCGAGCGCTTTGACGCCGGCAAAGTATTTCTTGATATCCAGCGCCCGCAGTAAGTATTCAGCCAATGGTATTCCTCCTTCTGTCCGATTGCAGCTTGGGTATAGAGGGCCGCGGATGCGGCCCTCTTTGCACTACAGATTCGGAATCCTTGATTTAGAAGCCGAACGAATCAACGTTCTCTGCGTCGATGACGACCCAGCCCTCGCCCTCGAGGACGGTGGTGCTGCCCTCGCGGAAGGTCATGGCGGTGTAGCCGTCAACACCCAGATCAACAGGCGCGCCAATCTCTTCGCCGTTGAGGACCTTCAGCGCCAGGCTGATCATAGCCTTGCCGGCGATAGCCGGATCCCACAGCGTCAGGGACTTGACAACGCCGCTCTTCAGCAGCTCTGCGTTGTCGGCAGGCATGCCGGTACCGGAGGTGAACGCCTTATCGATGAGGCCGAGTTCTTCAATGGCTCTTGCGATGCCCGGGGCGTCGAAGGAGGAGGTGCCCATGATGCCCTTCAGATCCGGATACTTCTTGAACAGTTCCTTCGCAACGTTGTAGGCGGTGTCGCCGTTGTCGTGGGATTCGACTCTCGGCTCTTCCTCGAGCAGCGTCATGTTGGGGTACTTTTCCTTCTGGTGCGCGACGGCAGCGTCGGCCCATTCATTGTGGGAAGCGTTGGTCACGTCAGCGACCATGGTGGTGTAGAGGCCTTCTTCGCCCATGGCTTCGGCGAGGTTGTCCATGATGAACGCGCCATAGCCGGAGTTGGAGAACGCTTCAATGTCATAGTCCACGTTGGTCAGGCTGGCACCCTCGTGCGCGATGACGACGATGCCAGCTTCTTTGGCCTGCTTGAGAACGGGCTCAAGGGATTCGGGGTCAACCGGAACGACGCAGATGGCGTCAACACCCTGCGCGATGAGGTCCTGCACAAGCTGGGCCTGCTTGGTGGCATCGATGACGTCAGTGCCCTTCTGATAGACGTTCAGCCCAGTTTCTGCGGCGTATTCCTTGACGCCGGTGTCCATACGGACGAACCAGGGGTTCGAGGCATCCTTCGGGACGACGACAATCTCGTAATCCTTGTCGGACTTTGCAGTTTCTGTTTTGGTTTCTTCGGTCTTTGCAGTCGTGGTACCTGCACAAGCTGCCAGACACAGGAGCATCGACAGCGCCAGGAGCAATGCGAGGATCTTTTTCATTTGAATGAACCGTCCTTTCCATTTTTAGTGCTGTAAATGTGTATTCTTAAAACGTGCTGACCTCCGTGAATCCTCCTTCCATCCATTCTTTCTAGCTGATCCGTTGGTCAGATCGTTTTAATTCCAAATTGTTCAACAGGAGTCTCGTATGATAAGCGACTGTCCGAGCACGACGTTCTGCGGTGTCCGCCCCTCATGCCATGCTTTGGCCTGCTCCCAGATCTCATGGCCGAGCCGCGCCCGGTCCTGACAGACTGTGGTGAGCGGCGGCTGAACGCAGGCGGAAATCTGGAGATTGTCGAAGCCGACGATCGCAAAATCCTCCGGAATGCGATAGCCCGCCTCCTGTATGGCTTTCATCACGCCGACAGCCAGCAGATCTGACGAGACGATGAACGCCTCAGGCAGTTCGTGCCGCGCATGGGTGCGCAGCAGCTGCTCCATATACCGGCAGCCGTTGCCGAAGTGGTCCTCGCGGAAGGTATCGGAAATGAACACATGCTCGGGCCGGAAGGGATATCCATACTGGGAAAGGCCCTTCTGATAGGCCGCGAAGCGGTCGGACAAGTTGCTGATATTGGGCGGCTCGGAGAGAAATCCGATGCTCTGATAGCCCTTCTGCTTCAGAAATCCAATCGTTTCGAGCAGAACCTGATGGTTGTCATAGGCAATATAAGATGTGCCCGGAATGGTGCTGCGGCGGTCGGCAAGAATAACATGAACGCCGCTTGCGACCAGCTTGCGGATGCTGTTCTCATCGTCCTCGCCGTTGACAATGACGATGGTTTCCGTATCATTCTGCACCATATTGACCAGTCCGCGCTTTTCCTTTTCACTGGAATATTCATAACTCAGCATCAGGACGGTATAGTCCTCCTGATATGCGTCCTCCATCAGAACGCTGGCAATACGGGCGTAGAAATTATTGTCAAGCTTGGGGATCAGCAGGCCGATCTGCCGCTTTTCCTTCCGGCGCATGTGGCGCGCAGCCAGATTCGGTACATAGTTGAGTTCGCGGATCGCCTCACGCACACGGGCGGTCGTTTCCTCAGAGATGGGTGCAGTGCCGTTGATGACATGCGAGACTGTCCCGATAGTGACACCTGCGCGGCGCGCGACGTCCTTCATGGTGGCACGTCTATTCTCCTGTCCTGTGTGCGCAATGGCCATGAGTGCTCCTATTTCAATGAAAACGTTTTAATTGATAGCCATATTATAAGGCTTTCTTTTCCAAGCGTCAAGCGTTTTTTACATTTTCGTGAATAGAGTTGCAATTTTAATATATATTTTTGTACATTATACCCAATCTTCTATAATCTCCATTCTTGCACACCTGTGCGTCACTCCGCCTCGCCTGATGCTGGCGGAGCAAGTTGTGAAAAAAATCTGAATTATTTACAAAAGTATTGCAATTTCAAAAAGATACGGTAAACTGGATTCAAATCACAAATACTGCGGCGCTTTGCTGCGGAAAGAGGTGTACCGGTATGAAACAGGTTTGGAAAAGGATCTCCGCGCTGCTTCTGGCATGCGCGGTACTGGCCGCTTTGATTCCGGCGGCACTTGCAGGCAACAGTTCAGAAGCCTATAAAATTGCCGTCAGCGCCGCCCCGGCGGTCGTCACGGCGGGCAGCACGACCATTGTTTCCGCCACGGTCTACAGCTGTGATGAGGCAGACGGCGAATGGAGCGAATACCTCGGCGGCGGCGCGGATATCACTTGGGAAGCCTACCGCGAGGGGGTAGCCGCATTCCGAGGCGAAAGTGACGGCAAGCCGGTTACAACGGCGCTGGCCGCCGGTTCGTCCTCGTCGAGCCTCGAACTGCTGACTAAGGCGGGCGGCGTAAGCGGTTCTTCTGTGCAGCTTCCGCTGAACATCTGCGTGACCGTAGGCGGCAAAACGTATGCTGCCGTCGGCGCGTTTGTTACAATTACAGCTGCGGCTGCCGCACAGAACATCAGTGTCGAGTATGCAGCCGGCTTTGGCGGCAGCGTCCGCTTCTCCAAAAACGATTTCAGCAAGGCGTTTTCCGGCAAGGGAAAGCCTGGCGAAACGCTGGATTACGTCATGTTTGAGTTGTCCCGTGCAACGGCTGTAATGGGCGGCAAGACCTATGATCTGAGTGCCTCCGGCAGCACTTCCATGTTCGGCGCACTCTATACCTCAGCAGAAGGCGGGCAGGCGCTGTCCGATACGGACGCCTGCTATTATCAGGCAAGCTTCTCCCAGATTGATCTCGATGCACTGACCTATCTGTCCGGTTCCTGCCGCACCCGTTATACCGTCCGCATCCCCTTTACCGCCGTCGGAACTGACGGAACGCGCTTTGCAGGCAGCGCCGCCGTCACCGTCTCCGGCGACAGCACCGTCACCGCCTCCGGCGCATTTTTGAAAACACTAGACGCTGCCGGACAGATCGCGCAGCAATATCCGGATGCAGTCTGTGTCAGCTTCCAGCAGCCGGAAGCTGGCGTGGGACGGCTGCTGAAAGACTTCAGCAGTGTTGCAGGCAGCGCATACACGACTGTCCACTATGCACAGGACCGGTTTTATCTGGCGGACACCGGAAAATCAGGCCTGCTTCTTGACGCGCTTTACTTTCTCCCGGCAGCGGACTGCGCTTCGCAGCTGAAGCTTACCTATACCGCCTATGATGCGGGCGGTACGCAGCTTGGAACGGGCGAACTGACCATCCTCATTGCGACAAAACAGTCCTCCTCCGTCTTCTCGGACGTGAATGCAGGAACCTGCGCATGGGCAGCGGATGCCGTCGATTTTATGAACGAATACGGGCTCATTCAGGGTGCGGACAAGTCAACCTTCAACTGGCGCGGCAGCATGACGCGCGGCGATCTGATTTTGATTTTGTACCGGAGCGCCGGTTCCCCTGCTGTCTCTGACACGAGCATCCCGTTCACAGACGTTTCGGAAACAGATTACGCTTACGACGCAATCGTTTGGGCATGGAAGAACGGCGTTGCAGGCGGCGTAAGCGAGACGGAATTCTGCATGAAGCAGCCTGTCACGCGTGAGCAGTTGGCTTCCATCCTCTATCGGCTTTCCGGCAAGCCCGCCGCATCCGCAAGCCTGCGCAGCTATACGGATGTTGCCGATGTCAGTGCCTACGCCGTCGATGCGATGCGCTGGGCTGTCGGCTGCGGTTATCTCAAGGGAAACGGTGCAAAGCTGAATCCCCAGACCGGCGCGAACCGCGCCGAGGTTGCCGTTTTGCTGCACCGGTACCTGACTAAATAAAATAATAAATCACAGAGCCCCCCGTCCTGCGCAGGACGGGGGGCTCTGTTTTTCCAGACCAGATTGGTTTATTTTATTCAGCCGCGCGGATACAGCGGACTGCAATGCGCAGCTGGCCGCCGGGCGTACAGGTGAAGAGCGTCAGATCCCAGTCGCCGGTGATCATGTCTTCGACCTGTGAGGCGCGCAGCTGTTCAAGATCCGCGACCGTGTAGGAAAAGACGTTTCCGTCCGCATCCGTGAAGCGAATCTCGTCGCCGGGGCGCAGATCGCCGAGGTTTTTGAAAAACGCCGGATAATTATGGCCCATGATGACCAGATTGTCAAGATACGCCGAACCCGCGTAGCGGCAGAGGGCGATTTTCAGGCGGTCATAACTCCACTCACCCGTGACCGGAAGCGTCAACTCCAGCGCAGGAATCTCCAGCACGCCGATATAGGCCACACCGACCACCATAACGACCGGCATGGCCATGCCGGGGTTCAGGAGGTAGTCCGGGATATCCAGCTCTTCCGGTTCAGCTGCAGGCGCGTCCGTCGTCTTGGCAGGCTCCTGCTGCGCAGGCGCAGGAATCAGCGGCTCCAGCTGCTGCACAGCAGCAGCTGCGGCAGCCTGCGCCCGGTCTGCAGTCCAGAGGTTCCAGATTGTAAGGCCCAGCGCCGCCAGCAGACACAGCGTGCCCAGCAGCAGGAGAACAGTGCGTTTTTTCACGGCGGCTTTAGTTGAAGCTGCCCAGCTGCTTGCCGGAAAGCACATGGAAGTGGATGTGATGGACGGTCTGTCCGGCAAGTTCGCCGACGTTGGTCACAACACGGTAGCCGTCGGCAAAGCCCAGTTCCTTTGCAAGCTTCGCAATAACCGTATAGATATGGCCGATCACAGCCTCATTTTCCGGCGTGACCTCAGCGGCGGAGGCGAAATGCTGCTTTGGGACAACGAGGAAGTGCATAGGTGCAAGAGGGCTGATATCCTTGAAGGCATAGCAAAGGTCGTCCTCGTAGACCTTTGCGGACGGGATCTCACCCGCAATGATTTTACAGAACAGGCAATCGGACATAGTCAGTTCCTCCTTAGTCTTTTACATTGACCGCAACATAATCGTCAACAGCCGCCAGCGCGTCGTCAAGCTTGAGGGCGTTCGTGCCGCCGCCCATGGCGGAATCCGGCTTGCCGCCGCCCTTGCCGCCGACGATGGGCGCAATATTCTTGATAATGTCGCCGGCCTTGATGCCGCGCGCAACGGCATTCTTGCCGCAGACAGCAAGCAGCGTAACCTTTTCGCCATTGACAGAGCCGAGCGCCGCGACGGTGTTCGGGTTCTTGTCGCGCAGGAAATCGCCCAGCTTGCGCAGATCGTTTGCATCGGTATTTTCACGGCTGGCCGTGACGACCTTGAGGCCGTTTACATCCTTGGCAGAGAACAGGAGGCTGTCAACATCGCCTGCAAACAGCTTGTCCTTCATCTTCTCGATGGTCTGATGCAGTTCGCGGATCTCGTTCATGCTGCTCTGGGCCTTGTTGATGAGTTCTATCGGTGTGGTCTTGAGCAGTTCGGCCGCCTTGACCAGACGCATGTTCATCTCATCAACGAGGTTCAGGAACGCCTCGCCCGTAACGGCCTCAATGCGGCGCACGCCGGAGGCAACAGAGGATTCGCTTGTAATGCGGAAGGGGCCGACCTTGGCGGTATTATCAACGTGAGTGCCGCCGCAGAGTTCGATGGACTTGCCGCCCATGTTGACCACACGGACAACATCGCCGTATTTTTCGCCGAACAGTGCGATCGCGCCAAGCTTCTTCGCCTCTGCGACGGGCATTTCTTTTGTCTCGACGGGCATGCCGTCCAGCACAAGTTCACTCACGAGGCGGCTGATCTTGACCAGTTCGTCGGCCGTAACGGCAGAGAAATGCGTAAAATCATAACGCAGGCGGTCAGGTTCTACAAGAGAGCCTGCCTGATGGGCATGGTCGCCGAGAACAGTACGCAGCGCGTAGTCCAGCAGGTGCGTCGCGGAGTGTGCGCGCATGATGGCCTTGCGGCGGGTCTCATCGATGGAGGCGGTGACGGTATCGCCGACAGCCAGTGAGCCGGAGACAAGTCTGCCGTAGTGCATGAACTTGCCGCCCTTATTCTTCTGCACATCGGTGACGGTAAATTCGGCAGTCTCCGTGCAGATCGTGCCGTGGTCGGCAACCTGACCGCCCATTTCTGCATAGAACGGGGTCTGGTCGAGGACAAGGATCGCATCCGTGCCGGCGGTAATCGCACCCTGCAGTTCCTCATCGGCAACGATAGCGACGATCTTGCCCTCGGCTTTCATGTTGGTATAGCCGATAAAGGTCGTGGCGGGAATCTCCTTACCGAATTCGACGCCGGCCCAGCCGAGATCGCCGAGCGCTTTGCGCGCCTCGCGTGCGCGGACCTTCTGCTCCTGCATCAGCTGCTTGAAGGCCGCTTCATCGACCTGCATGCCCTCTTCGGCGACCATTTCGTTGGTCAGATCGATCGGGAAGCCGTAGGTGTCATAAAGTTTGAACGCGTCTGCGCCGGAGAAGGTCGTCTCACCGTTTGCCTTGTGAGCCTCCAGCATCTCGGAGAAGATTTTCATGCCGCCGTCGATGGTTTTGGCGAAATTCTCTTCCTCGGTGCGGATGACGCGGGTGATATACGCCTGCTTTTCGCGCAGTTCGGGATACTGGCACTCGTTTTCATGGACGACAGTGTCCACGACCTGATAGAGGAACGGCTCATTCACGCCCAGCAGCTTGCCATGACGTGCAGCGCGGCGCAGCAGGCGGCGCAGGACATAGCCGCGGCCCTCGTTGGACGGGAGAATGCCATCGCAGATCATGAAGGTCGAAGAGCGGATATGGTCAGTGATGACGCGGAGCGACACGTCGGTCTTATCGGACTCTTCATAGTGCGCACCGGTGATCTCGGAAACCTTATTCGTGATATTCATAACAGTATCAACATCGAACAGCGACGCGACGTTCTGGCACACGCAGGCAAGGCGCTCGAGGCCCATGCCGGTATCGATGTTTTTCTGCTTGAGTTCGGTGTAATTGCCGTGGCCGTCGTTATTGAACTGGGAGAAGACGATATTCCAGACCTCGACATAGCGGTCACAGTCGCAGCCGACGGTGCAGCCGGGCTTGCCGCAGCCGTACTGCTCGCCGCGGTCATAGTAAATTTCCGAGCACGGGCCGCACGGGCCGGAGCCATGCTCCCAGAAGTTATCCTCCTTGCCGAAGCGGAAGATGCGGTTTTCGGGGATGCCGATCACGTCGCGCCAGATGGCAAAGGCCTCGTCGTCGGCAGGCGTGGTCTCGTTGCCGGCGAAGACGGACGGATACAGGCGGTCGGGCTCGAGGCCGACCCAGTCGGGGCTGGTGAGGAATTCCCACGCCCAGGGAATGGCTTCCTTCTTGAAGTAGTCGCCGAAGGAGAAGTTGCCCAGCATCTCAAAATACGTGCCGTGGCGGGCCGTATGGCCGACGTTTTCAATGTCGCCGGTGCGGATGCACTTCTGACAGGTGGTAACGCGGTGACGCGGGGGCTCTTCTTCGCCGGTAAACCACGGCTTCATGGGGGTCATGCCTGCATTGATCAGCAGGATGGATTTGTCGTTCTGTGGAACGAGCGAAAAACTCGGCAGACGCAGATGTCCCTTCGATTCAAAGAACTTCAGGTACATCTCGCGCAGCTCATTGAGGCCGTAAAGCTTGTGTGCCATGATGAATACTCCTTTATATACATTAAATTTTAAACAGCAGTATCTATCAAGGCTCCCCTTGGGCTCAAGGGGAGCTGGCCCGAAGGGCCTGAGGGGATTCGAACGCTGCAAATTTCGGAGCACTCTGAAATCCGCAGCAAATCCCCTCCGTCATTTGCTGACGCAAATGCCACCTCCCCTTATCGTGCAGGGCACGACAAGGGCAGGCTTTATCCATAAAATAAAAACCCCGCCCCTGTGACAGGGGCGAGGTCAGTCGCGGTACCACCCTGATTGTGCTTGCGCACATCTCGGCGCTTCTGTATCGGGAAGCACCCGCCGCGCTTTCGCGCGGCCGCTCCAAACTGGCTGCGGACAGGTTTGCTGAAGGGCTCTCACCGTCCCCTTCTCTCTGAAAGCAACACCGGAACGCTCGGTTTTTCAACGCGGTTTTCCAATATCGCAGATATTTTACCACATTTCCTGCGATTGTCAACATGAAAATTTACCCGTAGACCCATGCGTTCGGCAGCGGGCGGCCGCCGGTGTAGCGAAGGAACGAGGAGGAGCACTGCGTAACATATTCACCGTCGTACCACAAGATTGCGCTTGAGCCGCCGTCCATATTCAGGGCGTTCCGGCAGCCGTAGGAAAGCAGGATATCCGAGCATGTGTTGACGCTTGTGCCGCGGATACCCTCGTCAGGATAGCGGCCCTCGATGATGAGCATATAAACGCCCTGATCGCCGGTGCCGAAGCACGCGCGCGGCTGTTCGCCCGTCCAGAAGGAATCCTCAAGCTTTTCGCCGTCTTTGATCAGGGCGGGCGTGAACTCGGCAGCGTTGTACGTCCCCTCCCCGACCGGGTCGGACGCGGGCACGATGCGGCAGTCGAGGCCGTTTTCGCTCAGCTCAATGCGCTGGTAGACATCGCCGCCGAAGTGATAGCCGTGCGTCTCGCCCTGCGCCATGCACCAGCCCGCAAGCTGGCCGCCGTTGCCCTTGCCGTTTGGGTCCTGGAAGCCGTTGGCGTTCATGGCGAGAATGCCGCCGTGGTCAGATGCAATTTTGCCCGCCAGTTCCCCTTCCACGCCATAGGTCGAAGCCATTTCCAGCCGCAGAAGTTCCGGATAACGGCAGATTGCCAGCACGCCGCGATAGCCGTCGCCGGTGATGCGCACGAGCAGAATGCCGTATTCCGCATCGACGGCCAGCACCTGATCGCCCTGCTGCGTTTCGATGCTCGTGCCTTCATCATCAAAACCTGCCTCATTGATACGGATATGCTCCCAGCCGTTATTCAGCGTCTCTGGATGCTCGTCCAGATAGCGCTGGAACGACGCGTAATTCAGCATCGGAAACGCCATCTGGAAGTCTGCCTCCGGGTCATCCTCGACGGGCTGGGGCGCTTCTGCATCAGCCGGCGGTTCCTCCGGCTGTACCGGCTCCGGTTCTGTCTGTACGGGTTCCGGTACAGGCTCCGGTTCCGGCTGCACCGGCGCACTTGTAAACGTGCAGGCCGTCAGGACGAGGCTCAGAATGAGCACAAACACGAGCGTATACGCTGCCATATTCGGCTTTTTTGCGATAAGCGTAATGCGCTCTCTGAGGCTCTTTTTCCCCAGCTGCATCGTCGTTGCGCAGGACAGCAGCTGGCCCTTTGCGCGCTTCGGCGCGACGAGGCTGAGCAGTGCGCGGCCGTAGCTTGCCCGGCTGCCGGGGTCGAGGTTTTTCAGCACCCGCTCGTCGCAGGCCAATTCGCAGTCGCGCCGGGAAAGCATGGCCGCAAGCCACACGATGGGGTCGAACCAGTACAGGCACTGGCAGATGAGGCGCAGGAGGCTCCAAAGCTGGTCTTTTGCGTGAAAATGCGCCAATTCGTGCCGGAGGACAAAGCAGCGGGTATCAGGCTCCGCCGCAGCCTCTGGTGTGAGATATATTTCGGGGCGGAACAGCCCCACAAGGCACGGCGACGGCAGTCCGGACGCCAGCCAGACCGAAACCGGACTCTCCATGCAGGCAAACGGCTGCCGAATTTTTCTGAGTCTCCGGAGAAACCGCAGATTCTGCGCCAGAACAACCAGCGCCATCGCTGCCGCGCCGGTCAGCCAGATCAATTTCAAAATCGTGCTTCCCGTCAGCTGCGTCTGCGCCTTTGCGGGCGCAGTTTCCGTTTCAGATGCAGTCTGTGCTGGGGACTGCGTATTGTCCGTCTGCGGGGCACGGCGATTTTCCGGGGCAGTCAGCCGCTGCATGGCGGCGGGCACGTCCGGGACAGCGTTCATCACGCTGACCGGACTTCTGACCAGCGAGACCGGCAGCAAAAGCCGCAGCGCGGCGAGCAGCCACAGTGCATATTGCAGGCGCGGATTGATTTTCCCGCGCAGCAAAAAGCGAAGTGCGGTCAGCGCAAGGATCAGAACGGTCGATGAAATGAGAATTTCCAGCATGACTCCCCTCCCCTAGTCTTCGCGGCCCGCAGCCTTGTCCAAAATGGCATAGAGTTCTTCAAGTTCATCCTTTCCGATTTTTCCGTGGTCGGCGAAATTGCTGACCAGCAGGCCGAGCCTGCCGCCGAATGCGCGGGAAAGCAGCTGCTCCGTTTCCTCAAGCCCGGCCTCCTCGCGGGTAACGTTCGGGTAATAGCGCCGTGGCTTGCCCTCATAGCGCAGAAGCCCCTTTTCCGTCATACGGCTGGCCATGGTCTTGCTCGTGCTGGCCGACCATCCGGCGCGAAGCTTTAAATCCTCCACCAGCTGCATGAGCGTCTGCGGCTGCCGCTCCCACAGGCTTTGCAGCACGGTCCATTCGCTTTGGCATAATTGCACAGGATATCCCTCCTTGGTTTACTTTTGTAGACCCATCATAGCACACAAGGCTACATTTGTCAACCTATTTCTTGAAAGTGCTTACCAATTTGGGCGTAGGGGCGGACGACTCTGTCCGCCCGCAGAACGCAGCGCTTTAACGAAAATTCACGGCAAATTCGCAACATTTATCGGGCCGACAGAGTCGTCGGCCCCTACAGCAGATCAAGCAGCTTTGCAGCTGACCATCAAGGAAGCCGCCGAAAATCCCGCTCTGGTTATCCATCACTGGCCGACAGGAACCGGAACGGATACAGCGCTTCGCCGGCAAGGCGGAGCCGGACGGTAAGTTCCGTCATGCCGGTTCCGAGGGGAATGACGCCGTCGGCGAACGCGCGGTACACGGCCCGACGGAATTCCTGCGGCTGAAGCTCCTCCGCGCCCGCGTGGTCGTAGACCGCGCGCACGTCCGCAGACGCGTCCGCGTACTCCGTGAGCTCTGGCACGTCGAGACAGCGGAACACCAGCTGGAAGCTTCCGTCTGCCATACAGGAGATGCGTTTCAGATAACAGTACCGCGCGCCGTGGTTGTCGTTGATGGTGCGGGTATAGGTTCCATCCTGATAGGTCAGATAGTGCGAGCTGCGGTCCTCCCAGCCGTACCGGCCCAGCGGGAAATAGCGTTCGAGCGTATTGCGGAAATCCGCCGCGCTGATCGTCAGCGGCCAGTTGTTTTCGCGCGCATAGCGCTCGTAGACGAACAGGGAAAGTCCGTCCCACGCGTCTTCGGTCAGCGGCAGCGCTGTCCAATTACCGTCCGGCAAACTGCCCAGCAGATTCCTGTTCTGGCCGTCATACGTCCAGAACAGCTGCGCCAGATCGTCCGTCGTCTCGCCGGTGTGCAGCTGCAGGGCCGCCCGCAGATCGTCCTCTGGAAGCGGTGCGAAGCGTGCCGACTGGAACAGCGCGCCGCCGTAGTAGAAGTCCAGCGTGTAGACCTTGCGCGCGTAGCGCAGTTCGCCGCCGCTGCCATCCAAAAACGGGTCGGCGTTATAAAAATCTGCCGTGACCTGTACGGTGCTGCCCTCCAGCACCTGCACGTCTGCGATGCGCAGATCGCGGTCTCCGCCGAAGCCGGACACATTTTCGATGACTGCCGTGCCGTCCGATGCGTCGTAGTTTCCGCACTGCGTAATATCAAACGTGAAGCTGCCGTCGCGGAAATGATACCGCAAAACGCTGTTCACAAAGCTCTCCGTGAAGTGATACTTCCCGTCGGCCTGCTTGTAATTATCGCGCGTGTACGTGTAATCGGACGACCAGTACAGAAACAGCATAAACAGCTGCTCCGACGACAGATCGGCGGGCGAATCGAACGTGAATCCATTGTTCACAAGCGCGATCTCCGGGCCGAGCAGAATGCTTAGCAGGTTCTCATCCGTCAGAAGGCTCGGGTCGATCGTCATACGCTGCTGCGCCTCCTGCTCCGTGATGGGCAGCCGCATGGCCTCTTCCGGCGCCATCCAGCTGACGGCGGCGATCACGCCGTTTTCAATGTAGAACGTCATGACTGTCTCGTCGCACACGACAAGCATTGTGGGAATGCCGTCCGTGTACGCAATGCAGCTGTATTTGCCCATGTATAGAACCTCGCCGCCGAGCATCAGCCGCGCCGTGTGTTCGTCGAACTGCTCGAATACCGGCGTTTTGTCGCGCGGGAAACGGTTCGCCGCCTCGCGGTAATCCTCGCCGAAGCGGATGCCGCAGACCTCGACCCCGGCATCCAGCCGCAGATATGCGGCGTTCGGACGATGGATCGTGCCGTCATTGTGCATCCAGCCCGCGGCCTGTGAGCCGTCCGCGAACTGCACAATGTCATAGTAGTCCGTCTGGAGGATCATCCAGTGGTAAATGCGTTCATATGTGCCGTAAACATTTTGGATGTCGTCCAGTGTCAGATCATAGATCGACGTGCCGTTCACGGTAAATTCGGGCCACTGCTCCACCGGCTCGCGCGCGGCGAACCATGCCGCGTCCGCGGCGGGGTCCGTTTCGGCCTCAATGCGCGGCAGAATGAATTCCTGATACCACGCCTCCCAGTCGACCGCGCCCTCCACCGGCGCAAGGCCGTTGCGGACAACAAAATCCTTTAAGATATCCAAGCCGTCAGCTGCGTGCTGGTAATACGAGCTGACCGCCGCTGTGTCCGAACTGTCATACTGCCGTACCGCCTTGTCCGACGGGCTCAGGCAGAAGAAATAATATGCCGTGCTGCCGCGTGTGCCGAGCAGATGCGTGTTCAGCGCCATAAGATTTTCCTCGACCCATCGGTCTGCGCCGTCCTTGACCAGCTCCGCCGGGTCTTCAAACTGGAACGCGCGGATCGCCCAGACGAGGCCGAGGCGGTCTTCTGCCGCCTGACTTTTGTCGTAGAAGGAGAACAGCACATCGTCCAGGTCATGCTCGCCGGTCTCCGGCGCTTCGATCATAAACGAATCGTCCGCAGTGATTTCGTTTTCGTATCGTGCCGGGACACTGAGCGTGACCGTGTCCTGTGTGGTGGTGAATTCCACTGCCGCTTCCGGCTCCTCGCGTGTATCTGCCGTTGCTTCCAGTTCCTCGGGCGTGGTCTCCGTTCTTTCCGGCGTCTGCTGTGCAGGAGCGGCATCCTTCGCGCCGGTCATCGTGCAGCCGACTGCCGCGGCGCAGAGCAGAAGCACGAGGATCAGAACGGGAATTGCGGTTTTCGGGTGCTTTGTGATGGAAATGATGCGCGTTTTGAGCTGCCCGCCGCGCCCAGACATTGTCGTTGCCGCGCTGAGGGGATCGACTCGCTCGCGGCACGTCATGCGGATGAGTGAGCGGCCGTAGTCCGCACGCGCGTCCTCGCCAAGACGGCGGACGGTATCCTCGTCGCAGAAGAGCTCCGCGTCGGTGCGGGAAAGCGCCGCTGCCCACCACACCAGCGGGTTGAACCAGTGCAGCGCGAGGCACACGCCGCGCAGGACGGCCCAGATGTGGTCGCGGTGGAGATAATGCGTATATTCGTGCTCCGCGCAGTGGTGCAGCAGCTGCTCGTCCTGCGCGCAGTCCATTGTCACATAGATCGCGGGCGGGAAAAGCCCGAACAGGCACGGCGACAGCGCGGTCTGCGTCAGCCGGACAGCCGGACGGCCCTCCTTCGGCGCGATCGCGCGCAAAACGCCCGCCCGCAGCTGCCGACCGTACCGGAGATTGCAGAATAGGAACCACAGCCCCAGCAAAGCCGCGCCGGAGGCCCATACAAGCATGAATATCTTCCGCACGGAAACGGCGGGCTTCTGCGCAGATTTTTCCGGTTCTGCGCTGCCCGTTTCCGCCTGCGCAGGCATGGATGCCGGACGCTGCACCGGCTGTGCGGGCGTCTGCACCGGCGCTGCGGGCGCAGCCGGTTCTGGTGTACTGGCCGCCTGCGCGGGCGGCGCGGCAGCGGGTTCCGTCTGCATGACAGCGGTCGGTTCAGCCTCCGGCAGAAGATTTGCCACGCTGACGGCAGTTTTCCCGATGGAAAGCGGCAGCAGCAGCCGCACGAGCAGCACCAGCCAGAGTGTGTACTGCAATCTTGCGCTGATTTTCCCGTACAGCAGATAGTGTGCTCCGATGAGCAGCGCCGCCAACACGGCGGACGAAACAAACCATTCAGCCATGGCGCTTTTTCTCCTCCATATTCCGCAGCAGCGCATACAGCTCGTCGAGCTCACGTTTTTTCATCTTGCTGTTTACGCCTGTAATCATAGTATAGCACAAATGGTTACGGCTGTCAACAGCAAAAAACCGGCTGTATCATCCGGCTTCCGCAATAAACAGCGCCGCGCGCCTGTCCATGACCTGTGCCGCCTCCTGTGCGGTTTTCCGGCCTTTGAAATAGGCGTCCGCTTCGTCAAGGATGATCTTCAAAATTTCCTGATTGCCACAGGAACGGCAGTCGGCGTGCTCCAGTACGTTCATCAGATCATCGGCGGCGGCTTCGTCAAACAGAAACGCAAGATCGCCTGCCTCGCCGACCTCAACGCGGCCTTCCTCGCGGATGGCCGTCTGCTGTTCGTCCCTCTGCGCTTCGATCTCCTTCTGCATCAGCTCGCGCAGCGCGGCGCGGTTGACCGGGAACGCGTCCGCAACGGTCTGCTGAAAGTCTTCCCGCAGCATGTTCCGCAGCGCCTCCGCCGCCGCTTCCTGCATGGCGGAGCCGGCGCAGACACCAAGCTGCAAAACCGGCTGATATGCCGTCCCGCCGTCCGAATCGAGGGCAAGCACACGGAACGCGCCGCCGGTCTGCTGGTACCAGGAAATCTGCATGGACCGGTACATCGCGGCGGAGTGCATCGGCTGCTGCATGATGCTGTCCGGGGCAGGCGCCGCGGAAGAAATGGCTGCGCAGGCCGTCAGAATATTCAAAAATTTCTCGCTCTCGAAGGAGGCGGTCTGTGTATCATAGTCCAGATACTGCTCCGCCGCGTGGCGGCAGTAGACGCTGAGCAGATCCTCACCGCCCCAGAAAAAGCTGACGTCCGGAACTGCGCCGCACAGCACGTCCTCGACCGACGTTTCCAGCGACGCGCCGAGCTTCTCCGCCGGGCCGAACAGCGGGTCAAGCGCGAAAGCCCCGACGACGGAATAGAGCGTCCCGTCCACATAGCACGGCTTCAGAATACCGGACAGAAGCTCCGCTTCCGGCATCCCGTCCAGCGGCAGCAGAATGCCGTTTTTCGCGTAGCCCGCGTACTGCGCGCCGCTCAGATCGCTGCAATCAAGCAGATCGGGCACGTTTCCGGCCAGCAGCTCTGTCGTCATGCGCGTCACGGCATCCGCGCGGCTTTCCGCGCCGTCGGCGTAGTTGAGGATTTCGATCCTGACCGGTGCGCCGGAGAAATTATAGTTCTGGATCATACTGCGGAGCACGCTCTTTTCCGTGTCAAAATCGATCGTGCCAAGCATCAGCGTCCGTTCCGGTGTTTGCACATCGGATTCGGTTTCCGTTTGACTGCCGGCTGTCTCCGCAGCGGGTTGCCGCTCCGGCTTCGTCTGCTTCCGGCAGCCGGTCAGCAGCAGGCCGAGCAGCAGCATGAGAATCAGACAGCGTTTCATGATGCATTCCTCCTTATTTTTCTTCCAGTATACCACGGCTTTTCCCTGAAATCTCTTAATTTTTCCTAAATATTTACTGGATCCGGTATCCGCTCAGGACGAGTTCGAGGATTGCAGGCCAGAAGATGGGTTCCGGCGCAGTAAAATAACGGGCATCCGGAATGCTGTGAAAGGATATGACGCAGCGCTCGTCATCCAGCCATGCCTCAAAGCGTCTGTTGGTTTCGTGCTCCATGCGGGTTTGCTGCCTCCTTTAAAGGGGTAAGTAATGTCGTAGTAAATAATACGATATTTATGATTAAAATGCAACGATTTTTCAAAGTATAATAAGCGAAAAGTCGTAGGTGGTGAAGCATGTGACAGACGTTCTGGGGCTGATCCGAAAAAACCGGGAAGCCAGAGGCTGGACGGAATATCAGCTTGCCGAGCGCTCCGGCCTTCCGCAGTCTACCATTTCATCCTGGTACCAGAAGGGCATGACGCCCTCGTTTTCCTCGCTGGAAAAGATCTGCGACGCATTTGGGCTGACGCTCTCGCAGTTTTTTGCCGACGCCGAGGACCGGCTCGCGCTGA
>OLVY01000751.1_pt1 | contig 22973 bp, 20 predicted proteins | sample 1674261 | NCBI WGS metagenome assembly OLVY01 (sample SAMEA103958155, study PRJEB25191) | human gut metagenome | biome: human-associated habitat [ENVO:00009003]; feature: intestine environment [ENVO:2100002]; material: feces | place: Germany | collected 2013/2015
CTGGCATGATTATGCCAGTGATGACAGCAACGTACTGATTGCCCAGGCGGGACTGATTGAAAAAGCCTCGGTCATCGGACGTGTGGGATTAATCATGTTATCCTGTGGAACCGGAGCCTGGCGTGTCCGTACTTCCATGAATAAGCTGTCAAAGGAACTGGGAGTTACCTGTACGGTAGATGTAGGTCTTATGTCCATCGAATTTAACTGCTTTGATGGAAATGACTGTATCTCCCAGTCCTTAAGCATCGCCAATACCGGCGTCAACACCTCCAAACTTTACCGCATGGAACAATTCGTAGAAAGCTTTCCAAAGGAAGAAGCCCATTTAACCGGCGAGGAAATCCATAAGCGGCTGGATGAAATCGAAAAAATCCACGCCCTTTATTCTCCCGCCAAACTGGGACTTGCGGCAGCCTTAGCCTGCTGCGCATTTACTTTTCTTCTGGGCGGAGGCCCTGTGGAAATGATTCTGGCATTTATTGCAGCCGGTATCGGAAATGTTATCCGGACCAAATTAATCAAACATCATTTTACGCTGTTTTTAAATATTGCGGTCTCTATTTCCGCCGCCTGCCTTATGTATGCCATCTGCTTAAAGGCTGCCGAAATTTTTTTCCATGTTCCGGCAGTCCATGAAGCCGGATACATCTGCTCCATGTTGTTTATTATCCCAGGCTTTCCATTTATCACAAGCGGCATTGACCTTGCGAAACTGGATCTTCGTTCCGGACTGGAGCGGCTGACCTATTCCATCATCATTGTTCTTGTGGCTACCATGTTTGCCTGGATTATGGCAATGCTTCTTAGACTTCAGCCTCAGGACTTTACCTCTGTAAATCTCAGTGATGTTTCACGGCTGGTTCTGCGGTTAATTGCAAGCTTCTGCGGCGTATTTGGATTCTCTATTATGTTTAACAGTTCCATTCCCATGGCAGCTACTGCTGCACTGATTGGCTCCGTTGCCAATACCTTACGTCTGGAACTGGTTGACTTTACCGGAATTCCAGCCGTTGCTGCTGCCTTTATCGGTGCACTGACCGCCGGTCTGCTGGCATCCTTTATTAAGAAAAACAATGGATATCCGCGAATCTCTTTAACCGTACCTTCCATTGTAATTATGGTTCCGGGACTATATCTTTACCGCGCCTTCTATAACTTTGGCATTATGTCCTTAACGGAAGCGGTTTCCTGGTTCTCCATTGCCATAATGATTATTATCGCCCTGCCGCTGGGACTTATTTTTGCAAGAATACTTACCGACCGGACTTTCCGGTACTGCACCTGATAAATTTTATACGCTTAAAATTATTTATTTTATACATGATTACAGAAAGGAAGAATCGATATGCTTACAGCCGTAACAGGAATTAACTGGGGAGACGAAGGAAAAGGACGTGTCATTGATCTGCTTGCAGAACATGCAGATGTCGTTGTCCGTTATCAGGGTGGCAACAATGCCGGTCATACCGTTGTGACCGAGAAGGGCAAGTTCATCCTGAACCTGCTGCCCTCCGGCATCCTGCACCCGGAGGTGACCTGCGTGCTGGGCACCGGCATGGTGATCGACCTCGAGCATCTGGCCGGGGAGATGGAGGCCATCGAGGCGCGCGGCGTGAAGGTGGAGCCGGAGAACCTGAAGCTCTCCGATAAGGCTACCATCTCCATGCCGTGGCATAAGGTACAGGACGGGCTGGAAGAGGACCGCCTTGCCAAGAAGGGCGGCGCGTTCGGCTCTACCCGGCGCGGCATTGCTTACGCTTACAGCGACAAGTACCGTAAAAAGACCCTGCGTCTGGGCGACCTTTTGCATCTGGACGAGGAGCGCACCCAGAACCGTCTGCACATGATCCTGGACGCCAAAAACATGGAGCTGGCGGGCTGCTATCATCAGGAGCCCATGAGCTACGATGCCCTGCTGAACTGGTGCAGGCAGCAGGCGGCGTACTTTGCGCCCTTCATCTGCGACGTGGGCGCTTTCTTGCAGCAGGCGCACGACAGCGGCAAGCGCATCGTGCTGGAAGCGCAGCTGGGCGCAATGCGGGATATCGACTACGGCATCTTCCCGTTCACTTCCAGCTCCAATACGCTGGCAGCCTACGCACCGCTGGGTGCGGGCATCCCTAATTGCAAGCTCGACCATGTGGTGGGTGTGCTGAAAGCCTACTCCACCTGTGTGGGCGCTGGCCCCTTTGCGGCAGAGAACGCAATGGACGAGGCGTGGAACGAAAAGCTGCGCAAGGCAGGCGGCGAGTACGGCGCAGCCACCGGACGTCCCCGCCGGGTGGGTCCCTTTGACTGCGTTGCCAGCCGCTACGGCCTGCAATGTCAGGACGCGGATAAGATCGCGCTGACCAAGCTGGACGTGCTGAGCAGCATGAAGCAGATCCCGGTCATCACCGGTTACAAGCTGGACGGTGTGGAGGTCCCCCGCTTCGACACTCTGTCCGACCTTGACCGTGTGCAGCCGGTGGTCACGCTGCTGCCCGGCTGGAACAAGGATATCTCCGGCTGCCGCAGCTGGGCAGAGCTGCCCAAGGAAGCCAAGGCCTATGTGGAGTTCCTTGAAAAGCAGCTGGGGCACGAGATCCAGTTCGTTTCCACCGGTGCCGAGCGCGAAAAGTTTGTGCTGAAGGGAGAATGGCTGTGAGACATTTTATTGAGCCCGGCAGCTTTTCTCTGGCCGAGCAGCTGGCGCTGCTCGACCTTGCCGACCGGATGGAAGCTGACCCCGCGCCCTACGCCCACCTGTGCGACGGCCGCATTCTGGCCACCCTGTTCTACGAGCCCAGCACCCGCACCCGCCTTTCCTTCGAGTCTGCCATGCTGCGGCTGGGCGGCAAGACGCTGGGCTTTGCCGGGGCGCAGCTTTCCAGCGCCAGCAAGGGCGAAACGGTGGCCGATACTGCCCGTGTGGTAAGCAACTATGCAGACGTCATTGCCATGCGCCACCCCAAGGAGGGCGCACCGCTGCGGGCGTCCATGTATGCGCGTGTGCCGGTCATCAATGCAGGCGATGGCGGCCACGCCCACCCCTCCCAGACCATGATCGACCTGATGACCATTCGCCAGCGCAAGGGGCGGCTGGATCATTTGACCATCGGTTTCTGCGGCGACCTCAAGTTCGGCCGGACGGTGCACTCCCTCACCGCCGCGCTGAGCCAGTTCGAGGGCAACCGGTTTGTGTTCATCTCACCGGAGGAGCTGCGCATCCCGCAGTACGTCAAGGACGAGACTCTGACCCCGCTGCACCAGAACTACAAGGAGACCGCTGACCTTGAAGCCGAATTGCCCGGTCTGGATGTGCTGTACATGACCCGCATCCAGCAGGAGCGCTTTTTCAACGAAGAGGACTACCTGCGGTTGAAAGGCTGCTATGAGCTGGACGAAAAGCTGCTGCAGGTGGCGCCGCCCACCATGCCGGTGCTGCATCCGCTCCCCCGCATCGACGAGATCAAGCCGGATGTGGACAACGACTCCCGCGCCGCTTATTTCGATCAGGTACATAACGGTGTGTATATTCGCATGGCAATTATACTGGCACTGCTGGGTATCCCCGACCCGCTGACCGGGAAAAAGGTACTGGAAAGTATATAAGTTGTGAACAGGGTTGCTGCACAAAGCAATGTGCAGCAGCCCTGTTTTTGCGTCTGGTATTTTTTGCAGGCTCGCCTTTACGCCCCTCCCGTGAAAAGGCAATTCTGGAAAATCCGCGTTTGCGCAGCAATGAAAGCCCCAGTGGGGCTTTTAAGTGGTAGAGCGGTCTGCGTTAGCAGATGGAGGGGTTTTGCCCCGACAAGCTCCGCAGATTTTCCAGAATTGCGAAATTATAAATAATTCTTCCGCTGAATATGCGCAAAGCGAACGCGGCGCGCATTCCAAATCGTCCCGCTACCCCCGCAGCGGCGGGTCCGGCATAAAGATCATGGTGCCCCGGGCAGAAAAAAGCAGCTGCGGCATCATGCAGCTGTACCCCAGCCACAGCACCGCCAGAATGCACAGCACCAAAAGCACCCTGCGCAAAAGCACCGGATGCCGGGCAGGGGAATAGCGTTTTCTGCGGTCACGCTGCATAGGCTGCGCCCTCCCTTTTCAAGGCTTTGCCCAGCTTATGCCGTGGCAGAAAGAATTGTGCACAAGCGGGGTTTGTGGTAAGATAACAGGGAAGAACCACGGAGGAACTGCTTATGCTGACCATTACACTGCTGGGCACGGCTGCCACCATGCCGCTGCCGGAGCGCGCCCTGACCGCTGCGGTGGCAGAGTGCGGCGGGCACAGCCTGCTGCTGGACTGCGGCGAGGGCACCCAGACCGCCGCCCGCCGCGCCGGGGTGAACCTGATGCGCGCGGATGCCATCTGTCTGACCCACTACCACGGAGACCATATCTTTGGTCTGCCCGGGCTTTTGCAGACCCTTGGGGCGCAGGGGCGCACCCGTCCGCTGGTGCTGCTGGGGCCGGAGGGGCTTTTGGAGGTCTGGCGGGCGGTGTATGCTCTGACCGGGCCGCTGCCCTACGCGGTAAAGCCGCTTATCTGCCGCGCCGGGCAGCCTGTGGCGCTGGATGCTCTTTCGGATGGATGGCCTGCCGGGGCAACGCTGCTGCCGGTGGCAACAAAGCACCGGGTGCGCAGTCTGGGCTACCGGCTGGACTTGCCCCGGGCGGGCAGGTTCGACCCGGAAAAGGCGCGGGCACTGGGCGTACCGGTGACCAAGTGGCGGCTTTTGCAGCGGGGACAGGCTGTGCCGCTGGCAGAGCGTATGGTGCAGCCCGCCGAGGTGCTGGGCGCGCCCCGCAAGGGACTGCGGTTCGTCTTTTCCGGCGACAGTGCGCCCTGCCCGGCGCTGGAACAGGCGGCGCAGGGGGCAGACCTGCTGCTCTGCGATGCCACCTATGCCCTGCCGGAGCAGCAGGAGCAGGCCGCGCAGTGGGGGCACAGCACCTTTGGCCAAAGCGCAGCGCTGGCGGCAAAAGCCGGGGCAAAGCGGCTGTGGCTGGTGCACTATTCCCCTATGGTCACCGACCCGGAACAGCAGCTTGCACAGGCGCAGAGCATCTTCCCGGCGGCAGAATGCGGCTTTGACGGCAAATGCATCACCCTGCATTACGAGGAGAACGAGGAATGAAGCTGACACTTGACCCCGGGGCAGCTGCCCTGCTGGACACCCTGCACGCGGCGGGCTACGCAGCCTACGCCGTGGGCGGCTGCGTGCGGGACAGTCTTTTGGGGCGCACCGCCCACGACTGGGACCTGTGCACCAGTGCCCTGCCGCAGCAGGTAATGGAGCTGTTTGGGACAGAGCAGTGCATCCCCACCGGGTTGCAGCACGGCACGGTCACTATCAAATACGGCGGGCAGCTGTACGAGACCACTACCTTCCGCACCGAGGGCAGCTATACCGATGGCCGTCACCCGGACGAAGTGCAGTTCGTACCGGACGTGCGGGAGGATCTTGCCCGGCGGGATTTTACCATCAACGCCATGGCGTATAATGAAGCCGAGGGGCTGGTAGACCCCTTTGGCGGGCAAAAAGACCTGCAAAACGGTCTGCTGCGGGCGGTGGGTGAGCCGCAGCAGCGGTTTACTGAGGATGCGCTGCGTATCCTGCGGCTGTACCGCTTTGCCGCAAGGTTCGGCTTTGCGTTGGACGCTGCCACTGCCCGGGCGGCGCGGCAGTTGGCACCCCACTTGGATTGCATCTCTGCCGAGCGCATTCAGGAGGAACTGGCAAAGCTGCTGGCAGCCCCGCAGCCGGGGGTGTATCTGGAACCCGCCGTGCTGGCTGTGGTGCTGCCGGAGCTGACCCCGGAAAACCTGACCGCCGCAAAGCCGGTGCTGGATGCCTGCCCGGCGGGGGAGGAGAACCTGCCGGTGCGCTGGGCGGCGCTGCTGGGCGCTCTGGGCGAGACCGCCACTCGCCGTGTGCTCAAACGGTTGCGCTGCTCCAACGCCTGCATCGAGGAGACCGCGGTATTAGTGCGGGAAACGGCAGGGGAGGGTGTGTGCAGAAGCTTCTCCGAGGACCGTCCGCTGGGGTGGGACCCTGCTGCCGCAGGCAGTAGGGCGGGCGATGGAATGGCCTGCAACAGCAACGACTGCCGCCAGCGGCGGAAACAAGGAGTTGCTGTTGGGGCAGCGGCCAGCGAGATGCGAGTGCCGTCCAAGGCACGAAGCAGATGTTGGGTGCCGCAACCCGAACTCGTGTCCGAGGAGAAAGCTCCCGTACACGTCCCGGTACACGCGGGAGAGGTTGCCATCCGGCAGCTTTTAGGGCAGTATGGGCTGTGCACCGTGGAGCGGCTGTGTGCGCTGTGCGCGGCGCTGCACCCGCAGAATGCCCCGGATTGCGCCCTTGCAGCGCAGCGGGCGCGGCAGCTGGAAGCCAACGGTGCATGCTGCCGGGTGAGCCAGCTGGCGGTGAACGGACGCGACCTGATGGCAGCGGGCATCCCGGCAGGGCCTGCGCTGCGCCGGGTGCTGGAAGCGCTGCTGGACGGCGTGATAAGCGCAGAATATCCCAACGAAAAAACGGCGCTGCTGGCTGCGGCGCAGAAAATTATAGCGTCTTGACAAGCGGTTTATGCTGCGGTAGTATTATACTACTGCTTTAGTATGTTGAACCCATAAAAGGAGAACCTATGACCACTCAGAACTCTGCAAACCGTCCCCGTGCCCTCATTGCCATGAGCGGCGGCGTGGATAGCTCGGTGGCGGCCTGTCTGATGCAGCAGGCAGGCTACGACTGCACCGGCATCACCATGCGGCTTACCCACAACGAAACGCTGGGACAGTCCGGTTACCAGACCTGCTGCTCGGAAAAGGATATCGAGGACGCCGCCGAGGTGGCCTTTGCACTGGATATGCCGTATCAGGTGCTGGATTTCACCGCCGACTTCCGGGCGCAGATCATTGAAAAGTTTATCCGCGTCTACGAGGCGGGCGGCACCCCCAACCCCTGCATCGACTGCAATAAATATATGAAGTTCCGCCACCTGCTGGACTGGGCCGCAGAGCACGGCATGGAGTATGTGGTCACCGGCCACTACGCCCGGGTAGAACAGGACGCAGCCACCGGCCGCTGGCTGCTGAAAAAGGGGCTGGACGAGGGCAAGGATCAAAGCTATGTGCTGTATAACCTCACGCAGGAGCAGCTGGCGCATATCCGTTTGCCGTTGGGGGCGCTGCACAAGACCGAGGTGCGAAAGATCGCGCAGGAGCACAGTTTTATCAACGCCCAGAAGCACGACAGTCAGGATATCTGCTTTGTGCCGGACGGCGACTACGCCCGCTTTATGGAGCAGTTTACCGGCAAGCACTACCCCGCCGGAGATTTTCTGGATCAGAGCGGCAAGGTGGTGGGCACCCACAGCGGCGCAGTGCGCTACACGCTGGGGCAGCGCAAGGGGCTTGGCCTTGCGCTGGGTGCGCCGGTGTACGTTTGCGGCAAGGATATGCAGGCCAATACCGTTACCGTCGGGCCGGAGAGTGAACTGTTTGACCGCATCGTTTACGCAGAGGATGTGAACTGGATCGCTATTCCGGCGCTGACCGGGCCGCTGCGGGTCACCGCCCGCACCCGGTATCATCAGGCCGAGCAGCAGGCCACCGTTTACCCCGCAGAAAACGGCTTCCGGCTGGAATTCGACCAGCCCCAGCGTGCCCCCACCCCGGGACAGGCTGCCGTGCTGTATCAGGGCGATGTGGTGCTGGGCGGCGGCACCATCACCCGCGTAGAAAAGTAAGGAGAACAAAATGCAGGATCAGTATTCCCGCACCCAGCTGCTGCTGGGTGCAGAGGCTATGGAAAAGCTGCACCACGCCCGGGTGGCAGTGTTTGGCATCGGCGGCGTGGGCGGCTACACGGTGGAGGCGCTGGCACGCAGCGGCGTGGGCGCACTGGATCTGATCGATGACGATAAGGTCTGCCTGACCAACCTCAACCGTCAGATCATCGCCACCCGCAGCACGGTAGGGCAGTATAAGGTGGATGTGGCAGAACAGCGCATCCACGACATCGACCCCAACATCAAGGTGACCACCCACCGGTGCTTCTTTGGCCCGGAGACGCAGGACGATTTCGATTTTACCCAGTACGACTATGTGGTGGACGCCATCGACACCGTCACCGGCAAGCTGGCACTGGTGATGAAGTGCAAGGAGGCAGGCACGCCCATCATCTGCTCCATGGGCGCAGGAAACAAGATGGACCCCACCCGCTTTGAGGTGACTGACATCTACAAGACCTCGGTCTGCCCGCTTGCCAAGGTGATGCGTATCGAGTGCCGCAAGCGCAAGATCAAGCACCTGAAGGTGGTCTACTCCAAGGAGCCTGTCATGACTCCCATCGAGGATGACTCCATCAGCTGCAAGGACCACTGCATCTGTCCCCCGGGCACCCAGCGCAAGTGCACTGCGCGGCGCACCGTGCCGGGCTCCAACGCCTTTGTACCCTCGGTGGCCGGTCTGATCATCGGCGGCGAGGTCGTCAAGGACCTTGTGGGCTTTGTACCGCTGAAGGGATAAAACAGACCGCAGTTTCCTTGCTGCGTGGGACGATTTGGAATGCGCTCCGCGTTGCTCTGCGCATAAGCTAAGGAAATAGTATTTTTTATTTCGGGGTTCAGAAACGCCTGCGGGCGTTTCTGAACCCCATTTTCACAGGTGGGGTCGTGGAGAAAAACGGCAGTTGCAGCGCCGCTTTCTGCGAAAGCGCGGCGCTGCGGGTAAAGGTATCTGCTTGCCGCAAGCGTGCAAAGACGCTCCGCTGGGCCAGAGGCAGGGAGGGGTGTTCCGACTCCCCCCTCCCTACCTCTGGACTCCACCCACCCCGCAACGGGTCAAGGGCTGCACGCCCTTGACAAACCTAAAGAAGAAGTCGAAGCACAAAAAAGCTAGCGCTGCGCCAGTCGGCGCTATCGCTTTAACGCTTTTTTCGCTTCTCCATCCATAGCCCCTCAGTCGCTGCGCGACAGCTCCCCCGAGGGGGGAGCGAGCACGCCCGCACACTTTGCAGTTTAGCTGGAAACTGTATCGCCATGCCAAAGGCTCCCTCTTCGAGGGAGCTGGCAAAGCCGTCAGGCTTTGACTGAGGGAGTTCGTTCTAAACCCCACCCGTGAAAAATGCGTTTGGAGCGCTCCGCAGAGCGCGACAAACGCAAAACTTAAAATAATTCTTCCGCTGAAAATGGTCAGAGCGCCAGCGGAGACCATTCGAAATCACGCTTTTTTGCGCGTTGCAGCGTTCCATAGCGTAAAATTGCAACCAATTTGCAATTTGGTATTGCAATTGGGAAGGATATCGTGTATAATCTACCCTGCACGAAAATGCAAACTGATTGCAAATTGTTGAGAGGCGACCCCCATGCGGGGCTTTGGAGCGATTATTTATGGAACTGTTTCTGGATGTTTTGGGCGAAACCTTGGTGGATACCGCCAAGATGCTGCCCTTTCTGTTTCTGGCTTACCTGCTGATCGAGTATATCGAGCACCGCCACGGTGAGCGCATCGAAGCGCTGCTGGCAGGCGGCGGGCGCTGGGGCGCTGTGCCGGGTGCAGTGCTGGGCTGTGTGCCGCAGTGCGGCTTCTCCGCCATTGCGTCCAACTTTTACGCCTCCCGGGTCATCACGCTGGGCACGCTGATGGCAGTGTACCTTGCCACCAGCGACGAAGCCATCCCGCTGCTGGTCTCTATGCCCGCTTACTGGGATAAGCTGGCCGTCCTGATGGTCATCAAGGTGTTGTACGCCATCGTGGTGGGCTTTGTGCTGGATTTTGTCCTGCGGGGCGTGCTGCCCAAGGGTCTGCGGGGCGGCTACACCGGCCACGCGGACGAGGTGGACTGCCACGAGGAACACAGCGATGCCGAGGGCAACGAAAAGCCCATCTGGCAGGCGGCGCTGCGCCACACGCTGGAGATCTTTGTGTTCATCTTCGCTTTCAGTCTGGTGTTTGGCATGATCGTAGAGGGCGTGGGCGAGGACGTGTTTGCCGAGGTGCTGGGCGGCATGGGCTTCTTCCAGCCGGTGGTGGCGGCTCTGGTGGGCTTGATCCCCAACTGCGCCGCCAGCGTGCTGCTGACCCAGCTGTATGTGGAGGGTGCGCTGCGCTTTTCCAGCCTTGTGGCGGGGCTGTGCACCGGTGCGGGTGTGGGCTTGGCTGTGCTGTGGCGCGCCAACCCCTCGTGGAAGCAGAACCTCTTCATCACCGGCCTGACATGGGCTGCCGGTGCCTTTGTGGGCGTGGCGATGCAGGTGGTCGTGGCGGTATTTGCCTAACGATAATAATATTTTGGATTTCGGGACAGTGGAATGCCTGCGGGTATTCTGCTGTCCCATTTTTCATTTCCCCCTCTCCCGCTGGACTTTAAAATGTGTTATACTGGGAGAAAACGATGCACACAGGAGAGATGACCATGCAATATAAGATTCTGGCAAGCGATTACGATAACACGCTGATGCCCTTTGGCGAAGCTAAGCCCCGCACGGCGGTGGTAAAGGCGGTAAAAAAGCTGCAGGCCGCCGGGGGCAAGTTCGTGCTCAGCACCGGCCGCTCCTACCCCGGCATCCGGGACAAAAACCAGCTGGGCGGCATCCGGTACGACTACGCCATTACCTGCAACGGTGCCTGCGTGGTGGACAGGCAGGGCAACGTAATAGCCGAGCATCCGCTTACCAGCGAGGAAATGTATGTGCTGGTGGATTTCTGCGAGGATTATAACTACCCGCTGCAATTCAACTTCCGGGATGCCTATTACGCCTACTGCGAGTACGAGTATCTGCACACCGGATATCAGATGATGAACAGCCCCGGGCTGGACTGCGTGGACGGCGAAGATCAGGACAGGCATCTGGTGGATATGCCCCACGCCGCCTTTGCCGCCATGCCGCCGCAGGAAGTGGAGCGCTTCCACGAAAAATACGGCTACCTTGGTCTGCACTGGATGCAGGTGGGCGCGCAGAACGCGGACGGCTACTGCTACTACGATATCGTGCGCGGCGGCATGGATAAGGGCGTAGGGCTTGCCGACCTGTGTGCACAGATGGGACTTACGCTGGCAGATGCCGTGGCTGTGGGCGATTCTGCCAACGATGTGGGGATGCTGAAGGTCGCAGGCCTGAGCGCCTGCATGGCGAATGGCACTCCGGACGCCAAGGCTGCTGCCGACCGGATCATCGGGGACGTGCGGGAGGATGGCGTGGCGGCGCTGATCGAGGAGCTGTGGTTCGACGGCCCCCGCGCGGAGCCCTCCGGCAAAGATTTTGGCTCCGCATGGGGCAATATTGAAAGTGCAGGCGGCAGCTTATGAGCTTTGCGCCGGTGTATGATGACCGTAGCCGGGCGCTGATTTTAGGCACATGGCCCAGCCCCAAAAGCCGGGAGATGGCCTTTTACTACGGCCATCCGCAAAATCGGTTCTGGCCGCTGCTGGCGGCGCTGACCGGAGAGCCGCTGCCCGCGCGGGAGGACATCGCCGCCAAAAAGCAGCTGCTTTTGCGCCACGGGCTGGCGCTGTGGGATACGCTGGAAAGCTGCACCATTACCGGCGCATCGGATGCCTCCATCCGGGATGTGGTGCCCAACGATATCGCCGGGCTGCTGCGCAAAGCGCCCATTCGGGCGGTGTTCTGCAACGGTGCCACAGCCTACCGTATCTATACAAAATATCAGCAGCCGCTTACCGGCATCCCGGCTGTCCGTCTGCCCAGTACAAGCCCCGCCAACGCCGCCTGCAGCCCCGCCCGGCTGGAGGAGCTTTGGGGCGCTGCGCTGGCGGACTGGATCGTAAAATGATGACAAGGCTGTAAATTCTTTTGCGGGATACTTGCGTTTTTTTGCGGACGTCGTATTATGGATATCATAAGGGGCGCACTGCCCCGGACAAGGAGAAATAACCATGAGCAAGATCATCCGCACCCAAAAGCCCAGCGTGCTGCCTTTTTACGCCATGGCGCTGGTGTTCGTGGTACTGTGCGCGGTGCTGCCGGTATACAAATTATGGGCGCTGCTGGTGGCGCTGGGCGGTGCCGCCGTGGCCTTTGGCGTGGCAAAAAAGACCTGCCCGCCCCGGGTGGTGGAGCACGAAGTACCCTTCCACACCGGTGTGGAGGATGTGGACCAGATGCTGACCGACATCCAGCAGAAGCTGGACACTCTGCACGCGCTGAACGAGGCTTTGCCCGACCCGCAGCTGTCTGCCGCTATGACCCGCATGGAAAAGGCAGGACGCTCCATCGTGGAAGCGGTGGAGGCAAACCCCGCCAAGGCAAAGCAGGTGCGCCGGTTTGCCAACTACTATCTGCCGGACGCCGTAAACGTTTTGCAGCAGTACGCAAAGCTTGCAAAGCAGGGTGTGCGGGGCGAGAACGCCGCCGCCATCCGCGCCGAGGTGGAGCACAACGCCGCCTCCATTGCCACGGCTTTTGAAAACCAGCTGGATGCCCTGTACGCGGCAGAGAGCATGGACCTGTCCGCAGACCTGACCGTTTTGCAGAATATGCTGAAAGGGCAGGGTCTGAGCAAGTAAAACCAGAATATCCTCTCGGGATTTTGAAAGGAAGGAATCACTTATGGCTGACAATACTCTGAATTTTGATCTGGATGCCCCTGCAGTGCCCACCCTGACGCTGGACCCCACCCCCGCTGCTGTGCCGCAGGAGGAAAAGCCCGCCGCTGCCCCCGCCCCAGAAGCACAGGTGAACCTGAGCCCCGAGGAACAGGCTATGGTGGATCAGTTTGCCCAGAAGATCGATATCACCAACAGCCAGCAGGTGCTGCAGTACGGCTCTGCCTGCCAGAAGAAGATCGGCGATTTTTCCGAAGCAGCCCTCTCCAAGGTGTCCACCAAGGATCTGGGCGAGGTGGGCGACATGATCACCGACCTCATTGGCGAACTGAAGAGCTTTGACGCCAACGAGGAACAGCAGAAGGGCATCATGGGCTTCTTCAAGAAGAAAACCAGCCAGCTGGAGGCCCTCAAGACCAAGTACGACAAGACCGAGACTAACGTGGAAAAGATCCAGTCCATGCTGGAAGCCCATCAGGTGCAGCTGCTCAAGGACATCGCCATGCTGGACAAGATGTATGAGCTGAACATGGCCTACTTCAAGGAGCTGAGCATGTATATCCTTGCCGGCAAAAAAAAGCTGGCCGATGTGCGTGCCAACGAACTGCAGCAGGCCATGGACAAGGCCAAGGCCTCCGGTCTGCCGGAGGACGCACAGGCCGCCCGCGACCTTGCCGATCAGTGCGAGCGCTTTGAGAAAAAGCTGTACGATCTGGAACTGACCCGCAACATCAGTTTGCAGATGGGTCCCCAGATCCGTCTGCTGCAGAACAACAATACCATGATGGCAGAAAAGATCCAATCCACCATCGTGAACACCATCCCGCTGTGGAAGAACCAGATGGTGCTGGCACTGGGTCTGGCACACAGCCAGCAGGCCATGCAGGCAGAGCGTGCTGTGACCAACATGACCAACGACCTGCTGAAGAAGAACGCCGAGGCGCTGAAGCTGGGCACCATCGAAACTGCCAAGGAGAGCCAGCGCGGCATCGTGGATATCGAGACCTTGCAGCAGACCAATAAGAGCCTGATCGAGACGCTGGACGAGCTGAACAAGATCCAGAACGAGGGACGCGCAAAGCGCGTTGCCGCCGAGCAGGAGCTGAACCGCATCGAGGACGAGCTGAAAACCAAAATGATGGAGATCCGGAGCTGAAATGGCAAACGCTGATTTTTCTCAGAACAAACAAACCGCTCCCGGCGGCTTTGACGCGGGCAGCTACCGCGAAAAAGCAAAGCCGGAGCAGGCCGTAAGGCTGACGCCCCGCCAGCAGAAGCTGGCCGCACTGGAAGCAAAGCTGCCCGCAGCGCTTTCCACCCGGGCAGCGGCGCTGGCTTTGAGCGTAGTGGTAATGCTGGCCGCCTTTTTCGGCTTTGGCAGCGCCAAGCTGCGGGGCAAATACAACACCGCCCGCCAGTGGTTCACCGCAGGGGTCGCCGCCGACAACGGCTATAACCTGAGCGAGGAGCTGACCACCCGGGAAAATACGGCGGCGAACATTATCACCACCGCCAGCAATACGCTGGGGGCAGATAATGCTGAAGTATTGACTGCACAGGATGCACTAACGGCGTTCAGCAACGATCTGGACGGCGTGAAGGCAGGCAAGACCCGGCTCCATGCCCTCTATGAGGACAACGAGACTTTGGGCACCGCCATCGACCAGCTGTATGCAAAGTTGCAGGAGCAGGCCGCAGACCCCATGAAGATGGGCGCGGTGCAGGGGCAGTACGGTCAGTTTAACAGCGCAGCCACCATCATTGGCACCTTGCAGTATAATACGGCGGTGTATGAATATCAGAAGGATGTCGGCGGCTTCCCGGCCAGTGTGCTGGGCGCTTTGTCCGGCGTGAAGGAGGTTGAACCCTTCGCATGAAAAACTTTGCAAAACGCATCAGTGCACTGGTGCTGGTGTGGGTGGTGTGTCTGTCTGCCCTCAGCCCGGCCTATGCAGCGAAAGCCGACCTGCCGGAGCTGCCCAAGGACCAGTGTGTGGTGGATGAGGCCAACGTCCTCAACAGCAGCACAGAGCAGACCATCATCGACCTGAACAACCAGCTGCAGGCCAACTGCAAAGGAACCACCATCGGTGTACTGACAGTAGAATACACAGGCAATGATTCCACGGAGGATTATGCCACACAGGCTTTCAACGCGTGGGGCATCGGTTCCTCCTCCCAGAACAACGGCGTTCTGATTCTGCTGGTGATGGAGTCGGCGCAGTATGCGGACGGCGACTACTACCTGACCTACGGCGATGGCTTCCGCAACACCACGCTGGCAAAGCAGTCCAGCGCCATTGCCCAGACCATGGAGGATCAGTTTGCCGCAAAGGATTATGACGGCGCGGTGACTACCTGTGCCCGCAACGTGGCAAACATCATCGCGGATATCTACGGCGTCAGCCTTTCCGGCGGCACCGGTAACGGCAGCACCGTGCAGCCCGGCTATCAGGGCGGGCAGAGCAGCGGCGGCAGTGCCCTGACCGACATCCTGACCCTTGTGGTCAGCGTTGTGCTGCTCATCGTCATTATTCGGTCGATGGCCTATGTTTTTGCCAGCCCCTGCGGCTGGCTGTGGTGCTTCGGCGGGCCGCGGCCTCCTCGCAGACGTCGCGGCCCGCCGCCGCCCCCGCCGGGCGGCTTCTACGGCGGCTCCCGTGGCCCCCGGCCTCCGCGCGGCGGCTTTGGCGGCATGGGTGGCGGCTCCTTTGGCGGCGGTGCCGGACGCGGCGGTTTCGGCGGCAGCTTTGGCGGCGGCTTCGGTGGCATGGGCGGTGGTTCCAGCCACGGCGGCGGCGGTGGCCGTGGGCGGTAATGAGAATAAAAAGAGAAAGGCGGTGGCGCTTTACCACTGCCTTTCTCTTTTTTATGCCGTTTATCATGAATGAAATTCATTTGACAAAACAATTTTTGTAACTTATACTGGATGACATCACGAAAAAATAAAGGAAGTATCTGTCATGCTGACTCTGGATAAGATCTACCACGCCGCCTTTGTGCTGAAGGACGTGGCGAGAAAGACCGACCTCATTGAAGCCCCCAAGCTGTCCAAGGACTGCCAGCTGTACCTCAAGACCGAGAACCTGCAGGCCACCGGCAGCTTTAAGGTGCGGGGCGCTTACTATAAAATCAGCCAGCTTTCCGAGGAGGAGAGCGCCAAGGGCGTCATTGCCTGCTCTGCGGGCAACCATGCGCAGGGCGTGGCGCTGGCGGCTACCCGGCGCGGCATCCGCAGCATCGTCTGTATGCCGGACGGCGCGCCCCTGATGAAGGTGGAGAACACCAAAAATCTGGGCGCGGAGGTCTGCCTTGTGCCCGGCACCTACGACGAAGCCCACGACAAGGCCGTGCAGCTGCAAAAGGAGTACGACATGACCTTTATCCACCCCTACGATGACGAGCAGGTCATTGCCGGGCAGGGCACCATTGGCTTGGAGATCCTCGATCAGCTGCCGGATGTGGACGCTGTGGTGGTGCCGGTGGGCGGCGGCGGACTGATCTCCGGCATTGCCTTTGCCATCAAGACTCTGCGCCCGGAGGTCAAGGTGTACGGCGTACAGGCCGAGGGTGCTCCCAGTATGTACCGCAGCCTGCACGAGCACAAGTACCAGACCTTGAAAGTTGCTTCCACCTTTGCGGACGGCATTCAGGTCAAGACCCCGGGCGAGCTGACCTATCAGCTGTGCGAGCAGTATGTGGACGATATCGTTACCGTGACCGAGGACGAGACCGCAGCGGCCATCCTCTCCCTGATGGAGAACCAGAAGCTGGTGGCCGAGGGTGCAGGCGCTGTGCCGGTGGCGGCAGTGCTGTTCCACAAGCTGCCGGTGGAGGGCAAAAAGGTGGCCTGCGTCATCTCCGGCGGCAACATTGATGTAAACATCCTGAACCGCGTCATCACCCGCGGTCTTGTCATGAGCGGCCGCAAGGCAAACCTGACCATCGCACTGGAGGACAAGCCCGGCCAGCTGAAAAAGGTGGCCGAGGTGGTATCCCGCTGCGGCAGCAATGTGGTGTCGGTGCAGCATGACGGCTCCGACCCCAATATGCCCATCTCCAGCTGCTTCCTCAAGCTGACGTTGGAGACCCGCGATGCCGCTCAGATCGAGCAGATCCGCACCGAGCTGACCAAGGCCGGCTTCCAGCTGGTCAGCGAGCGGGTGTAAACTTTATCGTTTGCCAGAGCGAAAAGAGAACTTGCTTTAAACTTAAAGTAATATAGAGGAGAAAATATACTATGAAAGTCGTATCTACTACCAACGCACCTGCCGCCATCGGCCCTTACAGTCAGGCACTGGATCTGGGCAATATGGTGTTTGTGTCCGGGCAGATCCCGGTAGACCCCGCCACTGGCACCATGGCTGATACCGTGGAGCAGCAGGCCGCACAGAGCCTTGCCAACCTGAAGGCGATTCTGGCCGAGGCTGGGCTTTCCATGAACAACGTGGTCAAGACGGTGATCTTTCTGGCTGACATCAACGATTTTGCCGCAGTGAACGCAGAGTACGCCAAGGCCTTTGCCGAGCCGTTCCCCGCCCGCAGCTGCGTGCAGGTGGCAGCCATCCCCAAGGGGGCAAAGCTGGAGATCGAGTGCATCGCTGTGCGGGACTGAGCGAAAAATAAGACAAGAAAAACGGGACACCGGAGCATCTGCGGATGCTTTGGTGTCCCGTTTTTTGGCATCATGTTCGGAAAACCGGTTTTTACTTCTGCACACCGGCCTCGCATTGCTCGATGAACTGCTTGGCCACCCGGGGGCTGCGGCCACCGGCACGCAGGGCAAAGGCCTCGGCCTTGAGCAGCAGCTGCTCGGTGGGCATCTGGATGTTGTGCTGCTTTGCCAGCTCTTCCAGAATGGTCTCGAACCGTGCCTTTTCCGGCCGCTGGAAGGTGACCGTCAGGCCGAACCGGGCGGAAAGGCTCATCAGCTCCTGCCGGGTGTCGGCTTCATGGATGTCGTCGCCGGTGCGGTCCGAGAGGGTCTCCTTGATGAGGTGGCGGCGGTTGGAGGTGGCGTACACTGCAATGTTCTGGGCGCGTCCGCCTACGCTGCCCTCCAAGATGGCCTTCAAGGCGGCAAAGTTGTCGTCGTTGGCGGTAAAGCTCAGGTCATCGATGAACAGGATGAACTTGAGCGGGTTTGCCGCCAGCTTGTCCATCAGGTCGGGGATCTGGTACAGCTGGTTCTTTTTTACCTCTACCAGCCGCAGTCCCTCGGGCGCAAACTCGTTGGCAATGGCCTTTACCGCGCTGGATTTGCCGGTACCGGCGTCGCCGTACAGCAGCACATTGTTGGCGGGCATCCCGGCCAGCAGCGCCTTTGTGTTGGCAATCACCTTTTCCCGCTCCTTTTCGTAGCCGGGCAGCTCCGAAAGGCGCTGCGGGTCGGGGTACTTTACCGGCACAAGCTGGCCGTTTTCCACCGTGAATACATGGTGCTTTGCGAACATACCGTAGCCCTTTTTGCCCACCTCGCTCATGCGCTGGGCGTAGGCGGCGGTAAGGTCGAGCTCACAGGTCTGCCACCGGGGCAGGAAAGCCAGTTCCGGCCGCTGCGCCTGCTCCGAGTAGGCGGTCTGGAACAGCTCGTCCAGCGTCAGCCCGCACAGCTGCTGCAAAAACTGTAGCTCGCTGTCCAAGGCGCTTTGCAGCAGCGCATCCAGCTGCCCGGCAGCGGCCTGCCGCACGCAGATGGTCTCGGCCTCCAGCACAGCATTGCTCAGGTAGCTGCCCCAGTTGGTGGTGTACTCGAACAGCGCAGCCTCAAAGGCGGCTACGGCATCGCACACCGGGCCGTAGGAGGAGCAGCCCGCCTCCATGCGGTCGGTCAGGTCTAAAAGTCTTGCCACAACAGGGTCGTTCAGCAGGGCGCGGAATACAACAAGCCCATGCAGATGGGCATTCCATTCTCTTAATTTCATCGGTCGATCCCTTTTCCTCTCCATTAGCACATACCCTACAAAACGCAGGTACGCGGATATCAAAAGTATACAGCGGTTCGGGCGGGGATGCAAGGGGTGTTAAAAATGCTTCATCTTTGGGCTGATTCAGGTTACAAATTGTCGATTGACAAAAGCCCGGTTTATAGTATAATTTACATCAACAAATGCGCAGATGGGAAAAAGTACCACACGATCCCCACTGTTCAGAGAGCTGCCGTCTGGTGCAAGGCAGTCAGCGTTTCGTGCGGAAAATCATCCCGGAGCAGCCTGCCCAACGGGTGCAAAACCCTTGTAAGCAGCGCCGGTTGCAGCCGTTACCGTGCAGGGCTTTGTTGGAAGCCCGTGAGAGGGTGTGCACAGCACGCCAACGAGAGTGGTACCGCAGAGAGCTTGATGTTACAAGGTCTTTGTCTCTTGAAGAAAGCAGGGGACAAGGGCTTTTTCTTTTTCAAAAGCTCTCCCTGAGGGAATGGATAAGAAGTGGAACAGGAATAGGAGCAACACCATGCAGTTGAATGGTTCTCAGATCTTTGTAGAGGTCCTGTGCGAGCAGGGAGTGGACACTCTTTTTGGCTACCCCGGCGGCGCTGTGCTGAACCTTTACGACGAGCTGTATAAGAATGCCGACCGCATCACCCATGTGCTTACCGCCCATGAGCAGGGCGCAGCCCATGCTGCGGACGGCTACGCCCGCGCTACCGGCCGCACCGGCGTGGTGCTGGCTACCAGCGGCCCGGGTGCCACCAATCTGGTCACCGGCATTGCTACCGCCTATATGGACTCGGTGCCCATGGTGGCCTTTACCGGCAACGTGCCCACCAGCAGCATTGGCAAGGACGGCTTTCAGGAAGCGTACATCGAGGGCATCACAGTGCCCATCACAAAGCATAACTTCACGGTGCGCCGGGTAGAGGACTTGGCTGACACCATGCGGGCAGCTTTCCGCATTGCGCAGAGCGGCCGCAAGGGCCCGGTGCTGGTGGATATCCCCAAGGACGTGACCGCAGCAGTGTGCGAGTTCACCCCCAAGCAGCCGGAGCCTATCCGCACCGTGACTACCTATAATGAGGAGCAGGTGCACTGGGCGGCAGACCTCATCAACGCCGCCCAGCGTCCGCTGGTGTACTTTGGCGGCGGCGTGCGCAGCGCAGCCAGCTGCCAGCCGTTGCGGGATCTGCTGCACAAGGCGGAGATCCCCGCCACCTACACCCTGATGGCCGCAGGCGTTGTGCCCTATGGCGACCCGATGAATCTGGGGATGCTGGGGATGCACGGTTGCTACACCTCCAACCGGGCGGTGGCAGAGTGCGATGTGCTCATCGCGGTGGGTACCCGCTTTTCTGACCGCGTGGCGCTGAACCCCAAGACCTTTGCCAAAAACGCCACCATCATCCAGATCGATATTGACGCCAGCGAGCTGGGCAAGAATGTGGATGTGGATCTTTCCATCGTGGGCGATGCAGCCTATGTGCTGAACGCCATGCTGCCCCAGATCAAGCCCGCCAAGCACCCGGACTGGATGACGATGATCCAGAGCTGGCAGGCGCAGGATTACCATCCTGTGTCCGACCCCACCCGGCTGATGCCCCATCAGGTCATCGGCGAGGTGTGCAACCAGTGCGGCCCCGACGCCGTGTATGTTACCGATGTGGGTCAGCACCAGATGTGGGCGGCGCAGTACCTGCGCCACACCAAGAGCCGTGGCTTTATCACCAGCGGCGGCCTTGGCACCATGGGCTTTGGCTACGGTGCCGCCATTGGTGCCCAGATGGCACTGGGACGCCAGCAGCGTGTGGTGATGTTTACCGGTGACGCCTCCTTCCACATGAACCTGAACGAAGCCTGCACCGCCGTCAGCTACGAGCTGCCCATCATCACGGTCATCTTCAACAACTCGGTGCTGGGCATGGTGCGCCAGTGGCAGACCAGCTTTTACGGCAAGCGTTACAGCCAGACCGACCCCCACCGCAAGACAGATTTTGTCAAGCTGGCAGACGGCTTTGGCCTGAAGGGCTACCGCTGCACCAATCTGCCGGAGTTTCAGGAAGCCTTTGCAGATGCCTTGCAGCAGAAAGGCCCCACTTGGATCGAGTGCATCATCGACAAGGATGAAAAGGTGCTGCCTATGATCCCCGGCGGCGGCGATATCAACGACATCATCATGGAATAAGGAGGACACAGCAATATGGAATCCAACAAGCGCAGGGTCATCAGCCTGCTGGTGGACAACCAGAGCGGTGTTCTGGCCCGTGTGTCCAGCCTGTTCTGCCGCCGCGGCTTCAACATTGACAGCCTGACGGTCTCGGCCACCAACGACCCGGCGGTCAGCCGCATCACCGTTACCATCACCAGCGACGAAAAGGCACTCAGCCAGCTGATCCTGCAGACCGAACGGCTGGAAGTTACCCGTCAGGTGTTCGTGCTGGACGGCGAAAAATCTCTGGAACGGGAACTGCTGCTGCTGAAGGTAGCATCCGATGTGCACAACCGCAGCGAGCTGCGGGAGATCGCCAGCATCTACAAGGCCAAGATCATCGACCTTTCGCCGGACAGCATGGTGTTCGAGCTGATCGGCAAGCCGGATAAGATCGATGCCTTCCTGAAAATGTTTACAGATTACAAAATTTTGGAGCAGTGCCGCACCGGTGTTACCGCACTGGAGCGCGGCGGGATGCATCAGCATATGCAGAAGCCTCCGCAGGAGGTGCGCGAAGCACAGCTGCCTCTGCCGGGGACCCACTGCCCGGAGAGAAAGTAAGAACGAACCCTCTCCGTCACGGCTGCGCCGTGCCACCTCTCCCGAAGGGCGAGGTTTTATGCATCATCAAAAGAGAAGGTATGATAAAAGCTCCCCCCTCGGGGGAGCTGGCATCGAGCAAAGCGAGATGACTGAGAGGGTTAAAACTTCGCTTTTCCGCTCTCAAGGAGCGAAAAAATAAAATGTTTACAATCAGCCACTGAATAAACACAAAACAAAAAAGGAGAACAACTACCATGGCTATCAAGAAATACTACGATTCCGACTGCAACCTCGGCGTGCTGGACGGCAAGACCGTCGCTGTCATCGGCTTCGGCAGCCAGGGCCACGCCCATTCCGAGAACCTGGCCGAGAGCGGCGTCAATGTCGTTGTCGGTCTGCGCAAGGGCTCTGCCCACTGGGAGAAGGCCTCCGAGTTCGCTGCCACCCATGAGAACTTCAAGGTCATGGAGGTCGAGGAGGCTGCCAAGGCCGGTGACGTTGTCATGATGCTGGTTCCCGACGAGCTGTGCGCCGACATCTACAACACGCAGATTGCCCCCTACATGACCGAGGGCAAGGCACTGGCCTTTGCCCACGGCTTCAACATCCACTTCAAGACCATCACCCCGCCGAAGAACGTTGACGTCATCATGATTGCTCCCAAAGGCCCCGGCCACATCGTCCGCCGCCTGTACACCGAGGGCGAGGGCTGCCCGTCCCTGATCTGCGTGGAGCAGGACTACACCGGCAAGGCCAAGGAGATTGCCCTGGCCTACGCCTCCGGCATCGGTGCCGGCCGCGCAGGCATCCTCGAGACGACCTTCAAGGAGGAGACCGAGACCGACCTGTTCGGTGAGCAGGCAGTGCTCTGCGGCGGCGTCTGCGAGCTGATCCAGGCTGGCTTCGACACGCTGGTCGAGGCCGGCTACGCCCCCGAGATGGCCTACTTTGAGACCTGCCACGAGATGAAGCTGATCGTTGACCTGATCAACGAGGGCGGCTTCTCCAAGATGCGCTACTCCATCTCCAACACCGCCGAGTACGGCGACTACCGCACCGGCAAGCGCCTCATCACCGAGGACACCCGCAAGGAGATGAAGCAGGTCCTGAAGGAGATCCAGGACGGCACCTTCGCTTCCGAGTTCCTGACCGAGATGAGCCCGAAGGGCGGCCGCAAGGTCCACTTCCTGGCACAGCGCCGTATGCAGTCCGAGCACCTGATCGAAAAGGTCGGCAAGGAACTGCGCGGCATGATGAGCTGGATGAAGAAGTAATCGAATTCCGGACATCTGACGTAATATTTAGCCTGCATCTGCGGGCATAAACATGGGGCGGCCAGCCCTCTGGCAGCCGGGAAACCGGATGTTCCGGGGCATGGCCGCCCTGTGTTTGTCTGGTGTGACTGTCATGTTAAGGCCGCGGGCGCACGATGTGCGCCCCCTACGGGGGCAGCTGCATACCATAAGCCCGATTTGCAGGGAACGGTCTTGACCGTTCCGAAACATGAATCTATTGCTAGTTTCAGGCTCTGCGCGGGGAACCACCCCTCAGTCTGCGTTGCAGACAGCTCCCCTCAAAGGGGAGCCAGGCACGACCTAAGGCAGGATATTGGCTCCCCTGGAGGGGAGCTGGACGCAAAGCGGCCTGAGGGGTGGTTCCTCGCGAGATAACTAAGGCAACACCGCACAATTCCCGCCTGACGGCTTAAGCACCGCTCCGGCGGCT
>OLVY01000753.1_pt1 | contig 22856 bp, 19 predicted proteins | sample 1674261 | NCBI WGS metagenome assembly OLVY01 (sample SAMEA103958155, study PRJEB25191) | human gut metagenome | biome: human-associated habitat [ENVO:00009003]; feature: intestine environment [ENVO:2100002]; material: feces | place: Germany | collected 2013/2015
TAATGGGCCCTTATAGGGCCTGGTCAAACCTCCGGCTTAGCCGGAGGTTTTGATTTTACGAAAGAGAAACAGAAAAAGAAAGAACGAGGTGAACAAGATATGGCGATTTATCATCTGGAAGCGAAGGTGGTCAGCCGGGGCGCAGGCCGCTCCGCCGTGGCCGCTTCCTCTTATCTGAGTTGTTCCCGCCTCTACAACGATTACGACGGGATACAGCATGACTACACGAAAAAACAGGGCCTTGTCTGGCAGCAGGTTTTCCTGCCGGAATACGCCCCACAGGAATGGCAAGACAGAGAAAAGCTCTGGAACGCTGTGGAAGAAATCGAGACAGCAAAAGACAGCAGGCTTGCCCGTGAGTTCGTCGTGGCGCTGCCCATAGAGCTGAGTCGGGAACAGCAAATCGAGCTGCTGCAAGAATTTATCCGGGAGCAGTTCGTATCAGATGGGATGTGCGCCGACGCTGCCATCCATGACACCGACGGTCACAATCCGCATGCCCACATTCTCTTGACGGTGCGTCCGCTGGACGAGCAGGGCAAGTGGCAGTACAAGACCGAGAAGGAATATCTCTGCATGAAAAACGGCGAGGAACGCGGCTTCACTGCTGCTGAGTTCAGGGCAGCACAGAACGGGGGCTGGGAGAAGCAATATCCCTACAAGGTCGGCAAAAAGAAGGTGTATATGACACCGTCTGCCGCAGATGCGCAGGGGCTTGTCCGGGCTGACAAGCATCCCAAAAGCACCCGTTACGGCAGGCAGAATCCCATCTCCGAGCGCTGGAACAGCGAGGAGCAGCTTGTGGAATGGCGCAAGGAATGGGCAGATGTGACCAACCGCTATCTGGAACGAGCCGGGCGAGAGGAACGCATTGACCACCGCAGCAACGCCGCACGGGGTATTGACGAGATTCCCACCATCCACGAGGGCGTAACAGCGCAGGCGTTGGAGCGAAAAGGCATGATTGCTGACCGCTGCGAGATCAACCGGCAGATCAAGGCGGACAACGTCCTGCTGCGGGAGTTAAAAGCTGCGGTCAAGAAGCTGGGGCAGGCGGTAAAGAATACAATCCCGGTTATTGCCGAGGCGATGGAAAAGCTGTTGGCGAATATGATTGTTTTTCACTATCAGCTGCGGCGTATCGGCCTGGGCAAGCAGCGCATGAAAGAGTATATCCATGCCGTTCAGCCGGAGCTGGAGCGTTACACCGGTCTGGTGCAGCAGATCAAGGAAAAGAGCAAGGAGCGCAAATCGCTGGTTGCAGAGAAAAAGGAATTGCCAGTATATCGGGTGAAACGACACAAGGCGCTGGCTGTCCGCATTGCAGAATTAACGGAAGATTTAGAGGAACTGCGTTCTGAAAAGGCGCTCCTTTTGCAAAAATTTGAGTATGCAGAGGATGCGGGCACATAGGCGTTCCGTAAGGATATTGCTATTATGGAGGCTGGCCTGAAAAAGCTGGAGGCGCAGGAGCAAGAATATGCTACCGAGTTAGATAAAGCACTGGCTGAATATGCCGATCTGAAAGCGCAGGCTGCGGATTTTGATCCGGTGGAGCTGTACAAAGCGCGGAATGCAATCCGTCCTGTGCAGGAAAAGACAGCAGAAAAGCAGTTAGAGGGGCCTTTGCAGAAGAAGCCTTCGCTCAGTCTGCTGCTTAGCGCCAAGCAGGAAACATCCTGGCTGCTCAAAGAGGACGCAGAAGAACGGCAGGTACGGCAGATGGTTATGCAGCGGCAGGCAGCACAGCAGAAAAGCCCACTGCGCAGCGTATGAAAAAAGAACGACTTTGAGCGGTAGAAGATGAAAAAATATCCCCCGGGGAGGCTTCCGGCAGAGCGTCTCATCTGCTATAGTATGCTCATCGGTTCATACACGCATTTCCGCCCGGACCCAACGCAAGGGTGCAGCGTTTCTTGGGGAAGAAAACGCTGCGTCTTTGTGTAGGACGAAGATGCAAAGCAATGCCGCTTCGGAGGGACACTTGGAAACACCTATTTTACAGTATACCGGCGGCGTGATCGCCGCAAAACTGGATCGCACGGAAAAAGAACTGGTCCACGAAGTATCCTTCCATATTTCCTGCGGGGAAAGTCTGACCCTCATTGGCGAGACCGGATCCGGCAAGACGTTGATCGCACAGTCTATTATGGGGGTGCTGCCTGGAAATGTGAAACTGGTTTCCGGTGAAATCTTATTTTGTGGGAAGGCTTTGGCGAAGGACAAAAACCTCCGGTCCATGCTGGGTCGGGAGATCGTATACATCCCGCAGAACGGGCATGAGTTTCTTGACCCGTCCAGAAGCATCCGCCGCCAGATGTTTGACAGCATTGCAAAGCTGGGCATTACAGCACCTCAGAGAGAGGCGTTTGCCCGCGAAAAGCTGGCACAGGTGGGGTTTACCCAGCCCGAAGCCATTCTGGAACAGTATCCCTTCCAACTGTCCGGCGGTATGGCCCAGCGGGTAACCATTGCGCTGGCCCTTTGCTCCCGGGCCAGGCTGCTGATTGCAGACGAGCCCACCAACGGCTTAGATCAGGATAGCAAACAGCAGACGCTGTCCCTTTTGAACGGACTTTTTCCGGATGCGGCAAAGCTGATCATCACCCACGATATTTCCGTGGCGGCAACCTGTGACCGTATCCTCGTTCTGTGCGGCGGGAGAATGTTGGAAACAGGCATTTCATCTGAGGTGCTTACCGCTCCTTATCATCCATATACCAAAGCGTTGCTGGGTGCGTTGGTAGAGAACGGTATGCGGGAGACGCCAGCCTTGCGAACAGAAACAGGCTTTTGCCCGTTCTACCGCCGCTGTCCTTCGGCAAGGGAGCGGTGCCGCACCGAGATGCCACCGAGAAAAAACAATAGTCGAGAATGGTGGTGCTGCGCGGAATGATCTCCATTCAACATGTTGATAAAGCATTCAACGGAAATCCCGTTCTTCAGGATGTTTCTTTTGATATTCCAGACGGCCAGATCTTCGGTGTTTTCGGGAAGAGCGGAATCGGTAAATCCACGCTTGCCAAAGTGCTTTGCGGCATCTGTCCACCGGATGCGGGCACAATCACGCTGGATGATCAGATACTTGTTTCAGCAGACCAGCCGTATGACCGCAGGCTGGGTATCCACATTCAAATGGTTTACCAGCAGCCTTACGCCACATTAGACCCCGCTCAGAAGATCGGGGCCGGTTTCATAGAACTGATACGCTATCACCGTTTCAGTCCTAAAGGCGAGGAGTTGTCATTAACAAAAGAAATGCTGGACAAGGTTGGCCTTGCACCTCAGATCCTTGCCCACCTGCCACACCAGATCTCCGGCGGCGAGGCACAGAGAGTCGCTATCGCCCGGTGTCTGTTATTCCAGCCAAAACTGCTGATTTTGGATGAAGCCACATCAATGCTGGACGTATCCACACAGGCCAATGTGCTGGGGATGGTGCGGCGGCAGATGCGGGAAAGCGGAGGCAGTATCCTGCTTATCAGCCATGATGAGGCTCTGGTGAAATTACTTTGCGATCAAATCTATGTATTTGACAATAAAAACTCGCGACAGAAGGAGAAAAACCAATGATGAAAAAAGTCATAGCCCTGCTGCTGGCTATGCTGATGGTGTTTACCATCGCAGCCTGCGGTAAGCAGCCGGACACGACAGATGAACCGTCTGCCAAGATCGAGAGTATTACAGTCGGCACGACTGCTGCCATTGAAACGGCAACCTTTGGCGAATACAATTTTGATATGCTGGCCAGCGGTGTATCCGAATTGCCTCTGGTCTATCAGGACACCAAGGGCGAATACCATCCGCTGTTGGCAACCTACGCTACCGAGGATGCCACTACCTGGACATATACCATTCAGGACGGCATGACGTGGTCCGACGGCGAGAGCGTTACTGCCGAGGACATCCTTTTTACGCTCCAGTACGATCAGGCCAACGGAAGTGCCAACTTTGAGCCGCAGACTGACGAAGAGGGAAAAATCACAGAAGCCAAGTACACCGGCTACACTATCTCCGACGATAAGATGAGCATTTCTCTGACGTTGACGTCTCCCAACGTCCGTGAACTGAGCAACATGACGTCCTTCCGCGTGATGCCCAAGCATGTTTATGAGGGCAAGGACACCGTCACCGACGAGGAAGCTCGGATCACCTGTGGCCCTTATGTGCTGGAGTCCTTCAATAAGGAAGCGGGCACCATCACATTCGTTGTGAATGAAAAGTATCCCCAGCGGCCCAATGTGGAAAAGATCATCTATCAGCTTTTTGGAAACGAGGATACCATGTATCTGGCGCTCCAGCAGGGCGATATCGACATGGTCTGGGCCTACTCCGCCGGTGTGGCAGGAACGTATCAGGATGTGCTGGCCGGTGATGCCAACGTCTCTTTGATCAATGTGGCCGCAGCAAACGCGCCCGCCGTGCTGGCATTCAACAACGCAAAGGGTTTGTTCTCCAACGAGGATCTGCGTCAGGCGGTTTCCTACGCGCTGGACTATGATGCCTTCAAGACGTATTTCGGCAGTGCCTATGCCGAGATCCCCAATCGGGGCTTTGCGCCCGCTACCACAGTCGGCTATAAGGAAACCGAAAAACTGACCACCGATGCGTCCAAAGCAGATACATACATGAAAGCGGCCGGTTATGCCGAAAAGAACGCCGATGGCTTCTATGTGAACGCAGATGGTCAGGTCGCTGCTTTCACACTGACGGTCAACGCCGCCAAGGAGACCCATGTGGGCTACGCGGAAATGATTAAGACCCAACTGGAGGCCTTTGGTATTCAGGTAAATCTGGATACGGTGGACAAGGACGCTTACAACGCTAAGACCAGCAATAAATTCTCTGAGAACAATATCACCATGGAGGCGGCCATCTATGGCTACACCGCTGCCGGTATGGGTATGGGGAACGGCCTTGGCTCCATTTATGTGGACGGCAGCCACGCCGTACAGGGCGGCTGCCAGGTATTTGACGAGGAGTTTTCCACAATCCTCAGCGAGATGAAGTCTGCCAAGACCATTGAAGAATACTACGCGGGCGCGGCAAAGCTGCAGGACTACTACGCGGCCCATATGCCGCTGATTGCTCTGTACTGGGACAACATGATGCTGGCCTATTCCTCTGCGCTGGACAACGTGACCGTTGACGCTGTGTTCGGGCTGAACAACGTCAACAACTGGTTCAGCATCACCAAGAAATAATCATTTTAACGCAGGAGGCACACCGGTGAAAAAGTATCGAAAGAATCTGATCCTTGCACTGGTGTGCTTCCTGATCGTTATTGTTCTGAACTTTTTTCTACCCCGGCTTTTACCGGGGAATCCTATCGCCTATCTCACCGGCTTTTCCGAGGAGGATATGACCCCTGCGCAGGTAGCTTACTACCGGCAGGTCCTCCATCTGGACGAGCCGGTATTCGCGCAGTTTGGGCACTATCTGCGCTCGCTTTTTGACGGAACACTTGGCTACTCCTATAAGAAAGAAGCCACAGTTTCTGCCCTCATTGGGCAGCGGCTGGGATACACCTTGCAGATCACGCTGCCCGCCGTGCTGCTCAGCACGGCGCTGGGACTCTTTTGGGGACTGCACTGCGGCTACAAAAAGGGCAGCGTCTTAGATAAACTGTCAACGACATTTCAGATCATCGTCAATACGATGCCTACGTTTCTGATCGCATTGGTGCTGATGATCCTGTTCTGCTTCCGGCAGCGGTGGTTTCCCTATACCGGGTTGAACAGCGCTGGCGTTGCTCCCGGAACTGCCGCATATCTGTTGGATCGGATGCGTCACCTGATCCTTCCTGTGCTGACGCTGACCATTGCCGCTGCCCCGTCTCGTTATCTGCTGATGCGCAATACCGTCAGTCAGGTGACAGAGGAGAAGTATGTGCTTTACGCGAAGGAACGGGGGTTGTCCGATCACAAGATCAAATTCGGGTATATTCTGAAAAACATCGCCCAACCCTTCATCACCATGGTGGGCATGAGCGTCAGTACCTGTATCGGCGGCTCTTTGGTGGTGGAAAATATCTTTTCCATCGGCGGCATGGGGAGCCTGCTCTCTGACGCTGTGTACACGCTGGATTATCCGCTGATGCAGGGAATCCTCTTTGTGACAACATCCATCATGACCATCTCCATTGTTGTGAGCGATGTGATCTGCATCCTTATTGACCCCAAGGTACGCTTCGGAGGTGGTCCGGTTTGAGAAAGCAGCATCTTCCACTTTTTCTTGGAATTGTGATTTTGATTCTTTTTCTGACCGCTGCATTGTTTCCGACTGTGTTTACGGCTTACGGTCAGAAGGAAACGTTCGGTCCGTGGCTTACGCCATCCTCGGAACATCTTCTTGGCACCAATGCACTGGGGTATGATATTTTTACGGAGCTGATATACGGCACTCGGCAGACGCTGCTGGTGGGCGTATCCAGCAGCACTCTGACCCTGCTTCTGGGAAGTGTGATTGGTACGCTGGCTGCCGGGAAAGGCCTTTTGGGCGGCCTGTCCAATGGCGTTATCAATGTTTTCGTGTTGCTTCCGAAGCTGGTGACCATGATCGTGCTGGCGACCTTTCTGGGAAGCTCCAGTCGAAATCTGATCCTCCTGATTGCTGCATTCAGCTGGGTAGGGACGGCCCGGAATGTCCGCGCCAAGGTCATTCACCTGAACGCACAGCCTTTTATTGAAAACTGCGTGATTCAGGGATACAGCCGGAGACACATCATTCTCCGCCATATTCTTCCAAACCTGTATGATGTATTGCTTTCCCGGTTTCTTCTGGGTGTCAACAGTTGTATTATGATGGAGTCTACCCTGAGCTTTTTGGGCTTTGGGGATCTGTATTATCCCACTTGGGGCACCATGATTAACTTTGCCTATAAACGAGGTGCCTTTCTTCGGCAGGCCTATGGGTATCTCCTCTCACCGGGCGTGTGTATTATGCTGCTGTCGCTGTCATTCTATCTCATCAGCCTGTATTTTGAGCACCGACAGGTTGCCATTCAGGAAAAATAGGAGGTCATACGATGCAAAAGGAACTGGAATCTCTGTGGCAAAAATGCGTGGCATTCCATGGCCACGGCTGCGGAGGTCTTGCGGTCGGTTTCCGCGCCGTCCTGTATGCGTGGGAGCTGTTCGGGGGCGACCGGGCGTCCCAGGACGAGGAGATCGTGTGCATTGCCGAGACCGACGCCTGCGGCGTGGACGCTATCCAGGCACTGATGTCCTGTACGGTTGGTAAAGGCAATCTGCTTTTCAATCTACAGGGAAAGAATGCTTTCTCCTTTTATCGGCGTTCGGACGGAAAGTCCTTCCGGCTTGTCCTGCGCCCAACACCGGACAAGACCAAGGAGGAGCGGCTGGCGTGGCTTATGGATGGGGATTTCCACGAGATGTTTGACGTGAAGGATGCCCCGGCACCGGTACCGGAGGCGGCCCGGATATTCAAGACCGTTACCTGCTCCGTGTGCGGAGAACGATTTGCCGAGAGCTTTGCCCACCTTCAAAACGGGGAAATCGTCTGCTCCGCCTGTTATCGTCCGTATACAAGGGGGCTGTGATGGAATACCCGTTTGATGCCCTACACGCCGGAATAGAAAGTCAGATTCTCAATCTTCCCGCCGGTATTCCCGATTCCCAGGCGGTCACACAGGCACAGGCTCTGCCGGACTCCATAGAAAAATTTCTGGCTTTGGGGAAGGCTTTTTCCCGGCAGCTTCGTTACCGGGAGGCCATTGATGCCTATACGGAGGGCCTAAAATTGGAGCCAGAAAATCTGCCCTTGCTCCGACTGCGGGCGGGACGGTATCTGACGACACTGCAAAGTAATCCCGCCATCGCTGATTTTGAAAAATGCCTGTCCTTGGGTGCGGAAAAGCTGGACAGTCTCTATCGGATCGGTTTGGCACATTACTATGTCGGGCGGTATGCACAGGCGATGGAGACTTTTGAGAATTGTATGCCTTTATGCGATGACGAAATGGGGATTGCGGTTCTTTACTGGCACACGCTGAGCGCTGCCCGGACAGAGAAAGCGCCGACACTTCTGAAGTACTACCGCCCGGATATGGCGGTGGGGCATCATACTGCTTATGAAAAGGCCATACAGGTCTGGAGCGGTATAACGCCACTTTCGGCCATGCTGCAAATGCTGGAAAGTGAAGAAGATGACCTGGAATATGGTATTACATTGTACGGTCTGCTTTTGCATCCGGACTGCGCCGAAAAAGAGCGCCTTTCCCAAGCACTTCTCCGCCGGGACGGTTTTTGGCCCAGCTTCGCCTATCTCGCTGCGTGGAAGGATTGGGCAAGAGTCTTATAATCTATGGACGCATCCTGTGCTATGCAAATGTATAGCACAGGATGCGTTCAATAATTTATGGTGAATCCACCCTTGACAAATCTCGTCTCAAAAACTTATCCTGCAAAAGTACGCCGATGAGAATGGGTTCCAGAACACCAGATTTTATGTGGACGATGGCTATTCCGGCGCGAATTTCAATCGCCCAGCCTTTGAACAGATGATGGATGACATGAGCAACGGCGACATCGCCGTCATCATCACAAAGGATCTTTCCCGCCTTGGAAGAAACCAACTGCACACCGGTCTTTATATCGAGGAGATATTCCCTTCCAATGATGTGCGCTACATCGCTGTCAACGACAATGTTGACACCAAGTATGAAAACAGCAACGAGCTGATGCCTTTCAAGAATTTGTTCAATGAGTGGCACGTGCGGGACTGCAGCCGCAAGGTGCGGAATGTAGTGAACGCCAAGGCACAGCGGGGAATCCGGGTGGGGACACGAGCTCCTTACGGCTACCGCAAGGGTGCAACCAAGGACTCTCCTCTGTTGGTGGATGAGGAGGCGGCGGCTGTCGTCAAACGCATCTTCGCCATGTGCGCCGGCGGAATGGGACCAGCCCAGATTGCAAAGCAGCTCAAGAAAGAATGCATCTACAGTCCATCCATGTACGCCTATACGAAATTCGGCACATCCCATTCCGGGCTGAATGCAGAGCGGCCCTACAACTGGACTGGCGACATGGTGGCGGATATGCTTCAGAACATGGTCTACCTTGGGCACACGGTCAACCTTCGCTACAGCACCAAGTCCTACAAGGACAAAAAACGATGTGAACGCCCCAAATCAGAGTGGCTTATCTTTGAGAATACTCATGAAGAGCTGGTGGATCAGGAAACCTGGGATATCGTACAGGAGGTGCGATCTCATAAGCGCCGCCGCACGAATATGGATGAGCAGAATATGTTCTCTGGATTGGTGTATTGTGCGGACTGCGGTAAGCCCATGGTATTGCACCGGGCGCACATCATGAAGCCGGAACAGAATCATTTCACCTGCCGCACCTACAAGAAGGACGGGGCAGAAGTGTGTAGCGCTCACTATATCCGGGAAGTGGCACTGAAGGAAATCGTGCTGGAAACAATCCGCAGAGCTACAGAGTTTGCCAGGAGCGACCCGGAGCGGTTCGCCGCATATATTCAGCAAAAGCAATCTACTGAGGTGGCAAAGGAGATCCGGGGGTTGGAACGGGAATTGTCCACGATGCGGAAACGGGATGGCGAACTGGATGTAGTGTTCAAGCGGATGTATGAGGACAGCGCCTTGGGACGGGTGAGCAATGAGCAGTTCCGTTTGCTGTCTGAGGCATACTCCAAGGAGAAAGCGCAGCTGGCCGAAGCCATCCCTGCCACGGAGGAGCGCCTGGAGAAACTACGCAGTAGCATGGCCAACGCCAAGAACTTCATCGCCAAGGCCAGAAAGTTCACCGACATGACGGAACTGACCCCGGAACTGCTCCGCACCTTTGTGGCGAAAATCATCGTGTATGAGAAAGAGGTCAAATACTCCAAGCACGCACCGCAGAAGATCCACATCTGTTTTCGGGACTTCAACCTCAACGAGACAGACGATATGCTTCTATGCGGAGAGACAACAGAAAAGGCAGACAGTACAATTGCACTGCCTGCCTAATCCGAGGACACGCTTCAAGGTACCCCTATCAGGAGTAGCGGAGGCCGTCTCCTTTTTTGTTTGTACGCGATCAACCGCCGAGGAACCCGCCTATTCTGTCGTTGGGATCCGTTTCCGGTCTGTTATTCGGATCTGTGGTGTCGTCGTGGTCGCCGTCCGGCATATTGAAGTCGTCGTCCGCCTCGTCGCCAAAAAAGCCGTTCCAGCCGCCCAGCATCATAAAGGCGTCCTCCACCACGATCTCGTCGTGGCCCTCGATCAGCTCACGCTGGTAGTTCAGCACGGAGCCGGTAACGGTGGTCACGTTGCCGTCGCTGTCCGCCATGTTGACGGTGTAGGTGGGGGCGGTGTGCATGGTGCAGACGGCGGTGGGGGCGTTATCCGCCGCCACCAGGGCCGTGTAGACGCGGCTGCCGCGAACATCCAGGGCACAGTTCTCCGATGCCAGCATACCGCTGTCGGCGCAGACGGCCACACTGGTCAGCCCGGCGCAGGAGAAGAAGTCCTTGTCGGGCAGATCCTCATGAATGGCCTTCATGACCTTCTGGAAGATCACGGCGCAGGGGTTGCCGCTGGCCACGATGCGCTGGTTATGCTCATAGCCCGCCCAGACGGCGCAGCTGTAATAGGGCGTATAGCCCGCGAAGTAACGGTCCTTGTTGCTGTTGGTAGAACCGGTCTTACCGGCGATGTGCATACCGGGGAACTGCGCCTGATAGCCGGTGCCCTGCAGGGATGCCTCCTGCAGGAGGCTGTTCATCAGCGCCGCCGTGGTGTTCTTCATGGCCACGGTGGACTGTGCTTCGTTCTCCAGGATCACGTTGCCGTTGGCATCCTCCACCCGGATAAAGGTGCGCGGCGCGGTATACACGCCCTCGTTGACGAAGGTCGCGAAGCCCGCGGCCATCTCCTCGGTGGTAACGCCCTTCTCAAAGCCGCCCAGTGCCATGTTGCCCACCTGCTGGGAGTCGGTGTAGGTCAGGTTCTTGAAGCCCAGCTTGTTCACAAGGAAATCGTAAGAATTGGTAACGCCGTAGGCCAGATTGATGCGCACGGCGCAGGTGTTCAGGGACTGTCGGAGCGCAAGGTGCAGGGGCATAAGACCCTGATAGCGCCAGTTGTCGTTTCGCGGCCACACGTCGCCGTTGAGCAGCATGGGGTAGTCGTCGATGACGCTGGCGCCGTTTATGGTGCCGTCATCCAGCGCAGGGGCGTAGGTGGACAGGGGCTTGATGGCGGAACCGCACTGCCGTGCGTTCACAGCCCAGTTCCAGCCGCGGTCCACCACCTTCTCGCCGGCACCGCCGATCATAGCCACCACATAGCCGTTGGTGGGGTCCACGATGGTCAGGGCGATCTGCAGCTGATCCTCCACCTGCTCACCGGCTGCGTTCGTATAGCTGCTGGTATAGGGGATATTCTCCAGATTATAGCACACATCCTCCGCGATCTTCTGATACTTGGGATTCTGGGTGGTGTAGATCTTGTAGCCCTTGCTGTAGACCATGTTGATGGCCTGGTCGTAGGCGGAGACCTTCTTGCCCTCGCTGTTGACCTTTTCGGTGATGCCCAGCTTCTCCACCAGTGCCTCGGCCACATCGGTGATCATGGCATCGGTGAACCAGGAGTTGCTGCCCTTGATGGTGGGGGTGCTGTCATCCGCCGGGGAGGCGGTATCGTCGCTGGTATCGGTGGTATCCTCCGTGTCCGGCTCGGTGCCGGTACCGTCGCTGCCCACATACTTGCCGGAGATGGTAAAGCCGTTGGCAAACTGGATATCCTCGGCCACGGCGGTGTCATACTCTTCCTGGTCGATCTTGCCCTGAGAGAGCATCTCGCTGAGGATGGTCAGCTGGCGCTCCCGGTTGTTCTCGCGGGTCCAGGAGCTGATGAAGGGATCGTACATGGAGGGGTTGTTGGTGATGCCCATCATGCTGGCACACTCGGCCAGCGTCAGCTCGGACACATCCTTGCCGAAATAGACCCGCGCCGCGGTCATCACGCCGGAGCAGCGCTGGCCGAAGTAGACCTCGTTCAGGTAGGCTTCAAGGATCTCATCCTTCTCATAGCGCTTTTCCAGCTCCAGTGCGCGGTAGATCTCCGTGATCTTGCGCTTGACCGTCACCTGATTGTCGCCGGTGACGTTCTTCACCAACTGCTGGGTGATGGTGGAGCCGCCCTGCACGTTCTTGCCGAACAGGGTGTACAGAATGGCGCGGGTGGTACCCTTCCAGTCCACGCCGTGGTGCTTTTCAAACCGCTTGTCCTCAATGGCCACCGCTGCATCCTGAAGGTACTTGGGAATGTTCTCCAGGTCCACCCAGATGCGGTTTTCGTCCATGTACAGCGTCTGGTACATGACCCACTCCTGGGTGTCGGGGTCCTGGTAATACAGCTCGGTGGAGACCTGGGTCTCGAATTCGTCCAGATAGACCTCCACCTTGCCGCGCATGGCGCTGTTGATGTACGCCATGAAGATACCGGCGAAGATGGACGCCGTAAGCACGAACACCAGCAGCAGCGTGCCGATGATGCGTCCGGCCTTCTTCCAGCCGTTCTTCTGCTTAGGGGTCATGTTCCGCACACGCTCCTGCGCGTCATGCTGCACGCGCCGCGCACCCTCGGCGGCACTGTGCTCTACCCGGCGCGCACCCTCCTTTGCCTCGTTTTCTATGTGCCGGGCGCTCTGCCGGATGCGTCCCCAAAAGCCGGTGGACGACGACCGTCTGCGCTTGTTCTCACTCAAGACAGGGCACCTTCCTTTCTTTATTGATGTTCCTGTGTATTCTTTTCGTTCCGGGGTCAAAATTCACATACCAATCCACTATAAGGAACATTCTACCATACTTGTCAAATGCAAAAAAGAGGATTTTTTGCAGAAATCCGCCCGTTTGGCTGCTCAATTCCCGTTATTTTCCCCCATTCCACCGATTTTCAGTCCGACAGATGGCAGAAACTGCCGAATGCTTCCACTTGCGTTTTCTCCAGCTTTCGGGTATACTATGGATATAAAGACAAAGGAGGACTCTCCCATGAGCGAGGAATTCGGCCCCAACTTCATCACCCTGACCGACGAGGACGGCAACGACATTGAACTGGAATACGTGGACGCGCTGGAAGTGGACGGCCAGACCTACATGGCGTTCTTCCCCGTGGTGGAGGATGATGCCGACGAGGAAGCCGCCGAGGAGTACGGCCTGGTGATCCTGAAGTCCGTGATGGAAAACGGCGAGGAGCTGCTGAGCACCCTAGACAGCGACGAGGAGCTGGATAAGGTCTACGACCTGTTCATGGAGCAGATCCTGTCCGACGAGGACGAGTGATCTTTCGACGGGATTTTTCGTCCTGCCGATGGCGAGACGCCGCCGGCTGCGCCGGAAAATGGCTGGATTTTTCGCCAAGACGAGGCGCGGCGGTGCAGCGAAAAAGATACACGCCACTCCTTCGGCAGGATTTTTCGTCCTGCCGATGGCAAAGCGGCGATGGCGTACTTTCTGTACGTCGAGCCGGTTTGGCGAATACCGGGTTGGAAAAATGAGCAGGATTTTTCGTCCTGCCGATGACGAGACGCCGCCGCTGTACTTTGTGTACAGCAAGGCGGCTCGGCGAAGGCAGGGCGGAAAATTGAGCGATGGGCAGCGGTTCTATTTATCCTGACATTGGTTATACGGGACGTCGGATCGGCAGATGGTTTGCAGGCCTCCCGCCTGCCGTATGCGGGCGGATGCTGGAAGCAGTAAAGTCAGCCGGAGACGACCCACCTGCGAGTTGTGCAGGTTATAACATGGCCGCTGCCTGTCGCTGAGCACAAGACCCCCATTCCGAAACGGAATGGGGGTCTTGTGCTCAGTGATCGCGGTAAAATGTTCACAAATTCCAGGCGTTTCCCTCTTGCGAAAAGGTGCGGTATACGATATAATGACCGAGTATGTTACCAAACAAGGGCGTATTGCGTCCAAAATCGAGAGGAATGAATTTCAATGAGCGCATCAAGAGAAAAGAAGATCCGGCAGGATCTGGCGGCCCAGGGCGTCACCGACCCCAAGAAGATCCGCGAGGCGGAGGAGAAGGCCAAGGCACGCAAGAACAATATCCTGTACGGCGTGATCGCCGGCGTGTTCGTGATCGTGGCCGCGGTACTGCTGGTGTATAACTCCGGCGTGCTGCAGCGCAGCGCCACCGCCGTGACCATCAACGGTGAGAAATATACCGCCGGGCAGGTGGAGTATTTCTACGCCAACGTGAAGAGCAGTCTGGTGAAGAGCAGCTATGCCAGCTTTTACGGCATCGATACGTCCAAATCCCTGGACCAGCAGGTGGTGAGCGACACCATGAAGACCGCGCTGGGTATCGAGGACGAGGGTGATGTCACATGGGAGCAGTATGTCCGCGACACCGCGGTGAAGCAGCTGGCCATGTACGTGCTGACCGCCCAGGAGGCTGAGGCCAACGGCATGGGCGCCGATGAGCACACTCAGGAGGAGCTGGATGCCACTATGGAGGAGCTCAACGCCGCCGCCAAGCAGAACGGCTACTCCACGAAGACGTATCTGAAGCTGATCTACGGCAAGAACATGACCGTGGATACCTTCAAGGAGATGGTGCAGCTGGTGGACGTGGCCACCCATTACCAGAGCCACTACGCCGAGGAGCTGACCTACACCGTCAGCGACCTGGAGACCTACTATCAGGGCAACAAGAGCAGCTTTGACGTGGCCAGCTATGAGTCCCTGTACTTCAAGGGTACCGCCGACAGCACCAAGGACGATGACGGCAACACCGTGGAGCCCACCGACGAGGAGAACGCCGCCGCCAAGGCCAAGGCCGAGAGCGATGCCGCCGCTGTACTCGCGCGCGTGCAGGGCGGCGAGGCGCTGGAGGATGTGGCCAAGGATTATGAGTCCGCCAGCTACACCAGCACCGATGCCGGCAGCAACAACGGCAGCGACGTGGCCAACTGGGTATTTGACAGTGCGCGCAAGGCCGGCGACAGCGCCGTTGTGGCCAGCGATTCCAACTGCTATGTGGTCGTGTTCCACAGCGTGGGCCGTCAGGAATACGCCACCAAGGACGTGCGCCACATCCTGTTCAAGGTAGACGAGAGCGCACTGGACAGCGAGGCCGAGACCTATGAGGCCGACCTGCAGGCGGCTAAGGATGCGGCCAAGACCGCAGCCGAGGACGCGCTGGCCCAGTGGAAAGCCGGCGAGGCCACCGAGGACAGCTTCGCGGCCCTGGCCAACGAGCTCAGTGCGGATGACGGCAGCAACACCAACGGCGGTCTGTACACCAAGATCTACAAAAACCAGATGGTCACCGAGTTCAACGACTGGTGCTTCGATGCGAGCCGTCAGTCCGGCGACACCGGCATCGTATACGGCGAGAGCTCTAACTACAAGGGCTATCATGTGATATACTTTGTGGGCGACGACGTGCCCTACTGGCAGGTACAGGCTGAGAACGCTCTGCGCAACACCGACACCGAGGCCTGGCTGGACGGTCTGCTGGACAGCGCCGATGTGGTGCAGGAGAACGGCATGAAGCACGTGGGCTGATGACCACCGCCCCTTCTTCGAGTCTATGAACGAGCGTTTTCTCAGAACAGAAATGATATTGGGCGCACCCGCTTTGGACAAGCTCCGCCGCAGCCATGTGGCGGTGTTTGGTCTGGGCGGTGTGGGCAGCTACGCCGCTGAGTGCCTGGCACGCAGCGGCGTTGGCACGTTGACACTGGTGGACCAGGACACGGTATCCGTGTCCAACATCAACCGCCAGCTGTGCGCCCTGACCTCCACCGTGGGGCAGTACAAAGCGGAGGTCGCGGCGGCACGTGTGCGGGACATCGACCCGGACACGGTGGTATACCCGATCTGCGCCACCTATGACGCCGCCCATCGGGAGGAATTTTTCTCCCGGAAATTCGACTATATCGTGGACTGCATCGACCTGGTCAGCTGCAAGCTTGACCTGATCCAGCAGGCCCGCCTGCGGGGAATTCCCATCCTGTCGGCCCTGGGCACCGGCAACAAGCTGGAGCCCGAGCTGCTGCGGGTCACGGATATCTCCAAGACCAGCGGCTGCCCGCTGGCCCGGGTCATGCGGAAGGAGCTGCGCGCCCGGGGGATCCACCACCTGAAGGTGGTGTTCAGCCCGGAGCTGCCCCATGAGACACAGCAGCTGGAAGCGCCGTCACCCGGACGGCGCAGCGTCCCCGCCAGCGTGGCGTGGGTACCCTCTGTGGCCGGCCTGATGATGGGCGGCACGGTGGTGCGGGATATTATCGAAGATGGAGGTCTTGTACCATGATATTGACAGGCGCGCTGGTCAACGGCGGAGCCATTGTCGTCGGCGGCCTGCTGGGCACCTTCGGCGGCAAGCTCATGCCGGAAAAAATGCGGCAGACGGTGCTTGGCGCTACGGCGCTGGTGTCCATGGGCATCGGCATCTCCGGCGCCATCGGCAGCAGCAACCAGCTCATCCCCATACTGTCGCTGGTCATCGGCGCCGTCATCGGCGAACTGCTGCACATTGAGGACGGCGTCACCCGGGCGGGCGACTGGCTGCAAAAGAAATTCGGGAAAATGGGTCCCATCACCGACGGCTTCGTCAGCGGCTCGCTGGTGTTCGCCGTGGGCGCTATGGCGGTGATGGGTTCGCTGGACAGTGGTCTGAAGAACGACCACGGCATCCTGCTGGCCAAGTCTGTCATCGACTTTGCCGGATCCGTGGCCTTTGCCAGCTCCATGGGCATCGGGATCGTCTTTTCCGGATTGTCGGTGCTGGCGGTGGAAGGTGTGATGACGCTGCTGGCCTCCCTGCTGACGGGGGTGCTGACCGACGCGGTCATCACCGAGATCTCCGTCACCGGGTCACTGATGATCATCGGCATCACCCTGAACGTGCTGGGCGTCACCAAGCTGCGTATCCTGAACATGACGCCGGCGCTGCTGCTGCCCGTTCTGCTGTGCAAATTCATGTGAGCGCTTTAATCAAGAGGAGTACATAGCATGGCTTTTGAAGGCTATACACAGGAGACACTGGACTTTCTGTGGGGCATTCGGTTCAACAACGAACGCTCCTGGTTTCTGGCGCATAAGCAGGACTATGAGGCACATCTCCTGGCCCCCACCCGTGCGCTGGGCGAGCAGGTGTATGAAGCCCTGCACGCGGCATTCCCCAAGGAGCCATTTCTGCTGAAGCTCTCCCGCATCTATCGGGATGCCCGACGGCTGCACGGGAATGGACCGTACAAGGACCACCTGTGGTTCTGCGTCCGCGCCGGCGGCGAGGACTGGACGGGGCGGCCCACGTTTTACTTTGAGATCGGGCCGGACTATTACAGCTACGGCATGGGCTTCTGGGCGCCGAAGGCGGCGCTGATGGAGGCGTACCGCAAGGCCGTCGACGAGCATCCCGAGGTGCTGGAAAAGCTGGTCAAAAGGTTCAATAAACAGGCGCAATTCACGCTTTCAGGCCCGGAATATGCCAGGAAAAAGACTGCCCCCTCTCCCCTGCTGGCGGCGTGGTACAACAAGAAGTCTATCAATTTACAACATGACGCCGCGCCGGACGAGCGTATGTTCTCGCCGGAACTGGCACAGGATATCATTGAGGGCTTCCGGACACTGATGCCGCTGTACAAGTATTTCGATGGTCTGTGCGCCGCGGAAATGGTGTAAAAAACCGCCCTTTTTGGGGTTGACAGCGGGGAAAAAAGCGGGTAAAATACCCCATAATGAATGAGGGAGTAATTCCGCAGCGCCGGTTTTGGCGCGGCGTGGCACACCGTCATCCCGGCGCGGCAGCGCCCGATGTGTCCTGAAAGAATGAGACTCATGCACAGACATAGCCTGTCCGTGCATGAGTTTTTTGTTGTCCTTTGGTTTATTTTCTGTTTCGCTTTTTGTTCTGCTTTTTTGCTTCAAATTATAAAACCATGATATAAAGGAGTAATAGACGATGGAAAAGGAATACAACCGCAGTCCGCAGGAGGTGCTGGAGGAGCTGGGCTCCTGTCCCACCGGTCTGACAGAGGCGGAGGCGGCTGAACGTCTGGCCAAGCACGGCCCCAATAAGCTGAAGGAGGCGGAGAAGCCCTCCCTGCTGCAGCGGTTCCTGACACAGCTGAAGGACCCCATGCTGCTGATCCTGATGGCAGCGGCGGCGGTGTCCGCCGTGACCAACGCACTCAGCGGCGAGAGCTTCACCGAGGTGTTCATCATCCTGGTGGTGGTGCTGCTGAACGCGGTGCTGGGCGTGGTGCAGGAGAGCAAGGCCGAGGCGGCCATCGAGGCCCTGCAGACCATGACCGCCGCCAAGTGCAAGGTGCTGCGGGACGGCCACCAGGTGGTCATTGAGAGCAGCCAGCTGGTGCCCGGCGACGTGGTACTGCTGGAGGCCGGCGACGCCGTGCCCGCCGACGGCCGCCTGCTGGAGAGCGCCTCCATGAAGATCGAGGAGGCGGCGCTGACCGGCGAGAGCGTCCCCGTCACCAAGGCGGTGGGGCTGCTGACCGGAGACAATGTTCCCCTGGGCGACCGGAAAAATATGTGCTATATGGGCAGCACGGTGGTCTACGGCCGCGGCAAGGCAGTCATCACCTCCACCGGCATGGACACGGAGATGGGCAAGATCGCCGGTGTGCTGGCCCAGACGGAGCAGGAGCAGACGCCCCTGCAGCGCAAGCTGAATGAGCTGGGCAAGACCATGAGCAAGCTGGTGCTGGGCATCTGCGTGTTCATCTTTATCTTTGACCTGGTGGTGGCCGGCGAGTTCACGCTGGACACCGTGCTGAGCACGTTTATGGTGGCCGTTTCCCTGGCGGTGGCGGCCATCCCGGAGGGGCTGGCCACGGTGGTGACGGTGGTGCTGAGCATCGGCGTGACCAACATGAGCAAGCAGCACGCCGTGATCCGGCGGCTGACGGCGGTGGAGACACTGGGCTGCACCCAGGTCATCTGCTCCGACAAGACCGGCACCCTGACACAGAACAAGATGACCGTGGTGGAGCACACCGGCCCCACGGAGCTGCTGGCCACAGCCATGGCGCTGTGCAACGACGCCGCGCTGGAGGAAAACGGCGCCATCGGCGAGCCCACGGAGGCAGCGCTGGTGAACTTTGCCGCTGCCCAGGGGCTGAAGAAGCCTGTGCTGGAGAGCCGCCAGCCCCGCTGCGGCGAGGCCCCCTTTGACTCCGGCCGGAAGATGATGTCCACCATCCACCGCACAGACAACGGTTTTATCCAGTACACTAAGGGCGCGCCGGACGAGGTGCTGCGCCGGTGCACCAGCTATACGGAAAGCGGGCAGATCCTGCCCCTGACTGAGGAAAAGCGCACCGCCATTCTGGCGGAGAACAAAGCCATGGCCGACAAGGCCCTGCGGGTCCTTGCGGCGGCGGAGCGCCTGTACGACGCACTGCCCGACCGGCAGGAGCCGGAGGACCTGGAGCAGGACCTCTGCTTCATCGGTCTGGCGGGCATGATCGACCCCATCCGCCCGGAGGTCAAGGCCGCCGTGGCCGAGTGCCGCGCCGCGGGCATCCGCCCGGTGATGATCACCGGCGACCACAAGGATACCGCTGTGGCCATCGGCAAGGAACTGGGCATCATCACCGACGCCAGCCAGGCCGTTACCGGCAGCGCGCTGGACAGCCTCACCGACGAGGAACTGGACAAGGCGGTGGAGAAGTACAGCGTCTATGCCCGGGTGCAGCCGGAGCATAAGGTCCGCATTGTCAACGCCTGGCGGCGCAAGGGCGCCATCACCGCCATGACCGGCGACGGCGTCAACGACGCGCCCTCCATCAAGTCCGCGGATATCGGCGTGGGCATGGGCATCACCGGCACGGACGTGACGAAAAACGTGGCGGACATGGTGCTCAGCGACGACAACTTCGCCACCATCGTCACCGCCGTGGAGGAGGGCCGCCGGATCTATGACAACATCCGCAAGGCCATCCAGTTCCTGCTGGCCAGCAACATGAGTGAGGTGCTGGGCGTGTTCTTCGCCACGCTGCTGGGCTTCACGCTGCTGAACCCGGTGCACCTGCTGTTCATCAACCTGATCACCGACTGCTTCCCCGCCCTGGCCCTTGGTCTGGAGAAGGGTGAGCCGGATACCATGACCCGCCCGCCCCGGGACAGCAAGGACGGCATTTTTGCCGGCGGCCTGGGCTTTGACATCCTGTATCAGGGCGTGCTGATCACGATCATCACCATGACCTCCTACATCATCGGACACTGCATGGAGGTGGGCTATTTTGAGATGCCCAAGGGCGTGTCCAACGACGGTATGACCATGGCCTTCCTGACCATGAGCATGTGCGAGATCTTCCACAGCTTCAATATGCGCTCCCAGCGCAAGAGCGTGTTCTCGCTGCCCAGCCACAACAAGGTACTGTGGGGCGCTATGATCGGCTCGCTGGCTCTGACAACACTGGTGCTGGAGGTGCCCGTCATCGCCAACGCTTTCGGCTTCACCCCCGTCAGCTGGACGGAGTACGGCGTGGCCCTGGCCCTGGCCTTCCTGGTCCTTCCGGTGGTGGAGCTGGTGAAGCTCATCCAGCGCCGCGCCGCCCGGAGGGCGAAATGACCCCTGCTGACTACGACCGCCTGCTGACGGTTATCCGGGCGCTGCTGGACCGGCAGACGCGGGTCATCGCGGCCATCGACGGCCGCTGCGGCGCCGGGAAAAGCACGCTGGCGGCACAGCTGCAGGCGCAGCTGTCCTGCCGGGTGTTCCACATGGACGACTTCTTTCTGCGCCCGGAGCAGCGCACCGCTGCACGGCTGGCACAGCCGGGCGAAAACGTGGATCACGAGCGCTTTCTATCGGAGGTGCTGCAGCCGGCACTGCGCGGTGAGGCGGTCACCTACCGCCCCTTCCGCTGTGCGCGGCAGGCGCTGGACGAGCCGGTGACGGTCCCGGCGGCGCGCCTGACCATCGTGGAGGGCGCCTACGCCTGCCATCCGGCCCTGTGGGACAGCTATGATCTGCGGGTATTCCTCACCGTGGACGCTGCCGAGCAGCTCCGCCGCATTGAAGCCCGCAGCGGCCCGGAGAAGCTCCGGATGTTCCGGGATCGCTGGATCCCGCTGGAGGAGTCCTATTTCACCGCCTTTGACCTGCCCGCACGCTGCGATATGGCGCTGAAGGGGTAAGATACGCAAAAAAAGAAAGCCCAAAAGGGCTTTCTTTTTTTGCATATATCCGTTTACCGGGCGTTGTAGGCGGCGATACCCTTGGCCAGCAGGTCCATGGCGCGCTCCAGGTCCGCCTGCTTCAGCACATAGGCGATGCGGATCTCGTTCTTGCCCTTGCCGGGGGTGCCGTAGAAGGGCTCGCCGGGGGCGAACATCACGGTGTCGCCGTTGTCCTCGAACTCCTCCAGCAGCCACTTCTGGAAGGCGTCGGCATCGTCCACAGGCAGGGCGGCCATGATGTAGAAGGCACCGCGGGGACACTCGCAGACCACGCCGGGTATCTCGTGCAGCTTATTGACCACCGTATCGCGGCGGCGCTTGTACTCCTCACGGACGGCGGCAAAGTAGTCGGGGCCGACGGTGTACAGCGCGGCAGCGGCCACCTGGTCCAGTGTGGGCACGGACAGACGGCACTGGGCGTACTTCATGGCCTGCGCCATCAGCTCCTTGTTGCGGGAGATCATGCAGCCGATGCGGGCGCCGCAGGCGGAGAACCGCTTGGAGACGGTGTCGATGACGATGACGTTCTCGGCCGCGTCCTCGAACTGGCCCATGGATTGCAGCGGCTCGCCGGCGTAGACGAACTCGCGGTAGGCCTCGTCGCCGATGATGAACAGGTCGTGGGCCTTGGCCACGTCCACCAGCATACGCATCTCCTCCGGCGTCAGGACGGCGCCGGTGGGGTTGCCGGGGTTGGTGACCATGATGGCGCGGGTGTGCTCGTTGATCTCCGCCTCGACCTTGGCGCGGTCGGCGTAGTGGTAGCCGTCGTGGGGAGAGGTGGGAATGGGGTGGATCTTCGCGCCGCAGGTGTAGGCCATGGTATTGTAGTTGGGGTAGAAGGGCTCGGGGATGAGGATCTCATCGCCGTCATCCAGGATGCAGTTCATGGTGATCTGCAGCGCCTCGCTGCCGCCGTTGGTGATGAGGATATCACCGGCATCGAAGTGCATACCCAGATCGGCGTAGTACTTGCGGATGGCCTCGATCAGCTCCGGGATACCGGGGGACGGGGCATAGGCCAACACCGGCAGGTCAAAGTGCTTCACCGCATCGAAGTACGCCTTGGGCGTCTCGATATCCGGCTGACCGATGTTCAGATGATAGATCTTCCTGCCCTTGGCCTCCGCCGCCACCGCGTAGGGGTGGAACTTCCGCATGGGGGACAGGCCGCATTTCAAGACCTTGCTGGAAAACTTCATGGTGGTTCCTCCTTATCTCGTTCTCATGTATCGTAATAGTAGCGCTTTTTCGCGGAAGTTGCAAGAGCAACTTGAGGAAAAGGCCGCCTTTAGGCGGCCTTCTGTATTGTGCTTAGCTCATCTGCTTGCGGCGGCTCAGGTTCACGGTGCCGTCGGTCATAGCGTTCAGAGAATCCAGGCTCTTGCCTGTGCCCTCGGCCACGCAGGAGATGGCGCCCTCGGCCACCACGGTGTGGATGCCGGTGCGGGCCTCGATCAGCTTGTCAAAGCCGTCCACCAGGCTGCCGCCGCCGGTCATAACGATGCCGTTGTTGGAGATGTCGGCCACCAGCTCGGGCGGGGTGCGCTCCAGCACGCCGTGGACTGCCTCGAGGATGCGCTCTACCGGCTCCTCGAATGCCTCCAGCATCTCGGTGGAGGTGACGGTAATGGTCTTGGGCAGGCCGGTCATCA
>OLVY01000757.1_pt1 | contig 22825 bp, 19 predicted proteins | sample 1674261 | NCBI WGS metagenome assembly OLVY01 (sample SAMEA103958155, study PRJEB25191) | human gut metagenome | biome: human-associated habitat [ENVO:00009003]; feature: intestine environment [ENVO:2100002]; material: feces | place: Germany | collected 2013/2015
CCCTCTGATTAAAAGTCAGATGCTCTACCGGCTGAGCTACGAGCGCATATTCTGCAACAATACAATACTGCCGAATAATATTACCATAAATGCCGATAAAATGCAAGTACCCGGCCGAAAATTCTTGCGTTGCACTTATGAAGTCCCCCGCGGGGACTTTAAGCGACCGAACGGTCTCGCCGCAGGCGAGATGGAGGGATTTTATCCCGACAAGTTCCTCTTTACAAAACCGGACAGAATCGTTACAATCAAAGCAAATCCGATTTAGGCTCTTTTCCGGGCAGGCAGTGCCTGGCCCCGCCGCGATTCTTTCCCCCTGCAGGAGGTACTTTCTATGAAAAAAATCACTCGCCGTTCCGTTCTTCGTCTGTCCGGGCTGGCGGCCGCTTCGCTGGCGCTGACCAGCTGCCGGGCCGCCGGTTCTGCCGCCGTTGGCAGCCGCTTTTCCGACTGGCTGCGGCAGAAGCTCGCCAACAACTCTTCCTCTGCATCCTCGGAGGCGGCAGCCTCCGGCGAGGCAGCGGCTTCCAGTGAGGCCGCCGCATCTTCCGCAGCAGCGGAGGAACCGGCCGCGTCCAGCTGGCTGCCTGCCTACGACGCCGACCCGCTGACCGGCGAGGCCAACCGCAGCAGCGGCCGCATCGTGGGCGTGATGGTCAACAACATCAGCTATTCCGAGCGGCAGAACGCCCGCCCTCAGCGGGGCCTTTCTTCTGCTGACCTGCTCATCGAGAGCAAGGTGGAGGGCGGCATCACTCGCTTCTGTGCCGTGTACCGCGACGCCGACAGCATCCCCGAGGTGGGGCCCATGCGCTCCGGCCGGGACCAGTTCCTGCAGCTGCTGATGCCCTGGCAGGCGCTGTACTACCACGACGGCGAAAGCGCCCCCTGCACCAAGTTCATCAGCGTCTACAACTACTCCGGTCTGAACATCGGCGGCAAGAGCTACTTCAACACGCCCACCCATCCCCATGTGGCCCACCGGGACAGCCGCGGCCGCAACGTTGCCTACGAACACACCGAGTTCACCTCCGGCAAGGAGATCCGGCAGGCCGCCGCCAATGCCGGCATCGGCCTGAGCCACGATTACGACACCACCTTCTTCCGCTTTGCGGACTACCGCACCGGGGCCGAGAATACCATGCGCGGCACCGCTTCCGGCCGGACGATACGCATCGTGCACTCCGACAACTACAAGACCAGCTTCAGCTACAGTGCACTGAGCCGCACCTACAAAATGCAGATGTACAGCCACGCCGCCGGCGGATTCGAGAACACCGTGGACGAACTGAACGGCAAGCAGCTGAGCTTCGACAACCTGCTCATCTGCTTTGCCCCCATCGCCGCCTACCCCGGCGACTCCGGCGACGTGCAGCAGGTGAGTTACATTTCCGGCGGCGAAGCCTACTTCTTCAGCCGGGGCGGGGTACAGGTGGGCCGCTGGGAGAAGGCCTCCCCGGAGCATCCGCTGAAGGTCTACGATGACGCCGGGGCCGAGTTGCTCTTCAACCGCGGCAAGACCTACCTTGCCATTGTGGACGACGATGAGTGGTCCAATTTCAGCTATCAGTAAACGAGGGGAACGCCATGAAACGCATCTGGATCCAGCGCATCGGTGCGGCCGTGCTGTGCGCTGTGCTGCTGGCCGGCTGCATGCCGGGCGGCCCGGCAGCCGACAGCACGGCTTCTGCTGACCCCCTGACCGGGCAGGCGCAGCAATACCCGGGCCAGCGTCCGGCGGCAGTGGTCATCGACAACGCCCCCGGCAGCACCACCCAGTGGGGCATCGGCAGCGCCTCTGTGGTGCTGGAGGCCGCAGCCCGTGCGGACACCGCCCCCAGCCTGTGCTTGGTCTATCCCTCCGTGTCGGCCATGCCGACGGTGGGGCCGGTCACGCTGGGGCAGGACCTGTTCTGGCGGCTGCTCAGCGGCCAGCAGGTGCTGCCCATCCAGCGCGGCTGTGACCTGTACACCCGCAATTTTCTGGACTACTGGAACCTGCGCGCGGTGGACGCGCTGGAAACAGGCCGCAACGCCTTCACCACCGGCAATACCGACTGGGCCAGCCCGCTGTGGTGCACCAACGGTCAATCTGTGGCCAAGGTGCTGGGCAGCCTGAGCCTCTCGTCCGCGCTGTCCGAGGACCCTGCGGAATCCGCAGACAGCACGCAGGAAGGGGACACCCCCGCCGTACCCACTGTCCCGGCCCTGCTGCCTCAGCAGACCGACGGCCACCTGCCGGATGCGGACGTTGCCGACGCAGTTCAGGCGGCAGTACAGTTCCCATCCGGCAGCACCACCCGCTTTGCCTACGATACCGATACCGGCACCTACGGGATGCTGCACAATGACGGCTCCCCGCAGCTGGACGCCAACACCGGCATCCAGGCTGCCTTTGACAACCTTCTGGTGCTGTACAGCGCCTCCACCCCGCGGGACGATGGCCGCACCCTGGACTACGACCTGACCATGGGCGGCGGCCTGTGGCTCAACGGCGGCCACCTGTGGCACATCACCTGGACCCAGGGCACCGGCTCGACCTTTGCCTTTTACGACGCCGATGGCCGCCCGCTGCGCATCCTGAGCGGCCGCAGCTACATTGCATGGCTTTCCAGCCTGACCGGTGAGGAAGTCACCGTGCAAGATTCCGCCGGGAACGACCTGCTGCAGCCCTGACACACAAAAAGCTCCTCGTGCAGATGCACGGGGAGCTTTTGCGTTTATTCGGTTTTACAGGTCCACCACGCTGCCCACCTCGGCAGGGGTGGCGGGCACCATGCCCAGTTCCGCTTCGTCCGCGCCGCGCTGCACCGTGAAGGTGACGCTGCGCCCGGCGGCAAAGTCCGGGGCATAGGTGAGCTCCAGCGTCTGCCAGTCCTCCGGCACGGCGCAGAAGCAGTGCAGCAGCGCACCGCGCCCGGCGGCCAGATTCAGGGTAAAAATCGAAGCATCCGCCGCGTTCTCACCGTACAGCGGGGCGGCAAAGCTGCCGCAGCGCACCGCACGGCCGTTGCAGGCGGCCGTGACCCCGGTGCCCATGCTGTACAGGTCCTCCCGGGTGGACACCCGACGGCTCTGCAGGTAGCTTTCGCCCACCGGCAGCGCATGGCCGGACAGGTTCTCCACCGAGAGATACACCAGCACACCGCCCAGACCCGGAGCCGGGGCGTAACCCAGCAGCTCCACTGCCGCCTTGCCGTCCAGCAGGGCAGGGTCGCCCGCAGCACGCAGCTCGGCCGCTGCTGCGGATACACCGGTGAGCAGGGCAGCCGCAAGGCTGACCGCACCGGAGCCGGCACATTTCAGGAATGACCGGCGGGAGATGGCTTGTGACATGGGAACTTCCTCCTTGGCGAAACGAAAAAGTGGTTCCTTTATACAATAAAGGATTGTGACCGTTCTGTCAAGCGGTTGCCCCGGATTGTAACCGATTCTTTGCGTTTATTCGTAGGCCTCGTTCTCTTCGGTCTCGGCCTGGCCGCGCAGGGTGTCGGCATAGCCGAAGGGCACGATGTCGATGGCCTCCACCAGCTTGTCCCGCATCCACAGCTGCACGTCAGTCTGCACGGTGTAGCCGCAGCCGGGGTCTGCCATCCACTGCTCGGGGCGGCGGCTGGGCAGAGCACGCTGGCTGAGCATGCTCATGATCACGCCGCCGTGGGTCACACAGGCGGCCTCGGTCACGTCCATGCGGATCATATACTCAAACAGCTTGAGCAGGCTTTCGGCGCAGCGGGCGTGGAACTGCTCGGTGGGCTCAGCCCCCTCCGGCACAAAGCCGGAACCCGGGGTGATCCACTTTTTAAAGTCCTCGTCGTGCACCAGTTCCTTCACGGGCTTGTTCTCGAATTTGCCAAAGCCCGCCTCCCGCAGATCGTGCACCGTAAAGGTGTGGGCCGCGTTGGGGAACAGGATGTTGGCCGTTTCCACCGCACGCAGCATGGGCGAGGAGAACACGGTGTCCACCTGGGGGTACTCAAAGCGTTCCTTCAGTTCGGCCAGCTGGGCACGGCCCTCGTCGCACAGCGGGATGTCGGTGCCGCTGCCGATGTACAGGCCCTGCAGGTTGCCGGCGGTCACGCCGTGACGGATGAGATGAAGTTTAAAGGTTTTCATGCATAGCACCTCGTATCATGTGGGAGGGCGTCCGGGGCAGGGCAGGGGAGAATCAGCCCTCGCTGTGGTTCACCTCAACGGTGGTGGGGAACACGTTCATGTCCAGGCGGCAGTCGTCACGGATGGTAACGCTGGTCAGGGCGTTGCAATCCTTGAAGGCGCCGGTCTTGATGTAGCCCACGCTCTCGGGGATGGTGATATCGGTGAGGGCAGTGCAGCCGTTGAAGGCACCGGCCTCGATGTACTCCACGCCGTCAGCGATGTTCACGGTGGTCAGGTTGGTGCAGCCCTTGAAGGCGACGGCACCGATGCTGGTGACAGTGCCTTCCACTTCCACATTGGTGATCTGGTCGGCCTGGTCTGCCCAGGGTGCCGGGCTGTCGGAGGTAAAGTTGGTCATACGGCCGGTGCCGCTGATGGTCAGGGTGCCGTCGGCCAGGGTCCAGGTCACGTTCTCGCCGCAGGAGTTGTCGCCGGCGGCAGCAGCGGATGCAGCGGTGGAAGCGGTGCTGGAAGCAGCAGAAGATGCGCTGCTGCCGCAGCCGGTCAGGGCGATGCAGCTCACAGCCAGAACAGCGGCAGCGGCCAGGCTGCACAGACGGGTGATGGTGTTGCGTTTCATTTGGGTAATCCTCTTTCCTATTCCTATTTTTATAGCCTCCCTGCCCACCACAAAGCTGTGCGCCGGGCAAGGACAGGTGCCAAAACAGCATTATAGCACAAAACCAGGAAAGATGGAAGTTCCAATTTGGAATTTTTGCATTTTGCGCCGGGTGCCGTTTCTTTTGGCCGGAACGGGAGCCATTTTCTGGCAGAAAAGCGCGTCCTCTGCCAAAAATATTCCCGCCCGGCATCTTTGTGCCCCGGGCGTCCGCCACAAAATGTATGCTGTTATACCTGTAGTTTAACATAGATGTAGTGTACCCGGCAAGGCCTTTGACAGAAATGACGAAATTTGATGAAAAATATCGTCACTTTTCTTGCTTTACATTTCGTTTTCCGTTGTGTATAATCAACCTGCTGTAAACCAAAAATCAAGGATGTTCCCCAACCCGGGGTCATTGAGGAGTCAGAGATCATGGAATTCAATCGTATCATCAAACTGCTGCGCAAGGAGCGCGGCATCACCCAGAAGCAGGCGGCGGAAGATCTGGGTGTTTCGCAGGCCCTGCTGTCCCATTACGAAAAAGGCATCCGCGAGTGCGGGCTGGACTTTGTGGTGCGCGTGGCCGACTATTATAATGTTTCCTGCGACTATCTGCTGGGCCGCAGCGCCGAGCGCAACGGTATGATGCTCTCGGCCGAGGACCTGCCCAACCCCGACAAGATGAAGGACAACATCTACCACGGCAGCGTGCTGCCCACCATGAACAAAAAGCTGATCTCCAACAGCCTGAACGTGCTGTATGCCAAGATTGGCCAGTGCCACAGCAAGGCCCTGACCACCGAGGTGAGTGCCTACCTGATGATGGCCGTGGCCAAGATGTTCCGCCTACTGTACTCGGCCGAGCCCCACAACGCGTCCAGCATGTTCAGCATCGGTGCCCACCGCTGGCGCGGCTATTCCGACGCCGTGATGCGCATGTCCGAGGCCAACGTGGAAGCCCTGCTGGCCGGGGAGGACGTGAACGGCGGCGAGGGCGTAAAGGACCCCGCCTGCCTTGCCATGACCACCGAGAGCCTGACCCGCGAGTTCCCGCTGTACACCCCCAGCCTGCTGAATCTGGTCAAGACCAGCGAGACCCACGTCAAGGGCCTGACCCCTGAGGACTGAAATCCCGTCGTACCGGGGTGATATTCCTGTGAATTGTTCCCCCAAACTCTTGCATCTGTGCACCAAAAACGGTATAAACAGAGTAGAAGATTCTGGAAAGGACAACATTTCCACCGATCAAGAGGAGGACAATACCTATGTCGAACAAGATTTCCCGCCGTGCATTCCTGAAGTGTGCAGGTGTTTCCGCTGCAGCGGTCGGCTCTGCCAGCCTGCTGAGCGGCTGCAAGACCAATGGCAGCAACACCACCGTCAACGACGTGAAGGTGGGCGACACCGTCAAGAACTGGAACGGTCTGGGCGTGCAGCTGTCCAGCGTGTTCCACCTGACCCAGGATCCCGCACAGCCCGGCTATGAGTATCTGGGCGTGCGCGTGACCGTGCTGAACCGCAGCAAGACCGAGACCTATACCATCGGTGCACAGGGCGTGGATGCCATCAACGCCGCTTACCCCGTGCCCCCGCTGGAGAACGTGGACGCCAACTTCCAGGCCATGGCCGCTGCTACCACCGACTTTGTTGCCACCTGCGACGGCCAGGGTGCCGCCGTGAGTGCCAACATCTCGCTGTACAATTCCAACTCCCAGAGCTTTTCCGACAGCGAGACCCTGCCCCCGCAGGGCTCCGGCTACATCGTGCTGATGCTGCAGGTGCCCACCGGCTGGAAGGAGCTGCAGGTGACCTACATGCCCACCTTTGCCCCGGACAAGACCCTGACCTTTACCATGAAGGCCGCCGATGTGATCCGCGGATAATTGCATTCGATTTCGTCCATTTTGTACGATATGCCCACAGAATGTTCACAATTATTTTATAAAAAGCATTGACTTTTGCGGTCATTTCGCCTATTGTATAAGTAACTTCCATTGGCATAAACTGTATAATTTTACATTCCAGGAGGAGGAACAAAATCATGTCTACCGTTTTCTCCCGCCGCTCGTTTCTGAAATACACCGCCGTGGCCGCCGTGGCTGTGGCCGGTACCAGCCTGCTGGGCGGCTGCTCCGGTTCTGGCGCAGAAACTGCGATCCAGACCACCTATCCCAGTGATAATGTCGTGCTGAAGGTAAAGTCCACCCTGACCCAGGCAAAGCTCGAGGGGAGCAATGCCCAGTTCACCCTGAAGATCGCCAACGGACGTGTGAATCCCATTCAGGTAGACTACAAGAGCTTCGGCCTCAAGTTCTATGATGCCCAGGGCCAGTTGATCTACAATTCCTACGCAGACGGCAAGATCGATGCCACTTGCCTGGAGGGCGAGTCTCCTCGAATCGCAAGAGGCAAGGAGAGCACTTTCCAGATCTCTGCCACCGGTGTGCCGACCGACTATGCCAGCCTGCGGTTCACCTTCTGGCCGGACCTGCAGTATGGCGAGTATACTGCCAACTGGGTCCTGACCCCGGAGACCATCAATGGTACCACCTCTGCCGGTACAAACGGCTGAGTTGACCTGTTTGCCCAAACACCCGTTGAAACATAGGAGGAATAGACCATGTCCTATACATTTTCCCGGCGTGACTTTATGAAATATTCTGCCCTGACCGCTGTGGCTGTGGCCGGTGCCGGCCTGCTGACGGGCTGTGAGATCCAGGACCCCAACAATCCTTCTGCCAAGAAGCTGAATGCTACGCTGACGATCGGCACCACCGTTGCACAGCTGCAGACCGCTGCTGTAGTGGGCCCCAATGGTGTCTTTACCATCCAGGTCGGCAACAACTCTGACGGTGTGCTGACCATGGAGCCCACCTGCTTCGCCGTAAAGGTCCTGGGTGCTGATGGCAAAAAGGTCTTTTCCAGCGACAGCAGCCTGACCGTTGCTGCTCAGGACCCCACCAAGGACGTGTACCCCAACCTGCCCATAAAGACGGTTGCTCTGTACAACGTCACCGTGCCCGGCTATACAGAGCCGGCAGCAGATCAGACGCTGGTGTTCACCTATATCCCCAGACGGGATCAGCCTCAGCTCAGCATGAGCTGGTCTATCCCTGCTGCCAGCCTGGGCGAGAAAAAAGATCAGTAATTCCGGCCTCCCGTTTGCACTTCAGCCCGCACCCTTGGTGCGGGCTTTTTTGACCCTTTTGTTGGGCAGTTCGTCGCAAAGTGCCTATCGTTTTTTAGTGATTTTGTGTCTTGTGCACAGTTCCGTTTTCCGGTACAATAAAAGAACAAGCAACGGACAAAGCGCAGCGGCAGAGCCACTTGCCGCCGCGCTGTTATATTTTGCGGCGGGTACGCCCGCCCGGCTGAAAAGGAGTGCTGTCTGTTATGATCAACATGGTCAAGCTGCCCACCAAGAAAAGTGACCTGTTCCTGCGCGTTGCCAAGGGACATTTTGCCACCAGCCACAGCCACATCAACTATTACATCGACGTGACCACCCAAAAGACCCGCCTTTCCGAGGCCAAGGCCGTGGCAAAGGAGCTGGTCAGCGCTTACCAGCACAGCACCATCGTGGATACCGTGCTCTGCTTGGACGGCACACAGGTCATTGGCACCTGCCTTGCCAACGAGCTGACCAAGGACGGCTTTACCAATATGAACGCCCACAAGACCATCTACATCGTCACGCCGGAATACACCTCCGGCAGCCAGATCATTCTGCGGGACAATCTTGCTCCCATGGTCAAGGGCAAGCACGTCCTCATTCTGGCGGCGTCCATCACCACCGGCTACACCATTCAGGCAGCCGTGGAAGCCGTAAACTACTACGGCGGCATCGTGGCAGGGCTTTCGGCTATTTTTGCCACCACCCACGAGTGTCTTGGCTACCCGGTCACCTCCATCTTCGACCCCACCAGTCTGCCGGATTACGCCAGCTTCGACTCCCGCGACTGCCCCCTGTGCAAGGCCGGGCAGCACATTGACGCGCTGGTGAACAGCTTCGGCTACTCGGCGCTGTAAGCAAAGCGGAAAGTATGTTTTATCAGCCGTTCCGAAGTGCCTGCGGGCGTTTCGGAACGGCTTTTTTCAGGAGAGGCCGCGCCCCATTTTCGTCAAAACAACAAAAATCTCAATGGCTTTTTGTAGCATTGCCAAAAGTTCCCATACTGTGCTTGACAACGCTTTTTTTATAAGATACCATAAACCCAGAAAGCGCACTTGGGACGCCTTGAAACACATTACAGGAGGTATTCATAGCATAAGACTACATAAAAAAGCCGCAGCCTGTCTGCTGACCGCTGCGATGGCAATTTCCATGCTGACCGCTTGCGGCGGTGGCGGCACCGGCGGCAACGGCGGTGGCAACACTCCCACCCTGCCCAACCCTGGCGAGATCGTTCTGCCCGGCGAAGGCGGCGAGGGCGAAGGCGGCGGCGAGGGCACCGAGACGAAGCCCACCAAGACCCCCATCGATAAGAACAAAAGCAAGCTGGCGAAGTTCAACAATGAATATGGCGGTTTTAAGGAGTTCTATGTTGAAATGCAGGAAGTCGACTATGAGGACGGCTCTGTCGAAGGTTCCACCGATGGATTCGTTGCCGTAAAGGGTAACAATGCCTATACGAAAATGACCCTGTCGGGCAAGAACCAGAAGCAGCAGTCGATCGAGCAATTGATGCTCAAAGAGTTCGATTATAATAACGACTATCTGCTTCTCCGCGGCAGCAAGGTAGCCGTCAGGACAAATAGCTATAAATCCCAGAGCGACGATAATATTTCTCTGGATACTCTCATCGCGAATAAGCTGCCCAGTCAGATGTGGTCTACCGAGGTGAAGGTGGGGCCGACCAAGTATTATGCCGAGGTCTATAATCTCTACTCCTACGAGTATACCACCTGCTTTACTGCAGACGGCAAACCTGTTTATCAGTTTGTAAGAAAACTCAACGAAAAGCAGCTCGAGAGCGCCACTCTGTACAAGACCATTCAGGCCGGTTCCGGCACCAGCAAGAATCTGTGCACAATGCCCGACGGCTTCAAGAAGTACAGCGTTGACTTTAGGAACAATACCCTCGCGGATGCAAACGGCAACGAGTTCACCATTGAGACCAATAATAAGGGAGACGTCACCAGCGTTAAGGATAATACCGGCAAGGATGTCACCGACGACTTCAAGTGGGTGTACGATCTCTTCGAGATGATGTCCTGACCCCATGACCGCAATTTTCCACACACAGCCTACGTCCCATAACGCGTAATATGTGCTCTGAGGAGCTGCCGCACCCGTGCGGCAGCTCCTTTTTGTTGTCCCCCGGGCGGGATTGTGCTATACTGATACCAGACAAAACTAAGGTGTATCTGAAAGTAAAGAAGAGGTATCAAATCCATGAAAATTCCCGCAAACGGTTTTACCCACGCCGGCAAGTTCCATGCCGATGACGTGTTTGCTACGGCGCTATTGCAAATTCTGCGCCCGGATATCAAGATCACCCGCGGCTTTACCGTACCTGACGATTTTGACGGCATCGTGTACGATATCGGCTTTGGGATGTTCGACCACCATCAGGAGCCCCGGGAGTACCGCGCAAACGGCGTGCCCTACGCAGCCTTTGGTCTGCTGTGGCGGGTGCTTGGCCCCGGCCTTGTGGGCGAGCGGCAGGCGCGGCTCATTGACGAAAACTTCATCCAGCCGCTGGACCTGAACGACAACACCGGCGAGCAGAACAGCCTGTGCGATGCCATTGGCTTTTTCAATCCGGTGTGGGACTCCAAGGAGGATCAGGACAGCTGCTTTTTCAAGGCGGTGGCTGTGGCAAAGCAGATCTTGGAAAACCAGATCGACAGCGCCAACGCCGTGAACCGCGCGGACGAAAAAGTACAGCAGGCCTACCGCAGCTCCCGCGACGGCATCGTGGTGCTGTCCTGCTATCTGCCGTGGAAAAACGGCCTGTATAAGACCGACGCCCTGTTTGTGGTGTACCCCAGCCAGCGCGGCGGGTGGAGCGCCCAGTGCGTCACCGACCACAAGACCAAAAAGTCCAAGCTGCCCTTCCCCCAGTCTTGGGCGGGGCAGCCGCAGGAGGTCATCGAGCAGAAGAGCGGCATCCCGGGCATCAGCTTCTGCCACGCCAGCCGTTTTCTCATCACCGCCAAGGACAAGGAGACCGCCCTTGCCGCCTGTCGTCAGGTGCTGAAAAACAATGGACGCCTTGCCTGACGCCGCCTACGTCTACATGGTGCGCTGCACCGGCGGGCAGCTGTACACCGGTTGGACGAACCACCCCGCCGCCCGGCTGAAAGCGCACCAGAGCGGCAAAGGTGCTCGCTACACCCGCGCCCACGGCGCGGTAGGCTTTGCCTATATAGAGCGCTGCGCGGACAAACGCGCCGCCCTGCGCCGGGAAGCCGCCCTGAAAAAGCTCTCCAAGCCGGAAAAAGAGGTGCTGTGCGCCGCATGGCGCGCCGCCGGGTGTCCCGGGGTGGAGACGATTTGAAATGCCCTCCGCTGCGCTTTGGGCATATTCAGCGGAAGAATTATTTTAATTTTCGGGATAGCGGAGCGTCTGCGGACGCTCCGCTATCCCATTTTCACGGGTGGGGTCGTAATGGCAAACGGCATTTACAGCGCCTGCTTCCTGCGGAAGCGGCGGCGCTGCGGGGAATCCCCTCCTACACAACACAACAAGGCCGTCCGGCATTCGCCGGACGGCCTTGTTGTGCTTATTGGAAAGGATCGATCAGGAGATGGCAATGGTTATTTCGCCAGACCCAGCTTTTTCAGCTGGCTCCAAGCACGGATGACCTGTACTTTGGTCACACGCTTGCCGGGCGTAAAGACGCCCTCGCCCATGTCGGGCAGCAGCCCGGCCTCCACAGCCCAGCGGGCTGCCTTGGCGGTCTCAGGCTCGGCTACATCGCTGTAAACAGCGGGTGCAGTGGGTTCAGGTTTGCCTGCGGTGCTCCACAGCAGCACTGCCAGCTGTTCCCGGGTGCTCGGGATGGCCGTGCCCTTGGGCAGCAGGTCTGCAAGGATGCTGCCGGTAACGGCCTCGTAGCCGATCACTGCGCAGCCAGCAAACAGTGCCGTTGTACCAACCACGAGGTTCACCGTTTGCAGCGGGCTGTACTCGGTGCTGTCCTCCTCCGGCGGCTGCTCTGGCTGCTCCACCGTGGCGGTCTCGGCGGTGATCGTCAGGCTCTTTGCGGGCATCTTGAAGGTCAGAGTGCGCTGCTTAAAGGCATCCTCTGTCAGCGGTTCGTCTGCGGCATCCATCAGGTCTGCCGGGCTCAGTGCGCCGTCAGCGCCGCTCACTACCCACTGGGCAAAGTGCACGGTGTCGGTGTCCGGGTAAGCGGTCAGGCTGACCAGCTGTCCTGCTTTCAGGGCGCTGGCGTCTGCATCCTCGGGCAGGGTGATGTCCGCACCGGCAACGGTAAGCTGATAGGTCTTTTCCGGTTCGGGGTCGGTCGTGCCTGTTTTTGTAATGCGGAACGAGCCTGTTTTAACAGTGCCGCCCACATACCGTGCGCTGCCTGCGGCGGTGACGGTATAGCTGTATTCGCCCGGTTCAGTAGGAGCACTGTTCAGTGCTTCACCATTCTGCTTGTAGGTCACGGTGATCTCGCCGTAGTCCTTATCACTGGTGTTCTTAACGGTTACTTCCTTGGCGCTGCCGTTATAGGTCAGGTCAGTGGGCTCTGTCACGGTAAAGTCTGCGGGGTTCAGTGCGGCCTTCTGGATGGTAAACGTGTTATACTTCGGGGTCACATCACCGCCCGCACAGGTGGCAGTAACTGCTACATTCGCGGTAAAGGTGTAAGTGCCCGGCTCAACGGGAGCACCGTTCAGCACTACACCATTTTGCTTGTAGGTCACGGTAACAGCGCCGTATTTCTTGGTGGCGCTGTCCCGAACGTCCACTTCCACCCTCTTGGGGTTGCCGTCATAGGTCGGGTTGGTGGGCAGGGCAAAGGTAAAGTCTGCGGGGTCTGCCGGCGGCAGCTCTGCCGTGCCCTCGCCGGTGGCGCTCAGATTGAGGATATGGGTCTGCGGAATCCCATACTTGCTCAGGTCGATGGTGCTGGTGTAGCGCTCTGTATCATAGCGCACAGAGCCGCCATAAGCTACGCCGTTCACGCTCTTGATGGGCGCGTGGGTGATGACCGAGATGGTATCCTGATCGGTGTCAACGTAGAGGGTGGAGACCTTTGCGCTCCAGATGCCCTCGATCATGCCGTTGATGCCGTTGATGTATTTTTTAGCGTACTCGGCATCTTCCGGTGCAGTGTAGTTCAGGGTGTAGTAATTCGCAGCGCCGTTCAGGTCCTTGATATCCTTTGCCACCAGCGCGTGGATGATGGGGTTATTCTGAATGATGCCGCCCTCATTATAGACAACGGTGCACTCGCCGCCGTCAATGGTGGGCTGGTAGGGCTTTGCATTGCCGTCATAGCCGGCCGTATTTTCCACTGGCAGCTTCAGGGTGCTCTTACTGTTTTTGACCGTGCCGCCGTTGCCGATCACGGCAGTGCCGGTGTAACCGGCGCTGTTATAGCAGCCGTCCAGTACAGCCTTATTGGAAGCCATGTTGACTACCGAATATCCGGTAACATCCAGCGCAGAGTTGCGGATGGTAGCGGGCTGCGCCGGGTCGCGCCAGCCGTTGCCGATGTAGTCAAAGCACAGCACCGAATCCTCCACAAGGCCGTCATTGTAAAGGCTCTGCGGGCTGTTCAGCTTGGCATCCGTGATGACGCCGCCCTCCCTATTGTACACATACCGGGTGGAGTTCAGCGTACCGCTGAAGGTGCCGTAGTTTTCAACTGCAAATTTTACTGTACCGGCCTTATTTGTCACCTTGTCGAAGTCCAGCACAGCGTCCTTCTCGATGGTCAGGGTGGGGACATCGTTTGTAAACAGTTCTGCGTGCTTGTGGTTCGGTTCAAAGGACCAGCCGTTGCCCTTGGCACCATAGACGCCGCCGTCCGTACCCTTGGGGAAGCCGTTCTTTTCAATGACCAGTTCTTCCAAAGTGACACTGTTGAGCTGGACAGCTTCCGTGCCCACAGTAAAGCTGACCGCGCCGTCCTTGGCAGTATAGTTCAGCTCGTTGTCCCCGCTGACGACACTTTCCAGCTTGCAGGTGGGCTTCAGGGTGACACTGGTATTGGGAGCGACATAGAGGGTACTATAAGTGTCTGCCGACCACTCGTTCACCGTGCCGTCCGCTGCCACTGCGACAGGGGCGTACACCGGAGCACTGGCTGCATCGATGGCTACAAGGCCATCGCGGTCTGTCACAAAGTAGCCGCCGTTGACGGTTGCGTCCTCGGGCAGCGGGTCATCTTCAGTGGTGAACAGACCGCCGTTGACGGTACATTTATCTCCTGCAACATACAGCTTGTCGTTGAACAGACCGCCATTGATGACGGTTTCCGTTGTCCTTTCAAGATCCGTGAGCGAGCTTTCAAAGCTGCCGCCGTTGATGACGATCTTTTCACAATTGTCGATATCCACGGAGCAGGTGCGCTTGCCCTTAAAGGTGCCGCCGTTGATGGTAAGGGTACCCGCTGCTTTAACGGTCACGCCGCTGGTATAACTCCCCTCTTCAAAGGTGCCATCTTCAATGGTGACCTTGCCGCCCGCAGCATTAACAATGGCATTTCCTTTAAAGGTGCCGCCGCTGATGACAGCCCCGGCTTCACAGATCACCTTGCCGTAGAAGGTGCCGCCGGAGATAGTGCCTGCGTTGGTCACGGTGTAGCCGTTATGGTATTCCGAGCCGATCCGCGCCTCCTGCAGGGTGGCACCGGGCTCGATCTTTACGTTCCATTGGATGCAATTATTGTAGCTGTCATAGCCGTAATTGCGGAGCCGGAAGGTGCCGTCTTTCAGGGTGAGCGTATTGCTGGTCTCATCGTAGGACCAGCTGCCTTTGCCGCCGCCGAAGGGGTCGCCGGCGGGCTTGCCAGACCAGTCATCTGGAAAGATATCGGTGACATCACCGTTTTCCTCTGCCAGTGCGGCAGCGCTGGCGGTGTCGGGCGGGGCGCTCTGGGCAAGGGCGGGCAGCGGCATTGCGGTCAGTGCCATGCTCAGCGCCAGAACCATGCTGATGAGCCGTTTTTGCATAAGATCCTCTCCTTTTTAAGCGCCCTTCCAAGCCGGGCGTTTTTTGTTGTACCCAGTGTACCACGTTTTGCCCGCTTTGGACGGTTTTGGGCACGAATCGCCCCGCAAATGCGCTGAAACGCCCCGGCGCGCCGGATGCACCCGCAAAAACAGAAAACCGCCCGGTTTGCGGTTACCGGACGGTTTTCTGCTCTATAGGAATTATGGGAATGGCATATTAAACAGAGCACTGCTCTGTGCTTGTAGTATACCACGAACGGCGGCAAAAGTAGAGCAATTCTGCGTGAATGGCCCCTGAAATGCATCGAATCGCCCCGAAAAACCCCAAAAAAGCCCTTGCGCACCCTTTTGGGGCGCAAATAAGGGACTGCAAACGAATGTGAGCCTGAGAGACTTTCCGCCGCGACCCCTCCCGTAAAAAAGCAGTTCCGAAACGCCCGCAGGCGTTTCGGAACTGCAATAAAAATATTCTTTCCGCTCTTGATGCGGCAGGCATTCAAAACCGTTTTATTTGCCCGCCAGCAGCACCGCCAGCACGGCTTTCTGGACGTGCAGACGGTTCTCCGCTTCGTCAAAGATCTCGTCCGCGTGCTGCTCGAACAGGGCGGTGGAGATCTCCTCGCCCCGGTGGGCGGGCAGACAGTGCAGCACCAGCGCGTCCGACTTGGCGTTTTCCAGCAGACGGCCGGTGAGCTGGAAGCCCACAAAATCCCGCAGACGCTGCTCGTTCTCGGCAGTGCCGGGGGCGGTGGTGTTCCATGCGGCGGTGGCTACGATGTCCGCGTCCCGCAGACCTTCGGCGGGGTCGGTGGTCAGGTGGAAGGCATTGCCGTATTTGTGGGCAAACATCAGCACATCCGCTGCCGGGCGGTAGCCCGGAGGACAGACGCAGGACACCTGCATCCCCGCCAGTAAGCCGCCCACGATCAGGCTGTTGGCCATGTTGCTGCCGTCGCCCACAAAGCAGAGCTTCAGCCCTGCCAGCGTGCCCCGACGCTCCCGAATGGTCATCAGGTCTGCCAGCACCTGACAGGGGTGGGCGTAGTCAGTAAGGCCGTTGATCACCGGAATGCCGGAAAGCTCTGCCAGTTCCTCCAAGTCCCGCTGGCGGTAGGTGCGCCAGACGGCGCAGTCGTAGTAGCGCCCCAGCACCCGGGCGGTGTCCCGCAAAGGCTCGCCCCGCCCGGCCTGCAATTCGGCGGTGTTCATGTAGTTGCCAAGACCACCCATCTGGTACACGCCCACCTCAAAGCTGGTGCGGGTGCGGGTGGACGCCTTGGAGAACAGCAGCGCCACGCTTTTGCCCGCCAGCAGCGGGGCGGTGCGGCCTGCCTTGCAGTCCGCTTTCAGCTGGTCTGCCACATCCAGAATGTGGGTCAGCTCGGCGGGGGAAAGGTCGCCCATTTTCAGCAGATTTTTCATGCCTGCTCCTTCGGAGCCGTCGGCTCCATCGTGCCCAGCACCTCGGCCAGCACCTCCAGCGCCATGTCTACTTCGTGCTCGGAGACGGTAAGCGGCGGCAGCAGACGCAGCCGGGTCTTGGCGGTAAGCACCAGCAAGCCCTTTTCGCGGCAGGCAGCCAGCACATCCGCAGCCTGTACATCAAAGAATTCGATACCCACCATCAGGCCGATGCCGGAAATGTTCTTGACGTGGGGCAGCTTTGCCAGACCGGTGCGCAGCTGCACGGCGCGCTCGCTGACCTGTGCAAGGAAGCTCTGGTCCAGACGGTCCACCACCACATTTGCACCGGCGCATACCACCGGGTTGCCGCCAAAGGTGGAGCCGTGGGTACCGGGGCCCATGCCCTCGGCTACCTTTTCATTCATCAGCACCGCACCGATGGGCAGGCCGCCGCCCAGCCCCTTGGCAAGGGTGACGATGTCCGGCTTGAGGTTATAGTGCTCACAGCACAGGAAGGTGCCGGTGCGGCCTACGCCGGTCTGCACCTCGTCCACGATGAGCACAAGGTCTTTTTCGTCGCACAAAGCGCGCACGGCCTGTACATAGTCCGGGTCCAGCGCCATCACGCCGCCCTCGCCCTGAATCAGTTCCATCATCACGGCGCAGGTGTGGCGGTCTACCAGCTCCCGCAGCGCCTCGATATCGCCCGCCGGGACGTACTGGAAGCCCTCGTTGAAGGGGCCGAAGTAGTTGTGGAACACCTCCTGCCCGGTGGCGGTCAGGGTGGCAAGGGTGCGGCCATGGAAGCTGTTGACCAGCGTGATAACGTTGTAGCGGTCCTTGCCGTAATGGTCCACGCTGTACTTGCGGGCGGCCTTGATGGCACCCTCGTTGGCTTCGGCACCGGAGTTGCCGAAGAAAACCTTGCTCATGCCGGTGCGCTTGCACAGCTTTTTCGCCAGCTTGCCGCAGGGTGCAGTATAGTACAGGTTAGAGGTGTGCTGCAATTTGTGTGCCTGCTGGGACACGGCTTCTGCCCAAGCAAGGTCGCAGTAGCCAAGGCTGTTCACCCCGATGCCGCTGGTGAAGTCCAGATACTTCTGTCCCTCCGGGCCCTCGGCGTACAGCCCGTGCCCCTTTTCCAGCACGACGGGGCTGCGGTTATAGGTGTGCAGGACGTACTCGTTGTCCCGCTTGATGACTTTTTCAGAATCCATAGGTGTACCTCCTGTGAATAGAAGTTCCGCGCATGCGCTGCTCCCCCGGAGGGAGCGTTTTTTCTATTATAATACTGCTTTTTCGCTTGCGCAATCTTTTTATTCGCGGTGGCTGCGGCGGTAGAAGCGGGTACCGGAGCCGCGGTCGGAGAACAGTTCCAGCAGGATGGAGTGCGGCACGCGGCCATCAATGATGACCGCCTCGTGCACGCCCTGATAGATGGCATCTGCCATGCCGCCGATCTTGGGGATCATGCCGCCCGCAATGATGCCGGCGGACTTGTAGCCCTCGATCTCGGTCACCTCCACCTCGGGGATGAGGGTGGTCTCGTCCTCCTTATCCCGCAGCAGGCCCGCGATATCGGTCATGGACACCAGCTTTTCGGCCTTGAGGGCAATGGCGATCTGGGCCGCGGCGGTGTCCGCGTTGACGTTGTACGCCTGCCCAAGGTCGTCCATGCCCACGGTGGCGATCACCGGGATAAAGCCGCCGTCCAGCAGGCTTTCGATCAGGGTCGCATCCACATGGACGATCTCGCCCACATGACCCAGCTGCGGGTCCAGCTCGGTGCAGCGGAGCATCTGTCCGTCCATGCCGCACAGACCCACGCCGCGCCCGCGCAGCTTTGCCACAAGGTCCTTGTTCACCTTACCTGCCAGCACCTGCTGCACGATCTCCATGGTGGCATCGTCCGTCACCCGCAGACCGTTTGCAAAGTGGCTCTCCACGCCCACCTTTTTCAGCATCTCGTTGATGGCGGGGCCGCCACCGTGCACCAGCACCACCCGCACGCCCAGCAGCGTCAGGGTGACAAGGTCGTTCATCACGGCGTTTTTCAAGCTCTCGTTGATCATGGCGTTGCCGCCGTACTTGATGACCATGGTCCTGCCATGGTATTTCTGGATATAAGGAGTGGCCTCCGAAAAAAGCCGCGCCATTTCTTCGTTTTTCATCTGTTTCGCGCTCCTGTCAGGTTCTGTAATCGCCGTTGATCTTCACATAGTCGTAGGTCAGGTCACAGCCCCATGCCTTGGCGCTTGCATCGCCGGTGCCCATATCCACCTTGACCAGAATATCGTGCTCTGCCAGCACCTTGGCGGCTTCGTCCTCGCTGTAGGGGTGGTAAGCGGCGTTCTCGCACACATACACCTCGCCCGCCTTGCTGGAAAGCCAGACGCAGACCTTATCAATGGAGAAATCCCCGGGCGTATAGCCGATAGCACACAGGATGCGTCCCCAGTTGGCGTCGCGGCCAAAGACGGCGGCTTTAAACAGGTTGGAGCAGACCACGCTGCGGCTGACGGCGCGGGCGGTTTTCAGGTCGGGCGCATGGGTCACCTCGCAGGTGATCAGGTGGGTGGCACCCTCGCCATCTCCGGCGTGCTCGGCGCACATGTGCTCTGCAATGGCGGTCAGCGCTGCCACAAAGGCGGCGTAGTCTGCGTTCTCTTCGCAGATCTCCGGATTGCCCGCCAGACCGGACGCCATGATGATCAGGGTGTCGTTGGTGGAGGTATCCAGATCCACGCTCATCTGGTTATAGGTGCCGGGCACTACGGTCTTGAGCGCCTTTTCCAGCAGCGCGGGCGAGACGGCGGCATCGGTGGTGTAGAACGCCAGCATGGTAGCCATGTTGGGGGCGATCATGCCGCTGCCCTTGCCGATAGCACCCACAGTGCACACCTTGCCGCCCAGCTCGAACTGGATGGCGTACTCCTTTTTATGGGTGTCGGTGGTCATGATGGCGGTGGCAGCGTCCGTGCTGCCCTGCGCGGTGGCAGCCAGCTTTTCCGCTGCCGCCGGGATGCCCCGGGCAAAGGGGTCGATGACCATGGGCTGACCGATGACGCCGGTGGAGGCGGGCAGAACATCCTTTTCGTCAATGTTCAGCGCCTTGCCCACCAGTGTGCAGCACTCCTCAGCCAGCGCCACGCCGTTGGCGGCGCAGGTGTTGGCATTGCCGCTGTTGACCACAATGGCCTGCGCATAGCCGTCGGCCAGATGGTCACGGTCCACCTTGATGGGCGCACCGCAGACCTTGTTGGTGGTGTACACGCCCGCAGCAGCGCAGCGCACCTCGGCCTTGATGAGCGCCAGATCATATTTTTCGCTGTGATTTGCCCGGATGCCGCAATGGACACCGGCGGCGGCAAAGCCCTTGGGCGCGCAGATGCCGCCCGCAACTTCCTTATACTGCATTTTACTTCCCCCATCGTTCAGCATACGCCCTCATCAGTCACCTTCGGTGACAGCTTCCCCCGGCCGGGGGAAGCCTTTTACTTCTGCCGGGTACGCTGATTCTTTTTCATCAGCACCCTCTTATAAAGCCTTCCCCCAGACGGGGGAAGGTGTCATTGCGCCAGCAATGACGGATGAGGGTGTGTTGTTATTCCAACCCTTTGGTCTCTTCCAGACCCAGCATCAGGTTCATGCACTGGACAGCGGCACCGGAGGAACCTTTGCCCAGATTATCAAACAACGAGACCAGCATCATCTGATCTCCGGCGGCGTTCACAGTCAGGTACAGTTCCATGCGGTCGGTGCCCGCCATGGCATTGGAGTACAGGCCGTTTTCCGGCAGCGGCTCGTTCAGGCCGTGCACCTTGACGGTGGCGGCGTCCTTGTAGTAGTCCGCAAGGGCAGCAGCCACGGCCTCGGCGGTAGTGCCCGCAAGGGTAAGATCCAGCGGCACCAGCACCTGCATCCCGCAGTAGTAGTCGCACACCACCGGCACGAACATCGGCGTATGCGCAAGGCCGCTGATCTTCTGCATCTCCGGCAGGTGCTTGTGGCCAAGGCTCAGGCCGTAGCTTTTGGGCGCATCCAGCTTGCTGTGCGCCGGGCGGTCGGGGCTTTCGTAGTCCGCGATCATCTTTTTGCCGCCGCCGGAGTAGCCGGAGATGCCGGTGCAGCTGAAGGGGTAGCTTTGCGGCACCAGCCCCAGCTCCACCAGCGGGCGGGCAATGCTGATAAAGCCGCTGGCATAGCAGCCGGGCACTGCCACGCGGTAAGAGTTCTGAATTTTTTCCTTTTGTCCCTTCAGCTCCGGGAAGCCGTAGTCCCATGCGGCGTCGGTGCGGAAGGCGGTGGAGGTGTCCAGCACCTTCACGTCCGGGCGCAGCAGGGGCATGACCTCTCTGGAAGCTGCATCCGGCAGGCAGAGGAAGGCAAGGTCCGCCGAGTTGATGACCTTTGCCCGCTCGTTCACGTCCTTACGGCCCTCGGCAGAGATGGACAGCAGCTCGATCTCCGGGCGGGCTGCCAGACGGTCGGCGATGCGCAGGCCGGTGGTGCCGGAAGAGCCATCAATAAACACCTTTACCTTCATGCGTTTTCCTCCTCCCATGCGTCCAGCCGTGCCGTTGCCAGCGCGATCTGGCGCTGGACGCTGGCGGCGCTGGGGCCGCCGTAGCTGGTGCGTCCCTCGCAGCAGTGCACAAGGTCGATGGCATCATAGATATCGTCCTCAAACAGCGGGCTGTAGCTTTGGAACTGGGTCAGGGTCAGCTCCTCCAGCGTTTTGTCGGCGGCAATGCAGTCCGACACCATGCAGCCGGTCAGCTTGTAGGCATCCCGGAAGGGCATTCCCTTCTTGGTCAGATAGTCGGCGCAGTCGGTGGCGTTGATAAAGCCCTTTGCGGCGGCGCGGCGCATATTGGCGGGCAGGGTCTTCATGGTATCCAGCATGGGGGTGATGGTCTTGAGGCAGAGTTCCAAGGTGTCCACTGCATCAAAGATGGCTTCCTTGTCCTCCTGCATATCCTTGTTGTAGGCCAGCGGCAGGCCCTTCATCATCACCAGCAGGGTGTTCAGGTCGCCGTACACCCGGCCGGTCTTGCCGCGGATCAGCTCCGTGACATCCGGGTTCTTCTTCTGGGGCATGATGGACGAGCCGGTGGTAAAGGCATCGTCCAGCTCGATGAACTTAAACTCCCAGCTGCACCACAGGATGATCTCCTCCGAAAGGCGGGACAGGTGCATCATGCAGATGGAGATGGCGTTGGCCAGCTCGATGCAGAAATCACGGTCGGACACGCCGTCCAGACTGTTGGCGCAGGGGGCTGCAAAACCCAGCTTCTCGGCGGTGAACTGGCGGTCCAGCGGGTAGGTGGTACCGGCCAGGGCGCCGGAGCCCAGCGGGCACTGGGCGTCCATGCGGGCGGTGGCATCCTCAAAACGCTGCAGGTCCCGCAGCAGCATGGAGGCGTAGGCCATGAGCGCATGGCCGAAGGTGATGGGCTGGGCGCGCTGCAGGTGGGTATAGCCCGGCATCACCGAGGTGGTGTTCTCGCTGGCCTTCCTGCAGATAACCTTGATGAGCTCCACGATGTAGGCCTGCAGAGTGTGGCTGTAGTCCCGCAGGGTCAGGCGGATGTCCAGTGCCACCTGATCGTTGCGGCTGCGGCCGGTGTGCAGGCGCTTGCCGGCATCGCCGATGCGGGCGGTGAGGGTCTGCTCCACAAAGGTGTGCACATCCTCGGCGTTGGGGTCGATCTCCAGTTTGCCGGAGGCCAGGTCATCTGCGATGGAGGCCAGACCGTTGAGGATATCCTCACAATCCTTCTCCGAGATGATGCCCTGCTTGGCCAGCATGGTAGCATGCACGCCGCTGCCGCGCATATCCTGCGCGATCATGCGCTGGTCGAACCGGATGGAGGAGTTGAAGTCGTTCACGCGGGAGTCCACCGCCTTGGAAAAGCGGCCCTTCCAGAGTTGTTCTGCCATAATTTTATCCTTTACTTTATGTCCAAACCCTCTCAGTCTCGCATTCGCTCGCCAGCTCCCCCGAAAGGGGGAGCTTTTTCAGCTTTTCCGTACCATGCACAAAGCTCGCCCTTCGGGAGAGCTGGCAAAACCGTCAGGTTTTGACTGAGAGGGTTAATTCCTTATAAAAACGGCAAAGCCGCCGCAGGGGGAACGCTCCTGTGGCGGTGCCGCCGGCAACGATGCCGGTTAACTTTTTTCGTGTGAAAGTGTGAAAACACACGAAAGGGAAGATGTTAAAACTTACTTGACCTCCGGCCAGTTCTTGGACAGCTTTGCACGCTCCTTGATGGACAGGCCGAACAGGTTGATGAAGCCTGTGGCATCGGCCTGGTTGTAGTCCTCGTCCTCGCCAAAGGAGGCGGTCTGCTCGTCGTACAGGGTGTACGGAGAGGTGACGCCGGCGTTGATCATATTGCCCTTGTACAGCTTCAGCTTCACATCGCCGGTCACGGTCTTTTCCAGGCTGTCGGCGAAGGCGTCCAGAGCCTCACGCAGCGGGGTGAACCACTGGCCGTTGTAGACGATGTCGGCGT
>OLVY01000758.1_pt1 | contig 22803 bp, 10 predicted proteins | sample 1674261 | NCBI WGS metagenome assembly OLVY01 (sample SAMEA103958155, study PRJEB25191) | human gut metagenome | biome: human-associated habitat [ENVO:00009003]; feature: intestine environment [ENVO:2100002]; material: feces | place: Germany | collected 2013/2015
ATATGTTCCACTTACCATTGAAGATTGCGAGATAACAATCAATAGTGAGAATACAGGCATATCGGGAGGCTTTGTTAGCGAAAAGGCTGTGCTCACTGTGCGTAATTCCCGTGTCGATGTAAATGCAAAAAATGGTTGTGTTGTGTATTTCGGAGGAATTGTTCTCGAAGACTGTGCAATTGTGCAGCCTAAGGGGGTGGTGTTCGATAAAGGATGTATGTCGTTGGCTATTGACGGTGAGATTGTGAAGGGCAGATTGGTGATTGGTAAGCCGAATTATGCCATCAGTGTGGCTGGTGTGGCTGTCACAAAGGACAACTGCAACGACCTCAGTGTGATTGACGGTGTGAGCGGAATAGTGAAGTATGACGGCATAACAAGGACGCTTACTCTTGAAAATGCCACAATTGCGCCTGGAAAAAGCACTGTGGGTATCTTTAATGCAGACTGCAATGACTTGACAATTAATGTGATTGGCGAAAATAACATCAGCGTCGCTCTCGCTTGTATCTGGGCGGAAAAGGCTACGACGATAAGCGGAAGCGGCAAACTCAATCTCAAGTCGAACGTGCAGGACGGCATACATCTGCAACAGGCTCCGGTGACGATAGAGAACTGCAGCATATATGCCGAGGGCACCTACGGCATAAAGGGCGTGGCAAACGAAAGCGGTCAGGTGGTTACAGTGCGCAATGCTTACGTGGAGGCTTACGGGAAAAGCGGCTCAGTGTGTCAAATCTCTGGACTCGTGCTTGATGGCAGCTACGTCAGTGCTCCCGAGAATGCTGCATTCGACCCAGTGTTGCAGGGCATTGCAGTCGATGGCTTTTTGGTGAAAACCAATGTTGTGATTGCCCCTGACGAAAAATATGGCATTATGGTGAACGAAGTGAATGTGACATCGAGTAATTGCAAGGACCTCAGTGTGATAGATGGAGTGACAGGAAAAGTGTCGTTCAATCCTAAAACTAAGGTTCTTATCCTTGATGGAGCTACTATTATAAATAATAAATTGTTTGGATCGGGCATCATCAACAGTGCGTGCGAAGGATTGACGATATGGCTGGAGGGCAATAACAGAATTACTTCTGATGGAGGGGCGCTTGTAATGGACAAGCCTACAACAATCAGCGGAACGGGCAAGCTTGACCTATCGTGCCGCGATGTATATTGTGTGTCTATAAGAGGTACCGCATTGACTATTGAAGACTGTGAAGTGGCGGTCAAAAGCAAATGGTGTATCTGCGGCAGTGATGCGCAAAATAACTCGCTGACGGTGCGTGATGCTGTGGTGCGTGTTGAGGGAGAGAATGGCGCGATAATCAATATCGACGCTCTCGTGCTCGAAGGCTGTGGCGTCACAGAGCCGGTCGGCGCGAAATTCGACGCCGCGCTGCGTGGCGTGGCTCTCGACGGGGCGTTGGTGAAAGGCAAGGTTGTGATTGGTCCTGTGACGTATGGTGTAAATGTGGCTGGCGTGGCTTTGACGGGCAAGAATTGCGGCGACCTCAGTGTGATACCTGGAGTGGAAGGCATGGCGTCGTTCGACCCTGCGACAAACACCATCTCCTTAGGGAACGCGACTATAACAGGCAATGTGGCTGTGAATAGTATGATTCCCGACTTGAAGATTATGCTGATTGGCGAAAACAATTTCATATCGAGCGATAAGGGTATATGCACGATAGGTGCGCTTACCGTATTGGGACCGGGAACGCTTAACATCAAAGCAAAAAACGACGGCATTATGACCGTTGCCTCGCCTGTTGTCATCGACGGCGCCAAGGTGAGCATCAATGCTGAAATGGGTGTTGCCGGAGCAAAGTGTATAGTTGGTGATGCCGACGTCGGCGATGAGCGGCTCGTGGTGCGCAAGGCTGACGTGGAGATAACCTCGGTGCTGGGCGCGGTTCCGGCAATCGGTGACGTGCAGCTTGACGGCTGCCACATCACGGAGCCGGTGGGCGCGGCGTTTGACTCCGCTATGAGGGCATTGGTGTTTGAAGGCAAGCCTGTTGAAAAACTTGTCATCAGGCCTGATGCCGACGGCATCCACGACATTACGGCCGATATTCCTGAGTCGCGCCGGGGCACGTTCAACATGCAGGGCGTGAAGCTCGACGTTGATTGGGACAGTCTGCCGGCAGGCATATACATTGTGGATGGTGTGAAGAAAGTGAAATTCTAAAAAGATAAATCCTGACTTGCGGAAAAATTGCCGCCCCGGTTGTCGTCACGACATCCGGGGCGGTCTGCTACTATGGTAATTCAATCTCTGTGTATATGTTATGTCTATGAAATTGCTTCCAGCAGTTTGATGGCGTCAACATATTGCGCTATGCCTTCTGCCACCTTCTTGGCGTCGCTCATGGCGAGCACCACCGTTGAAGGGCGGTTGACCACGTCGCCGCCGGCAAACACTCCCTTGCGGGTTGTCATGCCGTAGGGCATGTCGCGTGTCAGCACATAGCCGCGGTCGTCAACGTCGATTCCTTCCGTTGTGGAGACTATACGGCTGGCTGGCTGTGAGCCGACAGCCATTATCACCACGTCGGCGTCTTCTTCGTGGCGCTCGCCGTTGCACTCAATCACCACGTCGGTTATATCGCCTGCATCGTCGTGGATGTCGACAATGCTCGACTGCCATTCAAACTCCACTCCTTCGGAAACCGCCTCGTCGTATTCGGAGCGCAGCGCCGACATGTCGTTGATTGTGCGGTGGTAGACCACCGTCACCTTCTCCGCGCCCAGTCTCACTGCCGAGCGTGCCGCGTCCATAGCCGTGTTGCCGCATCCTATCACAAAGACGCGGTCGCCGTTGCCCACAGGCACTTCGTTGCGGTCGAGGTTGCCCTCGTTGTAGAGGCTCACGCGGCGCAGGAAGTATATGGCTTGGCGCACACCGCGCAGGTGTCCGCCGGGAATTTGCAGTTTCTTGGGCTTGGCTGTGCCTGTGCCCATGAAGATGGCGTCGAAGCCGCGGTCGAACATCTGGTCGACGGTCAGGTCATGACCGATGGTCGTGTTGCAGCGGAAGACCACTCCGAGTTCTTCGATTTTGCGGATTTCGCGGCGCACCACCTCTTTAGGCAGTCGATATTCAGGAATGCCGAACATCAGCACGCCTCCCGGTTCCGGCTCCATCTCGAAGACCTCCACCGCGAAGCCTTTTCGCGCAAGGTCGCCGGCGACGGCAAGTCCGGCAGGTCCGCTGCCAATCACCGCCACGCGTCCACGCGTCTTCTGCGGCAGCCGCTCGCGGATGAGCTGCATGTCGCCGTCGAAGTCGGCAACGAAGCGTTCCAGTTTGCCTATAGCCACAGGGCGTCCCTTCTTTCCGAGCACGCAATGCCCCTCGCACTGACGCTCGTGAGGGCATACGCGTCCGCACACGGCAGGCAGGTTGCTCTTGCCGTTGATTATGTGCATGGCGTTTCCGAGATTGCCCATCGACAGTTCGTGAATCCAGTCGGGAATGTCCTGACTGATCGGGCAGCCCTTGCTGCATTGCGGTGCCTTGCAGTGAAGGCATCGCTTTGCCTCGTTGATAGCCTCGAGCATAGTGAAACTTTCGTTGGTTTCCGAGAAACGCTCTTTTGTTTTAGCCGATTGTTCCATAACTATATATAGTGGTGCAAAATTACGATTCTTGTTTATTATAACAAAATCAAAACGAAACTTTTTACTTTCGTTTTGAAAGTTTTTTAATCCTGACTCGCTTTCGCTATTTCGTTTACCACATTTTTAGCTACATCCACGATGGTTTGTGCCATCTCTGTGTCGGCAGAGCCGGCATCGCCGCCTGCACGCTTGTCGTTGAGGCAGGAGAGTGGCGCAACGGCGCGTTTGGCGCCTATCATGGTGAACAACGGCAGCATCTTGTGGGCGGTCTCAGCCATTTCTTTCAGGTTGCCGTCGGCTATGGCGCGCTCCATGCGCTGGATGTTTTTCCGCGTTTCTTCGGCAAACGTGAGCATAATCTCGCGCGAGGCGTCGGCGTCGTCGGCGCTGAACGCTGTCAGTGCGGAGAAGTCGAATGTGTCGGTCTCGTTATTTGCCATGGCAGCCTCAACCACGTCGACAATTTCTTGCTGGCGGAACGGCTTGTGCAGACATCCGGCAAAGCCTTCGCCGCGCAACGAGTCTACGTCCATGTCGCTGCGTGCGGTCACGGCTATTACGGGAATCGACGCTGCCTCGTCGCATCCGAGGGCGCGGAGGTTGCGCAGCAGGTCGAAGCCGTTCATGGCTGGCATCTGGATGTCGGTAAGCACGGCGTCGTGGTGGCATTCTGCGATTTTGACAAACAGTTCCTGTGGCTGCCGGCATACGGTGACGTTGGCACCAAGATTGCGCAGCATGGCTTCCGTGAGCTGCAGTTGCAGATTGTCGTCGTCGATGAGCAGTAGGCTCCACGGCTGGCTGAACCGGGCGTTTGCCGCGGGGCGTTCGTTGGCAGATGTTGTGTCGGCATCGGCTTTAGGCATCGGCAGCTCGACGCCGAACCGGCTGCCTTCTCCTGGTTTGCTGCTCACGCTCATCGTGCCTCCGAGCAGAGCCACGAGTTTCTGTGTTATCGACAGTCCGAGTCCGAAACCTTCCTGTCCCTGCGCGCTTTTCAGACGGGTAAACTCCTGGAATATCCGTTTCTGCTCGTCTTCGGTCATTCCGCATCCGGTGTCGGCTACGCTGATGCTTAGCCGTCCGTTGTCGAGTTTTGCAGACATTGACACAGAGCCTTCCTTGGTGAATTTCATTGCATTCGACATCAGATTCTCGACAATCTGTCGGATGCGGAAAGGATCGCCTGAGAAATAGCCGTCGAGTGCGCTGTCGCAGTCGTATTCAAGGCGCAGACCCTTTGCGGCTGCTGCCGGACGGTAGCTGTCGGCAACGGCGTTGAGCAGTTGCTGCGGGTTGAACGCCGCGGTGTTGATGTCCATCTTGTCGGCGTCCAGACGGTGGTAGTCGAGCAGCGAGTTGACAAGGTCAAGCAGATGTTTCGCCGACGTCTGCATATTGCCGAGGTATGCCGCGCGTTTCTTTCCGTCGGCTGTCTTGTCGAGCAAATCGGCATAGCCGATTATCGAGCCGACAGGAGCCTTGATGTCGTGGGTGATGGTGAGCATCAGCCTTTGGCGCACGTCGAGTAGGTCCTCGGCGCGTTTCTTGGCTTTTTCCAGCTCGTGGCGGTAATGGTTGCTGCGGGTGATGTCGCGCCATATCATAAACAGAAACGCCATTGCCAGAACCACTGCGGCAAATGCTATTGCGGCAATCTCACGGGCGGCATGGCGTCGCACCGATTCGGCTTGCAGATGCTTTGTCTCTGCCGTGCGCGAGCTCTCGTCGACAATCACGGCAAGCAGCTCGCTCACCTTGCGGCTCAGCATCTGTCCGTTGATGCGCAGTTCCGCCGTCTGCCGCTTCAGATGTGCGATTTGTCCGATACGGTGTCCGTCGACCCGCTTGCGCACACCGGAAAGCATTTTCACCACCGTGTCGGCGGGGTTGATGGTGTTGGCGAGCGTGTCGGTGTGATGCTCCGTGACCGTCTCGCTCACGTGCTGCGGATTGTTGTCTTCCTTTGAGAAAGCATCGCGCAGACGTCCGAAAAAGTTTTTCCGTTTCTTGTGAACCACATATTCGCTTGTGCGCACCGTTTGCGAATGCTGCACTTTCGGCGCCGCTATCTCGCGGTTCTGGTTCGCTATGAGGTCGCTGATATATTGTTGGTAAAGTTCGTCGGAGTTGTCGGCCTCCATTGCGTCGAGCAGGTTGTCCATGTTGTCAACCTTTCTGCCGAGCAGCATTTTCACAGAGTCGAGCCTCGCCACCTGTGCGCGGTCGTTGACGATGGCGCGCAGCGAATCGACTGCCTGTGCTGTCAGCATCATAGCATCGACATAAGACTGAAACAGGTCGGTCTGCCCGGCGCTCAACGCCTGTCCAATCACCTCCGCCTGATACAGCTGGCTCACAACGTCGTTTGTGGCGCGTTGCCGGTTGTTGATGGTGCGTTCGGCACCGTCGGAGCGTGTCAGCGAGTCGAGAACGCCTACAATCAGCCACACCGCCGCCAAAAATAACGCTATCACCGCCGCATATCCCACGGCAGCCTTCATCTTGGTCGATAAATTCAATCGTTTCATAACCTTTGCAATTTAAGGGGAATCCAAAGGTAGCAAAAACCTCCAAATTCGCCAAAATTCGTAGTGTGTAGGCAAAAGATCGCTCAGAAAAATGTAGTGCTTGGGCAAAAGATCGCTCAGAAAAATGTAGCGTTTAGGCAAAAGATCGCTCAGAAAAATGTAGTGTTTAGGCAAAAGATCGTGTAAAAAAGTGTATCTTTGCAATGTAATTGTCTAAAATATAGAAAAATAATCCTTAATGTCTGAAAGATATGGAAAGAACGGTAATGATGCAATTGAAAAATTGGAAAAACAGTCAGTTCAGAAAACCTTTGATTTTGACAGGGGCAAGGCAGGTTGGGAAGACGTATGTGCTGAAAGAATTCGGCAAGAAGGAATTTAAAAATGTTGCATACGTAAACTGCGACAATAACCCTGACGTGCGAAGCCTTTTTGATGAGGATTATGATATGAAAAAGGTGCTGATGATAATAGGTGCGATTACGAAGCAGCCTATTGTCCCTGGCGAAACCTTGATAATTCTTGATGAAATTCAAGAGTTGCCGAGAGGCCTCTCTTCGTTAAAATATTTTTGTGAGGAAATTCCGGAATACCATGTCGTGGTGGCTGGCTCGTTGCTTGGCGTGGCGATGCGGCAAGGTGAATCGGCGCCAGTGGGGAAGGTTAATGTTATGCAGATGTTTCCAATGTCGTTTGAAGAATATCTGATGGCAAGGGGAGAATCGCAGGTTTGTGGACTGCTTGGCAAAAAAGATTGGGCGTCGATTAACATACTTCACGATAGGCTAACTAAATTACTCCGGGAATATTATTTTGTCGGAGGTATGCCAGAGGCTGTGAAGACGTTTGTCGACACAAATGATGTAAATGCGGTGAGGCAGGTGCAAAACGACATTTTGTTTGTTTATCGCAGCGATATGTCAAAGCATGTGACGCCAACTGTGGCAACTCGTATAAGTATGGTATGGCAGTCGATTCCGACGCAGCTCGCCCATGAGAACAAGAAGTTTGTTTATGGTGCTGTCAAGGCCGGTGCGAGGGCGAAGGACTTCGAGTTGGCAATACAATGGTTGGTGGATGCCGGGTTGGTTTATCGTGTGCCGCGTGTGAAATCAGTTGGAAAACCATTGAAATTTTATGAAGATTTCAATGCATTCAAGCTGTTTGTTGTCGACAGTGGACTCCTTGGAGCAATGGGCGAGATGGAGCCGATTGACATGCTTATGCCAGGCAATTCAATGGCGGAAAGCAAAGGTGCGTTTACGGAGAACTATGTGCTGTGCCAGCTGATGTGTCTAAATGACATCCATTGTTATTATTACAGCCGCGATGATTCCAGACTGGAGATAGATTTTGTTGTGCAGTATAAGGGCGAAATAGTGCCGATAGAGGTTAAGGCAGAGGAGAATTTGAGGTCAAAATCGCTTCGCTCATTTGTCGACAGTCACAAGGGTCTGGAGGGAGTCAGATTCTCAATGTCGCCATACCGTAGGCAGGATTGGATGCGCAACATCCCGCTGTATGCCGTAGGCGCATTGTAGGCGGTGCGGTTGGCAAGAATCATAGAAATGCTTGTGGAAAATATGTTGTTAAGCAGATTTTTTAACCGTGTCGGCGAAAATAATATGACAATAATAATGGAGAATGCTAAAAATATCGTAATTTTGCGCTCAAAATAGGTATAGTTTATATGCAGAATATCAGAAACATTGCCATCATCGCTCACGTGGACCACGGAAAGACGACATTGGTGGACAAAATGCTGCTTGCGGGAAACCTTTTCCGCGACAATCAGAACACAGGAGAATTGATGCTCGACAACAACGACCTTGAACGCGAGCGCGGCATCACAATCCTCTCGAAAAACGTTTCAATCAACTACAACGGTTACAAAATCAATATTATCGACACTCCGGGACACTCCGACTTCGGTGGTGAGGTGGAGCGCGTGCTCAATATGGCTGACGGATGCTTGCTGCTCGTCGACGCTTTCGAGGGCCCGATGCCGCAGACGCGTTTCGTGCTTCAGAAAGCCATCCAGATGGGGCTGAAACCGATTGTCGTAATCAATAAGGTTGACAAGCCGAACTGCCGTCCTGACGAGGTCAACGAGATGGTGTTTGACTTGATGTTCAACCTCAATGCAACCGAAGAACAACTCGACTTCCCGACAATCTATGGCTCTGCAAAGCAGAACTGGATGAGCGACGATTGGAAAAAACCGACCGACAACATCATCCCGCTGCTCGACGCCATCATCAAATATATTCCAGGACCTCAAGTGCTCGAGGGCACTCCGCAAATGCTCATCACGTCGCTCGACTACTCGTCGTATGTAGGACGTATCGCAATTGGCCGTGTGCATCGCGGCGAACTGCGCGAGGGCATGGAGATTGGCCTTTGCAAGAAGGACGGCTCGGTGGTGCGCCAGCGCATCAAGGAGCTTCACACATTCGAGGGTATGGGACGCCGCAAGGTGGAAAGCGTGAAGAGTGGCGACATCTGTGCGCTTGTCGGTATCGAAGGCTTTGAAATCGGCGACACTGTGACCGATCCGGTCAACCCTGAACCATTGGAGCGCATCGCAATCGACGAGCCTACAATGTCGATGGTGTTCACTATCAACGACTCTCCATTCTTCGGAAAAGACGGCAAGTTTGTGACGTCGCGCCACATTGCCGAGCGTTTGGAGCGCGAGCTCGACAAGAACCTCGCTCTCCGGGTGAAGAAAGAGCCACACGAGGACGTTTGGACGGTGTTCGGCCGTGGCGTGCTCCACTTGTCTGTGCTTATCGAGACAATGCGTCGCGAGGGCTACGAACTGCAGGTGGGACAGCCTCAGGTTATCATCAAGGAAATCGACGGTCAGAAATGCGAGCCGGTGGAGTTGATGACTGTCAACGTGCCTGAAGAGTACTCAAGCAAGATTATCGATATGGTGACACGCCGTCGTGGCGAGCTCGTGTCGATGACCACGCAGAACGACCGCCTGCAGATGGAATTCCACATCCCGTCGCGTGGCATCATCGGTCTGCGCACAAACGTGCTGACGGCATCGGCGGGCGAGGCTATCATGAGCCACCAGTTCTTGGAATATCAGCCGTGGAAGGGCGAAATCGAACGCCGCACCAACGGTTCGCTCATCGCAATGGAGTCGGGCACTGCCTATGCTTATGCCATCGACAAGTTGCAGGATCGCGGACGTTTCTTCATCTTCCCGCAAGAGGAGGTGTATGCCGGACAGGTGGTTGGCGAGAATGCCAAGGACAACGATATCGTGGTGAACGTCACCAAGTCGAAGAAGCTTACGAATATGCGTGCGTCGGGTGCCGACGACAAGGCGCGCATCATCCCGCCGGTTGTGTTCAGCCTCGAGGAGGCGCTTGAATACATAAAGGCTGACGAGTATGTCGAGGTTACACCTAACCACATGCGTATGCGCAAAATCATTCTTGACGAGCTTGAGCGCAAGCGCGCCAACAAGAACAATTAGACAATAGGTAAAAGAAAGAGAAGTGGCGATGGAATGCGGATGTGATGACGCGTTCCATCGCTTTTTTAGTATGCAATGAAGCCCCGGTTAACGACTGGGTGATTTCTCTATAACGGAATTGCCCGATTCTCGCCGAATTGTAGTAACTTTACCACACTATGGCAACAACGGTCGATTATAGTTATAAACAGATTTGGCGAGTGGCTTATCCTATTCTGGTAAGCCTTTTGATGGAACAAATGATAGTGCTTACCGACACGGCTTTCATGGGACGTGTCGGCGAGGTGGAACTTGGCGCGGCGGCTATCGCCGGCGTGTTCTATATGGTAATCTTTATGGCTGGCCACGGATTCTGCGTGGGTACGCAGATTCTGATTGCGCGACGCAATGGCGAACGGCGTTACGGTGAGGTGGGGCAGGTGTTCTACCAGGGCTTGTATTTCTTGATGGCGCTTGCCGCGGTGTTGTTTGTCGTATGCCAGATGTATGCCGATGAAATTCTGTCGATGATGATTTCCTCGCCCAACATTCTTGCCAAGGCGGAGGACTATATCCATTGGCGTGTCTATGGCTTCTTCTTTGCCTTTGCCGGCGGTATGTTCAGGTCGTTCTATGTTGGCACGACGCAGACAAAGACTCTCACGCTCAACTCCATTGTAATGGTGCTGTCGAATGTGGTGTTCAACTATGTGCTCGTGTTTGGCAAATGCGGCTTGCCCGCGCTCGGAATCGCCGGCGCGGCGATAGGCTCGTCGCTTGCCGAACTTGTGTCGCTGGTGTTTTTTGTCTGCTATACGCGTGCGAAAATCGATTGCCGTCATTTCGGATTGTCGCGTTTCCCGGTTCTCGACATCAAGCGTCAGCGCTCTATCCTCAGCGTGTCGATGTGGGTGATGGTGCAGAGTTTCGTATCGCTGTCCACGTGGTTTATCTTCTTTGTCTATATCGAGCATCTTGGCGAGGAGTCGCTTGCCATAGCCAACCTTGCACGCAACATCAGCGGACTTCCGTTTATGATGGTGATAGCGTTTGCCTCGGCGGCAAGCTCGATTGTCAGCAATATGATAGGGGCTGGTCAGACCGACAAGGTGGCGCTTGCCATACGCCGCCATATATGGCTCGCATATCTTTGCGTGGTGCCGTTGCTGCTGGTTGTGGCGGCTTTCCCTCAAATGTTTATACGCATCTACACCGACATTCCGCAACTTATCGACGCTGCGGTGCCTACGGTGTGGGTGATGTGTTCCGCCTATACGGTGCTGGTGCCTGCAAACGTGCTGTTCAGCAGCGTGTCGGGCACAGGCGACACTCGAATGGCATTCTGGCTTGAGATGGCTGCGCTGGTGTTCTATATGATATATAACACATGGGTTGTCTACATCATGCGTGTCGACGTGATGTGGGCATGGACGGCGGAGATTGTCTACGGGTCGCTGATGTTTGCCTTTTGCGGGGCGTACATGCGCCGAGGCTCATGGCGCAGACGCTCCATCTGACGCTGCTTACCGAAGCACTACCTTCTGCGTGTCGGTGCCTTGCTTGCGGATGTAAATGCCTTTTTCTGGGTTGTTGACCTTCCTGCCCTGCAGGTCGAACCATTCGGCTGCATCGGATGTTGCAATCTCGGCGATCGTCCCGTTGCCGTCTTTGAAAGGGTCGAGGACTGCGGTAGGACGTCCCTCGGAGAAAGCTCCCATAGAGTATGCGTCCCATCCTATGTTGTTGTAATACGCCGGTTTCCATTTCCCGTCGGTTTCCGGCTCCCAATAGAAGATTCCGGCACATTGCGGGATTGCCTCCATACGCTTGAGTAAATCCTGCATCACGGTGCGCGCCCGTTCGGGGTCGTAGGTGCTGTAGCCGGTCTCGCATATCATCACGGGTACATTGTAGAGTTTGCCCAGAGTGGCGACACTGTTGGCTGCGTTGGCATTGCTTACGGCGTCGTCGACGTTGCTGTTCCACTGCTCATAGTCGGGGTAGTGGGAAAGTCCGATGATGTCGAATTTCGCTCCGGCGGCGGTGATGTCTTTGAAAAACCAGCCGTCCCAACTGCCTGCATTATAGGCGTTGGCGATGTGCAGAATCACCTTTGCGTTACGGAATACGCTTTTGACAGCGTCGTATCCGGCATTGTTGAGCGCCACGTAATTGGCATATCGTTCTGTCCCGCTCTTGTCCCAATCAATTTTGCCTGTAGGCCATAGCATTCCGTTGTTGGTCTCGTTGCCCACCTGCACCCATCGAGGTTCGATGCCCTCATCTTTGAGTGCTTGGAGCACATCGGCGGTGTGGTTGGCAACAGCCGTTTTCAGTTCGTCGAGCGACATATTTTTCCAGAGAGCCGGAGTCGTCTGTACGCCCGGATCCACGAAAAAGTCACTGTAGTGGAAGTCGACCATGATGTCAAGCCCATTGCCGTGCGCCCTTTTGGCTTTTTCCACCACATCGGCTTTGTCGGAATAGGCGCCATAACCGATAGTGGCAGGGTCGACCCACACGCGCAGGCGTATGGCAGACATACCGATTTCCTTCATTAGAGCGAAGATGTCGGTTTCACGGCCGTTTGTGTTGTAAAACTTCACACCGTCGTTTTCCATCTCGGTGCACCAGCTGATGTCTGCGCCGCGCACTAATGCGTTGGCCTTCGTCGAGTTGAGGGTCAATATCAACAACGCTAATATAAACAAGCGATTCATAGGAATGGTTTTTGTGAATAATGTCGGTGCAAAGTTATAAAAAAGGTTTTTATGCCAGATGCGGATTTGCAAGAAACCTAGTCTAAAGAAACAAATTATGATGAATCCTATGCACGCTTATTTCATTAGAATCGCTGCCGCTACTTGGAGTTTTGCTGGACAGCAATATTTGATAATATAGGCTGCGGTTCGGAAGGGCAAAATCAAATAAATTTGTTTTGCTCTTCTCTTACCTTGCACTATCTTTGTCCTTGAAAAATATTGAGATATGGAAATATCCGAACTTTGCGGACTGCTGATGCCGGCAGCCCGCGTTGCGGCATTGGGTAAATGCTTTAAAGATAAAAAGATAAAGAGAATCAAACTTGACGGGCTTGTGGGTTCGGCTCCATCAGTCGTGTTCTCGCAGTTGCCTCGATTGAAGCAGCCTTATCTTGCGGTTGCCAACGATATGGATGAGGCGGGATATTTATATAGTGACCTGTGCCAGATTTTAGGTGAACAGGCGGCTTTGCTTTTCCCGTCGGGCTATAAACGCGACATCAAATATGGTCAGGAGGACGCTCCGTCGCAGATTCTGCGTGCGGAGGTGCTTAGCCGATGGGACGACCCTCAGTTGCGCGTTGTGGTCACATATCCTGAGGCGCTTGCTGAAAAGGTGGCTATGCGTCAGCAATTGATCGACAGCACATTGTCGTTCCGTCGTGGCGGCACAGCCGACTTGACGACGACGGCGCAGCGTCTGCGCGACTTTGGCTTTGTGACGGTCGATTACGTGTACGAGCCGGGGCAGTTTGCCGTGCGCGGCTCAATCCTTGATATTTTTTCATTCACCAATGAGCAGCCCTACCGTATCGACTTTTTTGGCGACGACATCGAAAGTATTCGCACGTTCAATATAGAAACGCAGTTGTCGGAGCGGTCGGTCGATGAGATTACGGTGGTCAATAATTTGTCTACCGGCGCAGGCGGCGGCGAGTCGTTGCTGCGGTTTGCAGGAGCCGACACGGTGTTGCTGATTCACGACCGCGAATGGTTGCGGCAGCGTGTGCGTGCCGTGGCGGAGGAAACGTTGTCGGAAAGTGCGTTGATTGCCGATGAGGGCGACAAGCATGCTATGGACAATGTGGTCGACGCAGAGCAGTTCTGCTGCGACATCGACAGCCATCGATATGCCGACTATGCGGTTAACAACCGTGGCGACTACGATGCCGCTTTGGCTTTTGACACATCGTTGCAGGGCGTGTTCCACAAAAATTTCGACATCATCAGTTCCACGTTCCGTCAGTTTGAGTCGGACGGCTACAAAATATACATACTTTCCGACAGCGAGCCTCAGTTTGAACGTCTGCGCTCTATCTTCGACGACCGAAAGGACGATATCCGCTTCACGCCGGTGCTGCGCACGCTTCATGAGGGATTTGTAGACAACGAGCGTAAGATTTGCGCGTTTACCGACCATCAGATTTTTGAACGCTTCCATAAGTACACGCTCAAGAGCGACCGTGTGCGTTCGGGCAAGTTGGCACTGTCGCTGAAGGAGTTGTCGCAGATAGAGGTGGGCGACTTTATTGTGCATGTTGACCACGGAGTGGGACGCTTTGGCGGATTGGTGCGCACTGCCGTCAACGGAAAGATGCAGGAGATGATAAAACTCACGTATCTCAACGATGATAAGATTTTTGTGTCGATTCATTCGCTCCACAAACTGGCAAAATACCGCGGAAAGGAGGGTGTGCCTCCGAAGCTCAACAAACTTGGGTCGGGGGCGTGGAACAGGGTGAAGGAGCGCACGAAGTCGAAACTCAAAGACATCGCGCGCGACCTTATCCAGCTTTATGCCGCACGCCGCAAGGAGAAGGGATTCGCATATTCGCCCGACGGATATCTGCAGCATGAGCTTGAGGCCTCGTTTATCTATGAGGACACGCCCGACCAGCTGAAGGCGACGGAGGCGGTGAAGGCCGACATGGAGAGCGAACGCCCGATGGACCGCCTGGTGTGTGGCGATGTGGGATTCGGCAAGACGGAAGTGGCGATACGCGCTGCGTTTAAGGCTGCTACCGACGGCAAGCAGACCGCTGTGCTTGTGCCCACCACGGTGCTGGCTTATCAGCATTTCACCACGTTCTCAGAACGCTTGAAGGACTTTCCCGTGCGTGTCGACTATCTCAGCCGTGCGCGTAAGCAGAAAGACGTGAAGCGCATCCTTGAGGAATTGAAGGAAGGCAAAATAGACATAATCATAGGCACTCACAAGCTTATAGGAAAAACGGTGCAGTTCAAAGACTTGGGGCTGCTCGTGGTCGATGAGGAGCAGAAATTCGGCGTCGGTGTGAAGGAAAAACTGAAACAGCTGAAGGTGAACGTAGACACGCTCACAATGTCGGCTACGCCGATTCCGCGCACGCTGCAGTTCTCATTGATGGGCGCGCGCGACCTCAGCGCCATCAACACGCCGCCGCGCAACCGCTATCCGATTATAACCAATGTCACTGCCCTCGATGACGAAATACTGCGCGAGGCAATCAATTTTGAGCTTGCGCGTGGCGGACAGGTGTTTATTGTAAACAACCGCATCGAGCAGTTGTTCGACCTTGAGAGCCGGGTGCGCCGTCTGGTGCCCGACGCTCGCACGGTGGTGGGGCATGGGCAGATGGCATCCGACAAGCTGGAACAGACAATCATCGACTTCGCCGCGCATCAGTATGACGTGCTGCTTGCCACCACAATCATTGAAAGCGGCATCGATATGCCGAATGTCAACACCATCATAATCAACAATGCGCAGAATTTCGGTTTGTCGGAACTGCATCAGTTGCGTGGACGGGTGGGGCGCAGCAACCGCAAGGCGTTCTGCTATCTGCTTGTGCCGCCTGAAGCCGCGCTCACACCGGTGGCGCGTCGCCGTCTGCAAGCCATCGAGAGCTTCTCCGACCTCGGCAGCGGCATACATATCGCCATGCAGGACCTCGACATCCGCGGCGCCGGAAACCTGCTCGGAGCCGAGCAGAGCGGCTTTATCGCCGACCTCGGCTATGAGACGTATCAGAAAATTCTCAAAGAAGCGGTGCTTGAATTGAAGACGGAGGAATTTGCCGACACCTTCGCCGACGAGCATCAAGACTCCGCCAACGCCGAATATGCCAACGACTGCACCATCGAGAGCGACCTCGAAATCCTCTTTCCGGCATCCTACGTGCCTCAGGAGAGCGAGCGCATACTCCTGTACCAAGAACTCGACAACATGGAGCGGCAGGAGGATGTCGATGCCTTCTGCAAACGACTTGAAGACCGTTTCGGAGCGATTCCCGACCAAGCGCGCGAGTTGATTCTTGTGGTCACGTTGCGCAGGCTTGCCCGCCGTCTCGGCATTGAGAAAATCGTGTTGAAGCAGGGGCACATGACAATGTTTTTCGTGTCGTCGGAAAACGCGGCCTACTATCAGTCGCCGGCATTCGGACGCATCCTGACTTATCTGCAGCAGAATGTGCGCATAGCCAACCTCAATGAGCACAACAACCGCAGGTCGATGCGCATCGACGGCATCAAGACCGTGCGCGAAGCCACCGACGTTGTGCGCCACATCCTCGATCTCCCCGTTTGCGATTAGAATATAGCATATGGTTGTGTAGCTTGGCGTATTATGAAAGAGAATGCGCCTGTTTCTGACACATACCCATGGTAATATTGTCTGTTTACTTATGTTCTATTCGTATTGCGTATTCTGGAGAAAGAGCATCAAACTCTTCAATTTGAGCGTCTTTCCAATATTTTTTAGCCAAAGCTTCGCAGCTGTCTCTTAAATCCTTGTTCTCTAGAGGATTTGCCTCCTTGCCATATTTGTTGCGCAGTTCCATATATGACTGTTTTAGATTCAAATCTATGAGAGAAATGCGCACAATGTGGTATTTTGAGTCAGGATGCTTCTGCATAAAGACATCTTGCGAACGATGTAGATAGAATGGGGCGGTGCCATCTTTTAGACTATAAAGAGTTGTCTTAACATCAACATACGTCTTTTCAGTTTTTACTTCAAAGTCATATTCACCAATACCTTCAAGTGCTGCATGGATGAAGTCTTTATCCTTGACAAGTTTCTTGTTTTCAAGATAATGACTATAGATAAGTTCGCCGATGAAGCCTATTGTCTGTCTCACTAGAGACTCCTTTTCCTCTTTTCCTGCTTCTTCTAAGTCATCTATCATTTGCATCAACTTGTCTTTATTCTCAGCAAGTTTTTCAATATCATCTTTTTTCAATCCTTCAAGCAGATTTTTGATGGGTTTGGCTGCATCATTGAGCATGTAAAGGTCTTCGCTATTCAGTTGCGTAGTTATATTATTGACTAACTCAATGCTGGTTGCTGTTTCTGTAGAAATCTTTTGGATTACTTCTTGGGCTTGTTTCTCTGTAAGTGGACTGTTGGAAATATCAATGATTGACTTTCCGTTACCTTCTTGTTGCATATGCTCCAATTGGTCAACGTATAAAGATTGAAGGGCAATAAAAGGGCCTTTGAAGAACTCCATACTTGCTATATGCTTAGCTATCGTCTTCATTAAACTTAGCCTATCTTTGTTCGGTTGTTGAATAACCACACGCTTTCCTAGTTCGTAGCCAAATTCGCTATCATGCATCTTGTCTGCGAAAATGCTTGCATCAGAAGCCATGATATTGAAGTTCATTACAATAGGCTTCTCAGATGTATGTATGGTTATTCCCTTGGAATCATCTGTTTTTTTCCATCTCTGGTAAACGGAGTTATCATATTCAGGAAACTCCTTAAAATCAGCAGAAGCTTGAACAATCCATATAGGGCTATTATCAAGATGATGCTTGAACAATAATTCTTTGTCGTCATATAAATAAACATTCTGTTCTCTAATGAACTTTGCCAAACTTGGACTTTCTGCAAGACGCTCTTGAAAGAGTGTCCCTGCCCAAGAATGCCAAGAGAGGAATGTTCCATCATATTTGTATCTTTCAAGAACAAATATTGGCTTTGGAGAGTCTGATTCATTCTGACTAGGGGAAACTTTACCTGTATATTTTAAGAATGGCATTGGATCAAGATCTGATGGAAGTTTTTCAATTATTCCTATCATTGTATTGAATCTATTTGTTCCAAAAGCATATGTGAGTTTCTTCTCAATAGCCCATGAAATTGTATTATTTATGGCGTTCTGCTCTATTTCTAAAATCCATGATGTGTCGTTATTCACCATGTCATCGAGCAAAGTCTGACGTACGGCAATATATGGTTCTTTTGCAGTATGGAGTCTTGAAAACAAAAACAATGCTCTTGGGTTATTGACTATCCAATTATGGAGGACATTAGGTAAAAATTCATCTTGGATGAGTATATCATGGTTGGCATATACCTGCTTTTCTAAGTCCACATCGTCCATTTTGAAATGTCTGTCAAACCCGCTAAAATTGTTTCCTAAAATCATATCAAGGGCATCGGTAAGATTAACGTCTTCACCAATTTCTAAGTCATCACAGGATTCTTCATTAGTAATGGCATAGTCTATACAGAATTTTAGCTGTTCTACTGTAAGGTATGAACCTTTCAATTTCTCAAATAGGTCTTCTGCCGAAACTTTATCTTCTTTCCCATCATAATAGCGTTTCTTGAAAAGCTCTGCTTCATTCTGTGACGGAAGACATTTGACGAATGAATCTATAGCCTCATTGTCTTTTTGGTAATCTTCATTCAAAAGATACACATCATATTCATTTACACCAACACTAACATGTTGTTGAGTAATTGATTTTGGAAGCTCCTGACCTTTGTGTCTCAGAAGTCTAAACACTGTTTCTATAAATCTATTCTCTTCAGTATTGCGTTGCGCAGCAAACTCTATTACCTGCCATTCAAGACTAGTTTTGGTAATGGCAGTATCAATATTGATAGATTTTAAATAGTTAAAGAATATTCCGAGTATTCTTGTACCCGCATTCTTTGCAAAAGAGAACAGTTTGATTGGATTTTGAATTCTTTCAATAGCCTTTTCAAGCATATTCTCATTTGATACAAAGAAATAGTTCTTTCTTTCTACGTTCAAGATCTCTTGCACTTTATCCGGAATGCGGAAGAAATGTGCAGCAGATAGCTCGTCTTGTAAGTCAGAAGATACAGCATCAACATAATTGTAACCATTAGGCTTTTTCTGTATGATATAATTGCCTTCAGATTCTTGAACATAGAATGAATCTAAGAATTTGTCTGTTATTTTTATGAAGATACGCAACAATTTCTCATCTGCAACTAATTTTTCATTTACGATATCTGCCGACGATACAGTTTCCACACGAAATGGGACATCCATAAGCTCCTTACAGAATTCATATGGCAATAAAAGTAAGTGTGAGGCTTTTGCTTCCAAATAATTGTATTCATCTTCTGTAAGTTTTGACACATTGTTCACAACAACACGCTGTTGTGTAGTTGGCTTTCCTTCTTTGTCCAAAAAGAGAACCAACGTATTTTCATCAGTTCGGTCTTTAGAATTTATGCATGCTGCTTTGTATGCGCTCTTTATGTCAGATATATATTTATGGCTATTTTCGCTCCATCCTTCATCTTCTTTAAGGTCCTCCCAATTACTTTTAACCCATTGCCAGAAAGCGATCTTGTCCTTTGAAGGATTCAACAGCCATGAATTGTTTCTTACTGCTTCTGGAATGAATCCTTTTACACAGTACTTATCAAATAAGATTGTGTCTTTAGGACGCTCTTCCAAGAGACTGTTAAACGGCTTGTAAGAGTCATGCCAATCTTGCAAAAGAAGAATATCTGTCGTTATCTTGTAGGTATAGTGCTGCTCCTTGGTAGCAATCCAATCCAATAAGTTTGCAGCGTCTTCTTTTGTTGAGTCTGATAGTCTAAATGACGCTATATTTGTTTTTATTTTATTAAACAAGTTAGCAATATATACCTGTTGATTTATATCAGACAAGATCTCATTAATATGCTCACATTCTCCAAATTTCATTCCATCTTCCAGAGGATAGTAAATATTTGCATTACTATTCAGCTCACTGTAGCTAAATAGGTTGCCTTTGTTAGAACGGAATATCTTTACCTCTAGCACACCTCTTTCATTCTTGTGTGCATTGCTAAGTTTATTAAATTCACTATAGTCATTAGCTGACAGATTATTTATCCATTCCGCCAACTTAAGAGGTTCTGCATCTGACAGCAGTGTAGAGAAATCAATTCTTTCAGCATCAATCTTGTGTCGATGAAAATCTTTCTTTATAGAATCATCTATCCATTGGTAATCAGTAATGCCAATTTCCTTTAGGGGAACTTCATAATTCTCTGCAAAAGAACGTACGTTTTCTATTTTTTCATAATCTCCTGTAGCTGTGAGTACAAATTCCTCAAAGAAAGGGACAAACACTTCCTGGAAGGCTTCTTTTATATATTTGAAGTCTTCTCCTTCTTGATACTTCGTGGCAGCTATTGCCTTGTATATGTAGTCAAATTTGTGTGGATCAGATACTTTAATCTCTCTCAGAGCCTTAACAAGTTCTGAAAAAGCTTTAATCAGCTGTCCTTTCGTCTTTTCCTTATCAGAGATTCTTTGACGGCTGTTGTCAACATCAAATCTTTGGCTGTCAATGATAAAGCCAAGTCTGAGTTTCGTTTCAAGAATAGGAAGGCCTTTGAATAAATTCACTACATTTCTTTCAGCAAATACCGGATTAAAGGCAAAATGGTAATGGAATGGATTGTTTTCAATCTTAAAATTTACAAACACAGACTGCACCTCATGTTGCTCAACCTCTTCTCCCATTACATAAATATGCTCAACGGTTTTACCATCGTTGCGATCTTGATCTTTTGTAATAGACGCAAAGACTCCTAAACGTGCTCTCACACGTTCCATATTTATGTTAGATGTAATCTTTTCATACTTTCCTTTGCCCAAAGGAATAATAAGCGCAGTTCCTCTGTTGAGGAAATTCAAGTTGCGTCTTGGATTTACAAGCGTATTGAATGCACTGATTGCATCCAACGCTTCCTTAGTAGAGAACAGTTCTTCTGATGTGCCAGGAGCTATTGGATAATAACTCATAAGAATCTTAGCAAAAAGAATATTCTCTTGATAGTTATCACCAGCTGCTTGAATCCAGTTCCCCTGTTCCTGTAAAAGATTGGCAAGTTGGTTTCTATTATACCAGGAAATCAAATAAGGACCTTTCTTTTCATCATACAGGGCCTTTACAAGAAGATCCTCATTCTCTTCACTTTCGCTCACATCTGTCAAAAGGGTATAGAGCAATTTAGAGCCTTGCCCGTATTTGCCTAATTTGCTGTTGTCATTGCGTTTCGAAGACTTACCCTTTGCCAAAAAGTTGTATAACTGTCCATCTCGAATCGTATCTGATTCGAATATATCAAAGTCTGTATAAAAAGGTTCACCATTGTTGAGCACGATGAGATGCTTTTCATTGGCGTAGAAGAATAGTGAATCAGCATTTGCATCATACGCATTCTGAACAAACTCATAAAATAGCTGTTCTTCTGCGTTGCTTGCAAAACTGGCGGCATCAGAGATTACGACCTTAATCTGGTCACTAGACGGATCCTGACCAAAAATCTTCTGCAGCAAAAGTTCTTTGTTGCTACCAAGAAGATCTAAAGTTTCTTTTCCACACAGTTTTGTGATATATTGACTTAAATTTCTAACATTCATAATGCTATTGATAAGTTATATATGGAATTATTTGTATGATGAATGTTTTGTTCCTGTCTTCTCCGTTTGGCCCATAACCGGTGTATCTTCCTTTCCCTTCAAAACCAGAACCTGAGATAAACACTTCACCATTTTCTCTTTCGATATTTCTTAATAAACCTTTGCTTCTCCAAAAAAGATGTAGATTTCGAGCACGATTGTAGCTTAGACTTGCTGCATACGCTTTCTGTGCATTATTTGGATTTGGATTGTTATGAGCTCTAGCAGCACGCCCTTCTATAACCACTTTGAATGAAACATTTGCAGACTCTTTGAATTTATCTATTATGTCTTCTACCTCTTTGCCTGCTTCTATTAATTGAGAATGAGATGATTGTGGTATGATAGGACTATCTGGATCAAACGTCACATTGACAGTGCATTCAAATCGCTGATATTTCTCGTTGTATTTGAAATATTTACGATTGATAGACTTTTGAGCATCTTGAAACTCTCGAATTTTCTTATAGAGTTCTGCATTGACTACGATGTCATTGATGTTGTTTTCTGTAATACCTTTGTTGTGGTATAGATTAACATATACCTTATAGCTACCATACGCTACGAGACTCGTAATGATGAACACTATGAGGAATCCTGACATCAAGTCAGTGTAGTTTTGCCAGAAATTATGTTCTTCTCCGTCTTCGCGGAATGATATTCTACTCATTTGTTTGCAATTTTATTAAGCGTTGATTTTAACTTTTGTAATTCTACGATGGAACCACTTATAGAACTTATTTGCTTTGTTAGCTGCTCAATATTCTCTTGGCGCTTGTTAAGCAAATTAAGAACTTCAGAAATCTTGGCATTTGTCTCTTCTACAGCTTGTAGACTCTTATTGTTTGCCGCAATTGCTTTTTCTGAAGACTCGTTGGTTCTATGAGCCACATTCACGGCATCACCATAAGCAAGTACTGCCTGATCGTAATTCTGGCGGATTTCTGCAACGAGACTCTTTACAAACTCATAAGCCTTATTCAATGATTCAACATTAGTAGCAATTGCGGTGCTTAGTGCAGTACACTGAGCCGAAATAGAGCCTTGAATATCGGTCACAAAACCACCTATTGATTCACGAAGGTCAGCTGTAGCCTTTTCATTCATGCTTATGGTACTTGTGAGTACCTCTGAAGTAGCCTCCTGATAAGCTGTGCGTAAATCAACCATCTGTTGGAGACTCTGAACATTATGTTCCTGTACCTTTGAATATTCACTTTGCATCTGCTCCGTCATCTTTGTTGCAAAATCAGAATTTTGCGTTGACAACATTGTTGCAAGTGAATCGTAGTTTGTTATAATGGTATCTAGTTTCTCTGCCTGTTGGCTATGAAGAGAAGACAAAGAATTTTGTATCTCTTTTGTTAAGTTTCCAAGCGCGTTAGCTATAGATGTTGTAACATTGCTTATCTCGGAATTAGTCTTGTTCAGCATTGTCTCAACTGATTGACGCTGGTCGTTGATTAGATTGTTAGATACATCGCTCAAGCGCTCTGTGATGGACGTAAGAAGTTGACTCGTCTTAGAGAATTGCTCTTCACCGAAATTCAGTACCTGCTGTTGGATGGATTTGTGCATCTGCTTAAAGATATCATCCATACGCTTAACAAAGCCGTCAATAAACTCTTTAAGAATCTCACTCTGATGGCTAATATTCTCATTGAGTTTGTCATTATATTCTCTGTTTTTTTCTATTTCTTCTTTGTGTA
>OLVY01000761.1_pt1 | contig 22779 bp, 23 predicted proteins | sample 1674261 | NCBI WGS metagenome assembly OLVY01 (sample SAMEA103958155, study PRJEB25191) | human gut metagenome | biome: human-associated habitat [ENVO:00009003]; feature: intestine environment [ENVO:2100002]; material: feces | place: Germany | collected 2013/2015
GCACGCCCACCACGATGTTCTCACAGTGGTTGATGGGCACCAGCACCCGCCGGGCGGGGCTCTGGCAGACTGCCGCTGCCATGGCGGGGGTGATCTCGCCCAGCAGCGCGTCAGCGATCACAATGCCGATGGGCCCCACGATAACATCCGCGATGCGGCAGTTCACGACCACGGCATTCTCGCCGGTGGCGGCGCGGACCGTCCCCGCCTTGAGCATGGCCGAAGTCGCAAGGCTGTTGGTGCCCACTGCGGTCAGCCGGGCTTCCGGGCAGGCGGCAGAGATGGCCGCCACCAGCTGGCGGCCCAGACCACCGCCCTGGCCGTCAATGACCAGAACGTTCATCAGAAGTCGATCTCCTCCAGCCGCAGCAGAGCGATGATGTAGATCTTCAGGGCCTCCAGCAGCTTATCGATGGGAGCTGCCTCGTTGGCACCGTGCATCGGGCCGCCGAACTCAGGCAGCACCATGTCCTCGTGCTCGGGGCCAAAGCTCACCGCATAGGGGAAGTGGCGGGCATAGGTGCCGCCGCCCATGGTAAAGGGCGTGGCATTCTCGCCGGTGACCTCGTTGTAGGTCTCGATGCAGGCCTTGATGGCGGGGGTATCGGCTGCGATATAGAAGGGCTCGGCACCCTCGGCGTTCTCCAGAGAAGCACCCGTGCCGATGGCCGCTTTGATCTGCTCCTTCATCTTCTCGGCATTGGTGCAGGTGGGGTAACGGCTGTCCATGGTCTGGACGATCCGGCCCTCCCGCATGAAGATGCGGCCGCCGATGATGGTCAGCGGACCGAAGGGGCCGTCGGCGCAGTCGATGCCAAGGCCGGTACCGGCGGTGGAAGCGTGCAGCTTGCGCAGGGCTTCCAGATAGGCGCGCTCGGCGTCGTTGCACAGGCCATTGTCCAGCAGATAGTTCACCACCAGACCAATGGCATTCACGGTGCCTTCCGGCATGGCGGCATGGCCGGCCTTGCCCCAGCCGCGCACCCGCACGCAGCCTTCCCCGGCGGGCTCCAGCGTGATGTTGGGGGCGTTCTTCAGCTTGGTGATGTCGGTGTGCAGCAGGGCGCTGGCACGGTCCGGCACGGCATTGTTGGCCACACCGCCCTCAAAATCACAGATCACGCCGTTGCACACCGGGCTGACGATCTTGGCGCCGAAGTGGCCCTTCTCGCCGTTGCACACCGGGAACTCGGCATCCGGGGTAAAGCAGAACACCGGAGCCGGGTAATTCTTCAGGTAGTACTCCACGTCCTGCATGTGGGTCTCTTCGTTGTCACCGATGAGGGCACGGATGGGGTAGCGCAGCTCATAGCCCTGCTCCTTGAGGAACTTGAGGGCGTACAGGGTGACCACCATGGGGCCTTTATCATCCGAGACGCCGCGGCCCAGCAGCCAGCCGTCCTGGATGCGCATCTTGAAGGGGTCGGCCGTCCAGCCGTTGCCCACCGGCACCACGTCCACATGGCAGATGGTGGCCAGATACTTTTCCGGATCGGCACCGGCCAGCTCTGCGTAGCCCATGTAGTTCTCGCAGTTGCGGGTGGCAAGGCCCATGCCGGCTGCCAGCTCCAGCGTCTTGTCCAGTGCGGCACGGGGGCCCTTGCCGAAGGGTGCGCCCTCTTCCGGGGTGCCCTCCACGCTGTCGATGGCCACCAGCGCGGCAATGTCCCGCAGCAGCTGCTCCTTGTTTTCCGCGATGTACGCGTCGATCTTCTGATTCAGTCCCTGATCCATGATCATCGTTTCCTTTCCGGGCGGGCTGTTGCACGCAGACCGCTGTATTCAAACACATCTTGTCCATTCTAGCACACTCGGGGCAGAAATGCTATGGGCAATTTCCACGACAAAGCGGCGGCAGGTTTGGGCCATCAGCCCACGGCAAACAGACCGCTCAACGCACCCAACAGGCCCGCACTGGCCAGACCCATAATGATCCCGGCCAGCAATACGCCACCCATGCAGGCCACCAGCACATCCTTGAACTTCATGTCCAGGATGGACCCCGCCAGGGTGCCGGTCCAGGCACCGGTGCCCGGCAGCGGGATGCCCACGAACAGCAGCAGCGCCAGGGTCAGGCCGCGGCCCGCCTTGGCCTCCAGTGCACGGCCGCCCTTTTCGCCCTTGTTGATGCAAAAGCGGCAGATGGGCCCGATGAGGGGCTTATGGTAGCCCCAGATCAAAAACTTCCGGGCAAACAGGTAGATAAAGGGCACCGGGAGCATGTTGCCCAGCACGCACAAAAAGTAGGTGGGCAGTGCCGGAAGCCCCAGACCCAGCCCAATGGGAATGGCTCCGCGCAGCTCCACGATGGGCACCATGGAGATGAAAAACACCAGCAGATAATTCTTGAGCATAGCTTCTCCTTTACAGGTCAATGTCCAGCTCCACCGGGCAGTGGTCTGAGCCGAACACCTCGTTGTGGATCTCGGCGGCGCGGATCTTATCTGCGATGCGCTGCGAGACGATAAAGTAGTCGATGCGCCAGCCCGCATTCTTTTCGCGGGCATGGAAACGGTAGCTCCACCAGCTGTACTTCACCTCATCCGGGTGCATCACCCGGAAGCTGTCGGCAAACCCGGCCGCCAGCAGCTCGGTCATCTTGGCCCGCTCCTGGTCGGTAAAGCCTGCGCTCATCCGGTTGGTCTTTGCGTTCTTGATGTCCATTTCGGTGTGGGCTACGTTCAGGTCGCCGCACAGGATCACCGGCTTTTTCGCGTCCAGCCCCAGCAGGTAGGCGCGGAAGGCGTCCTCCCAGGTCATGCGGTAGTCCAGCCGCTTCAGCCCGTCCTGGCTGTTGGGGGTGTAGCAGTTCACCAGATAAAAGCCCGGGTATTCCAGCGTGAGCACCCGGCCTTCGTGGTCATGCTCCTCCAGCCCGATGCCGGTGGTCACGGCCAGCGGCACCTGCCTGCACCAGCAGGCCGTGCCGGAGTAGCCCTTTTTCTCGGCCGAGTATGTATATTCTGTGTAGCCCTCCGGGGCAAAATCCGCCTGACCGGGCTGCATCTTGGTCTCCTGTACCGAGAAAATATCGGCGTCCAGCGCGGCAAAGCTGTCGGCAAAGCCGTGGGTCAGGCAGGCCCGCAGGCCGTTCACATTCCAGCTGATGAGTTTCATGCAAAGGGTCCTCCCTTTTTGTTTTATGCGTGATACTTGGTTTTCCATACCCCGCTGCGGAAGCGGGTCACAAAGCAGGTCACACGGCAGAGCCAGTCGATGACCATGGCGATCCACACGCCCACGGCCCCCCAGCCCATGCGCACGCACAGCAGGTAGCTGAAGCCCAGCCGCCACACGGCCATGCTGAGGATGGACACGATCATGGTAAATTTCACGTCGTTGGCGGCGCGCAGGGCGTTGGGCAGCACGAAGGACAGCGGCCAGAAAAAGATGGCGCAGCCCGCATGGATGGTCACAAGCTGGATGGCCAGCTCCATGGTGGCACCGGACAGCTCATAGATGCCCACCAGCGGCCGCAAAAACAGCAGAATGGCCCCGTTGAACAGGCCCATGGTCAGGTAAGCCCACAAAGTGAGCTTGCGGGTGTAGTGCACGGCCTGCTCGTAGTCCCGCGCACCGACGCACTGGCCCACCACGGTGATCATGGCAAGGCTCAGGGCTTTGCCGGGGATGACGCCCATGCCGTCCAGATTGTTGGCCACCGCGTTGGCAGCGATCTGCACCGTACCGAACGTGGAGATCATGCTCACCACCAGGATGCGTCCGGCCTCGAACAGGCTGTTCTCAAAGGCGGACGGGATGCCGATGCCCAGGATGCGCCGGGTCATGCCGACGTCCAGCTGCACGGTCCTGGGCACCTGCAGCGCGTGGCCCTTCTGGTAGCACTTGCCCAGAATGAGCACGGCCGCCACCACACGGGACACCACACTGGGCCATGCCACGCCATCCACGCCCATTTTCAGGCCAAAGATGCACACCGCGTTGCCCACGATGTTGATGATGTTCATCAGCACGCTGATCTGCATCGAGATCCGGGAGTTGCCCATGCTGCGAAACAGTGCCGCGCCCGCGTTGTACAGCGCCAGGAACGGGTAGCTGACCGCAATGATCTTGAGGTACAACGTACCGGCATCCAGCACATCGGCGTCAATGGAGCCGTAGAACAGCCGGATCATGGGCCGCGCCAGCACAAAGCACAGCACCCCCACGCCCAGGCCCAGGATGCCGCTGAGCAGGATCAGCTGCCCGGCACTCTTGTTGGCGCTCTTCTGCTCCCTTGCGCCCAGGAACTGGCTCACCACAACGGCACCGCCGGTGGCCAGCGCCGAAAACAGCACGATGATCAGGTTGTTGATCATGTCCACCAGACTGACGCCGGAAATGGCGGCCTCGCCGCAGCGGGACACCATCATGGTATCGGCCATGCCCACCGTCACGGCCAAGAACTGCTCCACCAACAGCGGCCAGGTGAGCTTCAACAATTGTGATTGGGTAAACAGCGGTTTCCGTCCGCCGAACAGCGGTGCTTTTTCCCCGCTGCGTGCCGTTTGCTGCATCATTGAACTCCTCTCCTGCACGAGCGCATTGCCCGCGCTCTTCCTGCGCGGTGCGCAGGCCCCTCGATTTTACATACGCATTCATCTTAACACACCCGCCCCATGTTGTAAAGAATCGTCTTTGCATGCCCGGCGGGGCTGTCTGCCGCCCGTTTTGGGCTTGTTCGTCAGTTTGCCGGGAACTTTCCATCAAATTTGTGCGTTCCTACAAAAATGCGATTTCCCGTGTGTTTTGTTCAAAAAATTTAAAAATCCTCTTGTAATTTTCCGGCAAACGTGGTATGTTGTATCCAACAAAGGCATTTCGTTGGATACAAATGTACACATCTTCTACCATCCGGCCTTTGTCCCCTGATTTCTGCTATTTTCTTCATTTACCTTCTTATCATTTACCCTGCCTGCCCCGCAAGGGGCAAGAAAAGCGATGACCCAACCTGCACGGGTCACCGCTTTTTCTTTTTTATCGGATCCTATTGTGCAGCGTCAGCCTTTTGTCTGCGCGGCAAATGCCTGCCGGACGTCACCGGAAAAATAGAGGGTGCCCAGCGCGCACACCGGCCCGGTGCCGCCAAGCTCCATGGCCCGGGCCACACCGGCTTCGATGCTGCCTGCGGCCTCCGCCGGGCAGCCATAGGCCCGGATGTGCTCCGCCAGCGTTCCCGCCGGCATGGCACGGGGCGTGTGGGCCGCCACGGTCACGAACTGCTTTGCCAGCGGGGCCAGCAGCTGCAGCATCTCGTCCACATCCTTGTCGGCCATGATGCTGACCAGGAACACGAACTTCTCGCCGGGGAAGCGGTCCTTCAGGCTCTGCACCGTGGCCCGCATGCCGTGGGCGTTGTGGCTGCCGTCCAGCAGGAAGGCCGGGGCATGCCGCAGCAGCTCAAAGCGGCCCGGCCACTGCACGGTCTCCAATCCGGTGCGGATGGCGCTTTCCGGCACGTTCCAGCCTTTGGCCCGCAGCACCCGCAGGGTGGTGATAGCCACCGCCGCGTTGCGGGGCTGGTAGCTGCCGATGAGGGGCAGGTGCACCCCGTCCAGCCCGTCAAAATCAAAGGTGACTGCGTCCAGATCTCCACCGTCGATCTGCAGGTTGTGGAAATCTACTTCGGTCAGGGGCGCGTTCTGCTCTGCAGCCACCCGCCGGATGACCGCATCGGCCTCCGGGACCCCGCCGTAGCTCACCACCGGGCAGCCCGGCTTGATGATGCCCGCCTTGGCGGTGGCAATATCGGCCAGCGTAGGGCCCAGCTCCCTGACGTGGTCCATACCCAGCGCGGTGATCACGGCGCACTCCGGATTCTCGATGACGTTGGTGGAATCCAGCGTGCCGCCCAGCCCCACTTCCAGCACCACGATGTCGCACTGTTTGCGGGCAAAATACAGCATCCCCAGCGCGGTGATGATCTCGAACTCGGTGGGCACATCGGTCATGGCGTCGGCGGCAGGCTGTACCTGCTCCACCAGCCGCACCAGTTCCTCGTCCGGGATCTGCTGCCCATCCACCTGGATGCGCTCATTGAAGCGGTTGATGAAGGGCGAGGTGAACAGGCCCACCCGGTACCCGGCTGCCTGCAGGCAGGAAGCCAGCATGGCCGCCGTGCTGCCCTTGCCGTTGGTGCCCGCCACATGGATGAATCTCAGCTGCTTGTGCGGATCTCCCAGTGCGGCCAGCAGGGTCCGGGTGCGGGTCAGGCCCGGCTTGTGCCCCGCCCACTGGACGGCGTGGATATAGTTCAGCGCTTCTTCATAGTTCATTGTGCAATGCCTCGGATCGTTTTATTCTCCAGCAGCAGGCGCACCAGCACGGTGTTCACCGCCGCCAGGACCAGCGCGTTGGGAATGCGGGTCACCAGCACGCTCCACGGATAGTTATAGAAGAGGTGGAGCGCCAGCGAGTTGATGACAATGGAGCCCACCGCATGGCCGGCAAACACGCTGATCTGGGTGCGCAGGCCCAGCCGCAGGTTGGGCAGAGCGCGCCAGAGAAGGCCCGCCGTCAGGCCGATGGAGCCAGCCCCCAGCGTGATCAGCGGGTTGATGGCGTAGCCGGAAAGGGTGCCGCCGATCATATCGGCCACTGCACCCACGGCAAAGCCCTCCACCGGCCCGAACAGCACAGCGGCCAGCAGGGTGGGCAGGCTGCCCAGGTTGAACCGGACAAAGCCGGTGGAAATGCTCAGCACCCGGGCAAACACGATGCTCATGGCAGTGAGCAGGGCCAGCATGGTGAGCTTGCGGACGGAATTTCTGGAATGGTTCATATCAATTGTCCTCCCCTGTTTCGGGAACCGCGGGGCGGGCAATGCAAAACGCCCTCCCCTGTGACAAACCGCACAAAGGAGGGCGTGATTCAACGGTTCACATCCAGACGGGGCCGCAGACGGCCCCGTCTGCACCCAAGTCCATGCAGCAGCGGGATGCAGGCCATGCACCGCGGGTCTTACCTTCGTCCGCAGCACAACTCCCCGTTGATGCGGCACTTAACGCGCATGGCCTTACTCTGTTGATGGTCTTATTATATGCCTTTTTCCGGCCCATTGCAACCACAACTCCCATCATCTTTCCCAATTCGCAGGGCAGATTTTTGGCGGGGTGCACAATTCCGGCCTACACAAAAAGCCCTCCGGTGCGTCTCGATCCCATCATCGTTCCTGCCCGCGGGCCCTTCCACTCCGTCAGGATTTGTCCCGGATCGGTTGCATCCGGTGGGCAAATCGTGTATACTGTAACCCGATTTTTATTTGCGGAGGGAGGGGTGCACATGTCCGTTTTGTGTCTGGGCGAAGTCTGGCTGGAGCTGAACGCCGCCACGGCTCCGGAGCTGACGGAGACATTCCGGGCGCAGACCGGCGGCTGGGGTGCAGGCTTCTGCCGCCAGTACGCCGCATTGGGCGGGCAGGCGGCTCTGCTGGCCCAGCTGGGAGCCGACCCCTTTGGCCGCAAGCTGGCGGCCTATCGCGCCCCCGACGCCGTGCTGACGGGTCTGGAGACCCGCACCAGCAGCCCCGTGCGCTTGCTGCGCGATAAAGAAAACCTGCAATGCACCGGCCTGGCCGGGCTTTACCCCTGCGGCGAGGGTGCGGGCTACGCGGGCGGCATCATGACCGCCGCCGTCGACGGTGTGCGCTGCGCTGCCGAGTTGATGAAGAATTGGGGACCGATGGCGGACTGATGCGTCCGGCCCCTACAATGCAGAGACAACAGATTGGACAACCAAATGCCTGACAACAAAACTCCCAAATATCAATACGATCACTACGACTTCGGCGATATGCTGGACAGCGCCGTTGAGGCGGGCAGCAAAATCGGCTCGTCGGTGCTGGGCAGCATTGCAGACGCCCTTGCACAGGCGGGCGATGCCATGAGCAGGCCGCAGCCCGACAGCTTCGCCGCATGGAAGCGCCGTCTGGAGCGCAAATGGAAAAACGGCGGCCAGACTGTCGGCATTGCGCTGACGGCAGTCGGCTGGACCTTCACGGGCTGCTTCGGCATCACGGCGCTCGTCATGGGCATCCTGACCGCCGTCGGTGCGGGACCGCTGGGGCTGACCCACGATGAATTTATGGCTATCCCGATTTTGTTTGGGGTATTCACGCCGGTCACGCTGGGCTTTCTCTTTATGGCCGTTGTGGGCACGAAGCAGATGACCTATTTCAGCCGCCTGCGCAGGCTGCTGCGTGCTGCCAATGACTGGACCTGCGACCTGCCGTCGCTGGCCCGCAAGGCGCAGATCAAGCAGGAAACAGCCTATGCCACTGTGACGAGGGCTGTCGGCAGCGGCGACCTGCCCAATGCCGCCATTTCCGATGATTACAGCACGCTTTACCTGGACGATTCGCTCATGCCGACGGCGGCAAAGCCCGCCGCAGCACCGCAGGCCGAGCCTGCCGAACCCCTGACCGATGCCGAACAGTTCCGCCGCGAGGGCATGGACTTTTTGAACTACTTAAAAGTCTGCCGCGGCAAGCTGGGCACCGATGCGGACGAAGAACTTGCCGCAATGCAGAAAACCTGCGCGTCGATCATGGGCTTTGTCCACAACAACCCGGAGCAGCTGAACCGCGTGCGCCGCTTCCGCGAGTATTACCTGCCAACGACCCGCAAGCTGCTGGACACGGCGCAGGGCCTGGGCGATACGGACAGCGCGAACGCGGCGGAGATCCGCCGTGACATCACCGGCATCCTGCACACGCTGAACCAAGCGTATGAAAAGCTGTACGACACCCTTCTGCAGGACGTCAGCATGGACGTTTCCACCGAGATCGACACGCTGGAGGCGATGCTGCGGCAGGATGGCCTGACCCACGATTTTGAAGCTGATTTTAACACAAGGAGCGAAACTGTATGAATTACCCTGCGTGGCAACTGAAAAAGGCGGACCCCGCGGCGGAAACCTCGCTGGCCGGGGCCGGGTGCGGCGTACTGCTGCGCCGGGTGCTGGCCGCCCGCGGCTGCACGGACCCCGCCGCTGCGCAGGCCCTGCTGGGCCAGGGCGAACCGCTGAGCGACCCGTTCCTGCTCACCGATATGGACAAGGCTGTCGTCCGTATCCAGGAGGCCATCGAAAATGAAGAGCTCATGGTCATCTACGGTGACTATGACGTCGATGGTATCTCGGCCACGGCCATTTTGTACGAATGTCTCACCAGCCAGGGCGCACACGTCCGCTGCAAGCTGCCTACCCGCGGCTCCGGCTACGGTCTGACACGCGCGGCGCTGGAATCACTGGCGTCCAAGGGCTTCAAGCTCGTCGTGACGGTAGACAACGGCATTTCCGCCGTCGAGGAGGCCGCCTGCGCAAAGGAGCTGGGCCTTGACCTCATCATCACGGATCACCACCTGCCGGGCGACACGCTGCCAGACGCCATCGCCGTTGTCGACCCCAAGCGCCCCGACGACGAAAGCCCGTTCAAAGACCTGTGCGGCGCGGGCGTGGCGTTCAAACTCTGTGCTGCGCTCGAGGGCTGCGACCCCGCCGAGCTGTTGGAAATGTACGGCGAGCTGGCGGCGCTGGGCACGGTGGCCGACGTCATGCCGCTGGTGGGGGAGAACCGCACGATTGTCCGCGAGGGTCTGTCCCTTTTGCAGGACACGATGCGCCCCGGCCTGCACGCGCTTTTGGAGAGCGCCGGCTGTGGCGGCAAGCCCGTCACGGCGGACACGGTCAGCTACAGTTTGGCCCCGCGCCTGAACGCTGCGGGCCGCATGGACAACGCCGCGGTAGCGCTCAAGCTGCTGCTCTGCGGCGACGAGGATCAGGCCACCGGCATAGCTGAACGCCTGGCCGAGATCAACACCGAGCGCCAGCAGACCGAACAGCAGGTCTTTGCCGCTGCTTTGCAGGCGTTGGAGGCCGACCCCGCCCGCACCCGGGACCGCGTGCTCGTCGTCAGCGGCGAGGATTGGCACCCCGGCGTCATCGGCATCGTGGCGGCGCGGCTCATGGAGCGGTTCAGCCGCCCGGTCATCGTCATCTCGATGCACGAGGGCGAGGGCCGCGGCAGCGGGCGCGCACCGGACCCGTTCGACCTGCACAGTGCGCTCGCAGACTGCGCACAGTATCTGACGCGGTTCGGCGGCCACGCCGCCGCGGCGGGCGTTGAGATAGAGGAAGAAAATCTTGCCGCGTTCCGGCAGACCATCAATGCCTGGGCCGCGGCCCACGCCGCCCCGCCCGAGGCCGTCAGCCTGCGGCTGGACGCCGCCGCCACGCTGGGCGAGCTGAATCTGGAAAACGTCGGCGAACTGGCCCGTCTGGCACCCTTTGGCCGCGAGAACCCCACGCCCGTGCTGCTGGTGCAGCATGCCTTTGTGGACGGCATCTGGCCGATGGGCGCGGAGGGCCGCCACACCCGCATCCGGCTGCGGCAGGGCAGCGACACGCTGTTTGCGTCGAGCTTCGGCATTGCGCCGCAGGCGTTTGCCTATCCCGTCGGCAGTGAGGTGGAGGCCGCGCTCGAGGTCTCGATCTTCAACGGGCGCAGCGGGCCGATGGTGTCCGCGCACCTCAAGGCTATCCGCCCTGCGGAGTTGGGCAATACTCCCAGTGAACAGGCCGCGTGGTTTGAGGCGTTCCGCACCGGCGGCAGCCTCGACGCGGCCCGCGCCGCCGCGCTGCTGCCGGCCCGCGCCGACACGGTATCGCTCTACCGGCGTATCCGCGGCGGGCATGTGGCAGCCGCGGATCTGCAGCCGGTTTTTGCGGCGGAGGGGCCGCAGAACACCGGCAAGACGCTGGCAAGCCTGACGGCGCTGCAGGAGCTTGGCCTGATTGAGGAGCAGGAGGGCCGCTGGCTGCCCGTGCCCGTGACGGCCAAGCAGGACCTGGCCAGTGCGCCGGTGCTGCAAAAGCTGGCGGAGCTGGCAAAACAGGCATGAGCGCCCTACAGAATGCCCGAAAAAGCGCTGTGCAAGACAGATAGAAAACGGAGAGGGGAACGGACTATGGAAAACACAAACGTGCAAGAAGTAAAAATGCCCATCACCTATGACGATCTGAAAAAGAGTCTGGTTGACAGCGGCCGTCCCTATGATTTTGCTATGATCGACCGCGCCTACGCGCTGGCCGAAAAGGCCCACGGCGAGCAGCGCCGCCGCAGCGGCGAGCCGTACATCTGTCACCCGCTTTCGGTGGCGCAGATTTTGGTGGAGCTGGGCATGGACAGCGAGAGCATTGCCGCGGCCCTCATGCACGATGTGGCCGAGGACACGCCGGTCACGGTGGCCGAGATCAAGCAGAAGTTCGGCCCCGAGGTCGCGCTGCTCGTTGACGGCGTCACCAAGCTGACCCAGATCAAGTTCTCGAATGTCGAGGACCGTCAGGCCGAGAACCTGCGCAAGATGCTGCTGGCCATGAGCCAGGATGTCCGCGTCATGATTATAAAATTGTGCGACAGACTGCACAATATGCGCACCGGCGACGCCTGGCCCGAGCAGAAGCGCCGCGACAAGGCACTGGAAACGATGGAGGTCTATGCCCCCATCGCGCACCGCCTCGGAATTTCCAACATCAAGGAGGAGCTCGAGGACCGCAGTCTGCACTACCTTGACCCTGTCGGCTATGAGACGATCCGCGACCTGCTGAATAAGCACGGTGACGAGTTCCTGCATCAGGTCTGCCATACGATTGCCAGGCATCTGTCCGAAAACGGCATCCAGAAGGCGACCATCCGCCACCGCGTCAAGAGCATCTACGGCATTTACCGAAAGATGTATATGCAGAATAAGGATTTCGAGGAAATTTATGACATTTACGCTGTGCGTATCATCCTCGACAACGTCCCCGAGTGCTATACCGCGCTGGGGCTGATCCACGATATGTACCACCCGCTGCCCAACCGCTTCAAGGACTACATCTCGACCCCGAAGCCCAACGGCTACCAGTCCCTGCACACAACGGTCATCGGACGCGAGGCCATCCCGTTTGAGGTGCAGATCCGCACCTGGGACATGGACCGCATGGCGGAGTACGGCATCGCCGCGCACTGGAAGTACAAGGCCGGCATCACGGGCAGCAACGACAAGCTGGACGAGCGCCTGGCCTGGGTGCGCCAGCTGCTGGAAAGCCAGCGCTCCAGCGCCGACGCCACGGATTTGCTCAGCGACATCAAGAGTGACCTGCTGCCCGAGGAAGTGTTCGCCTTCACGCCGCGCGGCGACGTCATCAACCTGCCCGCGGGCGCGACGGCCATCGACTTCGCCTACGCGATCCACTCTGCTGTCGGCAACAGAATGATCGGTGCGAAGGTCAATAACCGCATCGTGCCCATCGACCACAAGGTCCAGACCGGCGAAATTATTGAGATCATCACCGGCTCCGAGAACCGCGGCCCCAGCCGCGATTGGCTCAACATCGTCAAGACGAGCGAAGCCAAGAACAAGATCCGCAACTGGTTCAAAAAGGAACGCAGAGAGGAAAATATTCAGGAGGGCCGCGACGCGCTTGAGCGCGAGATGCGCCGCAACCTCATGACGCTGACTGACGAGCAGCACGACGTCTTTATGGAGGCGCTGGCCCGCCGCAACCGCTGCAACAGCGTGGAGGAAATGTACGCAGCCATCGGCTACGGCGGCCTGCAGATCTCCCGCATGCTGCCCAAGCTCAAGGAGGAGTACACCAAGCTGCAGGCTACCGAGCCGAAGCCGGTCACGGTGGAGCTCAAGCGGATGCATTCCTCCGACGGCGTCATCGTCGAGGGCATCGACAACTGCCCCATCAAGTTCGCCAAGTGCTGCTCTCCGCTGCCGGGCGATGAGATCATCGGCTTTGTCACCCGCGGCTTCGGCGTGTCTATCCACAAGCGTGACTGCGCCAACGCCCGCGAGAGTATGCGCCACCCTGAGAACGCAGATCGCTGGGTCCGCGCCTACTGGGACGAGGCGGAGAAAGAAAACTACAAGGCTACGTTGGATATTGTTTGCATGGATCGCGCGAACCTCGTCTCTGACGTGGCACTGGCACTGGGCGATATGCGCGTGCCGATCTACTCTCTGACGGCTCGCGCCGCCGAGCAGGGCCGCGCCCGCATGGGCGTGACCGTCGGCATCACCAACACCGAGCACCTGAACAGCGTCGTGGCAAGACTGAAAAAGATCAAGGACGTTGTGAGCGTGACGAGGAACTGAAACGGCCGGAGGCATGTAGGGGCCGCACATGTGCGGCCCGCAACTGTATGGCAGACGTTCGTTTGCCTTTCACGGCAGGGCCGGGCATGCCCGGCCCCTACAGTGCAGCTGATTTTGAAAAGGAGCAACTACCTATGCGAGCAGTCATCCAGCGCGTCACCCGCGCAAGCGTTACCGTCAACGGGGGCGAGCCCCGGGCCATCGGGCCTGGCCTTGTCATCCTGCTGGGCGTGCGCGATACCGACGACAGCGCCATTGTGCCCAAGCTGGCCGAAAAATGCGCCCACCTGCGCATTTTTGAGGACGAGGACGGCAAGCTGAACCGCAGCGCCGTCGAGTTGGGCTATTCGGCACTCGTCGTCTCCAACTTCACGCTCTACGGTGATACGTCCAGGGGCAAACGCCCGAGCTTCATCCATGCCGCCAAGGGCGAGCTGGCCGTGCCGTGCTATGAAAAATTCCTCGAGGAGATGAGCCATCAGGGCCTTAAAGACCTGCAGCACGGGGAGTTCGGCGCGGACATGAAGATCGACCTTGTGAACGACGGCCCCGTCACCATCGTCATCGAAACCGACGAGTGGAAAAAGTAAGCAAAATTCAAGGGAGGACGCAATGAACATCCAGCATATCCACGGCGTTCCGCCGCTGTACACGAATACCTTTTTAATTATCACCAACGCGAAGCACGGCATCCTGATCGATGCCGCCGCCGAGCCGGGCGTCTATCTGAAGGCGCTCGACGAGGCCGGCGCGACGCTGACGCACATCCTGCTGACCCACGGCCACTATGACCATGTCGGCGCGGTGGCCGCGCTGAAAAAGGCGACGGGCTGCAAGGTCTATATGGACCCAGTTGACGCGCAGGGCAGCCAGCTGCTGCCGCTGACGCCCGACGTCCTCACCGACAACTGGCCCGCGAACGACGAGCTTACCATCGATGAGCTGACGTTTAAAATCTATCACACGCCCGGCCACACCGAGGGCGGCGTCTGCCTGTCCTGCTACGGGCTGCTGTTCAGCGGTGACACGCTGTTTGCAGGCTCCTGCGGGCGGACGGATTTCCCCGGCGGCAGCATGCAGGAGATGGCAAAAAGCCTATCCCTGCTGGCAGAGCTGCCGCTGCCGGATGCAACAAAAGTCCTGCCCGGACATGAGGGCTTTTCCACCCTCGGGCAGGAGCGCAGCACCAATCCTTACATGAATGGGGCATGGTACTAATGCAGATTATTTTACGCGGCCCCGCAGCGGGCTATGAGGCCGAACACACCGCACGGCTGTTTTTCCCCGACGCAGAGAAGACGGAAAATCTGCCGCAGGACAGTGATTTTGTGCTGGCACAGAGCCATCTCTGCACCGACGCGATCCTGCTGCGCCTGCACGGCAGGCTATCCTGGAAGATCGCCCTGCGCCCGCAGGGCGCAGACCCCGAGTACACGCTCTGCCGCCTTTTGTACACGCTGCTGGGGGAGGCCACCGGCAGCACGCCGCCCTGGGGCATGATGACCGGCGTGCGCCCGGTGCGCATCATTCACGACATGCGCGCAAGCGGTGCCACGGAGGATGAGATCCGCGCACGGTTCCTTGACCACTTTGCCTGCACACCGGAGAAATTCGCGCTGGCCCTCGGCATTGCCGACCTGCAGAAGCCGGTGCTGGACGCCGCTGACCCGATGGATTGCAGCGTCTACGCGGGCATCCCGTTCTGCCCGACGCGGTGCAGCTATTGCAGCTTTGTCTCCCGCACGGTGGGGGACAAAGCGACCCGTGCACTCGTCCAGCCCTATGTGGACAAGCTCTGCGCGGAGCTGACCGCTATCCGCGAGACCGCGGACCACTGCGGGCTGCATATCCGCACGTTCTACATCGGCGGCGGTACGCCGACAAGTTTGTCCGCCGCACAGCTCGAGCAGCTTATGTCCCACATTGCCAAAACGTTTGATTTAGCGAAGCTGGACGAGTACACCGTCGAGGCGGGCCGCCCCGACTGCACCGACGCCGAGAAGCTGCGCATCATCAAAAAATACGGTGCTACACGCATTTCTATCAATCCGCAGACCTTTTCGGATCAGGTGCTGCAGAACATCGGGCGCCGCCACACCGCGCAGGACATCATTGACTGCTTTGCGGCGGCCCGCGCGGCAGGGCACAAAAACATCAACATGGATCTGATCGCGGGTCTGCCGGGGGATACCGTCGAGGGCTTTGAGGCAAGCCTGCGTCAGGCCATCGCGCTGGACCCCGAAAACATCACGGTCCACACGCTGACCCTCAAGCGCGCGTCCAACATCGTCGTGGAGCACCGCGCCGCCGAATACGCCGATGTGGCCGCCATGCTCGGCAAATGCAGCCTGCTGGCCGACGCCGGTTACCGTCCGTACTATATGTACCGCCAGAAGGGCACGCTGCAAAATCTGGAAAACATCGGCTGGGCCAAGCCCGGTTTCGAGTGCCTCTACAATATTTATATAATGGAGGAGGTCCACACGATTCTGTCCGCCGGTGCGGGCGGCTCCACCAAGCTCGTCATTCCGGGGCAGCGCCGCGGCAAGATCGAGCGTATCTTCAACTTCAAGTATCCGACAGAATACATTGACCGCTTTGCGGAACTGCTGGACCGCAAAAAGGCTGTGGAGGATTTCTATGCACGTTACACATCGCAAACGCTTCGTCAGCCGTGACCTCGTCGCGCTGGCGGCCCGCCGCCCGCAGGAGCTGGCCGCTCTGAGCGAGGCCCACTACCATGACCAGATCGAGAGCATCGCGGACGAGGTGCTGGCCGCGGGGCAGCGCATTGTCATGCTGACCGGTCCGTCCGCCGCAGGCAAGACGACGTCCGCGCACAAGATCGCTGACGCTATCGCCGCCCGCGGGCACCGCAGCCAGGTCATCAGCCTTGACGATTTCTACATCGGGGAAGGGAAATACCCCAAGCACCCGGACGGCAGCGACGACTACGAGAGCCTGGAGGCGCTTGACCTTGAAAGGCTGCACGCCTGCCTGAAGGCACTGTACAAAACGGGCGTTTGTGACGCACCTGTGTTTGATTTCACGATTCAGCGGCCCAGCGGCACCCAGCGCATCGACGCGCGGGACGGCGTGGTCATCATCGAGGGACTGCACGCACTGAACCCCGCCCTGACCGAGGAACTGCCCGAAGATGCAGCACTCTGCCTGTACGCGGGTCTGCGGGAGGAATACGCCGACAGCCGCGACGCGCGCTGCCTGGCCACGCGGGACATCCGCCTGGCACGCCGTCTGGTGCGGGACTGCCTGTTCCGCGGCCACGGCGCAGCGTTCACGCTGGGGCTGTGGGGCCACGTCTGCGCGGGCGAGGACCGCTATATCAAGCCCTACAAACCCCGCGCTAATCTCCTGCTGGACACGACCCATACCTACGAGGTCTGCCTGTGGCGTACCGTGCTGGACGCCATGCCGGCAGACCCGGCGCTGACCGCCACCCAGGCGCGCCAATTGGCCGCCCTGCGGGAAAAATTTGCGGCGTTCCCGGCGCTTGGCACCGAGCTGGTGCCCCAAAACAGCATGCTGCGGGAGTTTATCGGCAAATAATCCTGCACAATTCACGGAAAATATACATTTGCGCGTTGCAAACCGCACCGCAATGGGCTATAATAGACCTAAATCGCACGGCAGAACTGCCGCGACAGGGCTAAAGAAAGAGGTGCTTAACTATGTTTGAACTGGATATTGAGATGCTGAAGGAGCAGGGTCTGCAGTTGGTGGATTCCGCCAAAAAGACCGCACAGGATCTGGCAGATAAGGGCAAGAACAAGCTGGATCTTCTGAACCAGCAGGCGCGCCTGTCCAAGGCGCAGCGTCAGCTCGGCGCATTGGTCTACAGCCTGCACAAGGCCGGTGAGGAGAACCCCGCCCTGGTCGAGAAGTATATCGACGCCGTGGCTGAGGTCGAGAAGGCCATTGAGGAGATCAAGGCCAACATGACCGACGATGAGCGCGCCGAGGTCGAGGCCCAGGAGACCGCCGAGAACACCGAGTCCGAGGCAGCCCCTGCCGAGGACGAGGAAATCGAGGAAGAACCCATCCAGCTGCGCGGCGAGACCAAGACCTGCCCCGTCTGCAAGGCCGAGGTCGACGGCGACGCCCTGTTCTGCAACCACTGTGGTGCTCAGCTGTAAAATACGGCAGAACGCAACTTTTGCAGGAGAAACGCTGCCAACACTTGACAAATCCTGCGATATGTGTAAAATGAAGCGTATTGCATTTCTGCCCAAGCGGAGAGGTCTATGAACGCATACCCTGAAAAACAGCACTACACGGCGGACGATCTGGCCGCGATCATTGCGATCCTGCGTGACCCGGACAACGGCTGCCCGTGGGACAAGGTGCAGACGCACCGGTCCATCCGGATGAATTTTCTGGAGGAAGCCTACGAGGCTGTGGATGCCATTGACCTCGACGACCCGGAACTCCTGTGTGAGGAGCTGGGGGACGTGTTGATGCAGGTCGTCTTTCATGCGCAGATCGAGCAGGAGGCCGGGCATTTCACCTTTGCAGAGGTCTGCGACGGTGTCTGCCGCAAGCTGCTTGACCGCCATCCGCACATTTTTCGTGGGGACGAGAGCATAAAAGACTGGGATTCGCTCAAGAATAAGGAAAAGGGCCGCCTGACACTGGCCGATGACCTGGAGAGCGTGCCCGGTGCGCTGCCTGCGCTGATGCGTGCCGCTAAGCTGCAAAAGCGCGCAGCCCGCTGCGGTGTGGAAACAGCAGCCGCACCTGCGGACATCGCCGCCGCAGCCGAGACCGCCGTCTCCGCTGCGGACAAGGCCGTGGTGGAGCAGGCAGTGGGAGAGCTGCTGTTTACCGCTGCCGCGCTGGCGCGCCAGGCGGGCGTTGACCCCGAGCAGGCGCTGCAGAAGCGCAATGCCGCGTTCCTTGCAGAGCATACAGGCCGCGCGGAAAACCAGGAGAGCTAAGAAGTGAGCCGAGCGGACGGAGATTTCCGCAGCCGCTTTTTGCTGATATAATACTTTGGAGGTACAATACTATGACGAAAGTTGAACTGATCGCCGCTGTTGCGAACGATGCGAACCTGACCAAGAAGGATGCCGAGGCTGCTGTCAACAGCGCCCTGAACGCCATCACCGCTGCCCTGAAGGACGGCGACAAGGTCACGCTGGTCGGCTTTGGCACCTTTGAGGTCCGCGAGCGCCCCGAGCGCAAGGGCCGCAACCCCCAGACCGGCGCCGAGATCACCATCGAGGCTTCCAAGCTGCCCGCCTTCAAAGCCGGCAAGGCTCTGAAGGACGCCGTTCAGTAACTTAAAACGGAACCCGGTCCGCCCCGTCACAGCCTGCGACGGGGCGGTTTTGTATGAGTGAAAGGAAAAATCATGCGTCTGGACAAATATTTAAAGGTCAGCCGCGTCATCAAGCGCCGCACCCTCGCCAATGAGGTTGCCGACGCCGGGCGCGTGCTGGTCAACGGCAAGCCCGCCAAGGCCAGCTACACGGTCAAGATCGGCGACATCATCGAGGTCACCTTCGGCAACCGGCCCGTCAAGATCCGCGTCCTCTCCGACGTCGAGCAGAAGGGCAAGGACGTTGCGCGGGAGATGTTTGAGGTGATCGAGGGGTAAACGGCCGGAGGGCTTCGCCGCGCACATCCCGGTTCTACTTTCCCCTCCGCCTGCATACATTACCATTGTAAACAAGCAGGGGAGGAACCGCCATGCCGGAAACAAAATTGGAGTCGCGCACACCCCGCGCGGCTGACACCGCCCAGCCCCAGCCGAAAAGCCACGGCCTGGCGCTGAAGGACCGCCGCCATCTGGCTGTGACCGGCGTCATCCGGGTCATCAGCTGCGACGAAAACGCCGCTGTGCTGGAAACGCCGCTCGGCAACCTGACCGTCGGCGGGCAGGAACTGCAGATCGGCGAGCTTTCCACCCAGAGCGGCCAGGTGCAGCTTTCCGGTAAGATCGAATACCTGCAGTATGCCGAGAACCAGCAGTCCGGCGGCAGTCTGCTGGCGCGGCTCTTCCGGTAAATGGCCCCGTCGCCCGCGCCGTGGGCTGTGCTGGGGGATGTGCTGTGGTGCTTAGGGCTTGGCTGCCTGCTCGGAGCCGCGCGGGATGCTGTGCGGCTGGCACTCGGGGAGGGGCCGGTGCGGTGCTTTTTCCGGGACATAGCCGTGTTTGCCGCGGCGGCGGTGCTCGTCTGCGGGTTTGCCGCCGGAGCCAGCGCGGGCGGTCTGGCCCGCTGGTATATGAGCGCCGCTGTGCTGCTGGGGGCCGTCAGCTGGCGGTGGGCGGTGCAGCCTGCCGTGCACCGCGCGGCGGCAGCGCTGGCGGAGCTGGCGTGCAGACCGCTGCGACTTGTACACAAAATGCTCGTCAGGCCCGCACAAATGCGCTTACAAGCGGCCCAAAGCCGCCGCTGCGCCTGCCGCAAAGCAAAAAAATCTGCTAAAATCAAAAAATCCGCCGAAAAACGGTTGCAAAAGCCGTCGAAAGTATTATATAATTAGCCATACGTAGTAATGTGCATGTCTTGGAAGGGGGCATCCCAGATGAGAAAACGCAGCGGGCTGTCCCGCACCCAGTTTCTGGTGCAGTGGGTCGTACTTCCGGTGCTGGTCATCGTAAGCGCCGCTATGTTTGTAGGGCTGGTCAGGAACCAGGTCTCCATCGCGGCCAAGCAGCAGGAGCTGCAATCGCTGAAGAACCAGCTGGCGGCACAGGTCACGGAAAATGCCGAGCTGTCCGGCACGCTCGACCAGGGTGAGGATGCCATCATTGAGCGCTACGCCCGGGAGCAGGGCTACGCCAAGCCCAATGAGCGCGTCTTTGTGGACATCAGCGGCAAATAACATCGTTTTCAGCGGGGAAGCTTTGCGGCAGCCCCCTGTAATAAATTACATTTTAAAGGGGTATCATAGTTTGGCATTACAAGTTGGGGATATTGTCGAGGGCAAGGTCACTGGTATCAAGCCGTTCGGCGCGTTCGTTTCTCTGCCGGAGGGCAAGACCGGTCTTGTCCACATCTCCGAGGTTTCTTACGAGTTTGTGCAGGATCTTTCTGCTGTGTTGAGCGACGGGCAGACGGTTTCCGTCAAGGTGCTTTCCATCGCACCGGACGGCAAGATCGCCTTGTCCATCAAGCGCACCCAGCCCGCGCCGGAGCGCGGCCCGCGCCAGCAGCACGGCGAGCGCACTGCAGGCGGCAATGACCGCCGCCCGGCCCCGCGCCCCAAGCGTGAGGAAAAGCCCCGCGTCTGGCAGCCCAAGCCTGCCGCACCTCAGGGCGATATGAGCTTTGAGGACATGATGGCCCGCTACAAGACCCGCAGCGAGGAAAAGATCGCGGATCTCAAGCGCGTGACGGAGAACCATCGCGGTGGATATTCCCGCCGCCGCGGCTGATTTGGCCGCAGAAACCACAGTACGAACGGCCCTATCCTGACGGCTGTCAGCCGCCGGGCTGGGGTCTTTTTGCAATTTTAGAATGTAGGGGCGGTCATTGACCGCCCGCGGGCGAGCAATGCTCGCCCCTACAAAATAACCGGCACATCAATAAGAAAGGACACCTATGTCTACACTTTATACCATGGTCGCGCCCTGCTTTTTCGGCACGGAGTCGACGCTGAATTTTGAGGTCAAGCGTCTGGGCGCACAGAACATCCAGGTCACTGATGGCCGTGTGGCGTTCCAGGGCGGGGCGGACGTTATCGCTGCCGCCAACCTGAATCTGCGCACGGCGGAGCGCGTCCTGCTGCTGCTGGCTACCTACAAGGCCACGACGTTTGACGAGCTGTTCGACGGCTGCTACAACATCGCGTGGGAGGACCTGCTGCCCGCTAACGCGGCGTTCCCGGTCAAGGGCTCGAGCCTGTCCAGCCAGCTGTCCAGCGTGCCCGCCTGCCAGAGCATCGTCAAAAAGGCCATCGTCAAGCGCCTGATGCACGGCCACAAGGTTGGCACCCTGCCCGAGGACGGCGCACTGTACAAGGTGCGCTTTGCCCTGCGCAAGGACACCGTGGAAATCTACCTCGACACCTCCGGCGACGGCCTGCACAAGCGCGGCTACCGCAAAAACGCGACGCTGGCCCCTATCAAGGAGACGCTGGCCGCCGCCATTGCCGACCTGGGCCGCGTGCGCCGCGACTCCCTCGTGCAGGACCCGTTCTGCGGCTCCGGCACGCTGGTCATCGAGGCTGCCCAGAAGGCGCTGAACCTGGCCCCCGGCCTGCGCCGCCGCTTTGCCGCCGAGCACTTCGACTTTGTGCCCGCCGACATCTGGGCAGAGCAGCGCCAGAAGGCCCTGGACGAGGTCCGCAAGGACGCTGCGTTCGAGGGCATCGGCTACGACATTGACCCCGCCGCCGTGGCACTGGCTAACGCGAACGCCAAGCTGGCGGGCGTGGGGGACCGCTGCCGCTTTGAGGTCGCCGACGTCAGGGAATTCCGTGCACTCGATAACGCCACCGTCCTGACGAACCCGCCCTACGGCGAGCGCCTCGGCGACGCATCCGAGGCTGCAAGCCTTGCCAGAACGCTGGGCCAGGTCTGGCAGGCGCACCCCGCGCAGGGGCTCTATGCCATCACCGCGGACGCCGAGTTTGAGCAGCACTTTGGCAAAAAGGCCGCGCGCCGCCGCAAAATTTACAACGGCATGATCCCGTGCCAGCTCTATATGTACTTTGAGCAGCCCAAGCGCGAGAGGAAGTAAGCGATGGAAGACCTGAAACTTGCGATCCTCATTGATGCGGACAACATTTCGCCCAAGTATGTCAAGGTCATTCTTGACGAGGCCGCGACCTTCGGCGTGGCCGCCTGCAAGCGCATCTACGGTGACTGGTCGGATGTGCGTCTCAAGAGCTGGAAGGACGCGCTTTTGAACAACTCTATCATCCCCATCCAGCAGTATAGCTATACGACGGGCAAAAACGCGACGGACTCCGCCATGATCATTGACGCCATGGACCTGCTCTACGGCGGCAATCTGGACGGCTTCTGCATCGTCTCGTCGGACAGCGACTTTACGCGGCTGGCCGCCCGTCTGCGTGAGGCCGGAAAACTCGTCATCGGCATGGGCGAGAGCAAAGCGCTCGGCCCCTTCGTCAAGGCGTGCGACCAGTTCAAATACCTGGATTTGATCCTCGACCACGGCGAGACCGACGACACCGCGCCCGCAGCCCCTGCCGCCGAGGCCGCCGCCCGCGCCAACGCCGGGGACGACACGGCCATCAACCGCGACTCCATTGGCCGCATCATCCACGGCCTTATTGATGAAATGGACGACGGCACGGGCTGGGTGCGTACCTCCCGCGTCGGTGACCAGCTCATCAAGCGCTACCCGGACTTTGACGTGCGCAACTTCGGCTCCAAGAGCCTGAACAAATTCCTGGCATCCCTGCCGGAGCTCGAGGTCGAGGAGCGCATTCTGGCAAACGGCAACCCCATCCAGTTTGTCCGTGTGAAGCCTGTACCGAAGCCGGTCAAAAAGCCTGCGCCGCGAAGAACGGCAAAGCGCACAACGCGCAAAAAGAAGTAAGGGAGAGATTCGTCTCTCCCGCCAGACTGCCGAAAAAGGTGCGTTCACCCCTTGGCCCCCTCTGCGAGGGGGCTCCGCCCGCAGGCGGTGGGGGAGAGAAC
>OLVY01000787.1_pt1 | contig 22219 bp, 22 predicted proteins | sample 1674261 | NCBI WGS metagenome assembly OLVY01 (sample SAMEA103958155, study PRJEB25191) | human gut metagenome | biome: human-associated habitat [ENVO:00009003]; feature: intestine environment [ENVO:2100002]; material: feces | place: Germany | collected 2013/2015
ATTCAAACCTGTAACCTTTTGATCCGTAGTCAAATGCTCTATTCAGTTGAGCTAGCGGGCCTCGTTATTTTATGCTACTCTTCGCTCTTTACGAGAGCAAGTTTCTTTTCCTTGATACGAGCCTTCTTTCCTGAAAGTTCGCGGAGGTAGAAGATGCGTGCGCGACGAACTTTACCAACCTTGTTAATCTCGATTGACTCGATGAACGGTGACTGGAATGGGAAGATTCTCTCAACACCAATTCCGTTTGAAATCTTGCGGATGGTGAAAGTCTTTGTTGCAGGAGAAGCACCCTTAATTTGGATGATTACACCTCTGAACTTCTGAAGCCTTTCCTTGTCTCCCTCCTTGATGCGGTATGTGACAGTCACGGTGTCACCTGCCTTGAACTTCGGGTATGATGCGACTTTCTCATTTGCGAAAGCATCATTGACAACCTTAATAAAATCCATTTTAATAAGTTTTTTGTGGCAACGTTAGGGAATTACCCAAGACCCTAAGAGGTTGCTTTGTTTTTTGGGATTGCAAAGGTACGAATAAAATTCAACTCCGCAAATCTTTTTTGCAAAAAAGATGGTGTTTCTCTCGAAAAAACTGCGAAAGGACGCTTTTCGGCGGCAATTCGCAGTTTGACTATTAAAATTTAACCCAGGTTTCGCCTGGAAGCCTGAGTTAAACTTAAAAACTATTCGGTGTAAACGTCTGTTGTATAGTCGCCTCCACCCCAACCGGTGATGGTGAAGTGATTATGTCCCGCAGTTAAACCACTGAGTTTAATGTCATCAGTCTGATTCCATTTGCCATTCCAATCATGTGCAGGACCAGCCGGATTCATTCTCACAAGAATAACTTTTTCATATATGTTAGGAAATGTCACCTTATAAGGCTTGCCTTCAACCGCCTCAAAGTCGAACCATTGAAAATCAGAACCATTCAGCGCATAAAGTTCAAACTTTGCTCCATCATTAGCCCACTCACCCGGTGTCAGATAAAATGTTCTCTGAGCAGGAGTAATTGTTCCCAAATCAAGCACATCACTACGCTTAATCTCAACCGGTGCCGAGGTCGTTCTGATTGTCTGTCTAACTCCTTTTACTACAACTTCCAAGTTCAAAATCGCAGTCACTGGAATGCAAGCCATATAATAGGTCTTGCTTTTTTCCAAATACGCGCCGTCTGCCGCTTTAATCTTGACATAATTCCCGCCCCAAGAGCCATCTCCAGATGTACGTGAAAACTTGTAATTTTTTTGATCTGACATATCGACATCGAAATTGCCGGAAAGATACAATGTATTTTCACCTCCTCCTGTGGTGTAAACAACAACTTCGCTTACATTCTCGCTGGCAACCGTAAACTTAAGGAGCGCGCAAGCATTCTTGAAACTCAGTTCGGTCCCCTCAGTGTAGGCAACAGCAATATGAGCCGCCGGGTCATAACTACCTGCCACAGGCAATTGTTCATCTTTAAGCCAAAGCCATTTAATTGTCTTGCCACCAGCATCCCAAGATGCTCTGCCGGCAGGCTCCGCCGGGCAAGCAGCCATAAAACAATTTCCTGAGAAAGTCGCGCCCTCTTCAAGAATTGTAAAGGTAGCACTGGCGGCCCATTGCATCCGTTTTGTAAACAGCTGAGACACCCTCCTCATTCAAAACGCGAATCTCGTCCTTATTCCAAAGAGATCTTTTCCCGGTTTCATCCAAGACAGTCCTGACATCCACATTCTTCTCGTTATCGAACTGTGCCGTAAAAACGACGCTATTTCCTTTTTCAGTCGAGTTCTGCTCAGTTTTCTGGCAAGACGCAGACATTGCAAGTGCTCCAAGGCACAAAGCGTAGAATAATCCTTTTTTCATAATCAAGTTCTCCTTTACCATTCAATCTTTTTAACATCGCCCCATTCCTCAATATCGCTTGAGGAATAAGTAGCAGTTCCACTCGTGCAGAAGACGCCCTGAGACTCCACTTCGAGAACAAGGCATGCAGGCTGTTCATAGTTTTTCTTCATAATACGTTTTGCTTCAATTTTACTATTGTGGTTTATTCTGTTCTTCAGCGAGCCTGAAGATGACTTTTAAAAGAAGAGTAGCAAGGAGAGCCTCGCACCCACCCAAAGTCTTTCTAAAAGACATTGTTTCAGATAGTTTCATCATCATTTCAGGTCAGCACTGAGCGGCAAAGTTATACATTAATTTTGAATTATCCAAATTTGCCTCCAGGCAAGCAAAAAGGCAAGCAAAAAGGCAAGCAAAAAGGCAAGCATAGAGGTAAGCATAGAGGTAAGCATAAAGGTAAGCATAAAGACAAGCAAAAGGCAACAAAAAAGAGACCGGTATAAAACCGATCTCCATATAAAGCCTTCAAGTAAATAGCTTGGAGTGAAGGGATGAATAAAGGATGGGATGCAAGGCGGATGGTGAAGATGAACACCGCAGCAACCTAATGGTTGTGAGGATTTCATCAAGACATCCAACGAAGCAGACCGCCTTTATTCGCCCTGAACAACTTCAAATTTAACTACGCCCTTGATATCCTTGTAGCACTTCACTGTTGCCTCATAGAAGCCAAGCTCCTTCACTGCATCGTTGAGAGTGATGTCTTTCTTGTCCACCTCGATTCCGAGAGCAACGAGAGCCTCAGCAATCTGAGCTGTTGTGACAGAGCCATAGATTTTGCCTGCCTCGCTCACCTTTGCAGAAACCTTCACTACAACCTCTGCAAGTTTGGCTGCAAGAGCCTCAGCATCAGCGCGGAATTTAGCCTCTTTGTGAGCCCTCTGACGAAGGTTCTCAGCGTGAATCTTCTTTGCGGACTCTGTTGCGAGAGTTGCATATCCCTGAGGGATAAGATAGTTGACAGCATACCCTGTCTTCACTTTGACGATGTCGTCAGCGTGACCGAGGTTGGCCACATCTTTCTTCAAGATAATTTCCATATAGCTGTCCTCCTATTATTTCATAAGGTCCGTAACGTATGGGAGAAGCGCAAGGTGACGCGCACGCTTCACTGCCTGAGCCACCTTCCTCTGGAACTTGAGTGAAGTTCCGGTGATGCGGCGAGGGAGAATCTTACCCTGCTCGTTGAGGAACTTCTTGAGGAACTCAGCGTCCTTGTAATCGACATATTTGATGCCTGCCTTCTTGAAACGGCAGTACTTCTTCTTTCTCACCTCTACTGTAGGAGGGTTGAGATAACGTATTTCATTGTTCTGTGCCATGGTCTATTCCTCCTTTTTAGCTGCCTTGTTTGCCCTTCTCTTCTCCGCGTAAGCAACAGCGTGCTTGTCCATCGCGAAAGTGAGGAAGCGGATGACGCGCTCGTCACGGCGATACTGTGTCTCAAGGCTCGCGATCAGTGAAGGCTCAGCCTTGAACTCGATAAGATAATAGAAACCTGAGGTCCTCTTCTGGATAGGATAAGCCAGCTGACGGAGACCCCAGTCCTCTTCGTACACGATTTCACCACCATTCTCTTTGATGAATCCGGTGTACTTGGCAACCGCTTCCTTCATCTGAACATCAGACAAAACGGGAGTTGCAATGAAAACGGTTTCGTACTGTTTGATCATTTTGTTTGTAACTAAATGTTAATAAATAATTTGCAGTCCACCGTGGGCCGCCAGTAAGTACGGTACTCCACAAATGGGCTGCAAATGTACAATTTTATATTTATTTCAGCAAATTTTTCTTCACTAAACCATCGACCGCCTCATAATAGCTGAGAGGCGGGGATGCATAAAAGGATGGGATGCAAGGCGGATGGTGAAGATGAAACCGCAGCAACCTTTCGGTTGTGAGGATTTCATCAAACCATCCAACGCAGCAGACCGCCTTTTAGGCGCCCCGCCCTATTTTGTGACGCGTTCCAACCACTTCACCATCCCAAACATCACACCCATAGAGATAAGGCAGACGCAAGCGAACACCGCCCAGCACTGCCAAATAGGCCATGCGTTATACATCTTCGGTCCAAGGAAGAGAAGCAGGTTACCGACGGCAGTAGCACCAAGCCAGAGTCCCTGACAAAGACCAAGCATACTCTTAGGAGCCACCTTGGAAACGAACGAGAGTCCGAGCGGGGAAATGAAGAGTTCGGCAACGGTAAGGAAAAAATATGTCACGATGAGAACCCACCAGTGAGCCTTCCCTGCCATCTGCTCGTCAATCGGAAGAGCCTTGTAATCCGTTGCTGACGGATATCCGTGAACCATGGAGAACACCATAAGGAATATGAACGCGATAGATGCGATTCCCATGCCTATGCCGATTTTCTTCGGGGTGGAGACAGCCTTGCCTTTTTTTGTGAGGAACGAGAATATCGCCATAATCACCGGAGTGAGAACAATCACGAAGAACGGGTTTATGGCCTGCCATACCTCAGGCGCGACAGCGGATGAGTCCACGAAGTCACGGGCAAAGAAAGAGAGCGACATTCCGTTCTGATGGAACGAGAACCAGAAGAAAATGACTATTCCGAGAACGGCAAAGAGGGCGTACATCCTCTGTTTGATTTCCTTCGCCATTGCAGCCTTTTCCTCTGCGGTGTATTCCACGCCCTTCACGGCTTCCTTCTTCGATGGAGTAGGGAAAGTCTTCTGCGAACAGATGAAAATCACAAGGGAGATGAGCATCGCGACAACTGACGCTATGAACGAGTAGTGGATGCCCTCGTTGAATACCTTCAGATACTTCTCGCATGAAACTGCCATATCGGATACGCTTCCGCCGGCGGAGGTCATGAGGGCATTGAGGTTGTCGAGAGCCTGTGCACTCATGGCCGAAGAGTCACTGAGGAACTGATGGCAGAGGGCAGGAAGCTGCGCATTGTACACAAGATCGTTGGCGTTCAACCACCACTCGCGCAGAAGCGGAGCGACGAACGGGGCGATGAGACCACCGACATTTATGAACACATAGAAGATCTGAAAGCCGGAATCACGCTTCGACTTGGCCTCGGCAAGCGCTTCCGGGCCTTTCTTTGCCGCTTCTGCCTCGAAGTTGTCGTACATCTGTCCGACGATAGCCTGAAGGTTACCTTTGAAGAGACCGTTGCCGAACGCGATAAGAAACAGCGCAAAGCAGGTCAGAGGAAGAAGCCAGGTTATGTTGCCGGAGGTGGCAAGCACAGGAATGGATAGGAGCACATAACCGGAAGCCATGACGATGAGTCCGGTGCGGATTGTACCCTTGTAGTTCTGAGTCTTGTCGGCAATGATACCTCCGACAAGGCTCAAGATGTAGATTCCGGCATAGAACACGGAATAGATGCTGCCGGCGGCGCTTTCACCGAGGCCGAACTTCGAGCAGAGGAAGAGAACGAGAACGGCGTTCATGATGTAGTAGCCGAAACGCTCACCCATGTTGCTCAGGGCTGCTGCCAGCAGCCCCTTTGGATGTCCTTTAAACATATTTATTTCGTTTATTATTATTTTTCAGGTATCGCTGCAAGCACAGCCTTGAGGAAATCCCAGGCCTTGACCACCGACGGGATGTTCGCCCGCTCGTCAGGAGAGTGCGGACTGAGAAGAGTCGGTCCGAATGAGACCATATCCCAATGCGGATAGGCACCGCTGAGAATGCCACACTCAAGTCCGGCATGAATTGCCATCACTGCCGGTTCCTTGCCGTAGAGTTCATGATAGACCTTCTTCATCGTGGCGAGAATCGCAGATGAAGGGTTCGGAGCCCATCCTGAATAGCCTCCGGTGAATTCCGTAGAAATCCCGGCGAGCTTGAACACCGCGTCGAACTTTTCGGCAAGAGCCTCCTTTGCAGAATCGACGGAGCTCCTCATGAGAGTCTTGAGCGCGAACTCGCCCTTCTCTATCTTAACGACAGCCAAGTTGTTGGAAGTCTCCACAAGTCCCGGAATGTCGCTGCTCATCCTCTCCACGCCATCAGGGCAGGCAAGGACTGCACGAATAAAACGGAGCGCATCCTCCTCAGGAACATAAAGACACTCGCTGTGGTCACAGCACTCCCCTTCCTCACATTTGTACGGCTCAAAGACCATCTGCGCGTCAGGGTCGGTCGCAGCATACTCGGCCTTGATTGCCGCGAAAGTCTCCTCTGCAACACGCTTCGCCTCAGCCACCTTATTCTCAGGAACATATACAGTCGCAAAGGCCTCACGCGGAATCGCGTTTCGGAGCGTACCTCCCTCCAAATCAAGGAGCTTTATGTCGGCCTTGGTGATGAGCGCATAGAGCATCCGCGCCATAACCTTGTTAGCATTGGCGCGGTAAAGGATGATGTCCATCCCCGAATGTCCGCCCTTGAAGCCCTTTACGGCCAATGACCAGCACTTCCAGTCCTTTGCAGGCTCTTCCGGTGCATATTTCGTAAACGCTGAAGCGTCAAGTCCTCCGGCACAACCGACATAGAGCTCACCCTCCGTCTCAGAGTCGAGGTTGATTAGAATCTCACCCTTGAGCACACCTGGCTTGAGAGCTTGCGCACCGGTCATCCCTGTCTCCTCGTCAAACGTCACGAGAACTTCGAGAGGTCCGTGCTTGATGTCGTCGGATTCAAGCACAGAAAGCGCCATTGCCACGCCGAGTCCGTTGTCTGCACCGAGAGTCGTACCCTTCGCGCGGACCCAGTCCCCGTCGATTACCGTTTCAATCGGGTCTTTTTCAAAATCATGCACGGTGTCGGCGTTCTTCTGCGGCACCATATCCATATGTCCCTGAAGAATCACGCCCTTCATATTCTCGCAGCCCGGAGTCGCTGCCTTGCGGATGATGACGTTACCGATAGGATTGCCGTCGATAATGGTCTCGAAACCATGGCTTACTCCCCAGTCATAGAGATATTTTGCGATTTTTTCCTCGTGCTTCGATGGTCTCGGGACACGGGTGATTTCATAAAAGTTCTTCCACACAATCTGCGGATCCAAATCCTTTATTGTCATAGCTATAATATATTAATTATTTCTTTTCCACCGGTACGAGGTCGTCATATACATGTTCGTAGCCGAGTTGAGGAATGACGACATTGCCTTGAAGGAGCACATTCGCCCCGTCACGCATCTTGAGCACGCATTCCGCCGGGATAAATTCAGTCTTGGACTCCCATTGGAAGCCTTTCGGAGCCTTCTTCCTCTTCTTTGCAGGAGCGGCAGTCTCGTCCGACGGCTCCGGAAGATTTGTCGGAATCAGTTCAAGGGTGACCATCCTTCCCTCAATATGCTCTGCCGGGAGGAGACCATTCTCGGAAATGCGGAACGCCACATAGAGATGGCTGTCCTCACCGGCTTTTGGAAGCACTATGAACTCGCCTTCAATGCTGTTTGTGACCGTGTAACCGAGAAACAGCTTGAGCAGTTCATTCTCCTGGCGGGCAAACTCGTCAAGCGTGAGTTTAAGGCTCTCGCCGGAAAGGGACATATCCGTATCGCCTGTGAGAATCTGGTAACGCTTCTGCCGTATGTCCATAATCTGGTCGGCAGCACGTGCCGCTGAGAGCTCGATGCTGCGCTGTCCAACATTTGCCTTGAGCAGAGGGATTGCCGAGAAATCGGCCGTCTTCTTGAACGGCTTCCCGGAAGTGAATCCCAGCTCATCCGATGCGGAGGGCACCGAAACCACCTTAACTGCGGTCATCACAGTCGATGTGGAAGAAGCCTGTTCGGCCTCAACTCCGAGATATTTGACTGAATATTTAGCATACGGACCGGCATAGAACCGTTCCTGAACTGCGTTCACCTTGATTTTCAGGGCAACCGGAGACTGTGCCGCGGCGGAAAGCCCGAGGAGGCCCGCAAACATAAAGAGCAATATACGTTTCATATCCAAAACTATTTTGTTTTCATTTCGCATTTCATTCGTCACTTTTCAAGGTTCAGGCGCGGGTCCGAATATGAAAAGTCCTTCCACCTCTTGTGAGACCACAGCCAGTTGTCCGGATGCCGGTAGATCTCGTCTTCGAGACAGTCATAATACTTCCGGATGATTTCCTCCGGCTCCATTTCCGAAGCGTCCATGCAAATCGGAGTGAAGGAAACGTCGTAATGTCCGCGACTCATGCGCTCAAAGTTCATGTAGAGGACTGCAAAACCGAGTTTGTGGGCAATCTCCGCCGGTCCGAGGAAAGCCTTTGTAGGCTGGTTCATAAAGTTTCCTATCTCAACGGCAGAGACATACGGACTCTGGTCAATGTTCAGGAAATAGGCAAGACGCTCCTTCCTGTTCGTGAGCATGTAGCGTAGCAACTGCCTTGATTCCAGCATCATATCCTCGCTGGCGCTCATAGATGTGCGGCTGGCCTTGAAAAAGTCGTCCCAAAGAGCGTTGTTCAGCCTCTTGTAGACACAACGCAGGCTTGACTCCGGAAGCGGAAAGGCCGGAGAATCGGCGCACGCGGAATGCGGTATGCCACCCATCAGTTCCCAATTTCCGCAATGGGAGTAGAGAATCACAACCGAAGGAGCCGAGTTCCACGCCTCTTCGAGCACTTTCGAGTTCGTGACCGTGACGAGAGAGGAGCGCATCATTTTCTTCGGATTCGCCCCAAAGAACCATATAGCCTCAACGATGATTTCCGCCATGTGACGGTAGTAGAGTTTTGAAAAGCGTTCTATATCATCATAATAGCATGCTGTGGAAGGGAACGAGCGTCCCATATTTATCGCTACGACGTCCCGCCTATAGCCGACGACGCTGCGGAGCACCCATGCGATGACATCTGCCCAAAAGTAGTGCACCTTCAGCGGAAACATAGCGAGAAAGCGCACTGCTGCAGTCAATAATGTCAGCTTAAAATTCTTCATATTCTGCAAATATATCAAAAAACTTGCATAATTACGCAAAACCGATGGCAAGTTTGGGTGTCTTTTAATAAATTTGCGTTCAGAAACGAAATGCGGATATATGGACGAAAGAACAAGGGACAGACTCATCGAATGGGCCGTGACATACAATGACAGGAAATATTTCACAGAAGACCCGATTGCGTTTCCGAGGCATTTTGCCGAAAACTATGCGTCGGGAAACTGCGGGCTTGCGGACGTGGAGATTGCAGCCGTGATTGCGGCGCACCTTGCCTGGGGACGAAGGGCGATGATTGTGCGTGACTGCGGACGTGCATTCGATGAAATGAACTGGAGGCCATACGATTATGTAATGAACGGGGAATACCGGAATGATGACGTGAGCCTGCACAGGACGGTGAAATGGAGCGAGTTTGCCCAAATATGTGCCCGCCTGCGCGAGCTATACTCAGAATGTGGGGAGGCGGCTTCGCCGAGTCTGGAGGGGTTGGACGATGAAGGGTTCAGAGTGAGGGTATATGGACAAAGACCTGATCGCAGGGCTCCGAACAAGAAGATAAACATGATGCGCAGATGGTTGGTGCGCGACGACGGGAAGGTGGACCTCGGAGTGTGGAAACATACGGACAGGCGCAACTTGATAATTCCGCTTGACGTGCATGTCTATGACGAGGCGATGGCGCTGGGCCTCACGACGCGACGGCAGAAGGACATCGTGACGGCAACAGAGATTACGGACAGTTTTCGGGAGATATTCCCGGACGACCCATGTCTGGGGGACTTCGCCCTTTTCGGATATGGCATAACTCATTGATACATATTTTTATTGATATATATCTTCATTGAGACATATGAAGGAAGAAACGCATCTATTGGAGGATTAACAGGATGTCCATGCCAAAACTTTACATCGTATCGGGCTGCAACGGCTCAGGGAAGACGACGGCGTCGTACACGCTGTTGCCTGAGATGCTCGAATGCGCACAGTTCGTGAATTCAGACGAGTTCGCAAAAGGGCTGTCGCCTTACGAACCGGAGAAAGTGCCGCTTCAGGCCAGCAGATACATGCTGATGAAGATTCAGTATCTGTTCCGCAAAAAGAAGGATTTCGGAATAGAGACCACATTGGCGACACGCACACTGCTAAAGATGGTTCGCAAGGCGCAGGCTGAGGGCTATTTCGTGACTGTCATCTATTTTTGGCTCGACTCTCCGGAGAGGGCGATGGAGAGGGTCAAGGCAAGGGTTGAGAAAGGCGGACACAACATTCCGGTAGAGACAATAATAAGGCGCTACTACGTCGGCCTTGAGTATTTTTTCAATGATTACATGAAAATCTGCGATCGCTGGATTCTCGCTGACAATTCCCAACCGCCGTTCAAGGTCGTGGCCGAGGGATTCCGGGAGACCGGAGAAGTGATCGTGAGGGATGCCGCAACATTCGAGCGGATAAAGAAAGTGTGTGAGGATGGGCGTGTGAGGCTTTCGGAGGAAGAGGGGGACGGAGACGCCATTGCCGGATAGGAGAGATTTATGGAGATGGAGAAAGAAGAAAATCATTACCTTGAGCTTTTCGGGGTAAGCAGGGCAAATCTTGAAAGTCTCATGGCGGGAGCATTGTCTTCCGGAGCGGATTTCGCCGACATCTACCTTGAATGCACCAGCTATACAAATCTGCTGCTGAAGGATTCGCAAGTGACTTCCGGAGGCTACCACGAAGATTTCGGAGCCGGGATCCGCGTGCTCTGCGGTGAGCGGACGGGCTATTCCTACTGCGAGACGACAGAACGCCGGGATATGGAGGCGGCAGTGCGGGCGGCATCTGCAATTTGCGCGGCCGGAGGCGGCTCTCAAGCCATCAGAGCCGGAAGGCAGAGTGGGCGCCGCATTTGTGCAGACATGTATGGGAACATGCTGGAAAAAGCAGCGGCAGGCAGAAAGTGCCGGGGCGGGCTCTACGAAATGACAGAGAGCTGGGAAAGTTGTAGCCGCCGGAAGATGGCAGATATACTAAAGAGAATTGAGGAGGAACTGCGCAGGCGCGAGCCGAGGACGGTGAAGGTCATAGCACAGATTTCTGACAGCGTGAGCCGGGTGATGATGTACAACTCGCTTGGGGAACTGACATTCGAGACCCGTCCGATGGGGAGCGTTTCGGTATCCGCCGTGTTCTCGGGACATGGGATTGACGGAAAGATGACCAATATCACGAAATCGGAGTCGCGCAGTTTCAGGGCAGGGGCGGAGATGCTGTCCGAGGACCTGGTGATGGAACTCGCGGACGGCGTGCTGCGCAATCTTGACGCGCGTTTTGAGGCCGTACGTCCGAAAGGCGGTAGGATGCCGGTGGTAATGGGCGCCGGAGCATCCGGAATTCTGCTGCACGAGGCCATGGGACATGCCTTTGAGGCAGACTTCAACAGAAAGGGTCAGTCTATCTTTTCGGACAGGATGGGTCAGAGAATTTGCGCCCCGGGGATCAGCATTGTGGACGACGGGACAATACCCGGCAACCGCGGAGCATGCGCATTCGACGATGAGGGCATTCCGGGACAGAAGACATACATGGTCGAGGACGGTGTTCTGACAAGCTATCTTCATGACCGCATAAGCGCCGCCTGGTACGGGGTATCCCCCACCGGGAACGGACGCAGGGAGAATTTCCGCTTCAATCCGATTCCGCGTATGAGGGCCACATACATGGAAAACGGAGACTGTGATGCTTCGGACATCATAGCCTCCGTAAAAAAGGGAATATATGTCGATGAGTTCTCGAATGGTCAAGTGCAGATCGGTGAGGGTGACTTCACTTTCTATGTGAACAGCGGTTTCCTCATCGAGGACGGCCGCCTGACTGCACCGGTCAAGGACATCAATATCATCGGAAATGGTCCCGAAGCTCTCGCGGACATCACGATGGTCGGAAACGATCTCAAGATAAGCAACGGCACCTGGACCTGCGGAAAAGAGCAGTCCGTGCCGGTGTCAGTAGGCATCCCCACCATACTTGTCAGGGCATTGACAGTAGGCGGGGAATAATCAGAAGCTGTTTAAATTAATATTTCTGCCCCAAAACTTCAAAATAGGCTTTGCCTGAGACCACAGTCACACGGTAGACAGTGTTGTCGACCTGATAGTATTCACGACCGTTGAAGGTGAACACGTCGTAGTCTTCAGGCAGGGCATCCACGAGGGCTCCGGCAGGCGGAACAATGACATAGTACTGGCCATTCACATTCTGATAGAACACCCCATCCTGACAGAAGTAGTCCGTGCCGGCAGCCGCGTAGCTCTGGACAAGCCCCATTGCAAGCGCGAGCTGGTAGGCGTTGCTCGAACGGACCTGCATGTACTGCGCCTGGGCCGCAAGAGTCGAATTCTGCTGCGCCAGAAGCGCGTTGTTGCGCGCAATCTGTTCGTTCTGCTCAGCGATGTAGGCATTGTTGGAGTTAATCTTGTCGTAGGTATTGTTCAGCGTGTTGTAGTAGCTGATACGAACGGCAGTCCATGTCGCGTCGGCCACGATTGCGGCAGCCAGAGAAGTGCCGAAAGGCGGACGGCAAACGATGTAGCACCCGTCAATATAGCGGTAGTAGATGTCGTTGTAGCAGTAGTAGCGGACACCGTGCCAGTCGCGATACCAATAGCCGGCCGGGAGGGTGTGAACCCTGTAGCCGAAGCAGTGGTCGTGATGCGGGTCATAGAAGCGGTGAGGCGGCCTTCGGTCGAAATCTATGTAGCCACGGTCACGCGGATGTTGTGGGCGGAAGTCGTCGCGCGGAGGCTGCGGCCTGCCGTGGTGGTCATCAGGACGCGGATTGTTGCCGACGTTGCCTCCAGGGCGGTCGCCGTCTGCACGAGCAGCCGCACTTGTCGGAGGCAGGTTCCTCACGGAAGAGGATCTTTCTGACGTAGTGGCGTTACGGACAGAAGACGTTCCGTTGTTCCCGTCAAGGGATTTTGCCTTCCTTACAGACGATGACGCTGCAGGCCGGCGCGTTGTGGTCTGGCGTCCGACGGTAGTCGTCCTGTCCGATGACGGAGTCTGTCGCGCTGATGAAGACGCGCTCTGTCTTGTTGATGATGAAGATCTTGCCGCGGAGCTGCTCTGACGTGCTGAAGACGTCGTGCTCTGTCTTGTTGAGGTTGCAGCGCTCTGTCTTGTTGATGTTGTTCCGGTCCTTCTGTCCTGCGATGCGGAAACGTTTCTGTTCGTCACTGAGGATGATGGCCTTGAGACTGATGTCTGACTCGCGGATGATCTATTGGTTGACGATGAAGTTTTCCTCGAAGTCGAAGAACTTACGGATGAATTACTCCTCGCAGACGACGAAGACTGCCTTGGCGTTGACGAGGACTGTCTTACAGACGACGAAGACTGCCTTGCTGTTGACGAAGATTGTCTCGCAGATGACGAGGACTGTCTTTCAGAAGAGGACGAGCGCCTCGCGGACGAGGAAGACTGTCTTTCGGTTGATGAAGATGTCGATGTACGGCGGCTCTGGGCATATCCGTCTGTCTGGAATGCCGCCAGCGCGATGAGCATCGCCGCCACTGCTGCACGATATGTTCTCATAAAAATAGTTTTTGCGGAAACATATATGCCCGAAGCATTATGTTCCATGGTTATACATAGTGTCCACCGGCTGTCAGTAGAGCCAATATTTCTTTGACATTTCCCTGAATCTTTCCGCGTCAGAATGCCAATACTGCGAAATGTCATCAAACTCATAGCGACGGCCAAAAGCCTCTCTGACATAATTTGTGCCACAGACCTTATCGAATGCGCCGACAGCAGTCGCAGCCTCGAATGCACGGCGGTCCGGATAGAGCCTTGCAATAGCCTGAAGGACGCGGAATTGCACCTCGGTGATGGAGGCCTTCTCATAGTCAGTGAAAAAATATTGTACGCCCTTGACAAGTTTCCCCGCCTGAGAGCCGGAGAACGGCTTGTAGACTATAGTACGGAACGCAACGCCGGGAAGGTCATAACTATCAAGTTCGGCCTTGAGCGCCGCCGGGTCAATCCACTGCGCGGCAAAGACCTGAAACGGAAGGGTATAGCCTATGCCAATCTGCAGGAAGTTAGAGAGTTCGCCCGCGATTCCTGCTGAGGCATAGTACTGCGGAGTGTCACAGAAAGGAATGTTCGGGGACGGAAGCACCCACGGGAGGCGCGTCTCGATGTAGAGCATATCCCGTGTCCAACCCTCCATGGGAATGACGGTGAGGTTGCAGCGAGCAGGTTTCTGCGTGCCGCGCTGTCCGCAATTGAGTCCCTCGCTATTGAGCATCAAGGCCAGTTCTCCAACGGTGAGCCCATATACATAAGGTATCTTGTACTGGCTGATGAACGAGTGGTAGCCGTCACGAACGAGCGGGCCCTCAACCTTGAGACCGCCAAGAGGATTGGGACGGTCAAGCACTATGACCTCTATCCCGAGTTCGCCACATGCCTCCATGACAAGGCCAAGCGTGCTGATGAAAGTGTAGGAGCGCACACCGATGTCTTGTATGTCATAGACGACAGCATCAAGCCCCTCCAGCATCTTAGCTGTCGGCTTGCGTGATGAGCCATAGAGAGAATGGACCGGAAGCCCCGTGGTGAGGTCCGTCTCTTCCCCCACCTTATCTCCGGCATACTTGTCTCCACGGACGCCGTGCTCCGGACCGTAGAGAGCGACCAGTTTCACACCTTCTGCACCGTAGAGAATGTCTATCGTAGAATTGAGGTCGCTGTCAACACCGCTCGGATTGGTCACGAGCCCTATGCGTTTTCCCTGAAGAACGTCAAATCCACGGTCGCGGAGCACCTCTATGCCTGTCCGGACCAATGGCGCATGGACATTCATACAAACAGGCTCCGCAACCGGCGAATCCGTCGCAGGAACGGTGAGCGAGTCCGGATATTCCTGTCCCACAAGGATCTGTGATGAAAGCGCGGTGAATGCGGCGATGAGGACGGCGTATATCTTCTTATTTCTTACCATATTCAGGTTCTATTTTCAAGAATGTTGTCACAAAAACAGTTACAAGGCAGCAGAGGCCTACTGCCCAGAAAAAGCCGGTGTAGCCAAGAGCCTCCTGGAGGTAGCCCGCAACCATTCCGGGCAGCATCATACTCAGAGCCATGAAGGCTGTGCAGAGAGAGTAGTGAGATGTCTTGAATTCACCCTGCGAGAAATATATCATGTAGAGCATGTAGGCCGTGAATCCGAACCCATATCCGAACTGGTCGAGACACACGAATACTCCGACGGTCCAAATCGACAAGGGCTGCGCAATGCTGAGCCAGACAAATGCAAGACACGGAAGCGCAAGAGAGAGCGCCATCGGCCAGAGGCAGCGTTTGAGTCCCCATCTCGCGACGGCCATTCCGCCCAGTATGCCGCCCACAGTGAGGGCAACGACTCCGGCTGTCCCATAGACGGCACCGACTTGAGTCGTCGTGAGCCCGAGCCCGCCATCCTCAGCAGGAGCGAGAAGGAAGGGGTTCATCATCTTGATAAGGAACGCCTCAGGAAGACGGTAGAGCAACAGGAAGGCAAGAGCTGGAATGACGCGTGGCTTTTTGAAGAATGTCACGAATGTTCTGCCGAAGTCTCTGAATATAAAGCCTGTACCATTTCCATTCGAGTTGCCGCAATGCCCGGATGAAAACTCGCGAGAACTAACCGTTGCTGACCTGTCTGACAACGGGCGCGGAAGCACGAAACTGTGCCACAGAGTGACAAGCGCGAAGATTGCGGCAGTTAGGACTATTGTCCAGAACCACGACTTTGGAACATCGCCGAGGCGGGTCTCAAGGATGCCGGCAATCACAACCAAGACGCCCTGTCCAAAGACAGAGGCAAGACGATAGAAAGTGCTGCGTATGCCGACAAACAGGGACTGCTCACCCGGTGTTAGACCGAGCATGTAGAATCCGTCGGCTGCAATGTCGTGAGTCGCGCTGGCGAATGCCATTATCCAGAATATTATCAGAGTGACAGTGAAAAGCGAGATTGAGGCTGAACCGTCAGGAGCGCGGTGCGCGGCAAGCGTTCCGGCATTGGAAGGCAGTGACAGGGCGAGGGCAATGAAACAGACCGACATCAATATCTGCATCGCCATGACCCACCATCGCTTGGTGCGAATGATGTCTATGAAGGGACTCCACAGCGGCTTTATCACCCATGGGAGATAGAGAAGGCTCGTGAAGAGAGCCATCGTGCCGTTGCTGACGCCCATTTTCGTGAACATCGTGACTGATATACTGTTAACGGCGAAATAGGGTATGCCCTCTGCAAAATAGAGCGTGGGCACCCAAAGCCACGGGGATATGTTCTTACTGTTTGTCGTCATTTCGAGAGCGATTCTGAAACCTGAGTACCAGGATAATAATGTTCGAGAATGGCCCTGTAGCCATATCCCCTGTCCGCCATGACAGCCGCACCGATCTGGCACAGCCCCACACCGTGCCCCCAGCCAAGGCCACGGAGGATTACCCTGCCGTCGGATGTGAACTCTGCGTCAAAGGCAGAGCTTCTTAGATGTGACGGGGAGAGTATACGTCTTATTTCCAGTTCTTTTCCGACGATGAAACTGTTCTTTGTCCCAACCACGCGAAGCCTGAATATCCTCCCGGAAGCCCCCTTCGCCAAAGGTTCGAGGGCAGTGAGTTCACCTATGTCGACACCGCTCTTTTCGCGTACAAGAGCCGAAAGTTCACGGAGTTCATACACCTGCGTCCAACGGTAGAAGTCAGTGGTTTCACGGTCGTAGCTATTGAATACCCTCGCGAGAAGCGGACTGTCCGCAAGCGAGCAGAACGGGACTACGATGGTGCCGTCGGCATTCGCCGTATCGAGAGGAAGATGTCCGGGTGTGTCGGGCAATGCCGGAAGATAGGCCTTGTCATCTGACGCCCAGCAGGTTGAGAAGAGTTCTGTAGTCCCGCCGCAGCATTTCGAGAAACGCGCGTCGCACAATTCACCTTCGAAGGTCAGGACCTGCCCCCATGTCGCGTCAATGGCCTTTTGGACAGAAGTCTCGGTGGCCCTGGTGAGTCCCTGATAGCGTTGGCAGTGGTCATCGGCGCAGACATCAAAGTTACAGTGATCACTTCGGTCGTACCATCGGATATATTCCGTTTCACCTGACGGAGCTTCCGGAACATGCGATTCATTCCCTACGGAATGGCGGTGCACCGCAAGCCAAGTGACAACTTCCGCTATATTTCTGCACTTCAGAAAACTTTCCCGTTCGGCGGCATCACAGGCAATTTTCCCTTGATGAGCGAGCTGAGCCATGACCCATGAACGGGATATCACGGCGTGGGCCTTCAGGAACTCCTCCGGTGAATTCTGATTCATCTCGGAAGATATGACGCTGAGAAGATAGTCCTCGACACCGATCACATTGACTGCCGTGAGTCCGTTGTTCTCGACGATGATTTTCAAAGCCCCTGCAAACTTTTGTGTCTCACGGCGTTCCCAGTGAAATCCCTTGCCTATTGTGACATCGTGAAGTTCAAATGTCGGCTCGGCAAAGAATGTCGAAGGGGTCTGTTCCTCGAAAAAAAGTTCGTCATAGAGAGCGCCGTCATAGTCGATCTTGCCCTCGCGATAGGTTGCGACGCGTGTGCCGCCCCCGTCCGGATACATCTGGAACTCAATTCGTTCCGCTGATATTATGCCTACGCTTATATGAGGCTGCGTGCGTGTGAGACGACGGACAATCTTGTGCTGCGCCTCCTTGCTCAGAGTCACTTCATCCAGCATTTCCGTGAGGAGCTTTGCGTCAAGCTTCTCGAAGTCCTCCGGCACCGGGGCGATAAAGCAGCCTCCCATGTCGGCACAGCCGGGGCTCATCGTAAGGTGGTCCGGGCCGTCGGAGAAGTAGTGATGCGAACGATGCGCGGTACGAAACACAACTATCGAGCAGTACTCCCCATCGGCATACCACGACATAAGATTGAACAGCGGTTCACTCTCCCCCTGCGGAGTGTCGGCACAGTCGAGAAGTCTGTAGAAAATCTTTGCGGCTGATTTTGAGGTCGCCGCGCGGAGGACGAAGACACCGTTCACGAACTTGTTGTAGTGGAAGAGCTGTGCATCCTGAACCGATGTTAGATAGGTCAGCTCCGGAACGGGCGATGAGGGTTCCTCATCCTTCACTGAAGAGACCCGCACCTGTGCAAGCATCCTCCGCACATCGTTCTCCAAAGGCATAAGAGCGTTCGGAGCGGCCTGAAAATGGTGGTGGTCAGGTGCGGAGGCTCCGGAATGGGGACCATTGTAGAAGAATGTGTAGTCCTGATATTTTCTGGAAAGATCAAGTATGTCTATGTAGCGCTTCCAGATGGACTGGTCGCAGTGCCTTGTGCTCGCAATCACGAGATGATCCGGAAAAATCGGATAGGGATTGAGCAGTATGTCGTATTTCTTGCCCTTGCGTCCCTCGAAGCGGATGTAAGTCTGTTCCGGGAAACGGTTGCAGAAGAAGCAGGGGCGCTTCGCGACTGAAGTCTTGTCGAGCTTTGCCGCTGAAGAAATCATCCTCGCCGGGTTGTGCTGCACGATAACATCCAGTCCTCCGATGTTGAGAGTCTTGGTCTTTACGTTCTTGAGCGCCCTGAAGTTTGCGCAGGCAAGCGGCCAGCAGGAGAGCTGATCGTTGACAAATTTCTGTATTTCGTTGTTGTCTTTCATTTTCTCATTCAGTTCTTCGTACCTCCGCCGTCAAGGTTGCCGCAGGAGCGCGACGTGCATTCCGCCTAATTCGCGAGAGAAGTTCCACCGTGCGAAGGCTGTCCTTGTAGAGATTGTTGACGTTCTGCCTCTCTATGCTCAGCGCAGCGTCCGAGTTTCCGCTCCAGCGGCGGCAAAAATAAAGGGATTCATAAATCCTGCCGATACGGTACTGCCCGGAAAGTTTCAGCCCTACCGCATAGTCCTCACCATAGCTCGTGTTGGGAAAATGAATCCGTCGCAGTATGTCGGTCCGAAACGCACGCGGAGCGCCGAGGCCGTTGATTCTCAAGGCGTTGTTGTGCCCGTTCTCATCCGTCCACTCGCGGTGGTCGATAAGGCCTGGAGGTATGGGATTCAGGTCGAAGTCAGTAATCGTGTATGATCCGATGAGCATCGCGCAGTGCTGCGAGAGAAAGCCGCCCACGATTTTCGAGAGCGTGTCGGGAGTGGAATAAATGTCGTCACTGTCAAGCTGGACCGCATAGAGTCCACAGCAGGGACTGTCAATGGCTGCGTTCCAACAGCCACCGATTCCAAGGTTCATGTCTTCCGGGATTATATGAACGAGGCGCGGGTCATCCGCGGAGAGCTTTTGCAAAAGGCCGGTTGTGCCGTCGGTGGAGTGATTGTCAATGACAATGACATTGAAATCGAAGTCACACCGCTGCGACAAGGCACTCCGGACAGCATCCCCGATAGTCTTGACCCTATTGAACACTGGGATTATTACAGAGGCAGTAACAGGAAATCCGGTCTGTTCCGGAGCGTTGCCAATAGCCCCCGTATTGCCGGGTGCACTCACAAAATGTGCAGGGGTGTCCGGCTCAGGGGCATCCGGGAGAGGTCCGTCAAGCCATGCCCCGACACGTTTAAGATGGGCTGTGCAGGCCTTTTCCATCTCTTTCTGCACCTCACGGTTGGACGGGGCGACATAGTCAAACTGCTTCTCGCCGCTTCGACGCAAGTCATCCTCGACATATTCATATAGGTACTCCCTTATGTGGAAGATGCTTAGCATGCGAAGGCGGAGATCATAAAGTGCGGCATATCTGTAGTTTGCCTCGCCAATCTGACATTCCACGGCATTTCTGTACGAAGATGTGCGGAACAAAAGCGCCGGTCCGAAGTCAAAGTCGTTTCGCAGTGAGCCCATCTGACAGTCAATCAGAGGGTGGCGTACCCCGTTCTCGATGCAGTCGGAGTAGAGCATGTCGGCTCCGGTGGCGTCCGCAATCTGCACAAAGCGCTCAAGCGCGTGCTGCACCACTGAGATGCGGTATTTCTCGTTGCAAAGAAGAAAATATTCCGTTCTCACCGCCGAGGCAATCCGGCGCAGTTCGTCTGCAGCTCCGGGGGCATTCTCGTATATTACCGATATTCTGTCCATTTATTCACGTTTCGCAAGTATTCTAACTTATAATAATGCCAGCAGTTTGTTCCGGATTCTTCCGAATTCCATTTCAAAGTTAGGGGTAAGGACATTCTTTCCCATGGCGGCGTCTATTTCGGCTATGGTCCAGAAACGTCCGTCCGTGACCTCGTCAAGATCCGGACTTATGTCAAATGAGCCCACAGCCGCGAATATGTTGACGAGTTCACGCTCCCTTTCGGAATCATACGGATATGTCCCTATGTACACAGGATTGAAGCGCGTCAGGTGCAGTTCCTCCATCGATTCCCTCAGCAACGCCTCGACGAGGCTCTCCCCATAGCCGACATGTCCCCCGACTGCGGTGTCCCATTTCCCGGGCTGGATGTCCTTTTTCATCGAACGTTTCTGGAGATATATCCGCTCCTCGTGGTCTATTATGTGAAGATGGACCACAGGATGCAGAAGGCGTGAGCCACCATGACAATATGAGCGAGAAGCACGGCCAACCACAAGTCCGCTCTCCTCGACGACAGGGAAAACCTCACCGTCAAGCCGCCCGTCACGAGGCGAATTTGCCGTGAGGGAGGGCAATATGGGAGCCGGGTCCACCGGATAAATCAGTTCAAACATCGATTCTCCGCTTTACAACCTATAATTGATTATGTAGAGTTCTTCTTTCGTGTAGAGCAGCGAGTCGAGGAAGTCCGGGAAGCAGTTGACCAACAGTACGAAAATGCCGAACAGGACCGCAGCCAGACCCAAAAGCGAGGCAAGAGTTATGAGGACTATTTTCCCGGGGGACATTTTCCTTGTCTCTCCGGTCATCGGCTCTGCGACTGGCTCGGCAACCGACTCAGCAACAAGAGACGGCTCTGCGACCGGCTCAGCTACAGGAGACGGCTCTGCTATTGCTCCGGTAACAGGTTCCGCAATTGGTTCTGTTTTCTCCTCTTCTACCTTTTCAACAGCCGGTTCTTCGACTGTCCCTGCAACTGGCTCAGCAACCGGCTCGTCCACCGCGCCGGAACCAAGAATGTCCCCAAGCTCGTCCATGGTGGCAGAGAGTTCCTGTTCAGTTTCCTTGTGAGTCTTCAGAGACAGCGGTTCAAGACCGAAGCCCTCCGGATAGATGTCAAGAGCCTCATCCGCGACAAAGAAAAGATTGTTCTCCCTCGTGGCGCGAAGACGCCCGAGTCCTGGGAAAACAATCACCTTGCGGGTAAAAAGTATATCCCTCATCTCCGCAAGGAACTCTGTCAGAATCCTTCTGGCATCTTCTTCCGCGACGCCGTTAGACTTCGCATAGAGTTTCACAAGCAGTTCGCCGTCGTCCGGCTTGCTCCTGAAATAAAGCTTCCTATATGGAGGATTTATCGTGTACCCCTTGTCGGAGAAGCTCGCCGGAACAATCTCGGCCACAAAGCATCCCACTCCCGGCAACGCGACTCTGTCGTTGTCGAGAATCAGGTCATACACCATTTTTGAAAGAAGGTCAATGTCCATAATGGCAGTCTTGAGGTTCTGAAGATTGCCACGGTTTTCGGAGCAGACGCTGTTTATATCGGAGGAGAGGCTTTTGGGCTTCGTGCCAAGGCCCGCAATTTTTCAAAAGAAGAGATGGCGCAGGGAATTGCATTTGCCCATGAGCATGGTGTAAAAGTCTATGTGACAGTGAATATTCTTGCGTATAACTATGATCTGGCTGGTGTAAGAGAGTACTTGAAAGAGCTTAAGGAATTAAAACCGGACGCCTTGATCATCGCTGATCCTGGTATTTTTACCTATGCCAAGGAAATCTGTCCGGAGATTGAGCGTCATATCAGTACCCAGGCCAATAATACCAACTATGGAACGTATCAGTTCTGGTGGAACCAGGGCGCAAAGCGTGTGGTAACAGCAAGAGAGCTTTCTTTAAAAGAGATTGCTGAGATTCGCAAAAATGTTCCGGATGAAATGGAAATCGAGACATTTGTGCATGGAGCACTTTGTTACTGCTATTCGGGACAGTGCCTGATGAGCAGTATCCTGGGTGGAAGAAGCGGTAACAGAGGAAGGTGTGCACAGCCTTGCCGTCTGCCTTACCAGACGGCGCTTTGTTGCGGGGAAAATGGCAGACGGTCAGAGAAAAGGAAAGCGCAAGAACTATGTCCTCTGAGTCTGAAAGATATTTCTACGATAGAGATTCTTCCGCAGATTCTGGAGGCTGGTGTTACTTCTCTTAAGATAGAGGGCAGGATGAAGAGCGCCTACTATACGGCGGTGGTCACAAACGCGTACCGGATGGCAATCGACGCCTATTTTGCCGATCCTGCCGGCTACCGGCTTGACCCGCGCTGGCAGACCG
>OLVY01000792.1_pt1 | contig 22118 bp, 16 predicted proteins | sample 1674261 | NCBI WGS metagenome assembly OLVY01 (sample SAMEA103958155, study PRJEB25191) | human gut metagenome | biome: human-associated habitat [ENVO:00009003]; feature: intestine environment [ENVO:2100002]; material: feces | place: Germany | collected 2013/2015
GGGAACAGGAGGGCAAGTGGGAGTTCAACCTCTGCCCCAAATGCGGGAAGTATGTCTCCTCCGCGATGTTCAATGTCAACGCGGGATTGTGTCTGGACTGCGCGCCGTGGGAGGATGAGTATCCCTTGTTCTGCCATCACTGCGGTGCAAGGCTGCGGGGCGCAGCGCTGCGCTGTTGCCCTGTCTGCGGAGCGAAGCTGCAGGTGGGCGGCACAGACGGAAGGGAGGAAGCCGAATGACAGACTATGACCTGAGGACCCGACGGGCCCTGCGGCAGGTGACGCTGCTGGAGTACGGCTGCGGGCCGGAGACGCTGCGGCGGCGCAAGATCTGCCCCAGCTGCGGCAGGGCCAACAGCGCCGACCGGACGGACTGCGCCGACTGCGGCGCGCATCTGCCGGAGATGACTCTCTATGACCTCTACCGTTCCCGCCACCGCTGCTGCCCCGGCTGCGGCGTGGCCGTCACCAATGTGGCGCGGTACTGCCCCGAGTGCGGGGCGCAGCTGCCCAAGGGAGCGGCGAGACAGGAGGCGGCGGTATGAGCCTCTTCCGGAGGCGGGAGCCGCCCCTGCCGAAAGCGGCGGTGTGCTTTGCCTTGCCATTCAGGACCCGCCGTGCGGCGGACTGGCTGAGAAATCTGGGCGGCTGTCGGCCAATCGGCATCCTCTCGGACGACTGCGACGACGTGGTGTGGCAGTGTGCTGCCGAACAGGCGGACCTTCTGCTGCTGGAAACCGACTTCACCGAGGGCGTGGAGGACAAGGACGTTTCTGCCCGCTGCGACATCGCCATCGAGGTGCGGCGGAAGCTGCCGGACTGCCGGGTCTATCTCGTCTGTGAGGACGGCCACCCGGAAAAGCTGGCCGCGCTGGAAAAGGCGGCGGAGCTGAAGCTCATCAACGGCTACTGCATCGGCGACCTTGCCGCAGAGCAGATGCGAACGTGGCTGAGCGAGGCGGCGGAGCAGAACAGGAGGTGGGGCTAACCGCAGCGTACCCCGGCGGCCCTGCCCCGGGACACAGACATCATATTTTGAAAAAGGAGGAATACAAACATGAAGAAACGACTTACCAGTTGGTTGCTGACGCTGGCCATGCTGCTGTCCCTCGTGCCTGCCATGGGCGTGACGGCCAGCGCAGCGGATACCGGCAGCGGCACAGCGGGCACCCCTATGTGGTCACCACCTATGAAGAGCTGCAGACAGCGATGCAGAAGGCCGGCGGCGGCTATGTCCGGCTGGGCAAAGACATCGACACGACCAACATGAATGACGGAAATGGCATCGGAAGAGCCAACCTGATCGTTGTAAATTCCAACGTGTCTTTGGATTTGTATGGTCATAAAGTGACCCTTTTGAAGTATAACACAGAACGCAGCGGTCTTATTGACGTCCGCCGTGGCAGCCTGACCATTGAGGACTCCAAGGGCGGCGGCGAGCTGAACGGCAAAAATATGACCACGGGAACCCGTCTGTATCTGATCGAATGTTATGACGGCGCCAAGGTGACCGTGAACAGCGGCACGCTGACCATGTGGTCGGCGCAGACTGCGCAGACCGCAAATGCGGTGATCAAGAACAGCGGGACCGTGGAGATCAACGGCGGTACGCTGGCCATCTCCAGCGGAAAGAACTACGATGAGGATCTGTACCTGGCCCAGCAGGACTGTGCCTTGTCGATGACATCCCTAGACGGCAGCTCCGTCGTGATCAACGGCGGCACCTTTGAAAAGTCCGTCTATGTGCAGAAAGACCGGACGAAAACGGGCGATGTGCCGCTGGACGTGTCCATCCGGGGCGGCACCTACCGCTATACCCCCGGATACCGCACCAATAATGAGGGGAAACAGGTCAGCGACCCGCAGAATATATTCCAGTTTGCCACGAAGGGCTTCCTGAATGGGGATAGCCCCTATTATGACGAGGCTCCATATTTCCATGGCACTGACCCGGAGGATGGGAGACTGGACACGTACGACCTGACGGCGTTCCGGTCTATCTTCCCGACAAATGCCATTCTGGTGGCAAAGGGACAGTCGTACACGCACCGGGATTATCGCGACGGAAGCGAGACAGGGGTCCAGCTGGTTGACAAACTGTTCACCGGCGCTGACGGGAACACGGAATGGGCTCGCCTGATGAACAGCGAGTATCAGACCATCGACGTGGTCAGCGACATCAAGCTGGAAGATGCGACCCTGAAGGTGGGCGACACCACCGTGCCCGACAATGGCGGAAACGTCACCACCGGCGACAAGGCCATCACCATCACCGGCAAGGTCAACAAGCAGATCGCCCAGCTGGTTCAAGACGGAAAGATCGACCTGGGCTTCGGACTGAATGTCGTGAAGACGACTAATCCAATGGAGTATCTGACCACCACGGCGGCCACGCTCAGCACAGAGAGCAACTCTGACGGACGGCTGAACGTCACGGTCACTTTGCCGTCTGCTCAGCTGGCGAAGGCCGATTACTCCGTGCGGCTGGATCTCTTCCCCAAGAAGCCCGGCACAACCACCACCACCGTCGGCGAAGGGTTGCTTCCCAGCGGCTGGAAGCTGAGCGCAGACAGCGCCAACAAGCTGGTAACGATCAACTATAACAACAACAGCGGCAGCGGGACGATGGCCTCCCAGCAGGTCATGAGCGGCAAGCAGCCCTACACCCTGCCCAACTGCGCCTTTACCGCTCCGGCGGCGGGTCAGGTGTTCAAGGGCTGGTCCACCACCCAGGACGGCACAGGCCTCCTCAGTGACGGCAAGCTCCCCCTGACCGAGGTTGGCAGTTCCGTAACGGTGTACGCCATCTGGGGCGTGCCCACCGGAATGGAGATCGACAAGGTCACCCTGTCGGTGAAGAATTACAGCCAGCGGCAGAGTACGGATGACTTCCGGGTCGTGGACAGGACGCCGAACAAAGAGATGTCTTTCAAAGGATTTTGGATCTATGAGGGCCTGAGCAAGAAAGACGGCGACCTTGTCAAAACCTACGACAAGACGAAGGACTACAGCGTGGTCTATGAATTCACTGCGGCGCTGGGCTATCAGTTTGCAGAGAACATCTCCGTTGACGACGTGTCTGCCAACGACGGAGAGGTCTGGCAGGTCAACCGTCTCACCGATGGAAAGATCCTGCAAGTCTGCGTGAACTACCGCAGCGGCGACAGCATCAAGGGCATGTGGCTCAAGGTGAAGGAGCCGCTGGCCGGGGACTCCTCCACAGTTGATGCCTATGAGATCCGCTCGACGGACGGCCGGTATGCGGTGGAGTACACCGACTGGTATCAGGGCGAAATCACCGACATCGGCTACAGCGGACCCAAGTTCACCGGGAGCTTTGAAGCAGGGGAGCAGTACACCTGTGCATTCCGTGTGAAAGCCAACGATGGTTACAAGGTGGCCCCCGGCTACACGGCCGGTCTCTATCTGAACGGAGCGAAGGTGACCAACTGCAAAGAGCTGGTTCCCACCGGCGATGACGTAGGGGGCTATTATGGCCTGTATACCTTCACGGTGATGGATACCTCTGACAAGATCAGCAAGGTGGGCATCCAGGTGAAGCCCGAGGCCGAGCGCGCGGACATCAAGAGCGACTTTGGCCCGCAGAGCTTTACGCCCTCCAGCAGAATGGACTTCCGAACCTATCAGATCTATGAGGGGCTGAATCAGACCGGCGGCGAGAGGCCCACTGCGTATGACCCCGCCAAGGACTACAGTGCGATCTACGAGTTCACAACGGGTGAGAGCTATTCCTTTGCGGAAGGCATCTCCAAGGCCGACGTGGCCATCAACGACGGTCAGGTCTGGCAGGTCACACGTCTCAAAGAGGGAAAGACCTTGCAGGTCTTTGTGAACTTCCTGTCCAGCAGCAACCCCAATCGGGTCAAAGAAGTGTCCATGACGATGAACAGCAAGGGCAGCTTTGAGACCATCGAGGACTTGAAGTGCCAGAGCTTTACTCCCGACGACAAGCTGGAGCTGGTGAATCAGATGTTCTTTGCGGGGCTGAAAGACACCGCCAATGAGCATCAGATCGAGGACCTGACAACGGCGTATCAGCCCGCTGCGGATTACACCGTCTGCTATGTGTTCAAGCTGAAACCGGGCTTCTCCTTCGCCCAGGACATTACGGACCTTGCGAAGAAACATGTGACCATCAGCGAGGGCGAGATCTACAGCATGGATACCATGGAGAACACAGACGGCGCAATGCTGCTGCGTGTCTTTGTCAGCTTTGAAGGTACCGGCAGTAGCAGCAGCACCATCAAAAAGGTCACCCTGAATACCCCGACCAGAAGCGAGATCGATCAGGGTGCAAGTGCTCTCGGATTTATGCCGACAAGCTATACCCCCAGCGATAAGATGACCTATGGTCTGAAGGTGATGGTGGGTCTGGATCAGGATGATACCGGCCCCTCGCTGGAGAGCGGGAAATTCGATGCCAAGCAGGACTACAGCGTCCTTTATAACCTCCAGCCCAAGGACGGCTTTGCCTTCGCAGAGGGCTTCTCTGAAAAGGACGTGACCGTGACCAACGGTACGGTCTATAAGGTAGAAATGTCCGGCAAAAACTGCTATGTCTATGTGAACTTCCCGGCGGCCGGGACCCCTGCGTCGCAGGAGGTCAGCAATGTCCACCTGAACTTTAAGCCGGTGGGCGTGCGCCATCAGGTTGCCGACATATGCCCCGTCAACTGGACCCCCGGCGCAGGGAGCATAGAGCTGTATAACATCCGCTACTACGAAGGGGAAAACACGGATGCCGACGCCAATAAGCTAGACGGTTCGGCAGCCTATGACCCGAGCAAGGCCTACAGCGTATCCTTCCAGCTCGTCGGAACAACGGGCGTTGTCTTTGCAGACGGCTTTGACGCCAGCAGCATCACCCTGTCCGACGGCAAGGTGTGGAAGGTCCAGCGCATCGACAATGGCAACATGGTCATCTGCGTGACCTTCCCGGCCAGCGGTGACACGGCGACCAAGATCGATGCCGTCGGCCTGACCATCAAGCCCTATGACCAGCGCCACGCTCTGGTCGATTTTGCACCCACGGCCAGCACCCCCGAGGGCATGAGCGTAACATCGACGAATATCTATAAAGATGGGACACTCTACACAGGAAGCTATGATGCAAACACCGCCTACAGCGTAGGGTATTCTCTGAATACCAAGAGCGGCTATGCCTTTGCAGATGGCTTTACGAAGGAGAACGTCACCGTTTCCAACGGCACGGTTCAAAGTGTCAACGTCATCAACAACAACTACGTAATTGTCTATGTGAACTTCCCGGTGACTGGCCCGACCCCCGTGACAGAGACCATCGAGAAGATCCACCTGGACTTTAAGCTCCGCAGTGAGCGCACGACCATCGGCGATCTGAACCCCATCGCTCAGAAACCCGGAACCGACAAGATGGAGCTGGCAGAAAAGGACTTCTATGAGGGCGACACTGCCGGGCCGAGTTCTCTGGCAGAGAATGAGAAGTACGAGTCCAGCAAGAACTACACCGCAGCCCTCCAGTATAACTGCAAGAACGATGTCACCATTGCAAAGGGATTTACGAAGGAGGACATCACCATCTCCAACGGTACGGTCAATCAGATCGTCCGAAATGACAAGTACGTCATCATCGTTGTGAACTTCCCCAAAGACCCCACCACGGACCCCAACTATGTGACGGAGGCGGCGGTGCAGGTCGCAGCGGTGGCCGGAGAGATACCGTCTATCAATGGTATCACCGTGACCAGCAGCAATGCGGATAAGATTAAAAAGGCCCTTGTACTTTGGAGCAACACATCCACACCGTTTGTCGCCGGTCAGGAGTATTCGACCACTGTCTATCTGGAGCCGAAGGAGGGCGTGACCTTCGCCGACGATATGAAGCTGACAGTAAACGGCAAGGTCGTGAACCTGGCAAAGAAAGATCCCAACGGCTCCGTCCAGTTCGAGACGAAGATCACCGCAGTCGGCCCCTCCGCACCCACCACCTACGCCGTCAAAGTGACCAGCGGCGGCAACGGCTCCGCTACTGCGGACCACGCCACGGCGGCTGCCGGGACCGAGATCAAGCTGACCGCCACGGCCGACAGCGGCTATCACTTCAAGGAGTGGCAGGTCGTCACGGGCAGCGTGACCATCACCAACAACGAGTTCACCATGCCTGCCGAGAATGTTGAAGTCAAGGCGATCTTCGAGAAGAACACCTCCACCGGTGGCGGTGGCGGCGGCGGTGGTGTCACCACCTATGCCATCACTGTGAAGAGCGCCAAGAACGGCGACGTGACTGCAAGCCACAAGTCCGCCTCCAAGGGTACCACTGTCACCCTGACGGTCGATCCCGACAAGGGCTATGTGCTGGATACCCTCACCGTTCTGGACGGCAAGGACAAGGAGATCAAGCTGACCGAGAAGAACGGCAAGTATACCTTCACCATGCCCGCCAGCAAGGTCACCGTGGCGGCCACGTTCAAGGCTTCTGCCCCCACCGGCAAGAATCCCTTCATCGACGTGCCCGCAGGCTCCTACTACGAGGACGCCGTGATCTGGGCCGTGGACAAGGGCATCACCAGCGGCACCGGCGCTACCACTTTCAATCCCAACGGCATCTGCACCCGCGCGCAGGCCGTCACCTTCCTGTGGCGCGCTGCCGGCAGCCCCGCTGCCAAGTCCAGCGCCATGCCCTTTGCCGATGTGAAGGCCGGCAGCTACTACGAGACGGCGGTGCTGTGGGCCGTGGAGCAGGGCATCACCAAGGGCACCAGCGACACCATGTTCAGCCCCGACGCAACCTGCACCCGTGCGCAGATCGTCACCTTCCTGTGGCGTGCCAACGGCAGCCCCGCTGTCAGCGGCAATTCCGGCTTCACCGATGTGGCAGCTGACGCTTACTGTGCGGCGGCAGTCACCTGGGCGGAGAAGAACGACATCACCGGCGGTATCGGCGGCGGCCTGTTCGGCTCCGGCAACACCTGCACGAGAGCCCAGATCGTCACCTTCATCTATCGCAGCGTGAAGTAAGCTTCATCAAAAGGCGGAGGACGGAAAAACCGTCCTCCGTCTTTTGATTGTTGAAAACGTCCAACAGATGCGCTGGCTTTTTTGTGCATTCCGTCTATGACCAGGGCCTGTTTTTGCGGTTCCGCCCGAAAAACAGGACTTAGGCCTATATTTTTTCCCTGCGAAAACTGGTAGAGATAGAGTCAACAGAGCCGCAATCGGGAGAACTGCCGGAGAGGAGGAACTACACATGAAGCAGGTCATAAAGGAGGCGATGGGAGACTGCTCTACCATAGGGGAGTTTCGCTTTCTCCTTCGCTGTCAGGCGTGCGGCAGAACATGGCACAGCAGCCCCGTCCGCTTTTCCAAGGCCGGCACGAAGCCGGAGACAGAGGGGATGCGCGCGGTGTTCCGGACGCTCTACGAGCGGGAACGGGCGGCTGCCCGGGAAAAGGCCGCGGCGGAAGCCTCAGAGATCTTCAGCCAATGTCCTGCCTGCGGCAAACTGGTGTGCGACCACTGCTTCCTGATTTGCGAGGATCTGGATCTATGCACTGCCTGCGCGGAAGCATTGCAGGTGCGCGGCGATGTTGTGGCAGGAGAAGCCTCCTCCCCGCGGGAGTTCCCTGCCGAATCAGCCGGAAGAATTTCAACAGAAGGAGATGGAATGACATGAGAAAACGGAAAAACACTGGGAAGCTCCTGAGCATCCTGCTCTGTCTTATGATGGTGCTGGGAATGCTTCCCACGACAGCGCTGGCGGATGAGCCGCAACTGGAGGGGGATCCGATACCGGAGTCCATTTCCTTCTCCGTGATGAAGACAGATGACAACGGCAGCCCGCTGAAAGGGGCACATTTTGAGCTGACCCCGATGCAGGGTACTAACAGCGAGGGCAAATTCGCCTACTCCGACGAAAACGGCATTGCCACCTTTGATACCAACATCACCCCCGGTACATACAAGCTTTTCGAGGCGGAAGCGCCCTTTGGCTATCTCCCTTCCAGCTACCAATATATCGTGACCGTACTTCAGGAGCCGAACGACGAAGGGAAGCTTCTCGGCATCAAGCAATATGTCACCGGCCCGGTGAACATTCCTACTGTATGGCATACGAACGGCGCGACCATCGCCACCTTCGTCAACAAGCCAGTGGAGAAGGCAGAGATCTCCCTCTCCATTGAAAAGACCGTCGTCCAGGGCGGCAACATCGCCCCCGGCGAGGCGAGCTTTACCTTTGAGCTGCTGCTGCAAACGGGTGAGGACAGCAACGCGACCCCCATCTATCAGCTCATTGACACGGCGGAGCTCACCACCAACGGCACGGGCACTAAGGAGCATACGCTGAAATTCACAATTCCGGAGGACCTTAACAGCCAGGACGGCTTCGGACGGAACTACATCTATCTGCGTGAGCAGAAGGGAAGCGCCGCCGGCTGGACGTATTCCAATGCGATGTATCATGTGAGCTACAGGATGAACAATGACGGCTCCCACAGTTATATCTTTGATGGCGTAGATCCCACAACGGGAAGCTATCTGGAAAAAGCCCCCTTCACCAACATCTACAACGGCACGAGCTATAAGCTGCCCTTCACCAAGACAGTGAAGCTGGGCGGCAACACCGCTCCCGGACGGGAGACCTTCGAGCTGGAGATCTTTAATGTAGGCAACAGTAATCTGACAAATTACGGCAATCTCTACACCGCTGCTGTCACCACCAACGGCGCGGGCGATTACGATGGCGCACTGGTCATCTCCGGCCCGGCGAATCAGGTGCGTGATCTGGTCTGCGAGGGCTTCTATGTCAGGGAAAAGAACGCCGGAGCCGCCAACTGGACGTATGACGACGCGGTGTGGCATGTGCAGCCCAATGACAGCCAGACTCCCGGGCTGACCATCCACGCCACCAAGCGGATGGAGAGCGACAACGGCATCTATTATGAGGACTCCGAGGCGCTGGCGGATAAGATGACCTTCACCAACACCTATACCTACCATACCAGCGTCATTCCCACCGGCGCGGCCATCACGGTCAACAAGACCGACGCTCAGGGCAAGGCCCTTGCCGGGGCGACCTTCGTGCTGGAGGACAGCCGGGGCCGGGAGGCCTATCAGGCCACCTCCAACACCAGCGGCATTGTGCGCTTTACGGATGTTTCCAGCGGTACCTACACCCTGCTGGAAAAGAAAGCCCCGGAGGGCTATGTGCTCTCCAATGAAACCTACACCCTCACCGTCAGCGGTTCCCGCGTCACGATGAACGGCAAGGCCTATTCTCCCGTGACCTTCGTCAACCGCAAGGCCGCGGAGTTGAACCGCACCGACCACTTCGCCTTCCTGGTGGGCTATACCGACGGCACCTTCGGGCCGGAGCGCAACATGACCCGCGCCGAAGTGACCACCATGTTCGCCCGCCTGCTCACCGAGCAGATCGAGGCGGATAAGACTTATTCCAACACCTTTTCTGATGTGCCGAAGGGCTACTGGGCGGCCAACTACATCGGCTATATGCAGCAGTTCGGCATCATCACCGGCTATTCGGACGGCAGCTTCCGCCCCGACGCCCCTGTGACCCGCGCCGAGTTCGCCGCCATTGCCAGCCGCTTTGAAAAGCTGACCGAGGGCAGCAAGAGCTTCGCCGATGTGCCGGATACCTACTGGGCAGCCAGGTACATCAACTTTGCGGCCACCCGCGGCTGGGTCACCGGTTATTCTGATGGAACCTTCAAGCCGGAGAACACCATCACCCGCGCCGAGGTGGCGGCGGTCACCTGCCGCCTGCTGGAACGCAGCGCGGATCAGAACTATATCCGCAGCCATTTCAATGAGCTTCGCACTTTCTCGGACATGACTGAGAGCCACTGGGCATACTGGTACGCCATGGAATCCGCCAACGGCCATGACTACACCAAGTCCGGCGGCAGCGAGAACTGGAACCGCACCTATCGGTAACGGATCACCGGGTCCCCCGGCCCCAAACGGGTCGGGGGATACTCTTTCCGCAAAGCAAACGCAAATTATGGGAGAAAGGAACGTATCATGCAAGTAACACTCACCCATCTGCCGGATACGGCGGCGGAATTTGAGGCGTTGTCCCGCCGCACGCCGGAGGAGGTCTGCGCATGCTTCCTGTGCGCATTGAACCTATACATAAAGGACAAGGACGCGGGTGTGGCCGCCATGGACCTGCTGCGCGGGCCGCGTCCCATGACGCCTTATGACGCTCAATTTCTGCGGGACCGCCTGCGGGGCAAGGAGTATCTGCCCCTGGCCTACTTTGAGGGCGCAGCGCCGGAAAACAGCTATACCCCTGCGCAGCCCTATGTGCTGAACGTCCTGCCGGATCCCCGCCCCCAGGACATGGAGCCGGGCTATCTCCGGCTGTTTCTCAGGACGGCAGGCGCGGATTCTCCCCGTCCCATCAAGCTGCGGCAGAAGCCCTCTACCGGGGAATGGTTTTTGTGGGAGTATTCCAGCCCCTTGAGCGGCATCCGCATCCCCGCCGCGCAGGACCCGTGGGCATGACGCGATGGGAAAGAGATGTTTGACGCTGGTGCTGGCGCTGCTGCTGGCACTCAGCCTGAGCGCCTGCGACAGCCGACCGGGTTCCACCGATCCCACCTCCAGTGGGGGAGGCAGCAGCTCGCCGCCGATGCCCGCGCCGTTTGACACCACCTATTGGACTGCCGTGCGGTACGAGTCCTACAATCCCTCCTTCGGCCGCACGGAGGTCAGCGCCATGCCCACGGAGAAATGGTGGGCAGACCTCTACCTCAATGAGGACGGAACAGCGCTGTTCCGGGAGGCGTTGGGCTTTGGCTACGCCTCCTACCTGATAAACGCCGAATGGTGGCTGGGGGCGGACAATGCCCTGCGGCTGACCGGAGAAGACCTTGACGGAAGCTTCATCTCCATGGACGGACGCAAGGAGAAGGATGGCTCCGTGATGCTGGAGACCCCTTACGGGAACCGCTTCTATTTTGAGCCGGCGGAACGGCCGGTTTCCGGCGGGGAGCTCTGTATGGCGGATCTGGAGGGGACCTGGCGGATGAGCGCCGGCGAAGTGGAGGGCGACGAGTTCAGCCCGGAGGAGATGCACATGGCCTCTCTGCTGAACATTGAGCGCTGGTGGTCCGACGATGAGGGCGGCTATACCCTGCGTGCCGACTACAACAGCGCCCACCTTTTGAATACGGACGCCCCGGAATACGAGACGGAGAATGAGCTGCTGACGGAAAAGCTGGATGAGCCGCTGATGTACGGCCTTCCCAACGAGCTTTGGTCCGCTCGGCTCTACGCTGAAGACTCTGAGACGGAGTACTATGTCACCCTGACGGACCGGAACACCCTGTACCTCCAGCAATACTATGAGCTGGACAACGCGCCGGCAGCCCGCACCGCTATCTATACGCGCGAAGAGAGCCTCCTGCCGGAGACGCTGACGCTGGCCCTGGCGGACGAACCCGATAAGTCGCTGATGTTTTACTGGCGCGACCCGCCTGCGGAGGTGGCGCAGCCGCTTGCGGCGATCCCCATGACCGCGCTGGAGAAAGGCGGGCAGAACAAGCTGCTGCTGGTGGGACGCTGGTATGAGACGGATATCCAGTTCTGCACGGGCAGAGCCGAGCAGAATGAGGACGGCACACTGGGTGAGTGGCTCACGGATACGGTGCTGTATGAGGGAACGATCCGGATCAACGAACCCCAGTGGTTCTCTCTTACGATTCCGGAGGAAACGGCAAAGCTGTGTCTGTTCATGAAGTGGCCCTGGGACGAGAGCTGGTTTACATGGCCCATTACGGATCAGGATCCGTTTTTTGTCAGCGGAGACACCTTCCTGACGGAGGCAGATTAGTGTCCCGCCGCCCTGACGGCGAAGCGGCAGTCATTGCAAGGAAACCATTTCAAACAAAACCAAACAGAAAAGGAGACAGGAACTATGGGACTCATTAAAGCGGCAATGGGCGCGGCTGGCGGCGTGTTGGCCGACCAGTGGAAGGAATACTTTTATTGCGAAGCCATCCCCTCGGACGTACTGGCGGTCAAGGGCAGGAAAAAGGCCACGGGCCGTTCCAGCAACACCAAGGGCGATGACAACATCATCACCAACGGCAGCCTGATCGCCATTGCGGACGGACAGTGCATGCTCATCGTGGAGCAGGGCAAGGTGGTGGATGTGTGCGCAGAGCCGGGTGAATACACCTACGATATGTCCACCGAGCCGAGCATTTTCTCCGGCGATCTGGGCGATGGCGTCAAGGACGTGTTCGCCAACATCGGCAAGCGCTTCACCTTCGGCGGCGAGGCCCCTAAGGATCAGCGCATCTACTACTTCAACACCAAGGAGCTGACGGGCAACAAGTACGGCACGCCCAGCCCCGTCCCCTTCCGCGTGGTGGATCAGCGCGCGGGCATCGATCTCGACATCGGTATCCGCTGCTTCGGCGAGTACAGCATTCGGCTGAAAAACCCGCTGCTGTTCTACACCAACGTCTGCGGCAACGTCAGCGAGGACTATAAGACCGAGAATATCGCGGGCCAGATGAAAACTGAGCTGCTGACCGCTCTTCAGCCCGCGTTTGCAAAGATCAGCGAAATGGGGATCCGCTACTCCGCCCTTCCCGGTCATACCCTGGAACTGGCGGACGCCCTCAATGAGCAGCTTTCCGGCAAGTGGCGTGACCTCCGCGGCATGGAGATCGTCTCCTTTGGCGTTTCCAGCGTGAAGGCCAACGAGGAAGACGAGCAGATGATCAAGGAGTTGCAGCGCAACGCGGCCTTCATGGATCCCACCCGCGCGGCGGCGCACCTTGTCGGCTCGCAGGGCGACGCGATGAAAGCGGCGGCCGCCAACACCGGCGCAGGCCCCGCCATGGCCTTTATGGGCATGGGCATGGCCGGGCAGGCGGGCGGCATGAACGCACAGAACCTCTTCCAGATGGGTCAGCAGCAACAGATGCAGCAGCAACAGATGCAGATGCAGCAGCAGGCGGCGCAGCCCGCTCCCGCTCCGACGGTGCAGGGCTGGACCTGTTCCTGTGGCCAGAGCGGCATCACCGGCAACTTCTGCCCCAACTGCGGCAGCAAGAAGCCTGAGCCCAAGCCCGCGGGCGACAGCTGGAAATGCGCCTGCGGCGCGACCGTTACCGGCAAGTTCTGCCCCGAGTGCGGCAGCCCCAAGCCCGCTGTCGCGGACAACGGCTGGACGTGCGCCTGCGGCGCGGTGAACAAGGGGAAGTTCTGCTCTGCGTGCGGCGCGAAAAAGCCCGCCGGCGTCCCCCAGTATAAATGTGACAAGTGCGGCTGGGAGCCTGCCGACCCCAAGCATCCCCCCAAGTTCTGCCCCGAGTGCGGCGATCCCTTTGACGATGGGGACATCGTTGGATGAAGCGCCGGATGATCTGGATCCTTCTGGCGGGGATACTCGTAGGTTTAGCCCTTTCCGGGCTCTATAAGCACTTTGTCACAGACCAGATCATGGATGGGGGCAACGGCATGGAAAATCCGGATGCCGCGTTCCTGCTGGACGGCGACCATACCTATGCGGACAACGACGCACTCTGGCCCGTGCTGGAGGGAGCGTGGGAAAGTGAAGACGGCCGCTGGCAGGCCGACATCGGCGAAGAGAGCGGCATCGTTCTCAGCGCGGACGGCGAGACCGTCTTGGCGTCCCCCCTCGATTTTACCTATCTCCGGCCGGGCAAGGTCGTCTGGACGGAGCTGGAAGTGGAGGAGCGCGAGCTTGTGACGCCGGACGGTGCTTCACTTGGCAGGATCAAGGAATTTGGCTATGAGGCATCGGACGGCGAGGGCAGCGGAACGCTGGAGCTGACGCTGGAACGGCCGGACGAGAGTGAAGAAACGGTGACATTCCAAAAAATACAGGAACAGGAGCAATAGATCATGGGCTTATTTGATAAGAAGTACTGCGACATCTGCGGCGAGAAGATCGGCCTTCTCGGCAACCGCAAGTTAGAGGACGGCAATCTCTGCAAGGACTGCGCGAAAAAGCTTTCGCCGTGGTTCAGCGACCGCCGCCGTTCCACGGTGGAGGACATCAAAGGGCAGCTTGCCTACCGCGAGGAAAACCGGGAAAAGGCGGCGCAGTTCCGCACCACCCGCTCATTCGGCGAGGATTGGAAGGTGCTGCTGGACGAGGATGACCGCTGGTTCACCGTCACCCGCGCACGGGATCTGGCGGAGGCCAATCCCGATATTCTGGACTTTGACGCCATCACCGGCTGCCGAATGGACATCGATGAGAGCCGCACGGAGCTGACGCGCGAGGATGCAGACGGCAAGGACGTGAGCTACGTTCCGCCCCGCTACGAGTATTCCTACGACTTTTTCCTTGTCATCTCCGTCCGCCACCCCTACTTTGACGAGATGCGCTTCTCGCTCAACAGCAGTTCTGTGTACTATGAGCCGCAAAAACTGCCGCAGCGCGCTCCGATGAGTCACGCGCCGATGGATCGGCCCTCGGGACGCCCCAAGATGATCAGCCCCGCCCGCGTCGACCCAGAGGACTGCGCGGAGTACCGCAAGTATCGTCAGATGGGCGACGAGATCTGCCAAGCGCTTGAGCAGGCACGCAGCGGCGGCAAGCAGCCCGCCGGTGCTGCACCGGAAGAGAACGCCGTGATGCGCGAAGCTGCGCAGGGCATTCCTGTGGCAGGCCCCTGGACGTGTCCCGCCTGCGGCGGCGCCAACACGGGCAGATTCTGCGAATACTGCGGTTCCCCCCGCCCCTGACAGCTGCCCGCGCGGCATGAATGCTGCTGCAGCAGAAATGGCATGACCACATGGGAAGACCCTGCAAGGGATCAACAATATATAAATACAAAAATTTTAGGAGGAAACGATTATGGCTAACCTGACCGAAAATTTGAAGGACTCTATGACCGCAACCTTCCCCCGCGAATTTGATATCCCCAACGCAATGACGATCCAGGAGATCTATGACAAGCTGAACGCCCGCGCCGCGGCGTTCCAGATGCCGTTTTCCGTCAAGGGCGGCATTCCCGGCGAGCGCGTCGTCTTCCAGAAGGAACCGAACCTTGATGTTACCATCTGGCTCCACGTCAAGGACGGTACACACATCAAGATCACGCCGGTCACGCAGGACAGCAGCACCAAGATCAACGGCATCGACGTTGGCAAGAACAGCATGATGCGCAAGGGCGTTAAGGGTGTGGCCAGCAGGCCGATGCTGCAGGGCCAGTACATCGACGGTGTGACCGACACCATCAAGAAGATCCTTGCCGACGAGACGGTTCCCGATTATGTAGCGCCTGCGGTGGCCCCCGGCGCGGATAAGCCTCTAAACTGGCTGACGCTCCTGCTGCTGTGCATCTTTGTCGGCGGCGCGGGCATCCACCGCTTCTACGCGGGCAAGATCGGCACGGGCATTCTCTACCTCTTCACCGGCGGCCTGTTCGGGATCGGCTGGCTCATCGACCTCGTCAAGATCGCCACCGGGAAATTCACGGATAAGAACGGCAATGTCGTTCAAAAGGCATAATGCCGCCGCTGCAAGCGCAGATCGCGGAACCACAGGATCGATGATAAGGAGTTCACTATGAAAAAAATCGTTTCTCTTGCACTGGCATTGGTGCTGGTGCTCTCCCTTACCGCCTGCGGCGGCAAGGACGGCGGGAAATCCGCCGACCCCAACCTCGGCAAATACATCGGCACAGAGTACTCCAGCGACGGCGACAGCTGGTATTCCTTAGCCGACCTCTATGACGGCGAGTGCTATATCGAGCTCAAGAGCGGCGGCAAGGGCGTGTTCTGCCTGGGCGGCGAGGCGACCGACATCAAGTGGTCTCTTGAAAGCGACGGTACTTTGACGCTCAAGCGCGACGGTTTGGAAAGCAATGGCCTTTTACAGGACGGCTGCATCATGCTCGACGATCTCTGGGGCAACGAGGTCTACATCCTCTACGAGAAGGAAGGCGCCTCCTCATCGCTGGAAAAGACCGGCGATGATCTGCTCGACTGGTGGAACGGCGACTGGTACGGCTGGTGGAAGATGACCGGCTGCTCGGGCTATTACGAGGACATGGAGGGCGACTGGTGGGATATCTGCGGCAATATTGACATCGGCGCGGATAAGACCGGCGTCGTCCGTCTCTGGGATGAGGACTACTCAAGAGACAGCCTCATGGCGAAGGTGAATGTCACCCTGAGCACCGCCGGCACCGGTGAGCACGGCACGATGACCTCTGAGGACGGCCAGTTCACGGATATCGCTATCGAGCACGCGGACTGGATCGTTGACCCCGGCCTGGCGGATCGGGATGATCTCATCTGCATCGACGGCTACTACGAAAACGGCGACGATGAGTTCTACTACGAAATCTATCTGCGCCCGTGGGGAACCTACTGGGACGACGCGGATGAGGATTCTCGCCCCAAGTCCTACGACGACTGGTATCTGCCCCTCATCAAGGCGGGCAAGTCCATGCCGGACGCCATCGGCGCGGACGCCCCGGCAAGCAGCGGCGATACGAAGTCCACAGCGCCGAGCGGCAATTCAAATGCTCCCAGCGGTACCGGCCTTGTGAGCGAGGAAGCGGTGCAGAAGGGCTACGTGTGGATGAACGAGGTCAATAACAATATTTTTGACACCACCTACGAAGGCCTCGTCGACTACTTCGGCGTGGAGGGCGAGTTCGTCAAGGAAGAGTACAGCGACCACATGAAGAGGAACCAGCGCTACTACAAGTGGGTCTCGAAGGACGATCCCAGCCACTACGTCTACGTCAACTTCGCCGAGGAGGAACCGGGCGTTTATAAGGTCAGCGCCTTCAACACCAGCGGCTTCTCCGGCAAGGAAGCCATCGAAAAGTATCTTGACACCGTGAAGGCTGAGGCGGCTGAGGCGGATAAGGCAGCCACCGCAAACACTAAGATGAAGGACTTCGCCGTAACCGTCACGCAGTTCGCGCACGATGATGTCGCGGTCAAGATCACAACGAAGATCCCCGAATCCGGCTGGTCGTATGACGAGGGAAAGAAGTGCCTTGTGGAAAACGACGATCCCACAGCCTTCGGCGCGGGTGCCATCAGATTCGAGGTAAGAGCCAATGTGGAGGACTTCGACTACTACAAGGATGACTTTGAAAACTATCAGGATATCGATGATCGCGTGATCGGCGGTATCACCTTCAAGGGCCGCACCTACAAGCACATCGGCTACAATTGGATCCAGTATGTCGCGCAGATCGACGACGGCCGCGCACTGTCCATCGGACTGACGAAATTGGACTGCGTCCCGGGAACGATGCCCGACATCATTCTCAACAACATGACGTTCCAGTAAGGGCAGCGTCCTTCTGAGAATTTATATGAAAACCGGCTCCCGCCCCAATTTGGAGCGGGAGAATCCGGCTATTTGCGGAGAAACGGAGGTAATGCTGTGAAGCTCAAGGCGTTCCTCATCATGGCAGGTCTATGGATGGGGCTGTTCGGTCTGACCGCCTGCGGCGGCGCTGACGTGCGCACCTATCAGTACCCGGAGACAGCGGTCCTTTTTGACGACTTCCACATTAAAAAAACCGTTTACAGCCCGGGGGTCATGAAGCTCTATTACCGCGGCGGGCAGTTCAAGGACACGCCCATCCGCTGCTACGATGCAAATTTTGAGGATCTGGGCGATCAGTTTGAATATTCCTTTCAAAACGGCGTTCTGACAGTTCAGGCGGATTTTGCCGAAAAAATCAGCGGGCTGACGATTGAGGACAGAGAACACGACGTTATCTATCATCTGCGCTATCTGGACTCTCCGCAGTTTGCGTGGCTGGCGGATACGCTCTGGCTGGATTACGGTATGATGACGATGGGAGACGAGGCGCGGTATTACAGCGATGCGGAGCGGCAGGCGCAGGCAGAGCGGGAGAGCGCCGAGCATGAGCAGACACGCGATGTTTTTGCGCTGCTCGAGGGCACGTGGATCTCCGAGGATGGTCTGCAAAAATATGTGTTTTCCACGGACGCAGACGGGAGCGAATTGCGTGCGGCGGAGCTGTGGTTCGACGAAACGGAGCAGAAGTGGAATGGCTGGGAGCTGTGCGTCGAGTCCGCGTTTCAGACGCCGTATTTCGGCGGCGAATACAGTGAGGACGTGGCGGAGCACCTGCAGCAGATCGTGCTGGGAAACAGCGATCATGCGGCGGCGGATATGTGCGTCTTGTACGATTCGGAAGAAAACGTCATAAGAGACACGAACACGATCTATCACAAGCAGTGAGCCTGCGGGACATATCCGGAATAACACGATCATAACTGTGTTCGGCGCTGCAATCTGCCCTTGTGGGCTGTAACACTGGTCTGAGAAATGAGGAGCTTAGATGGCAACACAAATCACAAATTATCAATGTCCCGCCTGTACGGGACCGCTCCATTTTGTAGGAGAATCCGGCAGGCTGGAGTGCGATTACTGCGGCTCAAGCTTCGATATCGCAGAAATTGAAGCGTTCTACGCAGAAAAAGAAGCAAAAGCGGCGGAAGCGGCACAGAAGCAGGAAGAAACAGAAGCGGCTCAAAAATCTGCCGAAGCGGAAGAACAAAAGGCCGCCGCAGACGGCTCTGACTGGGATTCTTCCGGCCTGAGCGAGGACTGGGGCGCGGACGCGGCCGACATGAAAGCCTACTGCTGCCCATCGTGCGGTGCGGAACTGCTCTGCGACGCAACGACTGCAGCCACATCCTGCCCATACTGTGGAAACCCGTCGGTGCTTCCGGGACAGTTCAGCGGCATTTTGAAGCCCGATTTTGTGCTGCCCTTCAAGCTGAGCAAGGAGGATGCCATCAAGGCATTGAAGAAGCACTATCTCAAAAAGCCTCTGCTGCCATCGACCTTCTCCAAAGCCAACCATCTGGAGGAGATCAAGGGTGTGTATGTACCTTTCTGGATGTACGACGGCGAGGCCAGCGGAAGTGCGCAATTCCATGCTACGCAGGTACATACCTACACCTCAGGAGATTATGAGATCACGGAGACAAGCCACTATGATGTGCAACGCGCAGGTTCCATTGCCTTTGAAAAGATCCCGGTGGACGCATCGAGCAAAATGCCGGACGATTACATGGACTCCATCGAACCGTTTGACTATGCAGATCTCAAGCCGTTTTCCACGGCGTATCTGCCCGGATTTATGGCAGATAAATATGATGTCAGCGTCGAAGACAGCCGGGAACGGGCAGACACACGCTGCGCGGGCTCGCTGCTGAGCGCACTGGAACGCACGGTTTCGGGCTACACCACCTGCAATGAAACGAGCCGGGATATCCACTTGAAGCGCGGCAAGGTGCATTACGCACTGCTTCCCGTCTGGATCCTGAACACAAGGTGGGAGGGAAAAGATTTCCTCTTTGCCATGAACGGTCAGACCGGCAAGCTTGTCGGCAACCTTCCGGTCAGCACGAAACGGGTAATTGGCCTGTTTGCGGCAATCGCGGCATCTCTTATTGCCATCAGTGTGACCGCGCTGCTGCTTTTGGCGCGATAGGGAGGGCTGAGACATGAAAAAAAGAATACGTTGTCTCCTGCTGGTGCTTATGTTCTGCCTTGTGCTCTGCGTGGGCGCAGCTGCGGCTGAGCAGACAGGCGCACAGCTTTCTTATGTGACGGACGCGGCCGGACTTCTCAGCGAAAACGAAAATATGCTGCTGGAAAAGATGGCGGAAAGCGTCTCCAAAAAGTATGGTGTCGGCGTCTACATCGTAACCGTGGAGGACTATCGGGACTTCCATTCTGAAGGCGTCTATAAGGCGACCTACACCATTTACCATGAATGCACCATGGGCGAAGGACCGAACCGCGACGGGATCATGCTCCTGCTCAGCATGGATGACCGCGACTGGGCAATGTTCTGCTACGGCTCACGCTGCGAGTATGCGTTCAACAGCTATGGTCAGCAGAAGCTGGAAAAGGTCTTCCTCGACAATTTCGGCGAGAACGACTGGTACGGCGGCTTTGAGGATTACGTCAAAGAATGCAGCGTCTATCTGGAAAAGGCTTCCGCAGGAAAGCCCGTCCGGGCGAGCTTGTTTATTCCGATCCTTATTGTGATCGGTCTTTCCCTGCTGGCGGCAGCCGCGGTCGTCGCTGTGATATGGCAGAAAATGGACACTGTATCAAAAAAAGCAACCGCGAACGACTACGTCTCCGCGGGACTCCGGCTTACGGAGCAAACAGATCGCTTTACCCATAAGACGACCTCCAGCCGGAAGATCGAGCGCAGCTCTTCCAGCGGCGGAAGCAGTCACAGCGAATCCGGCGGCGGCGGTTCCGGCCGAAGCGGAAAATTCTGAAAGGAGCGGCTATGAAAACAACACACAAACAAATACTCGCGCTGTTGCTGGCACTGGTTCTGCTGCTGTCGCTTTGCGCCTGTGTACAGAAGACGCAAACAGAGCCTAACGAATCGAGAACAAGTACAGATAAGGTAAAAATGCCTACAAAACCCGACAAAAAAACGCCTGAAAAGCAGCCGGAGGAAGCTCCATTGCAAAATGATATGCGTGATCGCACGTCACGCGACGAGGCGTCAGACACACAGCCGGTACAATACGGGTTTTCACAGGAGGCAGAGACCTCTCTTGGATGGCTGCGGGACAGGATCGACTTTCCAATGACCATGTTTGGCGCGGCATATCTCGGTTATGTCGGCGGGCTGTTTGAGGAGGGCTTCGAGGCCGGCTTCCCCTCGTGGCTGTGGGAAACCAATGAGGCCATGCTCCTCGAATACCCCTTCATCGCCGAGATCGACGAGGAGCATATTATCGGCGGTGCGGGGCATCTGTACTGCATCGTGCCGGTCGATGAGAACGCGACGGTTGCAATCAACCGTGTGCAGTGGAACGAAAAAACACAGACCGACGAGGTCACGGAGGTGCTCTACCGGTCAGAGAGCGGCGAACCGGTGCTGCTCTTTGCAAATCTCGACGGCGTTGCATATGAGGCCGACACCCAGGTCTTCATCACTGACAACAACGGGAACACCTGCGAATGGTATCCCTCGCTTGATGCGATGAGCTATCTTGCGCCGTGTATATCGGAAGCTGGAGACTATCTTTCGTTTGACTTTACGGAATATGCCTGGTACAACGCCCCGGCCGAGTTTTCTGCGTGGCTTGCCGACGGCTGGAGCGGCATGACCGCGCTCGGTCTTGCCGGATCGCAGCGTGACGGCATGGGCTGGATCACAGAAACCATGGTGGGGGAAAGCAGCCGCTATGCCTATTTCTCGCTGCGCTTTTATCTTGAGGATGAGACGGGCGGTACGGTCGATCTGGAGTGGGTATATGAAGACAGTGACGACATTGAGGAGATGTGGAGCGGCTTCTGGACGATTCAGACCATTCCGGACGGGCCGAGCTATGTGACGCTCAGCTTGTCGCTTGTGGGCGGCAATAACTACGGCGTCACGGACGGCCCGATGTATCTGTGTGAGACGTATCCCCTCCTGATCAGTCCAAGCGGCACGGAGCTGCTGGTCGGCGCGGGTGAGAGCGGCATTTGCCTGCCGTTCATGTCGCAAAGCACAACGGCATGTGTGCTGACACAGGCCGTAGGATAGAAGGCGTGCAGGGAGCCAACTGCTTTGAGGTTTGCATTTACAAATTCTGTTTGGCAGCGATCTAGCAAAAGTACAACAATTTATCCTTTGCAAATTCAAAACGCGGAAGCTTTGCGCTGTGCGTTTGCTATGTTTTGGAAAGATGTGCTGCTTCGGCGCATCACCGCTCGAACTTGGGAAACAAGTCTGTAGCTTGTTGGGGCGCATTCTCTGCGCTTTGTCATCTTTGCGGCCTCTTCCGGCTGCGCCGCCCCACCACAACTTCATATCGCCCCATTCTGCCCGCAGCGATCACGCTGCGGGCTTTTCTGCGTTTTTAGGGCTCCATTGCTGTTCTCCACCTCCGTGAATTTGAAATTCCGACATTTCAAATTCCGCGCGAAAGCGCGGCGGCTGCATCTCATGCGGCCGTTTTGGCGCAGCCAAAAAAGATTCGGGGCGGCACGGAGCCAACGAAGTTGGTGGAGTACCGATTGCATTTTTGCGGCGCGAAAGCGCCGCTTTTTCTGCATTTCATGCAGAAAACATAAGAAAA
>OLVY01000806.1_pt1 | contig 21901 bp, 20 predicted proteins | sample 1674261 | NCBI WGS metagenome assembly OLVY01 (sample SAMEA103958155, study PRJEB25191) | human gut metagenome | biome: human-associated habitat [ENVO:00009003]; feature: intestine environment [ENVO:2100002]; material: feces | place: Germany | collected 2013/2015
GGGGCACGGTAGCGCCAGCCCCGGCCCAGTCCACCAGCGGCTGATATACGCCCACCGCCTGTAGGATCACGCCCGCCACCACGTAGCCTGACAGGATACGGGCGGGGGTCAGCTTCGTCAGGTCGATGAGCACCTGTCCCACGGCGCACAGCAGCCCGCCGCAGAGAAAACACCACAGATAGTCCATAGTACCTCCTTATCGCTCCGCCGACAGCACCACCGCGTGGCACACCGCCGGCATGGTCTCCTTTTGAAACACGGTGGTGGGGCTTTGCAGCGCCCCGGTAGGGGCGAAGATCATCCGCTTCCACCGGCGGCTTTTCAGCCCCGGCAGCAGGTAGGCGCACAGCACCGAGGCGCTGCATCCCGCGCCGGAGCCGCCGGCATGCATGTCCTGCTTCTCCCGGTCGAACAGCAGCAATCCACAGTCGGTATAGCGGCTGTCCATGTTGAAGCCGTCGCGGGCCATCAGATCCTTTACCACGCTGTGGCCGATGGCGCCCAGATCGCCGGTGACGATCAGGTCATAGTCCTGGGGCGTGGTGCGGGTATCCCGGAACAGGGTCTCCAGCGTGTCGATGGCCGCCGGGGCCATGGCCCCGCCCATGTTGCACTCGTCGTTGACGCCCATGTCCACCACCCGGCCCATGGTGGCATGGGTGAGATACGGCCCGTCGCCGCTGCGGCCCAGAATGCAGCAGCCCGAGGCGGTAGCCGTCCACTGGGCGGTGGGGCACCGCTGGGAGCCGTAGGGGAGTGGCATGCGGTACTGCCGCTCGGCGGTGCAGTAATGAGAGGAGGTCACGGCCGCTGCCACGTGGGCCGCGCCGCCCTGTAACAGCATGGCTGCCAGCGCCAGCCCCTCGCCCATGGTGGCGCAGGCGGCGTACAGTCCGGCCACGCTGAAGGGCTGGTTCCGCAGGGCAAAATTGCTGGCGGCGCACTGGTTCAGCAGGTCGCCCGCCAGCACCAGATCCACGTCCTCCGGCCCCATGCCGCCCCGCTCCAGCGCGTAGCCCAGCGCCCTCTGCTGGAAGATGGATTCCGCCTTTTCCCAGCTGGCCTGTCCGCAGAAGGAGTCCTTCTCGATCTCGTCAAAATAGCTGCCCAGCGGGCCCTGACCCTCCAGCTTGCCGCCGATGCTGCCCCAGGACAGGACGCTGACACCGCCGGAAAAGGACACCGTCCGCCCGGTTCGATGCATTTCCATTTGCTTCACCTCACAGTTTTCCGGTAGTATGTGGAGACGTGGGGAGAATATGTATCCGGCGGCAGTCCGCAGCGCGTTTTCTTGCGCATACCCTTGCACGGGGGAAAAATCTATCGTATAATAAAGTCAATCAAAAACGGAGGATGGCTATATGTACGAAAACGGCAAGATCTATATGGGTCTGGCGGACGGACAGCGGGTGGAGCTGGCTCTGAACATGTGCAACCGTCACGGCCTGATCGCCGGCGCCAGCGGCACCGGCAAGACCATTACCATGAAGGTGATGGCCGAGTCCTTTTCCGATGCGGGCGTGCCCGTGTTCCTGTGCGACGTAAAGGGCGATGTGGCGGGTATCTGCGCGCCCGGCGTCAGCAACGAGGGCATGGAAAAGCGCATCGACAAATTCGGTGTCCGCGATACCTTTACCTATAAAGCATACCCCACCACCTTCTGGGATATCTATCAGGAGGGCGGCCACGCCGTCCGCGCCACCGTCAGCGACATGGGACCGGAGCTTTTGAGCCGCATTCTGGGGCTGACTCCGGCGCAGGAGGGGATCCTGCACATCGTGTTCCGCATTGCTGACGACAAGGGTCTGCTGCTGATCGACCTGAAGGATCTGCGGGCCATGCTGACCTACGTCAACGAGCACCGCTCGGAGTACATGATGACCTACGGCAACATCACGCCGCAGTCCGTCGCGGCGATCCTGCGCGCGCTGCTGCCGCTCGAGCAGCAGGGCGGCGACCTGTTCTTCGGCGAGCCGCCGCTCGACATCCACGACTGGATGCGCACCGACGCGGACGGCCGCGGCATGGTCAACGTGCTCGACTGCGTGAAGCTGGTGCAGAACCCGACGCTCTACGCGAGCTTCCTTTTGTGGATGCTCTCGGAGCTGTTTGAGAGCCTGCCCGAGGCGGGCGATCTGGAAAAGCCCAAGCTGGTGTTCTTCTTCGACGAGGCGCACACGCTCTTCCGCGACGCGCCGGCGGTCCTCGTGCAGAAGATCGAGCAGACCGTCAAGCTCATCCGCTCGAAGGGCGTGGGCGTGTTCTTCGTGACGCAGAGCCCGAGCGACATTCCCGACGCGGTGCTCGCGCAGCTCTCCAACCGCGTGCAGCACGCGCTGCGCGCCTATACGCCCGCCGAGCTGAAGGCGGTGCGCGTCGCGGCGCAGGCCTTCCGCGCCAATCCCGCCTTCCGCGCGGAGGATGCCATTATGGAGCTCGGCGTCGGCGAGGCGCTGCAGTGCCCGACCATTCTCGACAACGGCTTCGGCGGCCACCGCATCGAGGGCATCGGCGACAAGCACATCCCCTGGATCCACAACGTGAAGAACACCGACATGGCCATCGCCATCGACGACGAGGACTCCCAGCGGCTGCTGCGCCTGTTCAACACGCCCGAGGGCAAGACCTACATGAAGGACGAGCTGGGCATGAGCGACGAGGAAGTGGAGAAGATGGCCTGGCTGGGCATCTCCGGCATTGCCAATGTCCTGTGCTGCATCAAGATGGCCAAGTATTATGAGCTCACCGAGAACGACGTGGTGGGCACCGTCCTCACCGACTCTGCCGTCATGTACCAGTCCCGCATCGACGAGCTGAACCAGCTCCACGGCGCATACAACGCCCACGAGGCCGCCATGGACCATGCCCGCCATATGCTGGACCTGAAGACCGACAGCATGCTGGAGCTGACCTATACCGAGCGCAAGCGGGTCCACAACCTGAAGTATTACACCTGGGTGGAGCAGCAGGGCATGAACGTGGAGGACCTGAACGCCCAGTGGTACGACACCAAGAACACCTGGGACGCCGTTCACGCCCAGGCCAAGGAGCTGGACGAGCTGATCAACGAGTTCAACGAGGCCACCGGTCTGCTGAAGGCTCTGTAAAAAAATGGGAGAGGTACGGCGGAAGAAAATACGGTTGCCTGCATCCGCATATGAGCACGGCTGGTATTTTGTGACGATTTGTACCCAAGCGCGCATGAAGGTTCTTGCGCAGATACGACCTGTTTCTGTAGGGGCGGACGACTCTGTCCGCCCCTGCGGTGTATTACTGACCCCGCTGGGGTCCATCGTGAGGGAATGTCTGGAAAGACTTTCGGACGATGCGGCTGGCATTTCCGTGGACAAATACGTCATCATGCCCAACCACATCCATGTAATCATTTGCATCGACGGTGAAAAGGGCGGACAGAGTCGTCCGCCCCTACAGCGGCTGATGCAGCGTTTCAAATCCATTACCACACGGCGGGCCTGGAACATGGGATATACAAAGCTCTGGCAACGCTCCTATTATGACCATGCCATCCGCAATGATGCCGATTATCTCCGCACCTGGCAATACATCCACGACAATCCCGCCCGGTGGGCGGAGGACGAATACTACTCGGAATAAGGAGAAGAGAGACTATGAAAAACGTGAAATACGGCAAATGCGTCCGCTGCGGCAAGACCTATGAGGCCCGGCCCGACCTGACCAGCTGTACCTGCGGCGGCATTCTGGACATCGTGTACGACTATGACTATATCAGGTCCGTTCTGACCAAGGAGAAGCTGGCCCGGCGGAAAAACCGCTCCATGTGGCGCTATCGGGAGCTGCTGCCCGTGGAGGAGACCACCCCCGACACCCCCCTGCGGGTGGGCTGGAGCCCCCTGTATGAGGAGCCTAACCTGGCCCGGCTCCTGGGCCTCCGGAAGCTGTGGATCAAGGACGACGGTCAGAACCCCACCGCCTCCCTGAAGGACCGGGCCAGCGCCATGGCCGTGGCCAAGGCGTATGAGGCCGGAGCCAGGACCATCGCCTGCTCCTCCACCGGCAACGCCGCCTCCTCCCTGGCGGGCAATGCCGCCGCTGCGGGCTTCAAAACCTATATTTTCGTGCCCGAGCGGGCTCCCAAGGGCAAGGTGGCCCAGCTGATGATCTTCGGGGCCAATGTCATCTCCGTAAAGGGCAACTACGAGGAAACCTTCAAAATGTCCGCCCAGGCCATCGAGAAATACGGCTGGTACAACCGCAACGCTGCCATCAACCCCTACCTCTCCGAGGGCAAGAAAACCGTGGCCCTGGAGATCGCCGAGCAGCTGAACTGGGAAATGCCCGACTATCTGGCCATTTCCGTGGGCGATGGCTGTACCATTGCCGGCGTGTGGAAGGGCTTCAAGGACCTGTACGCCATCGGCTTCATCCACAAGCTGCCCCGGCTGATCTCCGCCCAGTCCTACGGCTGCTATCCCATCAACCGTGCCATTCAGGAGAACAAGCCCTGGGAGCCTATGGAGGAGAACACCATCGCCGACTCCATCTCCGTGGGTGTGCCCCGGAACGCCGACAAGGCCCTGGCTGCCATCCGCGAGTCCAACGGCCTGGCCGTCTGCGTCACCGACGAGGAAATTCTGGCCGCTCAGCGTCTGCTGGGCCGCACCTGCGGCGTGTTCGGCGAGCCCGCCGGCGTCACCGGCGCCGCCGCCCTGAAAAAGGCCTGTGAGCAGGGCCTCATCGGGAAGGACGCCACCGTGGTATCCGTGGTCACCGGCAACGGCCTGAAGGATGTGGCCAACGCCATCAAGTCCGCCGGGGAGCCGCTGCACATCGAGCCGGATCTGGACCTGATGGTGGAGGGCTTCGCCCAGCGCGGCGTCACCGTGGAATAATGGACTACGGCTGCGTGGTCCCCGCCCGGTTCCTGGACCGGCCCAACCGCTTCGTGGCCCATGTGCTATTGGGGCAGGAAACGGTGACGTGCCATGTGAAAAACACAGGCCGGTGCCGGGAGCTGCTGGTGCCCGGGGCCCGGGTGTACCTGGAGCGGGGCCGGAACCCCGGCCGCCGCACCGCCTGGGACCTGATCGCCGTGGAAAAGGACGGAAAGCTCATCAACATGGACGCCCAGGCCCCCAACCGGGTGTTCGCCGAGTGGGCCCGGGAGCGGTACGCCGACGTGCACCCGGAGGTGCGGTACGGTCAGTCCCGGCTGGACTTCTGCCTGGACGGACAGCATTTTGTGGAGGTCAAGGGCGTGACCCTGGAGCAGGACGGCCGCTGCCGCTTTCCCGACGCGCCCACGGAGCGGGGAACCCGGCACCTGCACGAGTTGATCCGGGCCGTGGAGGAGGGGTACCGGGCCACGGCGTTTTTCGTCATCCAGATGGCGGACGCGGAGGACTTCTCTCCCAACGATAAGACGGACCCGGCCTTTGGCGTGGCTTTGCGCCAGGCGGCGGAGGCCGGGGTGGAGATTGCCGCCTGGTGCTGCCGCGTGACCCCCGGCAGCATCGCCCTGGACCGCCCGGTGCCGGTGCGGCTGTGAACAAAAAATCTCTCTGGCCTGGGCCAGAGAGATTTTTTATATCAATTTCCGATTCAACTGAAGGGATGGCAGACATACAGCGCCAGATAAACGATCCCCAGCAGCGTCAGGCCCAATCCGGCCCACAGCATGCCCCGGGAGCCACCGCGCCGCAGTGCCTTAACGGACCGGACCGCCAGCACGGACACCGAGGCCAGATAGCCCGCCAGGGGGATCAGCATCAGCAGGTACTCCAGAACGGTCACAAAGACGCTGGAGCGGTGGGGGCCGCCTGCGCAGGGAGTCATCAGGGCGCTCAGCACCATGGCCAGGAGCATCAGGTAAGGCAGCAGCACGGCAAAGAAGAAATTCAGGATGCCGTGGACCAGGCAGCGGGATTCTCTCATGTTGTCACCTCCCTTCGGTTGGGATGGCTCAATAGCCAAACAGCATATCCCGGCGGATTTCCGCCAGGGAGTGCGCGCCGCACATGGCCATGGTGTCCGCCAGCTCCGCCTGGAGCTTCTTCACCAGCACGCCGGGACCCTGGGCCCCGCCGCCATAGACCATGGTGACGAAGAGACGGCCGATGAGCACGCCGTCCGCGCCCAGGGCCAGAGCCTTGAAAATATCCGTGCCGTTGCGCAGGCCGCCGTCCACCAGGATGGTCAGCTTGCCGCCCACCGCGTCGGCGATGGCGGGCAGGACCTCCGCCGTGGAGGGACACTGATCCTGGACCCGGCCGCCGTGGTTGGATACCACGATGGCGCTGGCCCCGGCCTCCAGGGCCTTCTGGGCGCCGCGAACGGTCATGATGCCCTTGATGATAAAGGGCTTTTTGGCGTAGTCAATGATCTGGCGCAGCTCCTCCACGGTTTTGCTGCCTGCCGGGGGGGTCAGCCCCTTCAGGAAGGGCAGGCCCGCCGCGTCGATGTCCATGGCCACGGCCACAGGGTCCGCCTGGCGCACGGCGTCCAGCTTGGCAAACACCGTCTCCATGTTCCAGGGCTTCACCGTGGGAATGCCCGCGCCGCCGGAGGCGGCAATGGCGTGCAGCGCTCCCTCCATCACGGCGGGGTTGGTGCCGTCGCCGGTGAAGGCGGCGATGCCCGCCTGGGCGCAGGAGGACACCAGAATGTCGTTATAGGTCAGGTCGTCGTATTTATCCCCATAGTGGAGCTTCATGGCTCCCACCGGGGCGGCAAAAATAGGCGCGGCAAACGTCCGGCCAAACAGCCGGAGGCTGGTGTCGATGGGGGCGTTTTCGCAGATGGTGTCCATGTTGATGCACACCTCCTGCCACTTCTGATAGTTGCGCAGCATGGTGGCGGCGGTACCCTTGCCGCCGGGGCCGGGGACCTGGGTGCGGCAGGCCATGCCGTTGCACACGGGACATGCCTTGCAGTAGGGGCCGCTGCATTCCCGGGCGTTCTTGAGAATTTCGCTGTAATCCATAATAGGGAAAACCTCCTCAATTGCGTGATATGGCCCTATCATAACGCGGTGGAAACGTTTTTGCAACCCCAATTTGTCACGTTTCCCGCCGGAAAACGTGGATATCGAAGCTGATGGTCACGTCCAGCGCCGTCAGCGCCGCCAGACGCTGCGCCCCGGCCCGGGGAGTTTTCCAATAGTACGGCGTCATCTGGAACAGGGCGTGGATGTCCTCCTGACAGGGCAGATGGATCACGGCCTCCACATGGCGGATCTCCTGATACGAAAAGCCGGGGTAGGGGGTCTGCTTCACCTCGTTGGGATAGGGGCGGTCATACAGCACCTGCTTCAGCTCCCACAGGTGCTTTTCCGACGGCACCACATACACGAATACGCCGCCGGGCCGCAGCACCCGGTGGAACTCCTCAATGGCCAGGGGGGAAAAGCAGTTGAGCAGCAGGTCCACGGAGCCGTCCGCCACCGGCAGATGGTACGACGAGGCCACGGCAAATTCCGCGTCCTTTTCCCGCTTGGCGGCCCGGCGGAGGATGGCCTTGGAGATGTCCGTCCCCGCCAGGGTGACGCTGCGCCCCGCCCGGCGCAGGGCCTGATAGACCCCGCTGGTGTAGTACCCCTCGCCGCAGCCGGTGTCCAGCACCGACGGCGCGGGCCCGGTATTGGCCAGGGCGATGCTGCACAGGGCGTCCCGCAGGGGCGCATAGTAGTCCTTGCTCAGAAAGGCCCACCGGGCGGCGGCCATGCCCTTGTCGTCGCCGGGCATTTTCGAGTGCATCCGGTTGGCAGGCAGCAGGTGGACATAGCCCTCCCGGGCCAGGTCAAAGCTGTGCCCCGCCGGGCAGGAATAGGCGGAAGGCCCCCGCTCCAGGGGCCCGCCGCAGATGGGACAGCAGAATATGCTCATAGGTGTTGATTCTCCGTGATGTTCATTTGATAGGCTCCAGGATATTGCAGTTATGACTGCCGTACTCATAGGTATCGCCCACTACTGTGTACCGGCCGTCGGCGGAACGGGTCAGGGTCAGCATATGGCTCACAATGGCAAACGACGTGCGCATCAGGGGCTGGCGGTCAACAAATTGCAGCCCGTCGATCCGCATGACCTCCGTTACAGGCAGGCGAACGTCGAAGGGGGGCAGCTCCTGGGGAGAGCCGAACTGACAGGCGCGGCCCTGTGCGCCGTATACCCGGGACCAGTCCACCTGAGCGGCAAACAGCCTGGCGTCTGCCAGCAGGGCGTTGGTGGTGCAGGAGGAATCGCCCATTTGTCCGGCCATTTCGTCGGCCCGCAGCTGAAAATATGCCTCTACCGCCTGGCGCAGCTCCCGGGAGGGCGGGACCTCATCCGCAACGCCACCCTGGAAAAAATTGGATGCATCGGTATCATCGTCCGTTACCGTCCAGCGGCCGTTGAGCCGGGTTAGGGCCAGCTCCCGGGCGGTAGACCAGTGCTCATCCTGGCAATAGGCCGTATCGGTGATATTGCCCGTGGCCTCCTGGGCATCGATAAGCACCCGGACGCGGATATTATCTGACGCGGACGGGGTCAGGTTCTCCAGTGTTGCGGCAGCGCGGGTCCGGAAGCTCAGATCGGAGGACATCATGAACGCATAGAAACGCAGTTCGTCCACCATGTCATCGGTGCAGCAGGGATGCTCCTCCACGGTCATATCCGGCGCGGCCCGAAGGGAATAGGCCAGGGTCATATAGTCCCGTACCGCATCCGCAATGCCGTCCTCACCCTGCTGTCCCTCCGCCCATTGAGTCGTAACGGTCACGTCCGGCTCTACAGCGGTCCGCTGCGTCACCTCCGGGTCCGATGGGTCCACCCAGGCGGCCCCGTCCCACACCTTGTCCGCCCGTCTGGGGGGCGCTTCGTAGGGCATGCTGCCGAATATGGTGGTCCGGTAAACCGGTTCGTCGAAGCCGTCCTGAGCCGGAGGTCCCCACTGCCGTCCGTCGTCCGCTGTTCCGGCGGAATCCTCCGCCTTTGCCCCGCACCCAGCCAGCAGCAGGACGCACAGCGCGGCGGAAATGACCTGTAAAAAACGTTTGTTCATGATACTCTTCCTTTCCGGTTGGAGGTCTGGAATAAGAGCCTTATGTGCCTTTACAAATCAAGTATACCGCCGCGCGTGCCGCAATTCAATTTCAAACCGGTTACAAATGCCGGGAATTTGGTTACAATTTGATGACAGGATTGTATAAAAGTTACAGCTCTCCCTGGGGCAGGGTGACGTCGTGGATCCACTTGCCGGTGCGGATGCGCAGGGCGCACAGGGGCACCTTCAGCAGGCTCTCCGCCTGAATGGCGGCGGCGATGAACCAATAATTGGCCTTGAACACCAGAGCCAGCAGGGCCGTCAGCGGCAGGGCCAGCAGCCACTGGGGCGCAATGTCCAGCGCCGCCGACCAGGCCACGTCGCCGCCTGCCCGCAGCACGCCGGTGACGGCGGAGATGGAATAGGCGTGCAGGGGGATCATCACAAACGACGTCACCGCCAGCGCCGCGGCAATGGCGGCGGACTGGCCCGTCAGCTTGAACAGCGGGAACACCACCGGCACGAACAGCGTGGGCACCAGCGCCAGGGACACCGCCGCCAGCCCCGTTCCCACCAGCAGGGTGAACACCAGCAGCGTCCGGCTCAGGTCCATGACCTCCCGGTGGCTCTGTCCTTCGCCGATGGCCTTGCCGACCATCACTGCCGTGGCTGCACCCAGGCCGAAGCACACCACCAGGAACAGCCGGTTCAGGTTGCCCATCACGGCGTTGGCCGCCAGCATCTCCACGGAGTTGTCCGTATAGCCCAGGATCACCGTCAGCAGGCTGTTGCCCAGGCCCCAGGCCGTCTCGTTGAGGATCACCGGGGTGGAGTATTTTACGAAGCGCCGCAGCATCTCCCATCCCGGCCGGAAGAAGGCGGCCAGGTCCAGGGGCAGAATGCGGCTGCGCAGGGCGCACACCAGGCAGATGAGAAACTCCGCCACCCGGGACAGCAGCGTGGCAATGGCCGCCCCCTGAATGCCCAGGGCAGGGAAGCCGCACTTGCCAAAAATGAGGATGTAGTTCATCCCCGTGTTCAGCAGGGTGGACACGCCGAACAGCTTCATGCCGAAGCCTGAATTCTCGGCGCTGCGCATGGCGCTGACATAGATGGACGAGAGCATATTGAACACATAGGAAAACCCAATGAGCTTCAGATACGGCGCGCCCAGCACCGACAGCTCATGCTTGTTGGACAGCAGGTCCATGATCTGCACTGGCCACAGGAACAGCACCACCGCCAGCACCAGGGTGATGCCGGTGCCCAGCATGGCCGCCACGCCGATGGCCCGGCTGATGCTCTCCATGTCCTTTTTGCCCCAGTATTGGCTTACCAGGATGCCCAGGCCGCTCTGGACCCCGAACACGATGGAGATCAGCAGAAACACCGGCACGTTGGCGGTGGTCACGGCGGCCATCTGGGTGTTGCCCAGCCAGCTGACCATCAGCGTGTCGATAAGGCCCAGGGAAAACGTGATCAGATTTTGCAGCGCAATGGGCCCCGTCAGCCGCCACAGATACCCGTAGAAGCCCGGTCCCCGCTTGAGACAACGAAACATATGGCACCTCACAGCATAGGAAAACGTTGATTTTTGTGGTTCAGAAGGGCCTGATACAGCCCGTCGATGTCCGCTCTGGAGGTGTCCGGGCCGAAGCTGATCCGGATGACCCCTGCGGCGGTCTTTTTGTCCAGGTGCAGGGCCGACACCACATGGCTGGCCCTGCCCCGGTGGCAGGCGGACCCGGCGGAGATGCAGATGCCCTGCGCACCCAGGTCCGTGACGATGTTGGCGCTGGGATACCCCACCAGGGAAACCGCCAGGATGTGGGGCGCGGTCCCTTCGCCCACCGGAACCACCCCGGGGATGGACAGCAGCCGCTCCCGGCAATAGGCCTTGATGTCTGCCATATGCCGCAGCGTTTCATCCAGGTGCTCCTGCCGCAGCTCCACGGCCCTGGCAAAGCCCGCGATCTGGGCCGTGGCCTCGGTGCCGGACCGCAGGCCCCCCTCCTGGCCGCCGCCGGGCAGCAGGGGCCGCAGATTCCGCAGCTCCGGGGCGGTGTACAGCGCGCCCACGCCCTTGGGCCCGCCGATCTTATGGGCGGACAGGCTCATCAGGTCCACACCCCAGCCTGCCGGATCGCAGGGGACCTTCAGAAAGCCCTGGACGGCGTCGCAGTGGAGCAGGGCCCGGCTTTTTTTCTCCCGCAGCAGCCGGGCCGTTTCCTCCACCGGAAACACGCAGCCCGTCTCGTTGTTTACCAGCATCATGCTTACCAGCACCGTGTCCTCCCGCAGGGCGTCCGCCACCTGCTGCACGGTGACCTGGCCCGTTTTGTCCGGGGCCAGGTATGTCACCTCATACCCCTGCTGTTGGAGCCATTTGCAAGGCTCCAGCACGGCGCTGTGCTCCACGGCGGTGGTGATGATGTGCCGCCCTGCGTGGCGGCCCTGCCACACGGCGGCGGAGATGGCCCAGTTGTCGGACTCGGTGCCGCAGGAGGTGAAATGCAGGTTCTCCGGCCGGCACCCCAGGGCCCCGGCCACCGTGGCCCGGCATCCCTCCACCAGCTGCTTTGCCTCCCGGCCCAGGGGATACTGGGACGAGGGATTCCCGAACTGATCCGCCAGCACCTCATACATGGCGTCCGCCACAGGCCGGGGCACCGGCGTGGTGGCCGCATGATCCAGATAAATCATACGCGTTTCCTCACAAATCCTCTGCCGCCGCTTGCCACCGGCGGCAGAATGCATTATAATAAGTCTTGAATCTTTGAGTTTATCAAAAAGCCTCGCAGAGTTCGCCGCCGCAGCGGCGAATAAAGTGCAATCATTTTTCGCGGCGGCGTGTACGTCGCGAAAAATACTTTGCGCGGAGAGAGTGTGCCCAAATGGGCGAAAAGCCCATTTGGACGCGCGGGTCGGAGCGAGAACTCTTTTGACAAAAAGGGCGCGGCCCTTTTTGTCAAGCTCTAAATCACAAGTCCTTATATTATACCGAATTAACTCAGAAAGTGCAAGGAGAATCCCATGCGAGTTGCCATTTACACGTTGGGCTGCAAGGTGAACCAGTACGAGACCCAGGCCATGGAGCAGGAGCTGCGCCGCCGGGGTCATGAGCTGGTGGACTTCGAGGACAGCGCCGACGCTTATATCGTCAATACCTGCTCCGTTACCGCCGTCAGCGACAAAAAATCCCGCCAGATGATCCGCCGGGCCAAGCGCCGCAGCCCCAACGCCGTGGTGGCCGCCTGCGGCTGCTATATCCAGACCCACACCGACGAGGCCAAGAGCCTGGGCATCGACCTGATCGGCGGCACCGGCGGCCGGATGGCCTTTCTGGACCTGCTGGAGCAGGAGGCCCGGGACCGGGCCCCCCGGGTGGCGGTGGACGACTCCCTGCGGCGGCGGGACTTTGAGGTGCTGCCTGCCGGAGGCATGGCGGCCCGCACCCGGGCCATGCTGAAGGTGGAGGATGGCTGCGTGAATTTCTGCACCTACTGCATCATTCCCTATGCCCGGGGGCCGGTGCGGTCCCTGCCCCTGGCTGAGGCCGTGGCCCAGGCCCGGCAGCTCCAGGCGGAGGGATACCGGGAGCTGGTGTTCACCGGCATCGAAATTTCCTCCTGGGGCCGGGATCTTCACGACGGCAGCAGCCTCATCGACCTGGTGGAGGCTGTAGCGGCGGCCGCACCCCGGCTGCGGCTGCGGCTGGGGAGCCTGGAGCCCCGGACGGTGACGGAGGATTTCTGCCGCCGGGCGTCGCAGCTTCCCAATCTGTGCCCCCACTTCCATCTGTCCCTGCAATCCGGGTGCGACGCCACCCTGCGCCGCATGAACCGCCGGTACGACACCGCCCGGTTCCGGGAATCCGTCCGCCTGCTGCGGGCATATTTTCCCCGCCCCGCCATCACCACCGACGTGATCTGCGGCTTTCCCCAGGAGACGGAGGAGGAGTTCTCCGCCACCCTGGCGTTTCTGGAGGAGTGCCGCTTTGCGGCCATGCATGTGTTCCCGTACTCCATCCGTCCCGGCACCAGGGCGGCGGACATGCCCCAGGTGCCGGGCCCGGTGAAGGAGGAGCGGGCCGCCCGGGCCGGCGCGCTGGCCGCACGGCTGCACCGGGAGTTTCTGGAGGGCTGCGTGGGAGAGACGTATTCCGTGCTGTTTGAGCAGCCGGTGGCAGGCCGCTACGGCGGCCACGCGCCCAACTATATGGAGGTGGTCGTCCCCGGCGGCGAAAACCTCCACAATCAGGTGCTGCCGGTGAGGATCACCGGCACCGACGGGGAAATTCTATTGGGGGAGGTACAGTAATGCACCACTTTTTCGCCTATATGGCCCGGATGCGGTTCATTGACCGCTGGGCCCTGATGCGCAACAGCTACACCGAGAATATCCAGGAGCACAGCCACCAGGTGGCTATCCTGGCCCACGCCCTGGCAGTGCTGCGCAACGAGTATTTCGGCGGCCAGGTGGACGCCGGAGCCGTGGCCGTGGCGGCCCTGTACCACGACGCCAGCGAGATCCTCACCGGCGATATGCCCACGCCCATCAAGTATTATAACCCCGATATCCGGGACGCCTATAAGCAGGTGGAGGCCATCGCCTGCCGGAAGCTCACGGGGATGCTGCCCCAGAGGCTCCAGGACATCTACGCCGGCCTGCTGACCCCGGCGGACCCCGAGGTGGAGGAGCTGGTGAAGGCGGCGGACAAGCTGTCGGCCCACATCAAGTGTCTGGAGGAGCAGAAGGCCGGAAACGACGAGTTCCGGGCCGCCGCCCACCAGACCCGGCAGGCACTGGAGAAGATGCACCTGCCGGAGGTGGACCTGTTCCTCCGGGACTTTCTGCCCAGCTTCCGGCTGAGCCTGGACGAGCTGAAATAAGCGCAAAACGGCCCTGTGGGAGCACGCTCCCGCAGGGCCGTTTTCATATGGCTTGCTTCAGTCCCACGCCGGGTTATGCTCCGGTGACAGGCACTCGGTGACCCGGGCAAAGGTATCCCGGTCCGTGTAGTAGGAATAGATCTTTCCCTCCGGATTCCGGAACCGCACGAACAGCCCCTGGCTGCGGGCGGACCCGGCGGGCAGCCGGTAGGGCCACAGCTCCATCACCGCGCCATCGCCGTAGTCCAGGCGGATGCCCCCGTCCTTGGGCACATCCCGGCTGAATACGGCGCCCATGTTGAACAGCTTGCCGTACAGGGCATAGCCGTTTTCCTGGGTAATGCGCAGGCTTTGGCCGTCCACCTGAGCCTGAAGGTTGGTGTGCTTCCGGGCCAGGGCATAGGTGGTGCTGCTGGAGATCTCGCTCATGCACTGGACGAACCGGTCGTGGTCCCGCTGGGGCTTGCTGATGACCAGGCCCAGCACCGTCACCAGCGCCACGGCAAAGACCAGCGCCGCCGCCCACAGGGGGTGGAACCGCCGCCGGGACTGCTCCTTCCGTACCGCATCGTAAAGACCCATATCGCTCCTCCTATTCTCCGGGCACCCACTTGCCCAGCACCCGCCACTCTACCTGATCGGTGTCATACATATAGTTGGTCCCGTCCGCCCCCTGGCACCAGATGAACACGCCGGGGACCCATTCGCGGTTGTACCCGTCCCAGACGTCCTGCTCCCACAGGCGCAGGATGCACCCGTTGCCGAACTCCAGCTCCGCATCCGGCACGGACTTGGGGGCGCTGTTCTGGCGCTTGCCCATGCCGGCGGTGTTCAGCTCCAGATATAGCCGGGAGGCGGAGTCCTGGGACCAGAATTGCCGCCCGTCCTGCCGGACGTACAGGCCGCCCTGCTCCTTGGCGTATTGGACGCTTTCTCCCAGCCCATTTATAAAATGGCGATACTGCCGCTGTAAATGCATGGCCCACAGAATGGGGATAAACGCCGTCAGCACCAGGATCAGCCCAATGGCGATGAGTATGTGCAGCTTCCGGTCCCGTTTCCGGGGCTGCGGGGCGTGAACGACATCGTATAGGGACATGGCGTGGACCTCCTTTTTTCTCCCCATTATACAGGCTGCCCTGCCCCTTGTCCAGCAAAACAAAGTTGCGCCGCCCTTTGGGCAGCGCAACTTTTACTTTACAGGTTACTTTTTGAAGCTGTCCTTCAGGGACACGCTGCGGTTGAATACCAGGTGATCTGCCGTGCAGTCCCGGTTGTCCATGCAGAAATAGCCCGTCCGCATAAACTGGAAGGTGGGGGCGTTGACGCCGGTGCGGTTTTCCGCCTGGTCAAAGCGCTTGGCCACGTCCACCATGGCCCGCTCCACCTTGCACCCCTCCAGCACCATCAGGGAGTCGGGGTTCAGGCAGTTCAGGAAATCCTTGTCCGGCCCGTCGGGCTGGGGATCGGAGAACAGATTGTCATACAGGCGCACCTCGGCGTCCACGCAGCTCTCCGCGTCCACCCAGTGCAGCGTGGCGCCCTTGACCTTGCGGCCGTCGGCGGGATCGCCGCCCCGGCTGTCGGGGTCGTAGGTGCACAGGACCTCCACGATCTGGCCGTTTTCATCCTTGACGCAGCCGGTGCACTTCACCAGATACGCGCCCTTCAGGCGGCACTCGGGGCCGTCGGGATACAGGCGCTTATACTTGGGAATGGGCGTCTCCAGAAAGTCCTCATGCTCGATCCACAGGTGGCGGCTGAAGGTGATCTCATGGGTGCCCTGGCTGGGATCGGTGGGGTTGTTCTCCACGGTGAAGGTCTCGCTCTGGCCCTGGGGATAGTTGGTGACGGTGAGCTTCACCGGATGCAGCACCGCCATGGTCCGCTGGGCGGACACGTTCAGATCCTCCCGCAGGCAGTGCTCCAGGAAGCCGTACTCCACGGTGTTGGGGGATTTGGCCACGCCGATGCGCTCGCAGAAGCTGCGGATAGAGGCGGCGGTATAGCCCCGGCGGCGCAGGCCGCACAGGGTGGGCATCCGGGGATCGTCCCAGCCGGAGACATAGTGCTCCTCCACCAGCCTGCGGAGCTTCCGCTTGCTCATGACGGTGTGGTCGATGCCCAGCCGGGCAAATTCGATCTGCCGGGGCTTGTGATAGGGGATGGACACATTGCTGACCACCCAGTCATACAGGGGCCGGTGGGACTCAAACTCCAGGGAGCACAGGCTGTGGGTAATGCCCTCCAGAGCGTCCTGGATGGGGTGGGCAAAGTCGTACATGGGATAGATGCACCACTTGGTACCCTGGCGGTGGTGATTGATGAAGCGGATGCGGTAGATGATGGGGTCCCGGAGGTTCAGGTTGCCGCTGGCCAGGTCGATCTTGGCCCGCAGGGTCATTTTCCCCTCCTCCACCTGGCCGTTTTTCATCATTTCAAACAGCCGCAGGTTCTCCTCGATAGGCCGGTCCCGGTAGGGGGACGTGGCGGGGATGCCGATGTCGCCGCGGTTGGCCTTGAACTCCTCCGGCGTCAGCTCGCAGACATAGGCCAGCCCCTTTTTGATGAGCTCCACGGCATATTCATAGTCCTTTTCAAAATAGTCGGACCCGTAGAAGAACCGGTCGCCCCAGTCAAAGCCCAGCCAGTGGATGTCCTGCTGGATGGCGTCCACATACTCGGTGTCCTCCTTGGCGGGGTTGGTGTCGTCCATGCGGAGGTTGCACAGGCCATGGTATCGCTCGGCGGTGCCGAAGTCGATGCACAGGGCCTTGCAGTGGCCGATGTGCAGATAGCCGTTGGGCTCCGGCGGGAAACGGGTGTGGACGGTCAGTCCCTGGAACCGGCCACCCTCTGCGATGTCCTCGTCGATAAAGTTCAGAATAAAGTTTTTGCTCTCGGCACTCTCCTCCGTCAGAGGGGCCTTCCCTTCCTCGGTCATTGTCTCACACTCCTTGTTCGGTCGTATTTCCGTGCTTGCACACTGAACTTATATTATACGGTCCCCGCCCGCTGATTGCAAGGGCTTTTCCCGCGATGAGGAAACTTTTTTGCTCCGCCCCGCCACAGCCGGGGGACACCCGCCGGACAAAGAAAACGAGGAGAGCCTCAGGCCCTCCTCGTTTTCGCTATTTTTGCTTGGCCTGCGTCAGCTTGCCGTTGCACTTCTGTAGGAAGCGGTCGTTGGCAATGACAGCCCGGGTGTGGGTCCCCTCGCCGATGGGGCCCCAGTCGTCGCTGGCCTCCACCCGGAAGGTGATGAGCTTCCCGTTTTCCGACACGCCGGTCACGGTGGCCGTGGCCCGGACGGTCATGCCCACAGGGGTGGGCGCCAGGTGGCTGGACTGGATGTCCACGCCCACGGTGCCCTTGCCCTCCGGCAGGTCCGGCTGCACACAGTCCATGGCGGCGTGCTCCATCATGGCCATCATAAACGGGGTGCCGAACACCTCCAGGCCGCCGGAGCCGATGGCCCGTGCGGTCATCTCCGGGGTGACTACCTGTTCGATGGTATAGGATTTTCCGATCTCCAGCATATCCGTTCCTCCATTACACGCCCAGCCTGGTCCACAGGCGGTCATACAGTTTCAGGGTCTCCTTGGGCAGGTTCTCATAGATCTCGCAGCGGTCCAGGGTCTCTGCCGGGGGAGCCATGATCTGGAAGATCTCCGGGTCCAGCTCCTCCTCGTTGACCTCCTGGTAGTAGGCCGGGTACTGCTCCAGCGCCTCCCGGTTGGGGGACGCGTACCAGATATAGTCCATGTTGGCCAGGTTGGAGCTGGTGGAGGCGATGAAGTTGATCCACTCCTCCGCCTCGGCCATGTGCTGGGTGTCCTTCAGGACGCACATGGCGTCCACGAACCAGTTGCTGCCCTCCTCCGGAATAACGAAGGCCAGATCCTCGTTGTTCTCCAGCATGGTCAGGTAGTCTCCGGCGTAGTACATGGCGATGGCGGCGTTTCCACCCTCCATTTTCTGGAACACCTCGTCCATGACGAAGGCCTGATACACGCCGCTGTCCTTGGCGTTTTTCAGCAGGGCAAAGGCCTCCTCCAGCTGGCTCTCGTCGGTGGTATTGATGCTGTAGCCCAGGTCCAGCAGGGCCGCGGCCAGAGCGTCCCGGGAGTTGTTGATCATCAGCACCTGTCCCGCATACTGGGGATCGAACATGGCGTCCCAACTGGTAATAGGCCCGGACACCATGGTGGTGTTGTAGATAATGCCCAGGGTGCCCCAGGCGTACGGCACGGTGTACTTGTTCTCCGGGTCGTAGCTGAGGTTTTTATAGGTGTCGTCAATCAGGTCAAAGTTGGGGATGTGGCTGTAGTCCAGCTCTGCCAGCATGTCCTCCTCAATGAGCCGCGCGATCATATAGTCCGAGGGGACGATGACGTCGAAGTCCGCGCCGCCCATCTTGATGAGGGAGTACAGGGCCTCGTTGCTCTCCGCCGTCTGATAGTTCACGCGGATGCCGGTTTCCTCCTCAAACTGGGTGATCAGCTCCTCGTCGATGTACTCGCCCCAGGAGCACACGTTCACCACCCGCTCCGACTGGACGGACCGGCCGGTGACCACCAGCAGCGCCGTCAGCACGCAGGCCATGACCCCGGCCGCCACGCGCCGCAGCACCTTGTTGGGCCGCCGGTGGTGCTTCATAGGCGCGCCGGAGGCGGCAGTCGCCGCTGCGTGGTGCTCCCGGCGGGCGGCGTGGCTGTCCCGCAGGTTGATGATGGCCAGCAGCACCAGCACCGTCACAAACAGCAGGGTGGAAATGGCGTTGATCTCCGGGCTGACGCGCTTTTTGGTCATGCCGTAAATGGTCATGGCCAGGGTGGAGGCGCTGGTCCCGGCGGTAAAATAGCTGATGATGAAGTCATCCACGGACATGGTGAAGGCCGTCAGCGCACCGGACACGATGCCGGGCTTGATCTCCGGGATCACCACCCGCCAGAATGCCTGCATCCAGGTGCAGCCCAGGTCCTGGGCCGCGTCGATGAGGTTCCGGTCCATCTGCCGCAGCTTTGGCCCCACGGACAGGATGACATACGGAATGTTGAAGCAGATATGGGCGATAAGCAGGGTGCCGAAGCCCATGGTCAGCCGCTCCGGCAGCACCACCGCCGACTGCCAGGAGTTCACCCACCCGGCAAAGGCGCCCCATCCGTTGAAGAACACCACGAACAGCAGGCACAGGCTGACGCCGGTGACGATATCCGCGTTCATCATGGGGATGTTGTTGACGGAATTGACGATGGTCCGGCGCCGCCGGCTCATGGCGTACAGTCCAATGGCGGCAAACGTTCCCGCAATGGCCGCCACGATGGTGGACAGCAGCGACACCATCAGGGTGGTGTACACACTGTTCATGATCAGTCGGTTGGACAGCAGGGACTCGTACCATTTCAGGGAAAAGCCCTTCCACACGCTGGAGCTGGTGCCCGCGTTGAAGGAGAACACGATGAGAATGATGATGGGTGCGTACAAAAACAGGAACACCAGCGTCATAAGCACCCGATCGCCGATGCTGTTCTGTCTGCGCCCGGTCATAGGATCACCGCCTGTTCCTCGCCCTCACCGAAGCGATTCATCACCAGCATGCACACCAGCACGATGACCATCATCACCAGGGAGATGGCCGCGCCCAGCTGGGGGTTGTAGGCCCCGCCCAGGAACTGCCGCTCGATCAGGTCGCCCAGCAGCAGCTCCGTGCCGCCGCCCAGCATCCGGCTGATGGCGAAGGTGGACACCGACGGCACAAACACCATGGTGATGCCGGAGATGACCCCCGGCAGGCTCAGGGGCAGGATCACCCGGCGGAATACCGTCATGGAGCTGGCCCCCAGGTCCCGGGCAGCCTCCAGCAGGGAGCCGTCCAGCTTGATGATCACGGAATAGATGGGCAGGATCATAAAGGGCAGATAGTTATATACCATGCCCAGCACCACGGCCCCCTGGGTATTCATCATGGAGAAATACTCCAGCTCCGTGCCGAAAATGTGGTTATACAGGCTGATGAGCCCGATTTTCTGAAACAGCTGGTTCAGGAGCCCGTGGTTTTCCAGGATGGTCATCCAGGAATAGGTCCGCAGCAGGAAGTTCATCCACATGGGCAGCATGATCAGCACCATGGCCGTCCGCTGGAAGGCGGGCCCCTCCCGGCTCATGAGATACGATACCGGGTACCCGATGACCAGACAGATCAGCGTGGCGATGATGGCCAGCTTGAATGACCGCAGAAACACCTGGGTATAGCCGCCCATCTGCACAAAATTGTCCAGGGTGAAGCCCCCCTCTGAGGAGGAGAAGGCATAGATCACCATGATGAGGATGGGGGCCACCACGAAAATGGCCATCCACACCTCATAGGGCACGGCGAACCGGGAGAGCTTATTCTTCATCCCCGCTCTCCTCCTCATCCGTCTCCCAAGAGGCGTCCGCCAGCTCCTCATACTCCTCGGAATAGGAGCTGTAGTCGCCGAACTGACCGGAATATTCGCTCTTTTTCATGATATGGAACCCGTCCGGGTCGATCTTCACGCCGATGCGGGCCCCCACCGGGGAGTGGTCCGTGGTTTGGATCAGCCACTTGAAGCCCCGGAAGTCCACGATGATATCGTACTGCATCCCCTTGAAGGTGACGTTGGTGACGGTGCCCACCAGCTGCCCCTGCTCCACGGGGACAATGTCGATGTCCTCGGGGCGGATGACCACGTCCACCGGCTCGTTGGGGGCAAAGCCCTTGTCCAGGCACTGGAAACGGCGGTTGAAGATCTCCACCACGCCATCGGTGCGCATAATGCCGTCGATGATGTTGGACTCGCCGATGAAATCCGCCACGAAGGCGTTCTTCGGCTCATTATAAATATCCTCCGGCGTTCCGATCTGCTGAATGGAGCCCTTATCCATGACCACGATGGTGTCGGACATGGTCAGAGCCTCCTCCTGATCGTGGGTCACGTAGATAAAGGTAATGCCCACCTGCTGCTGGATCCGCTTTAATTCGATCTGCATATCCTTCCGCAGCTTCAGGTCCAGCGCCGCCAGCGGTTCGTCCAGCAGCAGCACCTTGGGGCGGTTCACCAGCGCACGGGCAATGGCCACCCGCTGCTGCTGACCGCCGGAAAGGGCCTCCGGACGCCGGTGCTCAAAGCCCTTGAGGCTGACGGTCTCCAGCATCTCCATGACCCGCTCCTTGATCTCAGCCTCCGGCAGCTTCTGCATCCGCAGACCGAAGGCGATGTTCTCATACACGTTCAGGTGAGGGAACAGGGCGTACTTCTGGAAAACGGTGTTGATCTGCCGCTGATAGGGCGGAACGTCATTGATCCTCACACCGTCGAACAGGACGTCTCCCGACACAGGGGTCGTGAAGCCGCCAATAATACGCAGCGTTGTGGTCTTGCCGCAGCCGCTGGGTCCAAGCAGTGTGAGGAATTCTTTGTCGTTGATATAGAGGTTTAAATCGTTGAGAACCACTTCGTCGTCAAACGCCATACGGATGTTCCGAAGGCGAATCAACTCTTTGGACATGTATCCTCCCCCATTTCTATCGACCGCTTCCGCTTTATTTTCAGCATTGCGGCCAGAAAAATTCCGCCTCTTCTCTCTGTTAAGGGGGGACCCTGTTTCTTTGAAATTCGGCAATTCAGAATCATAGCGGAAAACCCTTGAAATGTCAAGGAAAACGCCCAATTTTGTCGGGCGTTTTTCAAAAAAGATATCAAGAAGGTATTTCTGGGAAATATTTCTCCCGGAAGGGGACGTTTTCCACTGTAAATTCCTGCCCCTTCAGGTAGTTCAAAAGACCGGCGTCGGTTGGAAAATCGAACCGCAGCTTGTAGGAGTACAACGCCTGCCGGGTCTCATGATAGCGGCGGTTCACATCGCCCTTGCCGTACTTGCCGTCCCCCAGCAGAGGGCAGCCGATCTCCGCCATGGAAACGCGGATCTGGTGGGTGCGGCCCGTCAGCAGACGGCATTCCACCAGAGACAGCCCGCCCCGGCTT
>OLVY01000807.1_pt1 | contig 21886 bp, 20 predicted proteins | sample 1674261 | NCBI WGS metagenome assembly OLVY01 (sample SAMEA103958155, study PRJEB25191) | human gut metagenome | biome: human-associated habitat [ENVO:00009003]; feature: intestine environment [ENVO:2100002]; material: feces | place: Germany | collected 2013/2015
CCATAGTCGTGCATCCGGGTGTCGAAATTGCCCTCGGCAAAGGCGCGCGTAGCAGCCGCCATCTCGCGGATGGGGCGCGACTGGCGCATACTCACCCACGCCGAAGCGACGAAGGAGAGCAGCAGCACGATGACGCTCGTCATCAGGAACATGGCGAAAAATGCGCGCCACATCGTCGTCAGCCGGCCTGTCTCGGTCACGGCGAACACCGCGCCGACCGTCCAGATGTCGGACTCGATCGGCACGCCGACAACGAAGCGCTTGCTCTCGTAGATGCCGCCGAGCGTCGTGCGCGCGCTGTAACGCTCGCCGGAGAGCGCAGTCTCCATCACGTCGGACGGCACGGTGAGCACATGGTCGACCAGATTTTCGTCCGTCGTCAGCAGGACGCTGCCCTCGGTGCTGCACACGAGGAAGTCCACGTCGGTCATCGACGCGGCAACGCCCGCCATCTCGCGCATATCGCGCACATCGCCGCTCGAGGCGTAGGACGCGACCAGCCGCGCGACAACGCTTGCCTTCTGCGCCATCTCGTCGCTGCGCTCATCTGCCGCGTAGGCGTAGCTGAGCGCGAAGAACGACGCGCCGAGCAGCGCGAGCGTCAGCATGACGATGCTCGCGGTCAGGGCGAAATTCTGCCAGTAGATCGTCCGGAACTTCTGCGGAAGTTCCCATCTCTTGCCCTTCATTACTTCTTTACTTCAAACTTGTAGCCCACGCCCCAGACGGTCTTGAGCTCCCATTGGTCGGAGACGTTCTCCACCTTTTCGCGCAGACGCTTGATGTGAACGTCCACGGTGCGGCTGTCGCCGAAGTAGTCGAAGCCCCACACCTCGTCCAGCAGCTGGTTGCGGGTGTACACCCGGTTGGGGGTCACGGCCAGATGGTAGAGCAGCTCCAGCTCTTTGGGCGGTGTGTCCACCTTTTTGCCGTCCACCACCAGCTCGTAGCTGTCCAGATCGATCACCAGCTTGTCGTATACCAGACGCTTGCGGGTGTCGTCGGGGATCTCGCTGCGGCGCAGCACGGCGTTGATGCGGGCCATCAGCTCCTTCATCTCAAAGGGCTTTACCAGATAGTCGTCGGCGCCCATCTCAAGGCCGGTGATCCGGTCGGTAACGTCGCCCTTGGCGGTCAGCATGATGATGGGGGTCTTGCCCTTTTCCCGGATGTGGGCGCACACGGCCCAGCCGTCCATCACCGGCAGCATGATATCCAGCAGCACCATGTCCGGAGCCTTGGCGTCGTATTCCTCCACGGCCTTGCCGCCGTCGTAGGCGATGCGCACCTCGAAGCCCTCTTTTTCCAGATACATGCGGATCAGGTCGGAAATATTGTGGTCGTCCTCCACCACAAGGATGTTGCGTGCCATATAGATAGCCTCCCAATGTGTCTTTTCTATTGATTATATCGAAGATGTGGGGTCTTTCCTGAACTTTCTGTAAACATGTGCAGGAAATAATAGCATAGTATAGCACATTTTTCAGCCGTTGTACAGTCCGATCGTCACGCCGGTGTAGTACCATTGCAGGATCTCCTGCCAGTTTTTCCCCTCTTTTGCCAGTTCGTTGGCGCCGTACTGGCTCATGCCTACTCCGTGGCCGTAGCCGGTGACGTGGAAGGTGATGGTGTCTCCGGCGGCCTCCACCGTGAAGGCGGCGCTGCGCAGGCCGAACAGGCTCCGCAGCTCCTTGCCGGTGACGGACACGCCGCCCACCGTGGCGGAGGCCACCCGTCCGGCGTTGGTCAGCAGGATATCCTTCACCCAGCCGCTGCAGTCGCCGGACAGCCGGGCGTCGGCGTGGGCTTTGCAGAAGATGGTGCGGAACTCCTCGGCGGTGAAGGTGTTGACGCTGTAGTAGTTGGGCACGCTGTCCGCTTCCTCCGGGCTTTTCACACTGACAAGGTACGGCAGCTCCGCCGTCCATACGTCGCCGCTGGCGGCGGTGGAACCGGCGGAGGAGGAGTGGAACACCGCCATGATAGGCGCGCCGTCGTACAGCACCACCTGTCCGTCGGTTTCCGCCACCGCCTGCTGTACCTTGGTCTCGTACTGGTCGAATTTGTCGCCCCATTTGGCTCTGGCGTCCTCCTCGCTGAGCCACGCGGTGCAGCAGTTGGAGTCGGTGCATACGTCGGCGTCGGGGTGGGCGGCCTTCTCGCCGCCGGTCATGCGGTAGTAGAGATAGGTGCGCTCCGCCACCGCCTGGGCCTTCAGGGCTTCGAGTTCAAAGGCGGCGGGCATCTCACCCCGCACCACGCCGGGCAGATATTCCGCCGCCGTCAGGGTCTGCACGGCGCTGCCGTCCCACAGACGCAGGGTGTGGGCGGCGTCGGAGCCGGTGCCGTCCTCCGGTGCGGCCTGCTGGGTTTGGATGGGCTGGGGCGAGGTGTCCTCCTGTGGGGCGGGCTCCTCCGCCCGCAGCCACGGAGGCAGAAACAGCAGCATCAGCAAAAAGAGTCCCGCCGCGATGGTTTGTCTCATGGTCACACTTCCTTTCCACCTGACAGTGTAGGGAAAGGGCGGTGCGAAACCGGGGGAAAACACAGTTGTAACAAGGGTTGCGGAAATATTTAATACTTTTGTAATGATTCCTTACGATGATTTTTAACAACCGTCGGGTATCTTAATACTTGCAAGAGACAAAAAACTTTTTTCATCAATCTTCCTGCCATTCAGGCGGAGAACCGGCCTTCGGTTCTCCGCCTTATGGTTTCTGCGCATAAAAACGGCCCCGCATTGCCTGCGGGGCCGTCTGACGACCTTCTCGTCAGAATAACGGCCATTTGGGCCAGGTTTTCCGGATGTACGCCGGGACATCCTCCCGGGGCAGGCCCAGCACCGCGCCCAGCTCCCCGTACAGGGCGTCCTCCGCCCGCTTCAGATAACGCTCGTCCATCTGGCTTATCTTCCGCCCGTGATGAACGGCCCAGCTGCGCCGCCGGCACACGCCCTTGATGAGGCCCGCCAGCCGCCCGCAGTCGTAGGAGGTCAGCACCTGGTGATACAGGTCCTTGATGGCCCGCATGCTGTGGCTCTCGGCCTGCTCCTCCGGCAGCTGGTCCAGCTCCGCAATGAGCTGCGTCGTCTCCTCCGCCGTCAGCAGCGGCCGCATGAGCACCTGAGTGTCCACCGGGGTCATCACCTGGCCGGACCGGTACAGGGGCGACAGCGTGTAGTACAGTCGGGTCTTGTCCATACCCGGCAGGGACGGCGCGCCCACGCCCTCCACCCGGCAGACGCCCTCGCCGCCATATACCACCAATTCGCCCGCTGCATACATGACCCTCATCCTCTCTTTTCTTCTTTACCATATTATACCACTTTTCCCCAAAAAGGGTAAGTCTTTTTTTGCCGGTTTGACAAATTCCGCCGCCCTGGGGTATAATGGGGGGCACGAAACGCGCAAGGAGGTGCGGACTGTGGAAAGCGCACTGGATCAAAAGCTGGACCTGTCGGCCCTGCATCTGGGGACCATCTCCCTGGGGAAGCTGCTGGGAGCGCTGCTGACGCTGGTGATCTGTCTGATCGCCGTGCGCCTGGTGACGGCGCTGCTGCGCCGGGTCCTGGATAAAACCCATATCGACGCCCGGGTGCGGAAATACCTGGTGCAGTCCGTGCGCCTGGTGCTGTGGGTGGTGACGGTGCTCATCACCGCCGATCAGCTGGGCATTCCCGTCACGTCCCTGGTGGCGCTTTTGTCGGTGCTGTCCCTGGCCGTATCCCTGGCGGTGCAGAATGTCCTGGCCAATGTGGCCGGGGGATTGGTGCTGCTGGTGACCAAGCCCTTCGCCGTGGGCGACTATGTGGATACCCCCTGCGGCGCGGGCACGGTAAAGGATCTGACCTTGACCTATACCTATCTGGATACGCCGGACGGCCTGCGCATTGCCGCCCCCAACAGCAGCATCTCCGCCGGGAAGATCACCAACTATACGGCTCTTGGCACCCGGCGCATTGAGCACGCCGTCAGCGCGTCCTATGACGCGCCGGTGCAGACGGTGCGCCAGGCGCTGCTGGATGCCGTGGCCCGGACTCCGGGCCTGCTGGACAAGCCGGCACCGGAGGTGTATGTCAATGCCTACGGCGAAAGCGGCATCGAATATATTGTCCGGGCCTGGGCCAGAACCGACGACTATTGGCCGGCGTATTACGCCCTGCTGGAGGGGATCAAGACGGCCTTTGACCAGCGGTCCGTGGAGATGCCGTATAACCACCTGAATGTTCATATTGTGGACCCCGTGCGGGTAGAAAGAGAGACAAAAGCATGATCTGTTCCCTGATTTTAGGCGCCCTCATCGGCTGGATCGCCGGCAAGCTCATGGGCAGCCGCGGCGGCCTGATCCGTAACTTGATCCTGGGCGTGGTGGGCTCCGCCGTGGGCAATTGGCTGGCGGGCACCGTCGGCATCGCCGCCACCGGCTCCGTGGGGGCCATTCTCATCGGCGTAGGCGGGGCCTGCGTGGTGATCCTCATCGCCCGCTGGCTGTTTCATTAAGGAGGAAATGTCATGAAGCCTGTGATCCACGAATCCGCCTTTGTGGCGGAAAATGCCACCGTCCGCGGCAGCGTCACCATCGGCCCGGAGGCCGGCATCTATTTCGGCGCAGTGCTCCGGGCGGAGACGGCCCCCATCACCGTGGGGGAGGGCGCTAATATCCAGGACAACTGCGTCGTCCATGCCGACCCCGGCTTCCCCGCCGTCATCGGCCGGGACTGCACCGTGGGCCACGCCGCCATTCTTCACGGCTGCACCATCGGCGACAACACGCTGGTGGGCATGGGAGCCATCGTTCTCAACGGAGCCGTGGTGGGCCGGGACTGCATCATTGCCGCCGGAGCCCTGGTGACCCAGGGGGCCGTGATTCCCGACGGATCCATGGTCATGGGTGCGCCCGCCAGGGTCCGCCGCCCCCTGACGCCGGAGGAGATCGCCCAGAACGCCGCCTCCGCCGCCGGATACCGCCGGGAGTCCCAGCTGTATAAGGCCGGGGAGCTGTAACGCACGCAATAGCTCATCATAAAAAGTGGGAGGGGCTCAGCCCCTCCCATTCAGCTTGTCAAAAAGGATTTTTGACAGGCTGCGCAAGGCCCCGGCTGCGATGCAGCCGGGGCCTTGCACTCAATCAATAAGAATTTCTCCCAGGTCACTTTCGGGAACGCCCAGGTCCAGCAGGGCCTGAGTCAGCTCCCGATAGGTGGACTTGGTGGCGCCGATGTAATACTGGACCTTTCCGTCCGAGAGGTAGATCTCAAAGCTCAGAAAGGCGTAATCCCCGTCCGCCGGAAGGGCGTTGCCCGCCCGGATATCCCGCCAGGCAGCGTCGTACAGGGCCTGGGCCTCCTCCGCAGTCAGCTCCCGCTCCTCCTGGCCTATAATGTACAGGGAGCCTGTCCGGGGCTTCCAATCCGTCGGGGGGGAGCTCCCGTTGAACATCACGCTGATCTGATATTCCTCCAGGCCTACCACCCGGGCCATGGCCGCCTGAGCCTCCGGGGTCGTATCCAGCCAGAAGCAGCGAGCCATGGCAGAGCCGTTTTTCAGGTTATACTGCACCCGGAACATACGGCCGCCATTCCCACTGGCAACCTGGTGCTCCACCAGCACGGGCTGTGCTTCCGCCACGGCCCGAATGGACGCCGGGTCCGTCAGCTTGACATCCACGTCCGAGCTGATTACCCGGACAGAGTACACCTTTTCTGCCTGGGGCACCCGGGTGCGGTAGCCGAACACGTCCGCCCGCAGCACCACGCACAGCAGCACCAGCACCAGGGCTGTCACCGCCGCGCCGGTGAGCCTCTTGGGCAGCACCCGCAGGGTCTTGCCCACCAGCATGGACGCCCCCAGATAACACAGGGCTCCCATCAGGGCCATGCACACGCACAGCCGGGGCACGCTGAACGAAAGCCCGGCCAGCACCAGCCCATACAGCGCCATCCCCAGGGCCAGTCCGCCGACAAGGCCCACACCCAGCCGGAACACCGGCCGCATCCAAGGAAAGGCCGCCGGGTCGCCGGACAGCTCGCTTTTCCACCGGGCGTACAGCAGCCGGGACAGGGCCAGCAGCACCAGAGCCGCAGCGGCATATACCAGCACCGCCCGCCAGCCCTCCGGGGTCAGGCCGCTGGGATAGTCTATGTTGGCACTATAGGATGTGGTACAGCCCTTTTGCCGGATCTGGCCCAGCTCCTGGATCAGCCGGTATACCGGCGTCAGCCATACGGTCAGACGAGGCGTGGCATCCGGAGTGGCATAGCCAATCAGCAGCAGACTGGCCAGCTGCTGGCCCAGCCAGGTAACGATCAGAGCCAGGGCATTGGCCACACCGTACAGCACCGGCACCGCCAGAAGCCATCCGGTGATCATGGCGCAGAAGGTGCCCAGCGCCATAAAGAACAGGTCCAGCAGGGTGACCACGACCAGCCACGTCAAAAGCGCCGCCGTCAGCTTTATGCCGGTCAGCAGGGCCGCGCCGGCCGTCAGCAGGGCCACCAGCAGGTTTCCTGCCGTCAGCATGCCCCAGCCGGTGAGAAAGTGAGTCCAGAACAGGGTCCCCCGCCGCTGGGGCAGGGCGTGCATGGCCCCCACGGACCGGGGGTTCATCAGATAGGAAAACGACGCCATGGCCATCATGCCGCCGAAGATCAGCGCCATGATAACGGCAGCTACGTACCGGTCGGAGCACACCTCGGCCAGGTCCGTGGCTAGGATATAGTCCCATCGTGCCTGAAGCCACAGCTGAAGCGGCAGGAAAATGATCCACAGCCCCGCATACAGGAACAGGACCGGCCAATACCGCCGCAGGTCGCTGCGGGCCAGGGCCGGGTTAAAGAACGATGTCGCGGACCGCATAGTCAGCACCTCCCAGCTCATAGATGAAAATCTCCTCCAGGGTCAGGGGAATGGCCTCCAGCAGCAGGGGAGACAGGGCCTGCATCCGGTGCAGGACCTCCTCCCGGCTGCCCCGGACAATGTAGGTGATGACCCGGCCCACGGCGGACCGGTGCAGCACCCGGATGCCCTCCGGCAGCGGCGGCTCCTCCGCTGCGGCATAGGCCACCTGGAGCTTCACCGTGTTGTCCTGCAGCTCCGACAGGCTCCGCTCCAGCAGCACCCGCCCCTTGTTCATAATGCCCACATGGTCGCACACGTCCTCCAGCTCCCGGAGGTTGTGGCTGGACACCAGCACCGTGGTGCCCCGGTCGGCCACGTCTCCCAGCAGCAGGGACCATACCTGCCGCCGCATCACCGGGTCCAGACCGTCCACCGGCTCGTCCAGCACCAGCACCTCCGGCATGCAGCTCATGACCAGCCAGAAGGCCGCCTGCTTCTGCATGCCCTTGCTCATCCGGCGCAGCAGCTGCTTTTCCGGCAGGGGAAAGGCCTCCCGCAGCTTGTGATACCGGTCCCAGCTGAAAAAGGGGTGGGTCCCGGCATACAGCCGGGCCATGTCCCGGATGCTGGCCTGTGGGAAATAGTACCAGTCGTCGGGGATCACCGCCATGCGGCTTTTGGCGGCGGGATTTTCATATACCGGCTGACCGTCCAGGGTCACCTGGCCGCTGTCGGGCCGGTACACGCCGGTGAAGTGGCGGATGATGGTGGATTTGCCTGCCCCGTTGGGGCCCACCAGGCCGTATACCGCCCCCCGGGGCACCGTCATGTTGGCCCCGTCCAGGGCCCGGAAGCCGTCAAAGGGTTTTACCACGTTATTCGCTTCAAGCATCGCGATCCCCTCCCTTCCAAAGGTCCGTCCATTCCTCCCGGGTCATGCCCAGGTCCCGCAGCTCCGCCATCAGCGGCAGCACCCGGGCCGTCACCTCTCTGCGCCGCTGGCGGTTTTGCTCCTGGCCCTCGGAGACGAAGGTGCCCCGGCCCGACACGGTGTAAACATATCCCTCCGCCTCCAGCTGGGTATAGGCCCGCTGGATGGTGTTGGGATTGATGGCCAGCTCCGTGGCCAGGCTCCGCACGGAGGGCAGCTTGTCTCCCGCCGCCAGCACGCCCGTCACCATCATGCTCCGCAGGCCGTCCCGCACCTGCTCATAGATGGGCCGCGCATCCCGGTAATCCAAGCGTATCACGCATGTGACCTCCTTTCTGTGTGTATTATCTGTATTGATACACTCATTATATTCTATCCCGGGACCGGTTGTCAAGAGAAAAAACCGGGAAAGTCCTGCCGGATTGCCGTGAATACCGGCTGAATATTTTCAATTTGCGAAAGGAAGAGCACCTGACCGCGGTTGGCGGCAGGGAATGACCGCTTCCGGATTTTTCACGGAACCCACAAATTTTCGGCGGGATATTTGCACACATCGCATTATTGCGCTGAACCGCGAAAGATGGTACAATACAAAGAGTACGCCATACTTTTATGCATGGCGTCCGACTTACACTTATAGGAGGAACGAGATGACAGCTATCAAACGGTGCTGCGCACTGGCCCTGGCGGTTCTGATGATCCTGACCGCCCTGCCGGTGACAGCCTTCGCCGAGACGGCTGCGCACGAGACCAACGCCTCTCTCCACGAGACGACGTTGGATGGTATCGCCAACGATATCACCCGCCAGGTCCTGCGCAGCAGCCAGAAGGACGGCGAAAGAATCCAGATGGAAAACACCGCCAAGCTCGACGACAGCGATGAAGTCGAGATCATCGTGGTGGTAAACGACTCCGTGGCCGACCCCGATTCCCGGGCCCAGGTCAACGCCCTGCTGCGCACGCAGAAGAGCGCCCTGTCCCAGATCGAACGCGCCCTTGACACCAAGGTGGAGCCCCAGCGGCAGTACACCACCCTGCTCAACGGCTTCTCTGCCACGGTGACCTATGGCCAGTACAAGGCCATCCGCCGGCTGGACTGCGTCCAGTCCGCCTTCATTTCCCCCACGTTTGAGCTGCTGCCCGACACCGCCAACAGCAACAAGATGATCGGCGGCGGCAGCTATAACACCACGGGCTTCACCGGCGAGGGGATGCTGGTGGCCATTCTGGATACCGGCGTGGACATGAGCCACGAGATCTTCAAAACCGCCCCCAAGAGCCCCTCCCTGACCCAGGAAAAGCTCCGGACCCTGCTGGAGACCTATGATTTCCAGGTGGAGAGCATCATCAAGGGCATCAGCGTGTCCAACCTGTACTACAGCGCCAAGATTCCCTTCCAGTTCGACTACGGCGACAAGGATAAGGACGGCAATCCCGGCGAAAAGGGCAGCCACGGCACCCATGTGGCCTCCACCGCCGCCGGCAACACCGGCGTCAACGATGCCGTCATGGGCGTGGCGCCCCAGGCCCAGATCATCAACATGAACGTGTTCAAGTCCACCGGCGGCGCGTCCTATGCGGACATTCTGGCCGCTCTGGAGGACTGCATCCTGCTGGGCGTGGACGTGGCCAACCTGAGCCTGGGCTCCGACTGCGGCTACATCGACTATGACAGCGAGGACGCCTTCACCAAGAGCCTGCTGGACGTGTTCGAGCGCACCGGCGAGAGCGGCGTGTCCCTGGCTGTGGCCGCGGGCAACGCCTATAACGCCGCCTATGGCGACGCCTTCGGCGGCAAGGCCCTGGCCTCCAACCCCGATTACGGCCTGGTCAGCGAGCCCTCCACCTATGGCGAGTCCCTGTCCGTGGCCGCCGTGTCCAACGGCATGGTCAAGGGTCCCTATGTCACCGTGGGCGGCAAGAACCTGGCCTATCAGGACAGCGCAACCATCAGCGACGACGAGAACGCCAAGCCCTTCCGCAGCCTGTCCGCCCGGGGCTCCATCGAGTATGTGGTGGTTCCCAACTACGGCGCGGAGGAGGACTATGCGGGCCTGGACCTGACCGGCAAGATCGCCCTGGTCCAGCGGGGCGGCAGTATGTACTACGAGCAGAAGGAGCGCGCCGCCGCCAACGCCGGCGCCATCGGTATGCTGGTGTACAACAACGTCCCCGGCATGCTGTATATGTCCATCACCGACTGGAAGATTCCCTGCGCGTTTATCTCCCAGGCTGCCGGCGAATACATGAAGCAGCAGCAGACCAAGACCCTGTCCGTGGCTGCGGCCGACGCCCTGGTGGAGTCTCCCACCTACGGCATGGCCGATTTCTCCAGCTGGGGCGCCACCACCGAGCTGACCCTGAAGCCGGAGCTCACCGCCCCCGGCGCGGGCATCTATGCCGCCGTGCCCGGCGGCTATGAGAGCATGGACGGCACCTCCATGGCCTCCCCCCATGTGGCGGGCGGCATGGCCATCGTCCAGCAGGCCCTGAAGGCCCGCGATGCCTCTATGTCCGGCGCGGACCGCAAGCACATGACCGATACCCTGCTCATGAGCACCGCCCATGTGATCTATGACAACGACGGCGTGCCCTATTCTCCCCGCAAGCAGGGCGCCGGCCTGATGAGCATCAACGACGCCGTGAATACCCGGGGTTATCTGTCCGTGGCGGGCATGGAGCGTCCCAAGCTGGAGCTGAAGGACGATCCCGCTATGAAGGGCGTGTATACCATGACCTTCACCGTTCACAACACCGGCAGTGACACCCTGTATTACGACGTGACCCCCATCGTCCTGACGGACACCACCGAGAGCTACGTCAACGGCAATCAGCAGGAGTTCTCCACCATCAGCGGAAGCTCCCGGCTGCTGCCCCACACCTTCACCACCAACTGCGAGAATAACCGCGTGTCCGTGGCCCCCGGCAAGACCGCCGATGTCACCGTCACCGTCACCGTCACCGACGAGGGCCGGACGATGCTGGCCCAGTTCCCCAACGGCGGCTATGTGGAGGGCTTCGTGACCCTGACCCAGGTGGCCGCAGACGGCAGCAGCCTCACGGATCCCATTGATCTGGGCGTGCCCTTCCTGGCCTTCTACGGCGACTGGACCAAGGCCCCCATCATGGACTCCACCGATTACTGGGAGACTCTGGACGGCTCCGCCAGCCAGGCCCAGGCCTATATGAACACCGCCTTCTCCTCCTCCAGCGAGAACACGGTGGACACCTACCTGGGTGACAACAACTACACCAGCGTGCCGTATCTGGCGGACCGCAACGCCATCTCTCCCAACAACGATGACTTTATGGACAGCCTCACCGGTATCTACACCGGCCTGCTGCGCAACACCAAGAGCCTGAAGTATACCATCACCGGCGCCAACGGCCAGGTGTACTACAGCAAGGACTGCGAGTATGTGGGCAAGTCCATCTACAGCTACGACTATTACCGCATTGTGCCCGCCGGTGTGGACGCCGAATATGACGGCATCGAGCCCTGGTACGGCACCGACGCCCACAACGCCAAGCTGCCCAACAACACCAAGGCCACCGTGACCATCGAGGCCACCCTGCCCTATGGCGACGGCGTGGGGACCAACCAGAAGCACTCCTGGTCCTTCCCCATCACCATCGACACCGAGGAGCCTCATGCCGACAATCTGAAGGTCACCGAGTCCGAGGGCCGGTACTATCTGAGCCTGGACGTGTCCGATAACCAGTATGTGGCGGCCGTGGTGTTCTACAACATCAAGAACAGCGAGATGCTCTATGGTATGCAGGGCTTCGGCGAGGACAAGCCCGGCGTCACCAGCCACATCAAGGAGTATGATATCACCGGCTTCGGCGAGACCTTCGGCATGATCGTCCACGACTACGCCGGCAACTCCAAGGTGTATACCGTCCGCGCTCCCGGCAACCCCGACGATCACGGCACCATCACCCCCACCAACATCCTCTGGACCGAGAACTTCAACGAGAAGTGGCTCCCCGACGACTGGAGCGTCCAGAGTAAGGGCGGCTCTCTGAACACCTGGTACCGCGACGAGGACTACATGGCCGCCGTGGATCATGACGACGACAACCAGCAGAACGAGTGGCTCATCTCCCGCACCACGGATATCAGCGGCGTGGATACCGAGGTCCACATGGTCTTCGATTTCTACACCACCTATTGGTACACCGTGGAGTATAAGCACTGCAACCTGCAGGTCATGGCCTCCGGCGACGGCGGCGAGAACTGGCAGGAGATCTGGAACCTGCAGCGGGATTCCGGCCTGTTCACCGCCTGGACCAAGACCCAGGCCAAGGTGACCATCCCCGAGAGCCTGCAAAACAGCAAGGACCTGCGCTTCGCCTTTGTCTACACCGGCAAGGGCGGCTCCACCCTGTCGCTGGACAACGTTCAGCTGTACGCCGAGGAGCGGGACAACTATGTGGCCGTCACCGCCTCCGCCGGTGAGGGCGGAACCATCACCCCCGCCGGTCAGACCCTGGTGAAGAAGGGTACCAGCAAGACCTTCGACATCGCCCCCGCCCAGGGCTATGAGATCGTCAACGTCAACGTGGACGGCACGGATCTGGGCCCCATCAGCTACTATACCTTCCAGCGGGTAGGCGTGGACCACACCATCTCCGCCACCTTCCAGAAGGCCCAGCAGTCCGGCGACACCGTGACCCTGACCACCACCGCCTCCGACGGCGGTACCGTGGCCCCCGCCGGTCAGACTACCTATGTCTCCGGCCAGGCCGTGGACGTTACCTTCACCCCGGACCAGGGCTATCAGCTGGCCTCCGTGAAGGTCAACGGCCGCACCGCCTCCGTTACCGGCAATGTCCTGACCCTGACCATGGACCAGAGCTACGCCGTTTCCGCCGTATTTGAGAAGATCCCCGATGTCCCCACCGTGATGTTCGAGAACGACTTCGAGTCCGTCACCGGCGACAGCTTCCCCTTCCACGGCTGGACCCTCAAGGGCGTCAACCCCAACGGCTACACCTGGAAGCAGGATACCTATTACAACTGGAAGAGCCTGGGCAACGACACCAAGCACGCCTACATTTCCGACGACTGGCACGGCGGCCCGCAGGACGAGTGGCTGATCTCCCCGTCCGTGAACCTGTCCGGCACCCGGGATGGCGTTCTGTATTTCGACTATGCCTACGGCATTTACGGCATCAAGAACAAGACCTTCACCGCCACCGTGGAGGCCTCCACCGACGGCGGCCAGACCTGGACCCCCATCTGGAACTTCCAGGACAGCTACACCGGCCAGGAAACCAGCGGCTATGCCCTGGCGGGCAGCGCTGAGGTCAAGGTTCCCGCCCAGTATGCGGTGGACGGCGTCCAGTTCGCCTTCCGCTATGTGAACACCACCCACGACACCGCCCCCCTGGCGGTGGATAACGTGAAGCTGATGGCGGTGGAGGACGGCCCTGTGGCCCAGAAGTACACCATCACCGCCACCGCCGGTGAGGGCGGCTCCATCACCCCCGCCGGTGAGGTGTCCGTGAAGGAGGGCGCGTCCCAGACCTTCACCATCACCGCCTCCGAGGGCTATGCCATTGCCGACGTGCTGGTGGACGGCCAGAGCGTGGGCGCGGTGGACAGCTACACCTTTGAGAATGTCACCGCCAACCACACCATCGCCGCCCTGTTCACCAAGACGGCCTCCGACGTGCAGTTCGACAACGACTTCGAGTCCGAGAGCTTCCCCGGCCACGGCTGGACCGTGAAGGGCACCCGTACCGACAGCCCCTATACCTGGTACAAGGGCACCAATACCAAGCTCAATTCCACCAAGCAGGCCCGCATCGACATGGATTACTATGAAGATACCTGGGGCGACTGGAGCGTGGGAGGCATCCGCAAGCCCCTGCTGCCTATGGCCGGCGGCAGCGACAAGCTGCAGGATGAGTACCTCATCTCCCCGGTGGTGGACCTGACCGGCAAGACGCCTACGCTGAACTTTGATTACCTGCTGTTCAAGGATGTCATCGGCCGTTACTGCTCCGTGACCGTGGAGGCCACCACCGACGGCGGCCGGACCTGGACCACCATCTGGAACGCCGCCGATCTGGGCGAAATTTCCGGCTATTGGTACAACGGCACGGCCCATGTTGCCGTTCCCGCCGCCTTCTGCACGGACAATGCCCAGTTCGCCTTCCACTTCTATAAGAAGGCCAACCAGGTCTATGAGTATACCGACGCCATGTTCGCCATCGACAACGTGACCATGACCTACGGCGCCACCGATCCCTGCGCCGACGGCCATACTCTCACCGCGGTACCTGAGGTGCCCGCTACCTGCGAAACCGCCGGTACCAAGGCGTATTGGGAGTGCTCCGTCTGCCGGAAGCTGTTCAGCGACGCCGACGGCAAGAACGAGACCACCCTGGAGGCTCTGACCATCCCCGCCACCGGCCACGCCTGGGGTCAGCCCGTGTGGCAGTGGACCGGCTTCGCTGCCCAGGCTGTCTTTGCCTGCGCCCGTGACGCTGGCCATACCCAGACGCTGACCGCTGCGGTGACCAGCCAGGTGACCACCGAGCCCGGCTGCGAGAGCACCGGTGTCCGGACGTACACCGCCACGGTGACGCTGGAGGGCCGGACCTACACGGATACCAAGACCGAGACCCTGCCCTCCCTGGGCCACAAGACCCAGCTGGTGGGCGCTAAGGCCGCCACCTGCACCGAGGACGGCTACACCGGCGATGAGGTCTGCAAGACCTGCGGCGAAACCGTCACCAAGGGTGAAGTCGTCAAGGCCACCGGCCATCACTACAAGGATGGCAAGTGCACCGACTGCGGCGAAAAGGATCCCAACTATCAGCCTGCCCAGCCCGGCGTCAAGACCGGTGATGCCGGCTCCGTGACCCTGTGGGTCATGCTGCTGACCGTCTCCGCTCTGCTGGCTGCCGCTGTGGTGGCCCTGCCCCGCAGAAAGCACAATTGATCGCGGCTGATTCCACGACATAACAAAAAAGGCGGACGCCTCCGGGCGTCCGCCTTTTTTGGGGCAAGCCCAACAGGCCCGGCGGGGGGAGATAACTCCCTCCGCCGGGCCCTGGATCAATTCACATAATCTGCCGGGTCAATGAGCTTGCCGTCCTTGGATACCGAGAAGTGCAGATGAGGCCCCATGCTGCCCTCAGCGGAGGCGGTGCTGCCCACCAGGCCGATGATATCCCCGGCAGCTACCTGGTCGCCCTCCTGCACCGGTGGGTCCTTCTGCAGGCAGCTGTACTGGGTGGTATAACCGCCGCCGTGCTGAATGACCACCGTGGTGCCCATAAGCTCGTCGTCCTTCACCGACAGCACCGTGCCGCTGGCGGCGGTGCGGACGGAGTCGCCCTCGGCGGCTTGGATATCGATGCCGTTGTGGGTGCGCCAGTCCGCCATGGTCTCGTCATACATCAGCTCCGTGACGCTGAACACCGTCACCGTGGTGCCGTCCAGGGGAGACATGACCTGGGGCAGCAGGTCCTGGGGATCGGAGATGGGGGTCTCCTCCGCCGGCGGCGCGGCCGGAACATTTTCCTCCGGGGTCACTGTGGGGGCCACCCAGGCGTTGTCCCGCTCGTCGGGGACGGCGGTGTTGGGGCTGGCGGCGGGCTCCGCCGGAGCCTGGGGCCGCAGCAGGGTATAATAGCCGACAATACCGGCTGCCAGCAGGCAGACGGCAAGGGCTATGTAGAAGCCCTTGCCGCCGAACACGGCCTTGACCTTTTTTCCGTCGTATCTGCTCATAGTTGCCTTTCCCATCCGGCCCATGGCCGGAGCCGCGTATGCCGGCCCGCGGCGGGCCGAAATCATGCCATGCGTTTCTGTCCTCAGTATGGCCCCGCTGCGGCGGATTTATACAGCAGGAATCAGAAAACCCGCAAAATGGAAAAGACTTTTCTTTATTTTGACGGGAAAACCGGTGACCGGAGGCCTTACCCGTCCGATCACCGGTTTTTGATTTTCATTACTCCAGCACCCGATAGTCTCCCTGGGCGGCCCGGGCCAGGCGCTGGGCCTTTTCCCGGTGCAGCTCCTCCTGCAGGTCGCCGATGATCCGGTTGGACACCAGGAAGCCCTTGGGCGTCAGCCGCCAGCCGGTATCCGTCCGCTGGGCCAGGCCATGGGCGGCGCAGGTGTCCAGAATGGCGTCCAGGGGGCCGAAGCGCTGGCGGAACCGGCTTTCAAACTCCCGGGTGTCGATGCCCTGGACCGTGCGCAGCCGCAGCATGATGTACTCCATCTCCCGCTCCTGAGCCGAGATGGTCTCGCTCTCCGCCAGGTCCAGCCGCCCTGCCAGATATCCATCCAGATCCCGGGTATAGCCGTACCGCACGCCGCCGAAGTCGGAGTGCGCCCCGGGGCCGAAGCCCGCGTACTCGCCCAGCGTCCAGTATTTCAGGTTGTGCCGGGACTCGTATCCCGGCTGGGCGAAATTGGAGATCTCATACTGCGCATACCCGTTCTGGCCCAGCAGCTCCACGGCGTACAGATACATATCCGCCTGCATGTCCCCGTCCGGCAGGGTCAGGCTGTCCCGCCGGGCGTACAGCGGCGTCCCCTCCTCCAGCTTCAGCCCGTAGCACGAGATGTGCCGGGGAGCCAGCACCAGGGCATCCGCCAGGGTGTTTTCCCACCGCTCCATGGTCTGGTCCGGCAGACCGTAAATCAGGTCCAGGCTGATGTTGTCCAGCCCCGCCTTCCGGCAGGCGGCCACGGCGTCCTTCACCTGCTGCCAGGTGTGCACCCGGCCCAGGCGGCGCAGCTCCTCATCGTCTGAGGACTGCACCCCCAGGGAGATGCGGTTGAAGCCTGCCCGGCGCAGGGCCCGCAGGGCCCGCCAATCCCCGGCACTGTCGGGGTTGGCCTCCAGGGTGATCTCCGCCCGGTCCCACACCCGGCACTGCTTTTTGATGGTTTTCAGCAGGGCGATGAGCCGCTTATGGCCCAGATAGCTGGGGGTGCCGCCGCCGAAATACACGGTGTCCACCCGGTGATTCTGCATCTGGGGGGCCACCTCGGTGATGTGCCGGGTCAGGGCCGCGGCATAGGCGTCCATTTTCTCCTCGCTGTGGGCCAGGGAATAAAAATCGCAGTACGCGCACTTGGCCTTGCAGAAGGGAATGTGCAGATACAGGCCCAGGGGCCGGTTGCGGTCGATGTCAGGTTTTTTCATGTCAGCTCTCCTTGGGCGGCAGGATGGTCACGGCGTCAAAGGGACAGTTTACCTTGCAGGAGCGGCAGCCGATGCACTGCTCCAGGTCCACGGTATACAGGCCGTCCGGCTGCAGAACGATGCAGTCCATCACGCAGAACATGGTGCAGTAGCCGCAGCCGGTGCAGCAGACGGGGTCGATGACGGCGCGGCTGAAGCGCTTGCGTCCGAAGGGATGCGCGGGATCGTACATAAGGGGACACCTGCCTTTAAGGGTTTTTATATAGTATAGCGGCTTCTGCGGGATTTTTCAAGAAGGGATAAATTTTCCGCTGCCGGGACATGCTATTCCCGAAAGGAAGTGCTGCCATATGGACATGTCACCCCGGGAATACCAGGATTATGTGAAAAATCTGCAAAAAAAGTCCCCTCTGCTGAAGGACATGGCCCTGGCCTTCGCCATCGGCGGGGCCATCTGCGTTATCGGACAGCTGATTCTGAACGGCTGGCTGATGCTGTTGCCCCAGGACGATGCCGCCACCGCCACCTCCGTGAGCCTGGTGTTTCTGTCGGCCCTGTTCACGGGGCTGAACCTGTATAACAAGCTGGCCCGGTTCGGCGGAGCCGGAACGCTGGTGCCCATCACGGGCTTTGCCAACGCCGTGGCGTCCCCGGCCATCGACTTCCGGGCAGAGGGCCTGGTCACAGGCATGGCGGCGAAAATGTTCCTCATCGCGGGGCCGGTGATCGTATTCGGCACCGCCGCCAGCGTGATCTACGGCGTGGTGCTGTGGCTGCTGGGGGGATAAGAAATGGCTTGCCGGAAGGCAAGCCATTCGCTGTATTGGGCCTGTATCCCGATGGCTGCCGCAAAGGCGGTCAGTCCTCCCGGTCCTGCTTTTGCCTCCGGGCCAGGACCAGAGCGCGGATGCCGCCGTAAACGATCCAGATGACGCCGATGGCCAGGTATATGTATTTCATCTCGCTCATGGCGTTCCATTTCAGCAGGGAATACACCACCAGCAATGCGCCGCACAGCAGATACACCACATAGCGCATGATGCTGTCGGTCTTTTTCTTGTTATCCATAGCGGCCTCCTCAGTTATGATGCCCTTATTATATAGGAGCCGCGCCGCCTGTGTCAATACATTTCAAGGGCAGGCGGGGCGTGTGCGATGCCCGGGGCCGCGCCCCGCCTGCCTTTTATCCCGCCCGCCGCTCCCTGCGGTGGGCTATCCCAGATGCTCCAGGTCGTCCTTACCCAGACTCATATGCCGCCAACGCTCCGGCAGTTCCGGGCCGATCAGGGGAAACAGGTTCTCCGTGTCGGTGGTGGGCTGGATATTATAGGTGCCGTACCGGTTCACCAGGTCAAAGCAGTCCTGGGGCACGCCCCGGAACTGATGCACGTCCGGTGCGGCGTCGCAGGGGAAGCCGCGGTCCTTTCGCTTCATCTCTCTCACCTCCGGCCTTAGTATGCCCGGAGACGGGAAAATCTTTCACCGCCGGGCGGGGAGGAGACACCGGCCGCTTGCCATCGGGGGCGGCGTATGGTATACTCAAAATCAGCTCAGCAAAGTAGCTTTTGCGGGACTTCCGATGAAATGGGAGAGAAATGATGATGGACAAATCGGTTTCTATCAGAAGAGTGAAAGCCGGAGATGAGGATAGCCTTGCATATGTGCAGACGGAAAGCTGGAAGGAGGCATTTCGGGAAATCGTGCCTGCGGACATCCTTTCACAATGCACGGAAATTGAGCGGGCGGCTGAGATGTATAAAATGCTCTTGGCGGAAAACAAAGGAAACGGCTACATTTTAGAGCTGGATGGCCGACCGCATTGCATTGCCTGGTGGGACGCTGCCAGAGAGGAGAACATGAGGGGATTTGCGGAACTGATCTGCATTCATTCGCTCAGGGATAACTGGCATAAGGGCTACGGAAAAATGATGATGGAGCGGGTGCTGGATGATGTAAGGCGCGCGGGATATTCAAAGCTCATGCTCTGGGTATTTGACAGCAATGTGCGGGCGATCCGGTTTTATGAAGCGAACGGATTCGTGGCAAGCGGAAAAAAGCGGCCTGCCCTGGGTGCGGTAGAGGAGATGTATATCAAGGAAATGTAAGGCAGGCATCAGCCTGATAAACCGGAAAATGTGAGGTGCATATGTATTATCACGCGTCGCCAATAGGCACGATCAAGCGGCTGGAGCCCAGGGTATCCAATCATGGAGTCCCCTTGGTCTATTTCTCAAAGAAAAGGGAAAATGTCCTGGTCTATTTGAGCAATGCGATTGAGCGGTATTGCAAGGAAACCGGCTTCTCCTATGACGGCAGATGGGAAAAATGGGGACCATACGGTTTTGAGAAGAACGGCATCCAGCGGCTGGAGGAATATTATCCGGATGCGCTGAGAAAAACCTACCAAGGCGTATCCGGATATATCTATTGCGCAGGCAGCATTGAGGAAGCGGATTTCGATGTGCGGATCCCGGATGCAGCTGTAAGCAATGTTCCTGTAGACATCGAATCTGTGGAGTTCGTTCCGGACGCCTACGAGGCTATTTTACAGGCGGAAAGGGAAGGACTCATCACCATTATGAGATATGAGGAAATGCCGGAAAGCGTGCGGCAATGGAATCAAAGAACCATACGGGAAGAATACAAAAACGCTGCGGACCATCCGGAGTACCGGCATTTCTTAAAGGGCAGCTTCCCGGATTGGCTGGCAGATGAATGACCAATTATTTTATAGGAGGAATGACATATGACCGTTTCCCAGGCGCTGGAGAAGCTCTCCGCGTACGAAAAGCTGATGTTCACCTACAACCACGCCTCCGGCCTGATGTACTACGACGGGGCCACCGTGGCCCCCAGGGGGTCGGCGGACCTGCGGGCCGATACCCTGGGCGAGCTGGCCCGGCTGAGCTATGCCCTGACCACTGCCCCGGAGACGGTGGAGATGCTCCGGACACTGGTGGAGGCCCGGGACCGGCTGGACCCGGTCACCGCCCGGAAGGTATCGGAGCTGTGGCGGGACTATGAAATGACCCACCGGGTGCCGGAGGAGGAATTTGTTGCCTATCAGCAGCTGACCTCCAAGGCCGACGCCGTGTGGCACGAGGCCAAGGAGCGCAGCGACTTCGCACTGTTTGAGCCGTATCTGCAGCAGGTGTTCGACGGCAGCCGCCGCCTGGCGGAATACATGCAGCCGGACAAGGACCCCTATGACGCCCAGCTGGACCGGTTTGAGCGGGGCCTGACCCGGGAAACCTGCGACGCCTTCTTCGCCGCCATGCGGCAGGAGCTGGTGCCCCTCATCGACCAGGTGAAGGCCCATGCGGACCGGGTGGACGACGCCCCCCTGCACCGGAGCTTCCCGGTGGCCATCCAGCGGGAGTTTTCCGACTTCGTCATGGACGTGATGGACATTGACAGAAACCACTGCATCATCGGCGAGACGGAGCACCCCTTCACCATCAATTTCTCCCGGGACGATGTGCGCATCACCACCAACTATCAGGAGGACCTGGTGGCCTCGTCCCTGTATTCCGTGGTCCACGAGGGCGGCCACGCCCTGTACGAGCTGCATGTGGGCCGGGAGCTGTCCCGGACCTGCCTGGGAGGCGGCGTGTCCATGGCCATTCACGAAAGCCAGTCCCGGTTCTATGAGAACATCATCGGCCGCAGCCGGGCCTTCTGCGGCATCATCTATCCCTGGCTGCGGGAGCACTTCGCCCCCCGGCTGGACGACGTCAGCCAGGACGCGTTCTACCGCATGATCAACAAGGCCCAGCCCTCCCTGATCCGCACTGAGGCCGACGAGCTGACCTACTGCCTGCATATCATGGTGCGCTATGAGCTGGAAAAGCGGATGTTCGCCGGGGAGCTGACGGCCCGTGACCTGCCCGCTGAGTGGAACCGCCTGTACAAGGCGTATCTGGGTGTGGACGTGCCCAATGACCGGGAGGGCGTTCTTCAGGATTCCCACTGGGCCAACGGCAACATCGGCTATTTCCCCTCCTACGCCATCGGCTCGGCCTACGGCGCCCAATACCTGCTGGAGATGCAGAAGGACTTCGACGTGTTTGAGGCCGTCCGCTCCGGCAAGCTGACAAAGATCAACGGCTGGATGGAGGAGAAGATCTGGAAATACGGCTGCATGAAGGACCCCACGCCCCTGTTTGAGTCGGTATGCGGCAAGTTTGACCCCACCCGCTACACCGCCTATCTCCGGGAGAAGCTCACAGAGGTCTACGGCCTGTAAGGGCCTGGGGCAATCCATCGGCCAAAACGCATCCCCGGCGGGAATACTCCCGCCGGGGATATGCTTCAGGCTGTCAAAGAGCCTGGCATGTTCACCGTATTTTTCTACTTCCGCCGGTGGCCGTCAGGCTCCCGTGCGGAAACGGTACAGCAGGCAGCCATCCTCCGTTTCGCCCCAGGGATTGACCGGCGGCAGGTCGGTTTTCACAAAGCCGCAGGACTCGTGCATGGCCTGGGATACGGCATTATCCCGGGCGATGGTGCAGGTCACCTCCCGGGCGCCCAGACCCTCCAGATACCGCAGGGTGTCCAGCACCAGGGCCTTCCCGTGCCCCTTGCCCCGCTGGGAGGGCATGGTCTCCACCGCCTCCAGAAACCAGCTGCCCGGCTGCACTTCTATGGCCCGCAGGGCGCTGACCCAGCCGTTTCCGGCATCCTCCGCCAGGATCCTCTGGTTTTCCTGCCGGGCAAAATCCGCGGCGAACGCAGCGTATTCCGCCAGCATCCGTTCCCGGCTGGGAAAGTGCTTTTCCAGCGCGTCCATGGACTCCGCATAGATATCCGTCAGCCGCCTTACAACGCCCTCATCAACGGTTTTTACCTCCACAAGCATGCTGCTTCCTCCTTGCAAAAGCCACCGCAGGCAGCGCCTGCGGTGGCCCTTTTTTTATTTAATTTCTACTTCCGCCGGCGGC
>OLVY01000810.1_pt1 | contig 21826 bp, 19 predicted proteins | sample 1674261 | NCBI WGS metagenome assembly OLVY01 (sample SAMEA103958155, study PRJEB25191) | human gut metagenome | biome: human-associated habitat [ENVO:00009003]; feature: intestine environment [ENVO:2100002]; material: feces | place: Germany | collected 2013/2015
GGTCATGGATGACCGTGCTGTCGTTGGCGAAAAGCACCGTGGAGACCAGCGCCTCCCCCGCTTCCCGCTTCTGCTTTTCGATCATGGAGTTGAAGCTGCCGATGGTGTCCGCCTCCAGTCCCGCCATAGAGCCGCTGCGATCCAAGATAAAAACCAATTCCGTCATAAAAAAGCCCTCCTTCGTTTGATTACGCTCCCATTGTAGCGCATCCGAAGGAGGGTTTGGTCGCCTGTCGGGCGACATTTAGAATATCGACCGGTTCTTTTGATATTTATTCCAAATTACACTATCCAAATTCCTGACTGTCAAGTCAGGATAGCCGCTATCCTTTAGTTTTTTGACAGTTTCTCTGAACAGTATCTGGCACTCGTTATTTGGAACATCGGTGCCAAGGGCATTTTTTATACAGCGGTGAATATGAACATCCGGTTTGCATCGGTTAGGATCTCCTGCCATCATGAACATATAATTTACCCCGGCGTCTCCCATTCCTCTCACTGATCGCAAAACAATTTCAAGCAGAGCTTCCTTTTCAAAATTGCGAAAATCATCAAATGTATCCATGTTCAAGAGCTCATGTAATTTTGTTGCAATCTCATAGCATACTTCAGCCTTATTTCGACCGCTTAAGACTTGATTATTTTTTAGTACAGTCTTTGCAAATTCAGAGCAATCGCTAAATTCCTTTATGTGAGTAATGAAATCAGATAATGTATCCTGCCCAGCGTACAGATTACCTCCCATATATGTATCGGCATACCGTTGTAGAACAGGAACAGTCACTGCATAATATTTAGTCCTCAATGAATAAACACAATCAAGAACACATATGGGCAGAGACTGATAACGCTCGCTTTTACGAACGCTTTTTAGCTCTGTTCCAAAGTTTTCTGAACAATATTGTGAGAATAAGCGTATTTGTTCATCTGTAATCATTTGTTACTCACGCTCCTTCTATTACAAAAGTATATTTCTTGCCCATTCCGTACAGGCATCAGATTCTTTCAAACCAAGCTCTTGCCAAATACCTGCGTAGTACAATCCTCTATCAGGATTTTTAGCGCAATTTGATCTCTTCCCGTATATGTGCGTCTCATCATATACTTCATTCATCGCCCAAGTTGCCTTTGTGGCACCTTTCAGAGTCAATACCCGCTTTTTATCAAAGCGCAGTACTCCTGCGCCAGGCTTGCTTTTATCCAAAGAAAGTCTTTCTGCTGCCTTGAAAATCACATTTGTTGAGTTGTCCGCCCTGCCATTAGACGAATGCGGATGCCACCAAACTTTTCTCTGTTCTTCAGGCACAGAGATGATCTCACCCACCTGAAGGTATCCCCAAATCACCTGGAGGTCTTTTCCCCGGTAAAAGTCACTACGATCCCGCAAATATCGGTATGTTCCGTTTTGATATTCCACAAAGTGAAAATTCCCGAAAAACAGGAAGATATCTCCCTGTGCAACACCGATATTCTTCAAGTAAGCAGCCGCGGCATTTCGCTGCCCAAACGCGGGGAACCATCCGTCGATACGCTCCCTACGTCGCCCTAAATCTAAATCAGGGTCCAGATGACAGTGGTCTCCGCCCTTATATTGCAGATCTCGCAATATTTGAGAATACTGAATTCCATTGTAGTAAAGAGAATCATATGTATCCTCATCATCGCTGGGAATGGGAAACGAAACCATTGTACCATCTTCAAAAATGGGACTGACGATGCCGCCATTCGCAGAGTCAAAACCTTTTCGGCTGAGTATAATTTTCATTCCTCACGCTCCCAGCAAGCTCTGGTCAAAGGCGAACAGCGCCTCGTTGATCTCGAAGATGTCGTACTTCTTCTGCTTGATGAAATACTCAATAATGACGTCGAACTTGCTGCTGGCACTGAGAGCATAGCCTGCGCGGGCGACAAGATCACGGGTCTCATCCAGATTCAGCTCCAGCGCGATGGCAAAGGCAATGGCTGTTGCCTTGGAGGGCTTGTAGTCCGGATTGTTGCGGATCTTAGAGAACAGCTTGCGGTCTACGTTGGCTTTCTTATATATCTCGGAATCCTTTTTGCCGCTGCGGTCGATAAGCTTCAGCAGGGTTTCCGAGAAACCGGCGTCCAGATGTGCCAGCAGACTGTCCAAGCCGTCGGCAGACATAGGCGCCGCCGCTGCACCGGCAGACAACGCTCGACCTTCGAGAACACTCATTCGGCGCAGGCGCTCCCGCTGGGAATCAGTATGCGCATCTACATAGTGGTCATCAACGTACTCGGCGATGTCGGCAAACAGCTTGCTGCTGATCTGATACGCCGTGCGGCTAAAGATCACGATATAGACCGTCATGTCATTGTGCAGCAGAAATTCGCCGATAGTGTCCACTGCCACGCGCAGCGCCTGATCCTTAGGGTAGCCGAAGATGCCGGAGGAGATCAGCGGGAAGGCCACCGTCTCACAGCCGTGCTCCTTCGCCAGCGCAAGGCTCGTGCGATAGCAGGAAGCGAGCTGCTCCCGCTCGCCGTACTTACCGCCGTTCCACACAGGACCCACGGTGTGGATGATGTAGCGGCACGGCAGTCGGTACGCGCCCGTGATCTTGGCCTCGCCGGTCCGGCAGCCGCCGCGCGTCCGGCACTCTTGGAGCAGCTCCGGCCCCGCCGCGCGATGGATGCAGCCATCCACGCCGCCTCCGCCCAGCAGCGTTTCGTTCGCCGCATTGACGATAGCGTCCACCTTCATTTTTGTAATATCATTGCGAACAATTTCAAGAGGCATGGTTCTATTCCTCAATTTCTACCATTTAAAATCAAGTCAATGCACCGTTGTTCTCTAGCTTTTCCACTTCGGACAGCTCTTCCCAATCCTCACGATTTCCGCACCTGCGAAGGTAATCGTGGCCGCCGTCCACGGCGCAGGAGCCACAACTGCAAAACTTGAAATCATGGACAGTTTTGCTTTCGATGATATCTCCGCATTTCTTACATCTGATTGCGTTCCTGATAATTTTCGGCATGATCATTCTCCCTTTAGTGTATTTTTGATTTTTCCTTTTTCCCCACTGCCATCTGTGCGCAGTCGCAACAGCGGGACGCCGCACTTCTCCAGAATGGAGTTTTTCTTCATATCTCGCTCTGCCTGCTTGCTCCCAGATTTATGAGATCCGCCATCCGCTTTAATCGTCAGCACGCACTTTGCTGATTAGGTCGCAAGTTAGTTCAAAGTTGGTCCCAAGTCAGTTCCAAGTTGGTCCCAAGATTCGTTAGTATTTTGGATTATTTGGACGCAAACCACCTTGCGGCACTTGTTGTACCTTCGCAGAAAACCTTTCCGCTTTCACGCAATTCTCTCATCAAAACGCGGATTTAGTTTCGATCAAGCCCCGGCAAAACTTGCTGCAATTCTTTGAACGGAGTACCGACTTCATTGTTTTGCCGGATGTGCTTACAGAATTTTACAACCAGAAAGTTGCGCTTTTATCCAGGGTCTCTTTCCTCTGTTTCCAGTCCGGCATCAGCATCGTTAGGAACGCATAGAACTGCTTTGAATGATTGGGGTGAACGAAGTGGCAAAACTCGTGCATCACAACATATTCGATACAGTTGCGTGGGGCTTCCAATAGCCTCTTATTCAGCGTAACAATTCCCTTTTTGGCCAGACAAGATCCCCACCTGGTCTCCATATTCCGAATCCGCAGTTCTGGCATCGGCACCCCATATTTTTGGAATACGGGGTAGGTCTCCAAAATAATTTCGCCGAAAATGGATCGACACTGCTCATCCAGGTAACGGGTCACCATCTTTTGCTTTTTTGCAAAGTCTTCCGTGTCTTTCACACAAAGACGAAGATATATCCCATCAGAGGAAATTGCGTCCCGCATATTGTTCTCCACTTTCAGGCGGATTCCTCTGCCCAGCAGATAGAAAGTCTCTCCACTGACATACTGCTTGGGTTGAGGGGCATACTGCGCCATCTCACGAAACTTTCTTTGTGCTGAGCGAATATAGGCCCCTTTGCTCACCACAAAATCGTCAACCTTTTCAGCTGGGATATCTGGATTAGCTGAAACATAAACCATGCAGTCCTTATGAACCCGCAGATTGAGATTTTTTACCTGCTTCTGCTCCAGCAGGTAGTGGATCTCGTTGTTTTCATATACGACGGTTCTTTCCTGTGCCATTGCTGTCAAAACCTCCGAAGTGCTACTGTTTTGACATTTTCGATGATCTTATCAATGGTGTCAAAAGACAGTTTTAATCCCCGTTCTTTCTCGTAGTCATAAAAAAGGTCATCAATATCCTGCGAGATTCGGTCGTGGATTGTTTTGTTGTTGGTCCAATCCACTTGACTGTGGTTGGCCACAATTTTTGTAATCTCTTCCGCAATCTCCGCAACAAAATCAGGAGACACTTCCGCTTCTTTTGCTTCGTCGAATACTGCTGACAGAACACCGTAAAACGCCTGGGCGTGTACATTATTCTTAATGGATTCCGGATAGGTCACGGTGCTTTTTCCGGCGTGATAATCTTCCATGATGGTACGCATCTTTGCCAGATATTCAGCCTCGGAGATTACCTTTTCCTTGTACTGCTCCAATGCGTCCTTGATACGCTTGGAGAAACTGTCGTAATAGGCAGGATTTTCCTGATACTTTTCGCTGATGCTGCGGGTCAATTTGCTGGTAATAGCGTCTGCCTTTGCACGGAGCGAACCTAATTCCTCTAATTCTCGTTCAAAGTCATCTTTGTTCAGAATATCGATGGGGCTGGTAATCTGTTTCAGACCAGCTACCGAGAGGTGTGTATCCAGAAGATTTTGCATCAGCGGCTCATATTCCCGGTTATCAATGGCATCGCAGTACCGGATTTTCACGCTGCGGCGCACCTTGGAAAAAAAGATAAAAGTGTTTTGATACTGTTTCAATTCATCTTTCGGAATGGCTGCATACGCCTGTTCCGCATTCAGCACCATATTCAACGCTTTGCCAAAAGCACAGAGGAAATTATAAAAGTTCTCTCGCTTCTTATCGTCAGCAAGAAAAACTTCCACTTCTTCGGTGTCGCGTGGATTTTTTAAGTCTGCAAACAGTTCCGTCAACCGGGTATAGGCTTCCCGCAGGCCAGCCACAGACGACATGACATCCACCACAACACCCTTCAGATCTCCACTGTCAAAGTTCTCCAGCCCGGCACCGCTGTACAGATCCATAGCGGTATCCAACTTTTCAATCAGTCCACGGTAGTCCACAATGAGGCCGTAGTCCTTGCCTTCATACAGACGATTGGTGCGGGCTATAGCTTGGAGCAGGCCGTGTTCTTTCAACTCTTTGTCGATGTAGAGCACCTGGCAGATGGGGGCATCAAAACCGGTAAGCAACTTACTGCACACAATAAGAATATCGATGTCTCCTGCGCAGAACTGGTTCTTCATTGCCTCTTCGTAGGCATCTGCGTCACCGTAGCGGTTCATCATTTTATTCCAGTAGGCAATGACCTTATCGTCGGCACCCTCGTCTATATCATCTACACTTTCCCGCAGATCAGGCGGTGAGATCACCACGGCACAGTTCAAATCCCCAAATTGCTCAAAACACTCCAGATACCGAATCGCATCCCGCTTGTAGTTAGTGGCCAGCATAGCCTTAAAGCCGGTATCTTTGTACCCTTCAATGAAGTGCTCATTGATATCCAGAGCAATCCGCTTGATACGAGCATCAGTGGAGGTTAGGCGGCGGATACTGCTCCATTTCCGTGAAAGGTCATCCCGCTGCGCTTCCGTGAGCCGTTTGGTAGTCTGTTTGAACCAGAGATCTATATTAGCCTCATCCACATTCTGTTCCACAAAACGGCCTTCGTAAATGAGCGGCACAATGGCTCCGTCATCCACACCGTCCTTGATAGTATATTTGTGGATCAACTTACCGAATTTCGCCATGGTGTTCTTCTCTTTTTTCATCAAAGGAGTACCGGTAAAGCCAATGTAGCAGGCATTGGGGAACACCGTTCTCATTTTGGTGGCCAGCAGACCATAGTTGGAGCGGTGGCTTTCATCCACCAGCAGGAACACATCCCGTGAAAAGTTCTTGTGCTCCATTTTTTCAGCGGTGTTGAACTTATTGATGATGGTAGTGACCACATCCGCCTTGCCGCTATTCAGCAGCTCCACCAGATTCCGTCCACTGGTGGCTCTGGCCGGATTGAGCCGGGTGTGTGCAAATGTAGCTGCGATCTGCCGATCCAGTTCCTTGCGATCAGTGACAACGACCACTTTCGGGTTGCAGTCGGACAGTTCCATTAAGATATACTTTGCCAGCATAACCATGGTCAGGCTCTTGCCGCTGCCCTGGGTGTGCCAGATCACGCCGCTTTGACGGTTACCCTTTTCGTCCGACTGCTGAATGGTCTTGATAATCTCTTTGATGGCGAAATACTGCTGATACCGGCAAATCTTCTTTACATTGGCGTCAAAGAGCACAAAGTATCGGATCAGTTCTATAACCCGTTCTTTGCTGAACAGAGAAATCAAATTCCGATCCTGCTCAGTGGGAGTGCGGTCAGTCACATACTGGGCCAGCGCCCCTTCCAGAAAAGCGGTATTCTGTTCCTTCCACACATTCCAGAATTTTTTGGGCGTTCCGGTGGTGGCATACTTCACGGCGTTTTTATTGGTCGCCATCACAATCTGGGCAAACTTGTAAAGCTGTGGGATATACTCCTTTTGCTGGTTGCGGATGTTCTGCTCCACGGCCTGTTCTACGCTGATCTGGGGCGTTTTACACTCAATAACAGCAAAAGGGATACCGTTGATAAACAGCACAATATCCGGCCGGGCGTTGTGGAGCTTGTCCCGGCTGTCTACTGCAAACTCCTCGGTAACATGGAACAGATTGTTCTCCGGATGTTCCCAGTCAATGTATTTCAGGTTGAAACTGAGGGTTTTGCCCTCTCCCACAGTCTCTGGATAGCTTTTGCCCAGCAACAGGGCATCATAGATTTTTTCACTGGTACGCACCAGGCCGTCAGTTAAAGGCTCGTCCAGATCTTCCATAGCCCGCTCGATGTTGCCGGCGGAGAACTCGTTTTCCGCACCGGCGAAGGCATAGCGGTTGAGCCGCCGCAGCTGGCCCCGGAGGATGTCTTTCAGCAGCACATGGTATCGGCTGCCTCTCTGCGCCTCGCAGTCCTCCGAGGATATGTAGGTATAGCCCATGGACCGCAGCAGATCAATGGCCGGCTGCTGGCTGATATTCTTTTCTAAATATAGGGATTTGTCCATGGTTGCCTCCTTTCGGAAATATCAGTAAACGCAGGATTAGCGGGGCGGGAAATCCCGCCTCGCTCTCCTGCCTCTGGATTTACTTTTCTTTGCGGACTCCCTTAAAAGGAGTGCCATCCTTTTTGACATCCATAAAACGACCGGTGTCACTGTCTCGCTTTACCCATTGTTTTGTAACAGGGTTGAAAGCCTGAGAACGGTCTTTTACCGCACCGTTTCTATGTCCGTCGCCGCTGGGAGGATTGGTTGCCATGCGTTTTCACCTCCTTTCACTGCCATCTGCACATAGCAAAATAGGAAAGAGTTGCTTCACAAATCTCCTCAGGAGATTTGCCGAGGTCAATGATTTCTTTCAGATCAGACTTCATTTTTTCTGTGTAGTTCTGCCCATTGACTACAATCTTCTTTAGCAGTTCTTTGCAGAGATGTTCCTGTATTTCTTTTTCCGTCATGTTTTCACCCTCACAATGCCCGTCAGTAACAGCTGCATCAGGGCCTTTTTCTTTCGTTTTTCCTGCTCGATGTCTTGCTGAAGTAGTTCGATTTCACGGTCAACGGTAGAAAGGACTTCAGCAATGGCTGCTTGTTCCTCTATCTCAGGAATTTGAACAACTATTGATTGCACAATGCCCTTGTTCAGATTGGGTTGCGAACTTGCCTGCCCAAAACTTTTGAAATACCCTTTGGAGTTACTTAACAAATAATAGAGAAATTCATTATTCAACTTCGAATCTGGTTCAATACCCAAAATAGCTTGACTGCTACAGCATTCTGTTTCCGCAATAGAACATTCCCCTATAGATGCATACATTGCAAATAAAATCGTCCCTTTTGGAAACAGCCTAGCCGAGCAATTAAGAAGCCCTGCCTCCGTTAATCCTCGTTCGCTAGAACAAATATATTTCCCTGCAGAAGTCATATCTTTTATAGAAATCCAAATATAATCGTTTCCATAATATTTCTCATTTTTAGTATCCGGAGTGCCTCCGCTACACATGGACGCGCATTTTCCTAACTTTTCCTTTTCCCATGTTCCATTAGACCCCGGCAGGCGCTTTTTGCCAGTCAACAGCTGCTGCATGAGATACTTTTTCTGTCGCTGCTTTTCGGCAAGGCGCTTTTCTTTCAGTTCAATTACTTTGTCCTGGGTGGTGAGGATGGCGGCAATCTTTTGCTGCTCTTCAATGGGTGGAAGTGTGCAGCTAATCGGTGCAAAGGAATCCCAATACAGTCGTTTCCGAAAGTCCGTCACACCATAAGACTGTCGGTCGATCTGATTTATCATCTGAGGTGTTCTTGAGTAATAATCCATAAATAACGGATAGGCCTTGTCATTTGGCTCAGCAACAATGTAGGCCGGGCTCACCATTCCTGTCGTGCGCACAGTCCCAATCGCGCCTTGCCATGCCCGCATCATATTGAAAACCAGATCACCGGACACAGCTTTCTTGTACTGGGACTTATCCTCGATTCGTTTTACCTGCTTAGGAAGTTCAGCCGCATCTACTTCACCATCTGATACACCAGAGTGAATGGATACCATTAAAAGCGGTAGATTTTCATCCCCAGGTTCTCTTCTTTCGGTATAGATATCTCCAAAGGTGTATCGTTTCCAATTGGCAGGAGCAAGTCCCAGTGCGGTTTTTACATATCTTTCTGGCACCTCTCCCCGGCGTATCTGTTCAATTCGCTGTTTGATTTCTGGCGTCATAGTATCACCTACGGTTCAAATGTCTTTGTCTCCGGATTAAACCAACGCTCCATATGAACTGTTCGAGTGCCTCTCTTCTCAGTCACATCCTCATCGCAAATTGCACCGCATTTAGGACAATGATGAAAGCCTTTATACCGATGAGTATCGTGCGCGTTTGTTTCATATTCACTCTGCATAATCGCATGACAATATTTTGCTGCACCACATCAATATCCACAAGTTCTTTTTCCTCGAAGGTATCCACATACCAAGGGATACTCGGAGTGAATTCGTTCAATTTCTCACGGTTTCAGCCGCTTCACATCCGCGGTCAGCTCGTCCACATCGTCCGACGCTTCCAGCACCCGGCGGTTGGCATCGTACTGCTCATATTGCTCCAGCGCCAGTTTTTCCGCAACCTCTCGCTTCACAGTTCCGAAATTCTCCAAAACTTCCCGACCATTGAAACGCAGAAAATCGCCCAACTTGCTTTCCCAGTCCGCCATGTGCATAGGGTTGTGTCCTTTGGCCTGCAGCTCCGCATAGTCCAGATACATATTCACAATGAGATTCAGCGTGCTGATCTCCTCATGGGTCATGTAGTTTTTCGCTACCGTCACATCGCCTCGACGAACCTTGATCCCTTTGAACGAGGTAAGACCCATGTTATCCTTGGACGCATCAGCTCTTTCGGCAATGAGTTCCGGCGCGGTGTGACCTGTGGCGGCGTATTCCAGCTTGTTTTGAACTGACTTGAAGAAGTTCTGAGCGACTTGGCTTTTGCTGTCGTAGTCGATCGAGAGGGCGAATATCTCCTTGACCTTCTGATACAACCGCTTCTCACTGGCACGAATATCCCGAATACGCTCCAGTAATTCATCAAAGTAGTCAGCGCCAAACTCCCTAGGATTCCGCAGTCGCTCATCATTAAGTGCAAATCCTTTTTTCATATATTCGGTCAGCACACCGCTGGCCCAGCGGCGGAAGTGTATACCCACATTGCTGCGCACCCGGTAACCAACGGCCAGAATCATGTCTAGATTGTAAAACTTTGTATCACGGCGGATTTGACGATTTCCTTCCATTTGAACTTGTAAGTAACTCTTACAAGTTGCCCTCTGTTCCAATTCACCGTCCTCGTATATGTGCTTAATGTGCGTAGTGATATTCTGCGGAGTTACCTGATAGAGTTCTGCCATGGATCGCTGGGTCATCCAGATTGTGTCTTCCTCAAAATAGACATCAATCTTGGTATCGCCCTTTTCATTTTGATAAATCAGGATTTTTCCGGTGTTCTCTACCTCATTACTCATAATCCCAGCTCCTTCAAATAGCCTTTCATCTGCGCCTGCACCTCGGTCAATTCCGCCTCGATGGTGGCAATATTCCGCTGCACCTCATCAATATCCACCAGTTCTTCTTCCTCAAAGGTATCCACATACCGTGGGATATTCAGGTTGAAGTCGTTCTCCTTAATCTCGTCAAAGGAGGCCACATAACTGTATTTATCCTCGTTCTGCCGTGCTTGATAGGCATTGACAATACGGGTAATGTCACTGTCCCGCAGAATGTTCTGGTTCTTACCCTTTTCAAAGTTTCCGTCCCCGGATGCGTCGATAAACAGCACATCCCGGTATGTCCGGTTCTTCTTAAATACCAAGATACAGGCAGGGATTCCGGTTCCATAAAATAGGTTGGCAGGAAGGCCGATGACCGCATCCAGCAGATTCATTTCCACTAACTGACGGCGGATTTTCCCCTCGCTGGCTCCACGGAACAGAACACCATGGGGCAGCACCACCGCCATTCGGCCGTTTTCTGCATCCAAACTGGAGAGCATATGCAGCACAAAGGCATAATCACCTTTGGAAGTAGGAGGCACGCCCCAATCGAAACGGTGGTACTGATCCAGTTCGGCGGACATTTTCTTCTTGCCCCTCTTGTCTGCCTCAGCCTCCGAAAGGAAGCCGCTGTCCCACTTGTCCAGACTGAAGGGAGGATTTGCCACTACCACCTGGAACTTCATTAAATTATCATCCTCAACATTCTGTGGATTGGAAAGGGTATCGCCCTGCCAGATCCTAGCGTCATCCACACCGTGCAGGAACATATTCATAGTGCAGAGAGCCCAGGTCTGAGCGTTGAGCTCCTGCCCATAGATAGCCACCTTGCCACTGGGTACTTTTTTATAGGCTTTCAGCAACAAGCCGCCGCTGCCACATGTAGGGTCGTAGATTCGGTCGTTCTCCTTGGGCTGCACCAGAGAGGCCACCAGTTCAGAGACCTGACTTGGGGTAAAGAACTCTCCACCCTTTTTTCCGGCATCAGAGGCGAACATAGCAATCATGTACTCGTAGGCATCTCCGATGATATCGGCAGAACCCAGCTGACTGGGACGCAGATCCAGACCGTTGAAATCCTCCAGCAAGTTGCGCAGGGTAGCGTTCTTCTCTTTTGGTTCACCAAAATCCACTTGGGAGTTGAAATCGATAGCCCGGAATACATTGCGCAGCTTTCCGCTGTTGTGTTCTTCAATGTGGTTCAGTGCCACATTGATTTTCTGGCCGATTTCAGCGTCGTTCCGGTTGGCATAGAGATAGTCGAAAGTGGACTGCTCGTCCATTGCAAAGCGTTCCCGGCTCATAGCCCGTTCCACTCGGCGCATATCCCCGTCATACTGTTTGATGTACTCCTCGCGCCTCTCTTTAGAAACATCGCTGAGGTACTTCACGAACAGCATGGAGAGGATGTAGTCTTTATAGCGGGAACTGTCGATCTTGCCGCGAAAACTATCACAGGCGTTCCACAGGACCTGTTCAATATCTTTTCTGTTTGTCATCTTCATTTCCCTTTCTTTGCTCTTTTGTACGCCTGATTCAGTACGCCAGCATAGTACTTTTCTTTTTCCTCCGCCAACATCCTAAGTAATTGGCGTTCCCTTTTGGCCAGCAGATTGAACTGGGAGATTTTACGCTGATCCTCCACGGAAAGAAGGACCAATTCAAAGTCAGCTAAAAATCTTGCGTTAACTGCGCCAAGCATATTACTGGTTGCATTCTCATAAATTTTTCGTTTTATCTTTTCTGTATTCAGCAACCAAAAAAGATACTCTGGCAACAGGCTCTTATCTTCAACTCGAATCACTACAAAGTTTGAGGAAACCACCATTCCAGATGTAGTTTCATCAATCAGAACTGCTGTATAGGGAGCTGTAAGGCGGACAATGATATCTCCGCTTTGTGAGAGGTATTCTTCTTTCAGCGGTTCTTTTGCTTCATAGATATCGGCCTCTTTCAATTGAATTGTCCCTTCCTGCTGGATACACCGCAGATTAATCAAGGGATATCGATACTCACTTGCCTCTTTGGCCTGCTTTCTCGACAAGACCAGGCCGCTACGAACACTCGCAAGGTCCTGCAATTTCATTCTTCAACCTCTTTTGTCACGGTCAATAAATAACAATAGCTTTCTAAAAAAATTTCTCTCTGATGAACTATTTTCATTATACACCAGGCCATTTTCCCTTGTCAACAGCAAATTGTCATGGTGAGAAAATAACTTTTGCTTCTTATATATAAGTCATTGGCCCACTTTCTCCTTGCCAAAAAATGAAGTCGTATTTCTTGGCCTGTTCGTCCAATATTTTCATCGAACCTTAATTATGATGTAAGCTAACACCTTTGAAAAGCATTCGTAAAATATCATTGGTAAAAATACGAGGAAAATCAACAGCGTTTTCCTAGCAGCGCGCAGATACTTTCCCTTATGATAAGGCATCCGGCGACATCCATACCGCAACCACCGAGACGGGTGTTCTGAACGCCTATAATGAGGCGCTCAGCGCGCAGACAAGTAAGCAGCACCCCACTCTGACCAAGACCGATGCCAAGGCCGCGACCTGCACGGAAGCCGGCAACAACGAGTACTACACCTGCTCCAGATGCGGTGGAGTCTTCAAGGACGAGGCTGGTACGCAGGCAACCACCGTTGAGGCGGAGACGCTGAAGAAACTCGGTCACGACTGGAGCAACAAGAACGGTATCTGCGCGCGCTGCGATGCCAAGTGCACCGAGACGCACAAGCCCGGCACGACCTGCTCTGTCTGCCACAAGTACACGAGCTATCCTTACGTTCCCGGCGCGCCGACCTATCCCGCGTCCGCTCCCGCTGTCCCCAACGGCACGGTGACCGTTTCCCCGGCCAACGCCTCCAAGGGCGCGAATGTGACCGTCACGGTGAAGCCCAACGAGGGCTATGAGCTCGGCAGCCTCGCCGTCAAGGATGCGAGCGGCGATCTGCTTCCGCTCGCCGACCTCGGCAGCGGCAAGTACAGCTTTGTCATGCCGGATGGCAAGGTCAGCGTCGAGGCGGAGTTCGTTAAGACTGCTGCTACCAGCTTTGCTGATGTTCCCGCGAACGCTTACTTTGCCGATGCAGTGAAGTGGGCAGTCGATAAGGACGTGACGAACGGCCTGACCGACACGATGTTTGGCCCCTACGAGTCCTGCACCCGTACGCAGATCGTCACCTTCCTGTGGCGCGCCGCCGGCAGCCCCGAGCCGAAGACCGCAAGCAGCTTCACGGATGTTCCCGCGAGCGCTTACTATGCGAAGGCTGTCGCTTGGGCGATTGAGAACGGAATCACGAACGGCATGACCGAGACGACGTTTGCCCCGAATGCGACCTGCACCCGCGGCCAGAGCGTGACGTTCCTGTATCGCGCGCTCAAGGGCACCGCGAGCGGCAGCACGAACTTCACCGACGTGAAGTCCGACGCGTTCTACACTGATGCGATTAACTGGGCGGTTGCGAATAACGTGACGAACGGTACTTCCAACACGATGTTCAGCCCCAACGCGGACTGCACGCGCGCGGAGATCGTGACGTTCCTGTATCGCGCCTATCAGGGCAAGTAAATCCAACTGAAAAAAGCGGCGGTTCATCAGAACCGCTGCTTTTTTGTGCCGCATTGACAAGCGCTCCCGCCCTCGGTATACTATGACCAAAAGCAAGACGGCAGTCAAAAATGCAGACGAGTTTGAGAGATTAAACTCGAAAAGGGGAGAGCAAATGAAGTATCTTGGAAAGCCTGCGGGCATGTGGGCGCTGTTTGCCGGATCGTTTGAAAAGCACCTGACGGTCGAATTCGACCTGACCGCGGAGCAGGCGAAGGACGTTGCGGCGCGTGCCAAAAAGAAATATCGCGAGATCATCGCGAAGCTGCCGGAATTTGACAAGCGCGACCGCTTCGAAATGAACATCGTCAACTGCGCGATGCTCGCCGCGTTTATCCTGTGCATGCCGCAGCGGCCGGACATCAAAACGCTGACGGACTACTACGCCGCGGCGATGATGACGCCTACGATGAAGGCTTTCTGCCGCGCGAGCGGAAAGAAAAAGTTCACGCCCAAGGACATCGAGGGCATGAAGGCGACGGCGAAGCTGCGCGCGGGCGATCGCAACCCCTATTCGTGGAACATGGACTTTTTCGAGTACGAGGACGGCAGCGGCTACGAGGCGCGCTTCACGACCTGCGGCATCTGCACGCTGATGCAGGTGTTGGGGCTCTACGATCTGACGCCCGCGCTGTGCCATCTCGACTACACGATGAGCGACGCGGGCGGCGCGTCGGATTTCGTGCGCGAGTACACGCTCGCCTCCGGCGGCCCCTACTGCGACTGCGGGTATCACAAAAAGCAGTGAAAAAACAAAAAGGATGCGTCTTTCGATGCATCCTTTTCCCTTTATGTAGGGGGCTCAATCTTCGTTGTAGGCATCCGAGGCCTTGATGCGCTGGTACATGTCCTGCATCTGGCGGTCGATCTCAGCGATCTTGCCCGCGCATTCGAACATCTCCTCGTTGATGCCCTCGGGCAGCTTCGTTTTGTCGACCTTGTAGCGGATATCGTGCTCAAGGCTCGCCCAGAAGTCCATGGCGATCGTGCGCAGCTGGATCTCCGCCACGACGTATTCCGTCCGGTCGGAGAGGTAGACGGGCACCTTGATGTCCATGTGCAGCGAGCGGTAGCCGTTGTAGTTCGGCGTCTGGATGTAGTCCTGCTTTTTGACGATCTCCACATCCGTCTGCCGCGCCAGCATCTCGCCCACGCGGTAGACATCGTCGATGTAGCTGCAAACGACGCGCACGCCCGCGATGTCGTTGATGTTTTTTCGCGCGGACTCGATCGAGAGCGGCAGGCCGCGCTTGATGAGCTTGGCGACGATGCTCGATTGCGATTTGACGCGCCCGTCGATGTGATGAATGGGATTGCGTGCATAAAGAACATTGAATTCACTGTTGAGAATATTGAATTTCAACGTGAGCTGCCGAACCGCCGCGTCATAGAGATTCTGCATGACAAGAAAGTCATGCGGATCTTCGCAGAGTGCGGCGCCGTTCCCCGTTCGATTCATTCTGAGCCTTCCTTTCCATCGGAAGCGTCAACGCCCGCCCGATGAGCTTTTGTTCCTTTCAGTATAGCAGACGATCACCGCCGCGCCAAGGGGAGAAATGTTGATTTTCCGCAAAAGTCTGCGCGAAAAAGCAGCGGGCGGGAGAAACTACCAAGCGACGGGCAAAAGAACTTGCAATGCAGCGCAAGCCATTCTATAATTAGCCTGAAAGGATATGCACAGCGTTCGGCACTTCCGCTCCGGTGGCAGAGCGAACGCGCGGAAGGTGCAGAAAAGAACAATGGATAAAAAAGGAAAACAGCAATTTCTTCTGGTCGCGTTCGGCGTAGCGCTCTATGCCGCGCTGATGAATCTCAACGAAGTCGCGGCGTTTCTCACGAGGCTCGCTACCCTCTTCACGCCGGTGATCATAGGGTTATTGATGGCGTTTGTCCTCAGTGTGCCGATGCAGGGCATCGCAGGACGTTTGACGCGCCTGATGCCAAAGGCAAAGGAAAAACACATTGACCTTCTCAGCCTGCTGCTGACGCTTTTGTGCGTGGTCATCGTCGTGGTACTGCTGTGCGTTCTGGCGCTGCCGCAGCTTGCCGCGTCGCTCAAGAGCATCGGCACACTGGTCAGGGAGAACTGGCCGGACTGGGCGCGCCTTCTCTCGGATCACGGCGTGGATACAAGCGAGCTCACCGATCGCATCGCCGCGCTCGATTGGAAAACGGTGCTGGAAAAGGCGCTCACCGGCGCCGGCGCGCTGATCGACTCGGTGGTGGATCTTGCCGGTACCACAGTCTCGGCGGTGGCCAACGTCACCTTTGCCATCGTCATCATGTTTTATGTGCTGCTCGACCGGCGCAGCCTTGCTAAACAGAGCCGCAGACTCCTCTACGCCAACCTGAGCGAGCGAAAGGCCGATCAGGTCTGCCGCATCGCGCACCTGACGCACACCACCTACGCCCGTTTCCTGTCCGGGCAGTGCGTGGAGGTCGTGATCCTCGGCACGATGATCTTTCTCGCGTTCTCCCTGTGCGGCATTCCCTACGCGGGGCTGACCGCTGCGCTGACGGCGGCCTTCGCCTTTGTTCCCTACATCGGCGCGCTGGCCTCCTGCGCAATCGGTGTACTGCTGACGCTGCTTGCCCAGCCGGAGAAGGCGCTGCTGTGCCTGATCGTCTATCAGGCGGTGCAGTTCACGGAAAATCAGTTCATCTACCCGCATGTGGTTGGCAGCAGCGTGGGGCTTGCGCCGCTGTGGACGCTCCTTGCGGCATTGCTTGGCGGCAAGCTCTTCGGCCTTGTCGGTATTGTGTTTTTCATTCCCCTCACGGCGGTAATACTCCAGCTCGTACATGAGCACACCGCACAGCAGCTTTCAGAAAAGAAACTCGACCGCGAGGATCTGATCGAATAACAAAAAAGGACGACAGCTAAAAATAGCTGTCGTCCTTTTTTGTGCGGTCACGACTGCGCCATGCGCTCGAGGAGCTGGAAGGCCTCTTCGAGCTTGGGGTCGATATGGTCGGTCTGCAAAGCCTCGCGCACGCAGCCTTCGATGTGCGCGCGCATGATCTGCTGGTTGGCGCTTTTGAGGAGCGACTGCGTGGCGAGAAGCTGGTTGGAGATGTCCACGCAGTAGCGGTCGTCGTCGATCATCTGCAAAATGCCGTCGAGCTGGCCGCGGGCAATTTTCAGCTTGCGGCGGACGGAATCACGATCGGCTCTCATGGCCTTAGCGGATGGAGACGGCCTGATAGCCCGCCTCATCCACGGCGGCCTTGAGCGCCGCGTCGGTTACGCTGCCGTCCACGCTGACGGTGGCGGACTTGCTCTCGAGATCGACCTTTGCCTCCTTCACGCCGGGGACGGCGGAAAGCGCCTGCTGAACGTGATTCACGCAATGCATGCAGGCCATGCCCTCAATGCTGATGACTTTTTCCATGTTTGTTTCTCCTTTTTCATTACTTGCCATAATTTCCTTGCTTGCTATCTCCACTCCGCGATCCGACGGAGAAGAAACCGTTTTGGGTGCCGCTGCCGCCGTGTGCTTGGCCTTGAACCAGCGCAGGCGCAGCGCATTGCTCACCACAAACACCGAGCTGAAGCTCATCGCGAGCGCGCCGAGCATCGGGTTCATCTTGAGCTGGAAGGCGGGGTAGAACACGCCCGCCGCGATGGGAATGCCGATGGCGTTGTAGAAGAACGCCCAGAAGAGGTTTTCCTTGATGTTGCGGATGACCGCGCGGCTCAACTGCACGGCGGTCGAGACGTCGAGAAGGTCACTGCGCATCAGCACGATATCCGCCGACTCGATGGCAACGTCTGTGCCAGCGCCGATGGCGATGCCGACGTCTGCGCGCGCAAGGGCGGGCGCATCGTTGATGCCGTCGCCGACCATGGCGACCTTCTTGCCGCCCTCCTGTAAGCGGCGGATCTCGCGTTCCTTATCCTGCGGCAGCACCTCGGCCACGACGCGGTCCACGCCGACCTGACGGCGGATGGCCTCGGCGGTCTTGGCGTTGTCGCCCGTGAGCATGACGACTTCAATGCCCATGCTCGAGAGCTCGGCGATGGCCTGCGCGCTCGTGGGCTTGACGACATCGGCTACGGCGATGAGGCCGATGAGCTTGCCGTCCAGCGCAAAGTAGAGCGGCGTCTTGCCGTCCTCAGCCAGCGCTTCGCCTTGTGCGAGCAGCTCACTGTTTTCGATGCGGTTTGCTTCCATCATGCGGCGGTTGCCGGCAAGGCAGAGCTGGCCCTCGACCTCGCCGCGGATGCCCTGACCGGGGATCTGCTCAAATTTGTCGACGGACAGGAACGTGAGCGATTCCTTCTCCGCCTCGGCCACGATGGCCTCGGAAAGCGGATGCTCGGAGAGCTTTTCGAGCGACGCGGCGACGGAGAGAAGTTTGTCCCTGCCGATGCCGCCGTCGACGACGTCGGTGACGACGGGCTTGCCCTGCGTGATGGTGCCGGTCTTGTCGAGCACGACGGTGTTGACGCTGTGCGTCGTCTCAAGCGCTTCGGCAGACTTGATGAGGATGCCGTTCACCGCGCCGCGGCCCGTGCCGACCATGATGGCCGTCGGCGTGGCGAGACCCAGCGCGCAGGGGCAGCTGATGACGAGAACGGAAATACCGATGGACAGCGCAAATTCCACGCTGTGGCCCGTCAGCAGCCATGCTGCCGTTGCGATGACGGCGATCGTGATGACGACGGGGACGAACACGCCGCTGACCTTATCGGCGAGCTTGGCGATGGGCGCTTTGGAGCTCGTGGCCTCGTCCACAAGGCGTACGATCTGGGAAAGGGCGGTATCGTCGCCGACTTTGGTCGCGCGCATCTTGAAATAGCCGGATTTGTTGATGGTCGCGCCGATGACGCTGTCTCCCGCCTGCTTTTCGACGGGGATGCTCTCGCCCGTCAGCGCGGATTCGTCGACCGAGGACGTTCCCTCGAGCACGACGCCGTCGACGGGGACGCTCTCGCCCGCCTTGACGATCAGCATGTCGCCGAGTTGGACCTCCTCGATGGGAATGACGCTCTCGACGCCGTTGCGCTCGACCGTCGCGGTCTTGGGCGCAAGGTCCATGAGCTTTGTGATGGCATCAGAGGTCTTGCCCTTGGCGCGGGCCTCCATCGTCTTGCCCATGGTGATGAGCGTCAGGATCGTGCCTGCGGACTCGAAGTACAGCTCCATCATATAGGTGTGCACCGTGTCCATGTCCATCTGGCCAAAGCCGATGCCGATCTTATAGATGGCGTAGATGCCGTACACGATGGCGGCGCTGGAGCCCAGTGCGATCAGCGAATCCATGTTCGGCGAGCGCTGCCACAGCGTCTTGAAGCCGACGATATAGTACTGGCGGTTGATATAGACGATGGGCAGCAGCAGCAAAAACTGCGTGAATGCGAACGTCATCGCATTTTCCATGCCGAGGAAGCACGCGGGCAGCGGCCAGCCCATCATGTGGCCCATCGAGAGATAGAACAGCGGGATGGTGAAGAGGAGCGAGAGGGCGAGACGCTTTTTCATGTCGCTGTACGCCTTCTGTGCGGCGCTGGCGCCGCCGGTCTCGGCAGTCTGCACGGCGGGGGCGCTGCCGGGCTTTGCATGCAGAGACGCACCGTAGCCCGCCTTTTCGACCGCGGCGATGATCTGCGCGGACGAAAGCTGGGATTCGTCGTATTCGACGACCATGCTGTTTTTCAGCAGGTTGACCGCGACCTGCTGCGCGCCGGGCTGCTTGGCGACGGCCTTTTCCACGCGGCTGGAGCAGGCGGCGCAGCTCATGCCGGTCACGTCATAGGTTTCCTTTTTCAATTTGATTCCTCCTTCGGGGCAAATACAATACCCGTGTGGGGTATTTTTCATTTACCGACAGTATAGGTCGGAAATTGGAGGATTGTCAAGACCTCTTTTCGAGAAATTTCCGTTTGGGCGAAAGTTGCGGCGTTTCGGTCGGGAAAACTTACCGCCGCCGCGCCGCTGGACAGCTTGCATCCCTTATGATAAACTGACGGCATGAGTTTTATGATAAGCAGGTGAAAAATGAAGCAAAAACATATCTTGAAATGGCTTGGCATCGCACTGGGCGTGTACCTTTTATACGCCGTGCTGACGGCCGTTTTTGTTCCACTGCCGCAGAAAGAGGCGGCGGGGGAGCTGTGGAGCCAGTATGAAGCCCGATTGAGTACGGACGCATCGCAGGAGCGCGTGAGGAGCATCGAGGATACGGACAGTGCGCTGCTCTGGCGCTTGCAGCTCATCGAGAGTGCGGAAAGGGAGGTCATCTTCTCGACCTTTGACCTGCGCGCGGACGGCAGCGGACAGGATTTGATGGCCGCGCTCTATGGCGCGGCGCAGCGCGGCGTGCGGGTGCGCGTCATCGTCGACGGGCTGAACGGTTTTCTGCATCTGCAAAACAGCGGCGTTCTCCGCGCCCTCGCGGCGGAGGAGAATGTGGAGGTGCGCTTTTATGATCCCATCGACCTGCTGCGCCCGTGGAAGCTCAACTACCGTCTGCACGACAAGTATCTGATCGCCGACGGGAGCAAATACATCCTCGGCGGAAGAAATTCGAACGATTTGTTCCTCGGCTCATATCAGGAGAACCAGAACATCGACCGCGACGTGCTCGTCGTGTCGGATGGGGGAGAGGGCAGCTCGGTCTCCCAGCTTTTGACGTATTTTGAAAGCGTCTGGTCGCAGCCGGAGAATAAAACCATCACAGGCAAGACGTCCTCGCAGACCGACGCGCTGCAGGAGCGCTACGCGGCGCTATGCGCGGTGCATGGAAAAGAGCTTGCCGCCGTCGACTGGGAGGTGGAGACCGCGGCGGTCACGCATGTGAGCTTTCTCAGCGGCTCGCCGCGCGCGGAGGCGAAAGCGCCTGAGCTGTGGGACGCGCTTGTCCGCCTGATGGCGCAGGGCGATGACGTCCTGCTGCAAACGCCGTACATCATCTGCAACGACAAAATGTATAACGATTTGGAAGCACTTGCCGAGACGCGGCAGCTGCGCGTGCTGACGAATGCCGTTGAAAACGGCGCGAACCCGAGCGGCTGCTCGGACTACTTACGCGAAAAGCAGAACATTTTATCGCGCGGCGTCGACGTGTACGAGGTCGTCTGCGGCCAGTCGCTGCATACGAAGACGATTTTGATCGGAAACGATTTGAGCGTCGTCGGTTCATTCAACGCCGACATGCGCAGCGCATATCTCGACACGGAGCTGATGCTCGTCATCGAGAGCGAGGAGGTCAATGCCACGCTGCGGCAGGAGAGCGTACAGTACATCGACCAGAGCCGCCTCGCCCTGCACGACGGCGGCACGGAATACGGCGCGCAGTTTGAAGAAGTGACGCTGCCGTGGACAAAGCGCGCGCTGTATACGATTCTGAGCGTTGTCCAGCGCCCGATCCGCCACCTGCTGTAACGAAAAGTGCGGCATAGCGGAAAATGAGGGAAAGGAATACGGATTTTGCCCGTATTTCCGTTTTTTCGCCTTGCAAAAGACGTTCGGGTTTGCTATGATAAAAAATACGTATGGATACGTTCCGCTTTTTGTGGAGACAGAGGATAAGAAAGGAAGATCGTTATGATTTACACGACCGAAGTGCAGCATATGTGCCCCGTTGCGAAGGGCGCATATCACGGTCCGGCCCCGATCCCCGAAGAGGGCAAGTGGGTCCAGGCCAAGCAGATCGCCGATATTTCCGGCTTCACCCACGGCATCGGCTGGTGCGCGCCCCAGCAGGGCGCCTGCAAGCTGACGCTCAACGTCAAGGAGGGCGTCATTCAGGAGGCTCTGATCGAGACCATCGGCTGCTCGGGCATGACCCATTCCGCTGCCATGGCTTCCGAGATCCTGATCGGCAAGACCATTCTCGAAGCGCTGAACACCGACCTTGTTTGCGACGCCATCAACACCGCCATGCGCGAGCTGTTCCTGCAGATCGTCTACGGCC
>OLVY01000816.1_pt1 | contig 21738 bp, 15 predicted proteins | sample 1674261 | NCBI WGS metagenome assembly OLVY01 (sample SAMEA103958155, study PRJEB25191) | human gut metagenome | biome: human-associated habitat [ENVO:00009003]; feature: intestine environment [ENVO:2100002]; material: feces | place: Germany | collected 2013/2015
TCTTTGAACTGAAACTCAGCAAATTATAAAAAATGAAGGCTATGAAAAAGTTGATTTATATGGTTTTGGTCTTGAGTCTGATTCCGCTGGGACTTCGTTCTCAAGACAAATACACCGGGCGGGTTCTTGCGAGCGACAACACTCCGGTAGTGGGTGCTGCCGTGATTATAGAGGGAACGACTGACGGAGTCGCCACCGATGTGGACGGAAAATATGAGATTAGGGCTTTGCCTGGGCAGAAATTGCTTGTCTCTTGCATAGGCTTTTCTGATGCCCGCAAGACTTTGGGGACGCAGACCGTCGTCGATTTCGTGCTTGAGGAAGACACGACCTTCCTCGATGAAGTGGTGGTGGTCGGCTACGATGTCCAGAAAAAAGTGAATCTCACCGGTTCGGTATCATCCCTCTCCGCAGGACAAATCGAGACTCGGCCTGTTGCTACCGCAGCAAATGCTCTTCAAGGTCTGGCTGCAGGAGTCACGGTCACGAACCAGTCCGGCAATCCCGGTTCTCCAGGAAGCTCAATCCGTGTCCGTGGTATCGGAACATTCGGAGGTTCAAGCGCTTCGCCTCTCGTACTTGTTGACGGAGTGCAGGGCAGCATTGACGATGTGGACCCTTCCCAGATTGATAAAATTTCTGTTCTGAAAGATGCGGCATCATCCTCAATCTACGGCTCAAGGGCAGCCAACGGTGTGATACTCATAACAACTAAACGCGCTCCGAAAGACCGTTTCTCTCTGAGCTACAGAGGCTATGCCGGCTGGTCATCCCCGACCGACATTCCGAAACTCGTAGGCGCGGAGGATTATATGCACCTGAGCCGTGAAGCTTCACTCAATGATGGAGACACCCCTTTGTATTCCGAAGAATACATCGCAAGATATATGGACAACCATCGCGTGGACCCGGATTCATATCCTATAACCAAATGGCAGGAGAAAGTTCTCAACGGAAACGGATTCACCCACAGTCATGCGCTTTCTTTCAATGCCGCATCGGGCAAAATCCGCAATAACGCATCCTTCGGCTATCTCAATCAGAACGGTATCATCAAACGTCAGAACTATTCCCGTTTCACTCTTCGCGACAATATGACAATCGATGTGAACGAGCGTCTCAACGTAAAATTTGATTTTGCGACGAATTTCGGACGGCGTAATGCTGTTCCTCTTGCCGCGAGCCTTTTCAATATGATGAATACCCGTGACCCTCTGATTCTCACGCAGTGGTCCAGCGGTGACTATGCCCCGATGACCGGGGGATCTACGAATATCCTTCCGGTGACAGACGGTGAGGGCGGACAAAAGAGAGTGGACAATCTCAGGATAAACGGTGCCGTTTCGCTGAGCTGGTCTCCGTGGAAATGGCTGACTCTGGAGGGAAAAATCGCTCCTCGTCTGTCTGTGTCACACACCCACCTGTTTGAGGACGTGATTCACTATGCTTCAGATGCTTACGGCTCACAGTCTCCGGTGAAGAGCCGTCTGTACAATGAACTGACTGAGTCCCAGACGCAGAACTTCTATATGACTTATCAGGGCACGGCTTCCTTCCATCAGAAATTCGCCGATGCGCACGAGGTGAAAGTCCTTTTGGGAGTTTCGCGTGAGACTATGAGCCAGAGGTATTATTCGGCTTCCAGGCAGAGTCTTCCATATCCCGACTATCCCGTGCTTAATGTAGGTGCCGAGGACGAGACGATGTCCAATGCCGGCACAAGGTCGGAATGGGCTCTCCAGTCATTCTTCGGAAGGGTTAATTACAATTATAAGGAGAGATATCTCATTGAAGGAAATATCCGTTTTGACGGCTCGTCAAGATTTGCCAAGGGCCGGCAGTGGGGTATATTCCCTTCTGTTTCGGCAGGTTGGAGAATAAGTGAAGAACCTTGGATGGCGAGAGCAAAAAAGACTCTCACCGAACTCAAACTGAGGGCATCCTACGGACAGTTGGGAAATCAGAACATAAGTTCGTCAAATTACCCTTTCGCGGAGCAGCTTGCAATGGATGTGTATTCCGTAAACGGAGTGCTTGTACCTATTGCCTACAGAAACACTCTTGCAAACGAAGACATTACTTGGGAGACTTCCGAGATGTTCGATATAGGCTTCGATGCGGCGTTTTGGAATAAATTCAGCCTAACTGCCGATTTCTATCTGAAGAATACCCACGGGATTCTGATGACTCTCAACATCCCTCTCTCTACCGGTCTCAACGCCCCATATCAGAATGCCGGCGAGGTCAGGAACATAGGCTGGGAACTCAGTGCGGGCTATCACGACAGTTGGGGAGACTTCCGCTTCGGGATAGATGCGAACCTCTCCGACGTAATCAATAAAATTACGGATATGAAGGGGCAGTATGAGAGCCGCAGCAACGGGATTATCCGTAATCAGGAGGGCTCGTCAATCAATTCCATCTACGGACTTCAGTGCATCGGGATGGCGCGTACACAGGAGGAAGCCGACTGGGTGAACATTAATCTGAGGCAGTTTGGAAAAGACATAAAGCCGGGAGACCTCATCTATGCGGACACCACGGGAGACGATGTTGTGACGGATGCGGACAAGACCGTCATCGGCAGCACAGTGCCTCGCTATACCTATGGGGCGACACTCTCCTTCGGCTGGCGGGGGCTGGATTTCAGCGCTTTCTTTCAGGGCGTCGGCAAAGTGGATTCCTATCTGAGTTCCTACTTCGTGCAGCCTTGCATCAATGGAGGTACATTCCGCACGGAACATCTTGACCGCTGGACAGTGGAGACACCTGACGGATTCTATCCGAGAATGTCCTACAAGAGTGAACACAACCGCCAGGTCTCTTCATTCTGGATGAGGAACGCCTCCTATCTCCGGCTCAAAAACCTCACTCTGAGCTACTCCCTGCCGGAGAAGATACTTAAGAAATGTGTCAAAAAGGTCTCATTCTTCGCTTCCGCCGAGAATCTGTTCACCTTTACGAAATTCTATCAGGGCTATGACCCGGAGGTTGGCTATGACCCTAATGCCCGCGACGGCGTTTCACTTGGAGCTGTCGCAGACAACTATCCGCAGGTGAAAACCTACACATTCGGTGTTGAACTCAAATTCTAAGAAACGATGAAAAAGACATTTATATTTTTCCTTATGGTTCTTATGAGCCTTGGGTGCAGCCTTGACAAACATCCGCTCAATGGTCCATCGACAGTCGGATTTCCTTCTTCAGAGGAGGAGGCAACGGCTGGAACTTATGCCGCCTATCGGGCTGTGGCGACCAATTACGGTCATCTCACGGCGGGTTGGTGGAGAACCATCGACTGCATCAGCGATATAGGCACGGGGCGTATTGCCAGCGCTGCTGTCCTCCAGCTTACCACATCCACCATTTCGACAGAAAACAAATGGATTGTGTCTTTCTACAAATACTCCTACATCGCAATCGGACGTGCGAACTATGTGCTCGACGGACTCGACAATCTCTCCGGCAAGGTTCCCGAGTCCACGATAGCATCCCTCAAGGCAGAACTCCTCTGTATCAGGGCTTTCTGCTACGACCAGCTTGTACAGTACTATGGCGCTGTTCCTTACATCGACCACGCTCTGTCCCTCAAAGACAAGAGCTATCCGAGAATGGCGAAGGAGGAGATTGTATCCCGGCTTCTTGAGGATTTGGACGACGCCCTGATTGACGCCCTTCCTCTTGTGTGGCCTTCATCCGAAGGAACCGCCCGTTTCAGCCGGGCAGCCGCATATATGCTCAAGGCGAGAATTTGTCTGAACCACGCCACTCTTTCCAACGGCTATTATGAAAAGGCTGCCGAATATGCCGACAAAGCTATAGCCATTGCACATTCGAACGGCAGCAAACTTGCGGAATATGACCTTAAATACTATCCGACCCACGCGGACGGCGAGCCAAACTGCGCACTCTTCGCTTATGCAGGCGAAAACGACCCTGAGTGGCTCTGGTCTCTCCAATACAACGATCTGACCACTGACCTTTTGACTATCAATGTCTATTACATCGCGCCCCGGACACTGAATGGAGCATCTTGGATGGGACCTTCTCAGGCATTCATAGATGCGATTCAATGCACTGACGGAAAACACATCACCGAGTCACCGCTCTACGATTGGCAAGACCCGTGGAAAAACCGCGACCCGAGGCTCGACCTCTTCTGTGTGCGTGACAATTCCCGTACAATGGGAGTGGAATACTCGCTTGACGTCACTAGGGAAAAGGTGCATGACTACATGGCCGGGACTGATATCGCCAATTCCAATGTGATAGGGAATAAAAGCGAATATGGTCCCAACGGAACTAAAGGTCCCGGAGGTTATCTTTGGCGCAAAGGGTATGACAATGCCTTTTACGGAGCCATCACCGGAGGATCTCGCGAACAGACCAAGGATGCGATTAATAACGGTGTTTTCCGCTTGAGCGAACTCTATCTGATTGCTGCCGAGGCGAGGATTGAAGCCGGAGTGGAACTTGATGTGGCAAAGGAGTATATAGATAGAATCCGCCGCAGGGTGAATATGCCTGATGTCGTGGCCACGGATCAGGCGGGTCTTCGCAGTGCGCTGAGATATGAACGTATGGTGGAGCTTTGCAACGAAGGTTTCCGCTGGTATGACTTGCGTCGCTGGGGAATTGCCGAAAAGGCTATGAATCATGAGATTATGGCTCCGGGACAATCCTCTGCCAAGGCTCCTCGCAATTTCATTTCCAATGCAAAGCCAAGCATAGACTCCGACTGCATCGTGAGCTACTCCGCTGATACTTGGGATGGCAAGCCGAGCAATCTGAGAAAATTCAGCACCTATGTCTTCACTACCGGTAAGGATGAGTTCTGGCCGATTCCGAAGTCCGAACTGGACTCCAACGAGGCTATGGAACCATCCGACCAGAATCCTGGGTATTAGAAACTATTATGTAAGAGATGAAAACTTCGCAACAATGACTAAAAATTCAGATATGGAAAAGAAAAGAAATTATGAACCTCCTCTTATGAATGAGTTTGGTTTCAATTCAGAAAACGGTTTTGCCATAAGCGGGAACCACAATGCTGATTGTGAGAGCGTGAGTGAAACGAACTATCAATGGTCATAAATATGATGAATGTTATGAGAAAAATACTGCTACTTGTCCTTTTTTCTGTCCTGCCTTTTCTTGGAGCCTGCGAAAAACCTTCTTCGGGGCTTAACCTCAGCGGAATCAGCTCTCCTGTGAGCGGAAGAATCACTTGGTCGGACGGGACTCCGGCTGTCGGGATTCAGGTCAGTGACGGATTTACGATAGTGCGCACAGACAAGGACGGGAACTATAAGATTCCTAAGCGCAACACATACGCATATTGGGTTTATTATTCGATACCTGCCGATGCGGAAATCGCAGTAGGTGAGAATGGTCTGCCGCTTTTTGCACAGAAACTCGACCCAAAGAAAACTGAATATAATTTCAGTCTGAAAAAAATCGCTGTCGAAAAGAAATTCCGCCTGCTCGCGCTCGGAGACCCTCAGGTGAAAGAGAAAAACAACGGAATAGGACGCTTTAACGCTGAAACTGCTCCTGACATAAGGGAATATGTGGCAGGAAAGTCTGGGGATATGCCGACATACGCCGTCACCCTCGGAGACCTCGTTCATAATGAGTGGAATCTCTATCCGGAAGTGACAAAGATGCTCTCACTTGGGAATCTCTCCGTGCCGTGCTTTCAGGTTATAGGCAATCACGACCACGAGTTTTCAGCCTCCGACCCTATCCCGGACCTTGTCGGACAGAGAAAGTTCGAGGCCGCGATGGGACCGGTGAACTACTCTTTCGACAGAGGAAATGTCCACATACTCGTGCTTGACAATATCGTACATCAGGGCAAGAGCGAAACCTCCTGCAAGGAAGAACTCTGCGAGAGGGTGATGGAATGGGCGAGGACAAACCTTTCTGCCGTGCCGAAAGAAAAGACCGTGGTTGTTTGTATGCACGCGGGTCTTGAGTACGCCGCTGCGCAGGAACTCTATGAAATTCTTGCGGGTTTCAACTATGCGAGGCTAATCGGCGGGCACAGCCACTACATCCATTATGCCATCGAGAAAGTTGCCGGTAAAACCATCAATATGGACGATGTCGGGACCACCAACGGAGTTGACTGGTGTGCGACGGTCTGCGGAGGAGGGGAGCCGATGGGCTATGCCTCCTATGAGTTTGAGGATGGGAAACTCAAAAGCCATATATACAAGGCTGTGGGGCATCCTGAGACTTATCAGATAAGGCTCTACCATCCGGCGGATTTTCCGGAGTTTGAATATCGGGTCAAGAGCGACAAACCTCGAATCTATAAATTCGACGTTCCCGGAAATGACTATGTCGTAGCGAATATATGGAACGCCACGACTGAATGGAGTTTTGAAGTCTGGGAAGACGGAGTGAAAGTTTCGGACGCGCTTGTCCAAAAGAAAATGTATGATGCCTGGTCCTGCTGGTATTTCTACAAGGTCCTCGCTCGCAACACATACAGCTATTCCCGCAGACCTCAGCATATGTACTATCATAAACTGCACAATCCGGGGGCTTCGGACATCAAAGTGGTGGCACGTGACCCTTACGGACATACTTTCGAACAGACGGTCTTCACCACAAGGGCCGAATCGGATTATCCCGCTCCTCCGATGCACTGACCTTTTTAAACTTAAAATTTATTGAAAATGAAAACACGAAATTTGATATTTACCTTCGGACTGTTCTTCTCTATGACGTTCGCATTGCTTTCATGTGCGAAAGTCCAGTCTCCGGAGCCATCTCCTGAAAGCCCGGCTGAAAATCAGGAACAGTCCGGAAAAATTGAAATGGAATTCTCCGCCATAAGCGAAGCCGGGACAAAAACCGCGCTTGGAGAACTTTCCGGAGAACTGCGTCCCATAACTTGGGTGAAAGATGATGAAATAAAGATATACTTCAACGAATCGTTCACCACCTCGAAAGCTCTTTCAGATGGTGCCACAACCACTTTCAAGGCAAATGTGGCTGAAGCCCCGGCCTATTATGCGGTCTATCCTTCTTCTGTGGAAAGTTCCCTTACAGATGGAAGTGTCAGCGTGACTATACCGGCAAAACCAGTGGCTTCAAAAGATTTCGGTTCCATCCATTATGCGGCTGCAATTGCCAAAGACGGTAATCTGTCCTTCAAGAATCTCTGTGGATTCATACGTTTTGAAATAAGGAATCCTGAAATCCGAAGCCTGATTATTCGTGGTGCCGGTGAGCAACTGCTTGCCGGAAAAGTGAGCGTAAGCTTTGATGAGAACGGAAATATCGGGACTCCGAGCATATCCGGAGGAAACTCGAGGATTATTGCCACTGTTGCCGGAGCGGGAGTATATTATATTCCCGTGCTCCCGGGAATCAATCTTGCGAATGGCGTCGGTTTCCGTTTCTATAAGGAAGGGGATGTGGCTTCAGCCAATGCTATCGAGACCGGAGTTTTCAGCCTTACGCCTCTTTCGGTCAGCCGCAGTGGGATTGTGGACCTCGGCTGCATTGACGAGCGGATTGTGACAGACTGGTATATTGCTCCGACTGCTCAAGGCACGGGTGACGGGCTGTCTGCGGAAAATGCTGCCGCGGGAGTTACATTCCTCAGGAGACTTCTTGCGCAGGATGACACCAACGACAATACCAAGAACGGTTTGGCAAAGGGCTATGGCTGCATCGGAGTCAAAGTTCACGCGGCTGCGGGAGAATATGATTTTGGAGGAGAGGAAATCGTTGTCGCTTGGCCCAGACATACTTCGGCAGTGGGTACGACCATAGAAGGTGCTCCCGGAACTCTGTTCAAAAACAGCGGAAACTCCCGCTTTTTCAAGCTCGGAGACAATGCTGCTCTGACGTTCAATAACCTGCGCTTCACGGGCGGCAAGGCTGATAAGGACGGCGCTCTGTATCTTGGCGGAGCCAATGCCGCGATAAAATGTGACGGATGCGTATTTGACGGAAATCTCGGCAGAGCCGTCTATCTGAACAATGCTTCGGCTTCCGCTTGGTTTAATTCCTGTGTATTCATGGGGAACAATTCAACTCCGAACAGCAAAGGCCAATGTATCGGACGGGCAGTTTTGACAGTGACGGGGGCTGCGACTTTTTTCAATAATTGTACTTTCGGGGAACAGGTGGCTTCCGAAAAATGTTTCGGCGACGTTGATATTCGTTCGGGAAAACTGATTTTTGCCAATTCGACGATGATTGGTTCGGCTTCGGGTGGAATCTTGCGGGTTCACCCGGGAGGTGGAAACGCTTTATATCTGAATAGTCTTGTCATAAACAAGAAGGATCCGAAGGCAATAAACTATAATAGTGAAAAAGGCACATTCATTTCCCGTTATGTGATTTCCGGAACGCCGCAAAACAAATACAAAACATATATTGACGCTACCCCTTTCGACACAGACATAGCAAATGTCAAATACGCAGACATCGGCAGTCCGGCTTTTGACGAGACTGACTTGGTCTATAAATGGGACGGAAAACTCACCGGCTACGACAAGAGAATTTCAGCGACAGACGCGGCGGAACTGATAAAGACATCAAGCCCTGAATTTCATTCTTGGTTGGAAAGCATAAACGCACTTGACAAGGACCAACTCGGAAATCCGCGCAGCCCAAATAACCGTCAGGGCTCCTGGTGTGGAAACTGAATAATCCTATATAAACTACCTTGAAAAACTTCTTGGATTTCTGCCTTGCCTGTCTCAGGCATAGCAGAAATCCAAATTTTTTGTCAATTTATAAAGTCCGTGTCTTGAATGACGATTTCTATTGCAACAGCCATTTCCATACCGGCATTATTTCAATCTTACCCGATTTGTCTTCAATTTCTCCGGATTCGTCATTCGTCAGTATTCTTCAAAATGTACTTTGAACTTTGTGCCATTTTTTCAAACTGTGGCTTTGAACTTCGCTATTTATGCGTCAATGTGATTTTAGGAAGAATTATCGCAGTTTCGAGATATTTGGAGGCTCCGTTTGTTTTGTCGGGATTCTCATAGTGCCAAAAAAGAAGGAAACGGATTTTGGCGGATGAAATATCGTAACCACGATTTCGGAGGAGTGATAATTTGTTTCTGAAAGCCTCGGAAAATCTCGCTACCGGTTGGGAATAGCCGTTGGTCGTTGTGTATATGCGGTCCTCAATCACATTCAGGGCATCTCCGGAGCGGAGTTTTGATATTAAAGCCGACTTGCCTTTGAAAAAGTCAAGATAAAGGTCTTTGTGAGACAGGTGTAGAAGAATCTCGTCAGGTTCAGGATAAGAGTTGTAATCATCCTCAATAGCAGTTCCTTGGATTTCTGCGAAAACATTTCCGTCAAAATGAATGGACAGATTTGTCTTTGCCCTTGTGATGCCGACGTATATGGCGCGCTTTTCCTTGTCTGTGAGTTGTTTAATATCCTTGAGTACAAGGAATACATTGTCAAATTCACGTCCTTTTGACTTATGTATTGTCGAGACTACTATTTCGTCTTTTCCGCATTTTGGAAATCTCCGATTTCTGATTCGCAGAGGAAATTGAAAAGATCGGACATATACCTGTTTTGCGGATATTCTTTTTCAAATGCACTGATGCAGGTTTGGACGATGTCAAGACTCTCACTTGTGGAATACCTGCTTTCCACAGAATTCTTTGTATGTTCCCAAACAGTCTCAGGAATGATAGTGGAGCAATTGGAATTCAGTTCCGCATAGAAATCGTGAAGCTCTGCCAAATCAAAAAGCCTGAAACCTTCATTTGATTGAATCAGACGGGCTTTCAGTCCTCTTTGATTGAGCATTGCGGATATCATAAGCGCATCGTCATTGGTCACGGTCAGCACAGCTGTGCATCCCGGAAGCCCTTGTTCGAGAATGTCATTTACTACGGCCTGTCCGTAACTGCACGGGATATGACGTACAATCCTTACTTTTCCCTCTCGTTCAGCGACTGCCCGAATTGCTTCAGTTTTCAATCGGTACTTGATTGTACGGGCGAAAGTATTTGCCAAATTAATGACAGAACTCCCGCTTCTGAAATTGTCGAGCATATTATAAACAGTGGCCTTAAAATCATTTATTAACATTCCCATATATTTCGAGTCAGAACCACGGAACTCATAAATATTCTGGTCATCATCGCCTACCGCAACGACACGAATGTCGTCATTGTTACGAATCAGTTCGCGTACAAGCGCAAATTCATCCTCTCCCATATCCTGTGCTTCGTCAATCACAAGGATGGATTTTGTAATCCGACTTCTTTCGACCTGACTGCCCATTATCGCATTGACAGCTTTGTTTACGACATTTTCCGAGTCGTCGATGGAACCGATTCTACCCAAAAGGTCGAAACAATAGGAGTGAAAAGTCCGGATTTCCACATATTCTGCCGCATTGCCAATCAAATCTCTGAGCCGTTTGCGGAATTCAGTGGCTGCGGCTCTGGAAAAGGTCAGCATCAAAAGTTGTTCGGACTTCACGTCTTCCATAAGAATCAATGAGGCAAGTTTTCTCACGAGTACATAAGTCTTTCCGCTTCCAGGACCTGCCGGCACGACAATGAAACGTGAATCTTTGTCATTGATTATAGCCGACTGGGATTCTGTGAGACTGCCGAATATTTCCCGATACTTTTTCGGACTGACGTTCCTGTCCAATTCTCCTTGTTCGCGACTGTCGAAATATTTCTTGACAAATGCCTTGAAATCCATCACAAAGTAGTCGTGGACAAACTCCAAAGCGGCTCTTTCGTCAGACACCATCATATTGGCATATTTCCCCACGATGTGAATCTGTTGAATGCGCTGCCGATAGAAAGCGTCTAGATTCATATAATCCTCTTTCCTATAGCGACTTCTGTTGTCGTGATTGAGCCTTTCAATCTGAAGTTTGTTGTATAGAACCATAAATCCGCCTTCAATACTCATAATTCCGATTTTGGCGAGATAGAGAAGTGTATCTTCGACGTCCTGAATACCTGCCTTGATGTCGTTGAAAATTGAAATCTCCCTGTTGAAGTCTTCCATAAGCCCCACAAGGGAAAACTGTACAAAAATTTCATTGGACAATATATCACGACATTTCGGAAACGTTCTATAACGAAACGAGACAAACTGCTTCTTATTTCAAACTTTTTCCGGAGAAGATTGATGTCAACTCTAGGAATTATGTGGATATAGTCCTCTGAAAGTGGCTTTTTCTCAATGTAATCCTTTATCGTCCAGTAAAAAAGCAGGGTTCGGATATCTTTTACATTGGATTTTGCGATTCCTGCGGATTGTGCATTTTCGTTAAGTTCTTTTATTCCGTATTGTGTAGTCCCGGTGCTCTCTATTGCGGTAATGAGAAAACTCTCAAGAGAGAGCATCGCATCAAGTCTTGCAGAAAAAGACGGACGGAGATAAGCGGACATATCATCGTCTTTGGCGAGGATACCGCAGGCCTGCATCTTCTCAACTGCCCTGACGACTTTCCCTATTTCAATTCCGAGCATATCGGACAGGTAGTCAATCCTGGATTCGGCTGCGGTTGTTCCTGCCTTGGCACGGCTTCGTTCCGAAATCAGGGATTTGACAATGCGTACAGCATCCTGTTTTTCTTCTTCCGCGAAACTGTCGGATTTTCTGATGATTTCCGCAGCCTCATCCAGATTCTTTGGAACAATGCTTGTCGCATATATCCTCGGACTGTTCATACCGCGCTTTACATAGCCGGCATTTTCCAATGCGGCGATTGCGCTTTTTACCTTTGTTTCAACATCCCGGATTTCATCCCAACCTGCTTTGCGGGCTACTTCAAGGGCAGAAATACTGATTGTGTCGCGTTTTTGAGTCAAACCTTTGATTGCTCTCCAAATTTGGTTTATTTCGCTGAATGTCAGCTTTGTCTGGTTGAGGAGAACGAAATGGCGGTTGAGGTCGTCATCATTAAACAGCACATAGCAATCCGCTTCCGAATGGACATCGCGTCCGGCTCTGCCTGCTTCCTGAATGTAATTCTCAAGAGAATCAGATATTTCAAAATGTACGACAAGACCGACGTCACTTTTGTCCACGCCCATTCCGAAAGCGGATGTCGCCACAATGATGCGCACCCGATCATTTATGAAATCGTCTTGATTCTGCACATTTACCCTTGTATCCATCTGCCCGTGGAAGGCTCTCGCATTGAGCCCGTCCCGAACAAGTCTCGCTGCAATTTCTTCGGCCGCTTTTGTCCTTGTAACATAGACAATAGAGGGACAAGAACTCTCTGAAAGAAGTTCCCTAAGTGTCTGATACTTTTCTTCTTTGTCTGCGCGGTACAAAACTGTGTAGTGCAGATTTGTTCGTGTTGCGTCTGTAGTGAAACGTTTGAGGCGGAGTCCGAGGTTATCGTAGAAATAGTCTGTGATGTCACTGATAACTTTCGGCTTTGCAGTAGCTGTGAAACAAGAAACCGGAATCGGATTCTCAAGACCTTTTGCCTCTTGAATGGATTTTATGAAATCTGCGATATGAAGATACTCAATTCTGAAATCCTGACCCCAAGCGGAGAAGCAATGCGCCTCGTCAATCACAAATCTGGATAAAGTCCGGGACATCAAAATCTTCTCGATTGTTTTTGAACGCAGTTGTTCCGGAGCAATATAGAGCATCGAAGCTTCTCCGTTCCTCACCCTTTCCAAGGCGTTTCTCCTTTCTACAGGCGAGAGAAGGCCGTTTATATACACAGCATCTGAAATGCCTTTTTTCTCAAGATTTTCAACTTGGTCTTTCATCAGGGACTGAAGGGGTGAGATGACGATTGTAAGCCCTCTGACAGTTTCTCCTGTGACAAGAGAAGGCAGTTGGAATGTAAGAGATTTGCCGCCTCCGGTTGGGAAGATGGCAAGTAGGGATTCGCCTTCAATAGCTGCGCGAACGGCATTTTCTTGGAGTGGTTCACCGTTGAATTTTCGGAAATGTTCGTAGCCGAACCATTTTTTCAATGCTTTTTCCGGATTAAAAGCAGAAGAACAGTACTCACAGTCCGACTTGCCACAATTCTTGTTTCTCAAGAGGTATATTATTTTCTCTACTGCGGGATAATTCTTTAAAACCCACGCAGGAGTTATTGAATTTCTGTCGCGAGTGAGAATGACTGCTGTCGCATATGCGAACTCAACGGGATACTTTTTAACGAGGCTTTCGATTGCGGCATTACTGCATACAAGGGAAGAAAGTGTCGTCAGAATGCTTTCCGATAGGCTCTTACGAAGAAACATAGGTCTCCATCCCGGTGAATAATCCGCAGATTTGTAGAAATCGTGAAAATGGGCATCACCGGAAGTTAAATCATAATACAGCAATTGCCGCGATTCCGGAAGATTTCGGAATGCGCTGATTTCATCGTCGTATAGAATTTTTGCTTTCTTGGAATCACTTAGTGGATTGTTCAACTCCTCCGAATCAATCTTGTCGTCCTTCATCAATCGGTGATATGGTCTTGTCGGAAAAAGCAGAGGTGAAAGGTACAGAGTATCAATGATTTTGTAATCCTTCTTAAGGAAAGGGCGAATGAATTTAAGGTCGTGCTCAAGAATATTATGACCGCAAAGATAATCGCAGTCGCCGATGAAATCTATGAAGTCGGCAATGTGGGCGGAATGGAATGACGAGTCGCCTTTAATGGCGCCCAAATCGAGAATCTTTCCATTTCCGCTGACTTCAATGTCTATGAATGCAATCTTTCCCACCGGTCAGTGAAAATCAAATCTTTATCTTTCTGTCTCGACGGATTTTCCAAACAAAGAAAATCACGAGCGAAAGGACGAATGTCACGGAACCTATTTCGTAATTCCAACTGTTTGGGAGGTTGAAACCGATTTTTGCGATGCAGAGGTAGGTGGTGCAGACGGCTGTCATAAAGGCTGCGGGGAAAAGGGTCAGAAGGTAGGCGGAAGACCCTGCTCCTTTGGATTTGACGAGGTAAGCCGTTGCAGTCCAGAGCATAAATACGGCAAGAGTTTGGTTTGCCCAGCCGAAATAGCGCCAAATAACATTGAATCCGTCTTCATCTGCAATGTTGTACCAAAGCAGCAGGACGGCGATTGCAAAAAGCGGGATGCTGATTGCCAGGCGGTTGCGTATCGGTTTTTGCTCCAAGTGGAGGAAATCCGCCACAATGAGGCGGGCACTGCGGAATGCTGTGTCGCCGCTTGTGATAGGGGCTGCCACCACTCCGAGCACCGCGAGAATGCCACCGAAAATCCCCAGCCAGCTTTTCGACACACTCACAACCACTTCAGGAGCGGCCGCACTGAGTGAGGACCCCACAGCCTCGGCACCTCCGTCAAAGAAAAACCAAGATGAAACTGTTGCCCAGATGAGCGCAACCACACCTTCAGTGATCATTGCTCCGTAGAAAACAGGTCTTCCGAGTTTCTCGTCTGTGAGGCAGCGTGCCATCAGCGGACTTTGTGTGGCGTGGAAACCGCTCACGGCTCCGCAGGCAATAGTGATGAAAAGGCAAGGGAAAATAGGCTGGCCGCTCAAAAGCCCCTCACTTTCACCAAGATTTCCGATTCCGTCCCAGAGCTCGGGGAGTGAAGGCCATTTCACAAAGAGGCAGACCATTAGAGCCACTGCCATAAACAGAAGCGCAAATGCAAAAACAGGGTAGATGCGACCTATTATCTTATCCACCGGAAGCAGGGTTGCCACAAGGTAGTAGAGGAAAACGACCCCTACCCAAATCATTATCGCGGTAGTGGACCCGTCACCGGCAATATCTCCGAGTATCAGCGCCGGACTGAAGACGAAAACCGTTCCCACCAGCATCAGAACGATGATTGAAAAGGCAAGAATAAATTTCTTTGTTCCGTTTCCAAGATATTCTCCCACAATGTCAGGCAGTCCGGTCCCGCCGCCACGAATCGAAAGCATCCCAGTGAAATAGTCGTGAACCGCACCGGCAAAAATGCATCCGAAGACTATCCAAAGATAGGACGCCGGACCGAATTTAGCCCCCATAATGGCTCCGAAAATTGGACCTGTCCCGGCGATGTTGAGGAACTGGACCATATAGACTTTCCACGCAGGCATAGGCACATAGTCCACCCCGTCCGCCTTGCTAAGTGCCGGGGTTTTCCTCGAAGAATCAATCCCAAAGATGCGTTCCACGAGCCTGCCATAAAGAAAATAGCCCAAAAGCAGGGCAAAAAGACTGATTAGAAAAGAAAACATTGTGGTTATTGTTTTACGTACGAACCTTCCTCCGGTTTTTCCCTCCGATTTTTTCAAAGAGACACAAAATTAGCAAATTTTTCGCAACCGGGCTTCGAAACGGGATAATTCTGCACAAATAACAATGAGACAGTCGCCATTTTTGGAATTATGCGGGCGAATCATTATGTTTGCACGCTTTTTATGAAAACCGCTAATTATGAAACGCCATCCAGCACTTGTCACTCTGATTTCCTTTTTAGCCATCTTCTCCTGCACGAGTGGCAATCTCACTCCTGAGGTTCCACCGCAAGAACAGCCGGAAGAGAAACCGACTGAAAAGCCCGAGGAAAAACCAGAGGAAAAGCCGAAGGCAACTGAGCTCACACTCCTCTTTACCAACGATGTCCACAGCCAGATTCTGCCTACGGACCTTAATGCCAGCTACAATGCCAATCGTGGCGGGCTTGCGCGAATCAAAGTGCTTGCAGACAGCGTGAGGACGGCGGACAGGGCGGTGCTCCTTTGCGATGCAGGGGATTTCGTGCAGGGGTCATATTACTTCACGGTTTTAGGCGGTGACGTGGAAATGATGGCTCAAAAAGAATTGGGCTATGACATCAAGACCATCGGCAACCACGAATTTGACAAGAAAATGAACGGGCTCGACAAGATGTTGGGACTCAATGACATTCCGACTGTGAGCAGCAATCTCAAATTCGTGAATACCTCTCTTGCTCCGAGAATCGAGGAGAGCCGGATACTCGAACTTGAAGGGCTGAAAGTCGGATTCATCGGTCTGAATGTGAGGTTGGAGGGTCTTGTAGACCCGAATTCCTGTGTGGGAGTGGAATATGAGTATCCGCTCAGGCGTGCCGAAAACCTGGCGAAGGAACTGAAAGACAAGGGGGCGGATATGGTGATTGCCCTCTCTCATCTGGGTTATGCCGCAAACTCCGCAGCCAAATATTACGACCGTGGTATCGCCTTGAATACAAGGAATATAGATATGATTATCGGTGGTCATTCCCACACATTTCTCAATCGCCCCGACTATGTGCAGAACCTCGATGGAAGGCTTGTCCCGATTGTCCAGACCGGCAGCAAAGGGGTCTGCCTTGGCTATATGAAAGTCTCGCTCAATGAAAATGGGACATTCGGATGGAACTATCGCCTGATTCCGGTGGACAAGCGGTTGGACCCAAGAATCGACCCTGTCTTTGCCGGACAGATTGAACATTATTCGACGCAGCTCGACAGGGCTATGGGCGAAGTTCTTGCGCAATGTCCTGTCAAACTACGCAAAGGATTTCCACGGGGTACGCTTTCCAATTTCACCGCTGACGCAATGGTTGAAATGTGCGAAACAGAGTTCGGAGTGCGTCCGGATTTCGCGCTCTACAACAATGGCGGAATCCGTGGTGAAATAACAAATGGAAATGTGACCCGCGGAGATATATATAATGTATATCCCTTTGATAACACACTCACCCTTCTCGAACTCAATTCCGAAACTGTCAGACATTTGTTTGAAGCTCTGGCGAAAAGTGGCGGAGAGGCAATCAGTTCGGGTGTAAGGATGAAAATAAAAGACAGTGTACTTTCTTCCCTCACAATCGGTGGAGAAGAAATAGAGGCGGGCCGAGTTTACAAACTCGCCACAATCAACTATCTTGTCGATTCGAAAAATTCACTCGGATTGGATAAAAATCTCTCCCGTCGCGAAAGCGGCGCATTCCTCTATGAAATCTTCTCCGACTATGTCAAAAGTCTCGGAGACAGAGGACTCCCTCTGACCGCATCCATAGATGAACGGATTGTGATTGAGTAGATCTTCGAATTGTGCAGAGTGCGGATTTCAGCGATAACCACCAAGGCATTTCAGCGATAACCACCCACTTGAGTTGACGTTTTAAGCCTGGTTTGTCAGAGGTACTGTTATTTTCTCATACTATCACCGGACTTATGAGTAGTTTTCCATAAGTCCGGAGAGAGTCTAAGAAAAAGTATTAACTTCGTAGCAAATGATTACATATCTGCTGAAGGCCTGTCAAAAGATCAGTTGGGAAACAGCAGGAATGTCAATGTAATCGGAGCATATGTTGCAATGTAGGCATTTTTAACGCTTACTAAATAATTTGAAATAATCGAATATATGGAAAAAGAAAAGACGAATCTCAGCAATGGCAGACTGCTGTCGATTGACGCACTGCGCGGTTTCGATATGCTTTTTATAATGGGAATCAGCGGAATCATCGTCGGCATCTGTTCGCTCTTTCCTGGCGGAGAGGGCTGTTGGCTCGCGAGTCAGATGGGGCACGTGAAATGGGAGGGATTCCACCACCACGACACCATCTTTGCCCTCTTTCTCTTCATTTCCGGAATGACTTTTCCGTTTTCACTCGCCAAAAAGAGAGAGAAGGGCGTGACTCAAAAACACATTGTTCTTGACATCCTGCGCAGGGGAGCCATACTCGTCCTCCTCGGAATGGTCTATAACGGTCTGCTCCAATTCAACTTCTCCACGGCAAGGTTTCCGAGCGTGCTTGGAAGAATCGGTATTGCCTGGGCTCTTGCAGCCCTACTGTATTGCTACACAGGGAAAAAGACCCAATGGGGGATTGTGCTCGGGATTCTTATCGGCTACTATTTTCTCCTGCGTTTCACAATCGCTCCCGACGCCCCGTTGGGTGCGGGCCCGTTCTCCAAAGAGGGCAATATCGCCTATTATATCGACCGCCAGCTACTCGGAGCCCACGCCTACAACCAATACGGCGACCCTGAAGGACTGCTCGGCACTATCCCTGCTATGGTCACGGCTCTTTTGGGAATGTTCACCGGACGCTATGTGAGAGAATCTTCCGACTCGGGAAACAAAAAAACAGTGAAAATGCTTGTTGCTGCAGCCCTTATGGGAGGAACTGCAGCGCTGTGGTCAATCTGGTTCCCAGTGATTAAGATGTTGTGGACCAGTACTTTCGTTCTTGCGGCGGCAGCCTATTCCCTCGGTCTTTTCGCCATTTTCTACTACTGCATCGACGTCCGCGGCTGGACCAAAGGCATCCTTTTCCTCCAGGTCATCGGAATGAACTCAATCACCATCTATCTCGCCCAGCGAATCTTCAGTTTCAGACCGATTTCCAAATTCTTCCTCGGCGGTCTTGCAAGCCTATGCCCTGAGACCCTCGGAGTCCTGATTATCAGTATTGGAGAATTCGCCGCAGCCTGGTACTTCCTCTATTTCCTCTACAAGCACAAGTGCTTCCTGAAAGTCTGATGTTGCTGTCGCGGGAACCATAGATTTTGACCCGCGAGGCACATTGGGACATTTTAGTCCTTCTCTGCTATTTATCGGATTGGTTTAGAACCTGAAAACAAGTCCGACGCCGTTGCCTGTCGGGGCGAGATTGAGGGAATATTGTGAATTGGCGTAGTTGCTGTTGTAGGCATTCGCGGCACGGCGCATACGGTTCTGGCCGACGATGTAGAGCGGGATGCCGGCTCCCAGAAGACAAACTCCGGTTGTGGTCATAAGAGCTCCACTTGTTGTCGCCAATATACCCAGAACGTCAGTTCCGTAATACTCGCCATCGTTTCTTATTGCTGTGTTAGCCATTGAGATTGCTCCTATGGTGAGTGCCAATATGCCGACTCCGGTCGTCACCGAGCCTCCGATGATGAGTCCCTTTCCGGTCCTGCGCATTCTCTGTCCGCCGATAGCCGAATTGTAGATGTATGCCGGGAACAATGCCGCCATATCCTGAGCCGAAAGCACTCTGCCGCCCAGCATCAGATAGCCCTGGTCGTAAACCACTTCGTTGCCGTGTCTTATGCCGGTGCTGTTGTTTGCAGCGCTTCCTGTGGCATCAATTGTCTGAGGCTCATTAACATACTGTGCAGAAGCAGTCGCGGAGAAAACCACTCCGAGAATCATCGTGAGAACCACGATTGCGATTTTTTTCATATAGTTCAGTCGTTTTTTTTGTTTAACTTTCCACTGCGCATCGCAGAATTGTGCGAAATTAGTGAAATTTTCGAAAAGAATGTCAAATCCTGCCGCCAAATTGCGGAAAAAGGCTAATTTTGTCCGTCAAACCAAAATTTGTCGAAAAATGAAGAAAGTCTATTTTGCCGGTTCCATTCGGGGAGGAAGGGAAGATGCCGGATTATACCGCCGCCTTATTCAATACATCCAAAAAGATAACATCGTCCTCACAGAACACATCGGCGACCTTTCGCTAAGCAAAACCGAATTCTTGGGCGACAGTGCCATCTACGAACAAGACACCGCCTGGCTTCGTGAATCCGACCTCGTAATCGCCGAATGTTCAACACCTTCGCTAGGAGTTGGCTACGAACTCGCATACGCCGAAGCCCACGGCATTCCGGTCCACATCTTCTACAACAATTCCCGCACACAGCTCTCAGCGATGCTAAAAGGCGACAGCTATTTCCAAATCCACCCCTACACCAGGGAAGAAGAAATCTACTCCCTCCTCGACACTATCTTTCACCTCTGAGAGTTTCAAGTTTCTCAATTTACTTGGCGAAAAACACATTTTTGAGCCAGTATTCGTACACCGGGTCTTCGAATGAGTATATTTTACCAAAATCATCAAGTATGTCCATAGAAACCAAAGCTTTCCGAGCACGAGAGATTTCGGTGGTGGATTTCAGACCATAACGCGACATCGTCTCTCTTGACGACAGCGATCTCTCCTTATTTACCATCGCGTGTAGTAGGTTTTGTTGCGGAATCGTCAGCGTCAGCGTCAAGGCGCGATTCAGTTCTCCAAGTTGTCGAAGTAAATCTTCAAATGCTTCGTGGATGATTTCGCAGCTGCAAGGAGAGTCAATCGTGTGAAACCAAACAAGTTGGGATAATTGTTGGACATAATATGGATTATTGTCGACGAGTGATACAATTTCCTTGCATTGTTCCCTATTTATAGTTTTTCCGGTTTTGGTGAACTCCCTGATAATAAAATCCGGCCAAAAGGCCTCATCAATTTTCTCAAGAAAATAAACTGCCCCAAATTTATAGAATGGCATCGATGATTTGCCGAAAACTTCAATCATCATATGTCTCCTACTTCCAAAAAGACAATAGGAAACACTTTGTTGGAGTTGCCATTTTGCTCGTAAATTCGCCTGAAAAGCACGTGGATTATTGAATTCTCCAATTTGTTGAAATTCATCGATGCAGATAACGATTTTTATTCCCCTATCTTTGGCAATTTTTTCCGGTAATTCAAGAATTTCGTCTGAGCTCATTTGAGGCTCTTTAATCTGAAATTGTATAGACATAGGGGCAGCGGCTTCACCAAAGCTTATTCCCGAAATGATTGCTGATGCATATTTCTTGATGAAAGAAAGGATGTTGTCTGCAGTGCCTGCAGTCTGCCGCAAAATCTCGGTCGCAAATTTTTCATAAAACTCTTTTTCTGTCCTGACGTTGAAGATGTCAATAAAAACAATTTTCAATTTCGGGTCTTCTGCCTTGGCTTTCCCGGCCGCCTTGTGGACCAAAGAAGTCTTGCCCCAACGTCTTGGCGAAATCAGAATTGTGTTTGTGAGACTCTTGAAGTTTTCCGCCAATCGTTCCGTATCATTTTCTCTGTCAATGAAGTTGTGGCCTTCTGCCACTCGTCCAAAAATAAATGGAGCCGCCATAATGTTACAAATTTTGATACAAAAATAAGAACATTTTTTGATGTATCAAAATTTGTAACATCGATTCCTCAATTCCTCTTCGATGAGCGGGATGAGTTCTTCGTCGGCGGGCAGCCATGCAACCGAGCGGAGCAAATCGGCTGTGAGCCAGCGGGCTGCCTCGTGTTCCCGAAGATGAAGGTCGCCACGGACGATAGAGCAGACGAAGCAATCCATTGAAAGATGGAAAGTGGGGTAGTCCCATTCGACAGTCGTAAGCAAGCGTCCCACAGCCACTTCAGTCTCCAGCTCCTCCATAATCTCCCGCCTGAGCGCCGCCTCGGGGCTTTCCCCCTCCTCAATCTTCCCGCCCGGAAACTCCCACCCGTCCTTAAACTCCCCATAACCTCTCTGAGTGGCGAAAACCTTCCCGTCCTCAATTATAATCGCTGCAACTACTCTGATTGTTTTCATGTTTTTTACTTTTCAAATGTCTTTTTTCAAGCCGCCCCAAATGTAGATAAAAACCAGCGATTTTTAGACCGGTTAAATAAAAATCAAGACTGCATGATGAACACATTCGTCGGATGCTTACGGTAAGTAGGCTTTCTTTATTGAAAAAAACGCCTAAAAATTATTTTTTCTACTTTTCGGATCTGGTACATATTTGGAATAACCTAAATAATACCTCGATTTACAAGTTCAAAATAGCATTTTGCAGTAGCATCTACATCACTAGTTGCATTGTGAGCATTGCTAAATTCATAGCCAAATAATATTTTATAAAGTTCCTTTAGTTTTGGAAATTTATATCCGTATGTTCCAGGAAGATGACAAAAATCGACAGTTTTTTTCATTGTGCATACTCTGGGCAGTGTGTCTTTCCCTGAAAAA
>OLVY01000819.1_pt1 | contig 21674 bp, 19 predicted proteins | sample 1674261 | NCBI WGS metagenome assembly OLVY01 (sample SAMEA103958155, study PRJEB25191) | human gut metagenome | biome: human-associated habitat [ENVO:00009003]; feature: intestine environment [ENVO:2100002]; material: feces | place: Germany | collected 2013/2015
GCTGCGGTATATTATCTGCGCTTACACCGCCGATTGCCACAACAGGAATACCGACAGCGTCGCATATTTTCTTAAGATTTTCTGTACCGAGGTATTTTGCGTCTGCCTTTGTAAGTGTGCCGAACACCGCACCGCTGCCTATGTAATCCGCTCCGCTCTGCTCTGCTTTTTTTGCAAGTTCAATTGTGCGTGCCGAGCCGCCGATTATTTTATCTTTACCGAGGATTTCTCTCGCCTTGGCAAGCTCCATATCATTCTGACCGAGGTGCACACCGTCAGCACCTGTCTTTATTACAACATCTGCGTTATCGTTAATGATCAACGGTGCGTTATACTTTTGGCAAATTTTAAGCAGACTGTCTGCCTCTTTACAGAGTGTATCAAAATCGACTTGCTTATCTCTTAACTGAATCATTGTTGCGCCGCCCGATAAAGCCTGCTCAACGCTGTACTCAAGTCCACGGTCGCCTATGCATTTTCTGTCTGTAATCGCATATAACGCAAGCATATTTTTGTCAAATTTCACGCTGTATCACCCCAATTCACGCTTAATTTTCATAACTTCGTCATTTATATTTTCACTCTGCATAATAAGTGACATAACGCATACACCGGCAAAATTCTTTCTGTTTAGGGATTTTAATTCTTTTGCGGTATCGGCATTTATGCCACCTATTGCGTAGACGGGAATATTTACACTGTCACACACATTCCGCAAAAAATTCATTCCTTTACCCTTTAGTCCTTTTTTGCAGTCGGTTTCAAAAATATTACCCGCCGTAATGTAATCCGCTCCGTTTTCTTCGGCAAATATTGCGTCCTCCGTACTGTGTACGGAAGTTCCGAGCAAATCAAAATCCTCTCTGCCCTTTAAATCTTTAAACGCACCGAAAGGCAGATGAATTTTTTTAACACCGAGTTTTACAGCGGTTTCTCGAAAATTATGTATAATCAATTTGTCTTTGTCACAAACCGAAAGCACATTTTTTGCAAGATTGAAGTATTCCTGTTTGGAAAGATATTTCTCCCTAAGAATTATATATTGTGTATCGGAATCGGATATTTTTTGTATTTTCTGTAAAAAATCATCTTTGCAAAGCGGCTTTGCCGTCACGCTTACAACATTACACATAGATGTAATCGCTCATAACGGGCTGTAAGCCCTTATCGGTAAGAGCCTTGTAAACCTCGTCAACATTTCTGCTGTCTGAAATTTCAAACTGCTCGTCGCCCTTTTTCTCTCTTTCACCGTCGTGACCGCCTATTCCAACATCTACGCCTGCGGAAATCTTAGTTGCCGCAATGTCAACCACATTGTCACGGAAGCGCTGACACTCCCTCGTTGAAATAGTAATGCTTGCAAACGGCATAAACAATCTGTACGCACAAATAACCTGCAAAAGCTGCGGTTCGTGTACATCTTTCGGATTGATTTTATCGTTATTGATAATCGGTCTTAATCTTGGGCAGGAAAAAGCAATTTCTGCGTGCGGATACTTTCTTTGAATAAGATAAGCGTGCATACCTGTGGCAAATGCGTCTTTACGGAAGTCGCTAAGTCCTAAAAGCGCCGCAAAACCTACGCCACGCATACCGCCCATCAAAGCTCTTTCTTGAGTATTTACTCTGTACGGGAAAATTCTCTTATGACCCGCAAGGTGGAGCGTTTCGTATTTATCGGAATTATAGGTTTCCTGAAAAACGGTTACATAGTCGGCACCGCATTCGTGCACATAACGGTACTCGTCGCTGTTCATCGGATATACTTCAAGTCCTACGACTTTAAAGTACTTTCTCGCAATTTTGCAAGCCTCGCCGATATACTTAACATCCGACATTTTTTTGCTTTCGCCTGTCAGAATAAGTATTTCCTGCAAGCCTGTCTTTGCAATTGCCTGCATTTCGTGCTCGATTTCCTCTGCGTTCAGCTTTGCACGGTGAATTTTATTGTGACAGTTAAAGCCGCAGTAAATACAGTAATTCTCACAATAATTTGAAATGTAAAGCGGTGTAAACATATTTACGGAATTGCCGAAATGCTTTTTGGTTTCCACTCTCGCAGCCTCTGCGATTTCTTCAAGCAAAGGTAATGCCGCAGGCGAAAGCAAAGCCTTAAAATCGTCAACAGTTTTTTCATCGTGCTCAAGTGCCCGTCTTACATCGTTTTCGGTATAAATCGACGGGTCATATCCGTTCATTTCTGCAATTACTCTGTCGGGTATATCAGAATCAATCTGCTCCATATCGGGCAGATATTTCATATGGTCAATTCTTTCTTCCATTGTTCACGCCTCAACTTTCAAGAAATCCCGTAAGAGGTGATGATGCAGACGCACCGTTCTCAATTACTCTGCCAAGACCTGAAAGGTAAGCCTGTCTGCCTGCCTCAATCGCCTTTTTAAATGCGTTTGCCATCATAGGAATATCACCAGCAGTGGCAATGGCGGTATTGCTCATTACAGCCGCCGCACCCATTTCCATAGCCTCGCAAGCCTGCGACGGTCTGCCTATACCTGCGTCAACAATAACAGGCAAGTCTATTTCGTTGATGATGATTTTAATAAATTCCTTTGTTGCTATTCCCTTGTTTGAACCTATCGGAGAGCCGAGCGGCATAATTGCGGCAGCACCCGCATCTCTTAAACTTCTTGCCACATTAAGGTCCGGATACATATACGGAAGTACGATAAAGCCCTCTTTGGCAAGTGCCTCGGTTGCCTTTATTGTTTCGTAATTGTCTGGCAAAAGGTACTTTGAATCTCTGATTACCTCAATTTTAATAAAGTCGCCGCAGCCTGCCTCTCTTGCAAGTCTTGCAATTCTTACAGCCTCATCGGCATTTCTTGCACCCGAGGTATTGGGCAAAAGAGTAACATTCTTAGGAATATAGTCAAGAATATTTGCAACCTTGCCTGTTACAGCTCGTCTTAGTGCAAGAGTAATAATCTCTGCGCCTGCATTTTCAACTGCCGCTTTTATAAGGTCAAGCGAATACTTACCCGAACCGAGAATAAATCGGGAATTAAATTCGTGTCCGCCTAAAATCAGCTTATCATTTTCCATTATTATTATCTCCTTTATAATTTAATGCGGAAAAACTCAACAACCGCCGCCGACAAAATTTACGATTTCTACTACATCTCCGTCTTTGAGAACAGTAGCGGCGTAATTTGCCTTCGGCAGAATTTCCTCGTTAAGCTCAACCGCAATTCTCTGCGGTGAAATTGAATTTTCTTCAAGGTACTGCATAAGTGAAATTTCATTTTTATCAATATCAACTCCGTTTATTCTTATCATAACTTCACCTCCGAAAAGCAAAAAATAAAGTGCGCCGAACCGACGCACTTTGTATGTAAAATATTTACCGTAAGCCTATAACAAACTTACGCTGCAAAGTCCCTCCGTTGGCATTATCCAAATCAGGTTTACGGTCGAAATGTCAATTCATTTCCTCTCAGCCGCTCGGCTCCCGTTTTGTATTGTTTTCTTTATTATAGTACCAAATTAATGAAATGTCAAAACAAATTTATAAAAAATCCGACAAATTATTACTGCTTATCCCAACTGTCTTTCTCTTTTTTAGCCTTGGGATTATCCCAACTGTCGTAATTATTACTGCCTGCATTCACTTCATAACCGTCGTGTGTATCGCAGTTTTCACCTGTAAAGCCGGGATTACTGCTGTAATCGGAATTGAAGTTTTGAGGATTTGCATTGTAATTTCCGTTATAATTTTGGTTTTTGTTTTGATTATAGTAATTATTGTAATTTTGGTTATTGGGGTTATTCGGATTATAGTTTGCGTTGTAATTACCGTTTCCGAAATTCTGACCGTTGTTCGGATAATAATTTGTGTTGTAACCGTGGTTAGACTGCGGTCTGTAATCGTTTGGGAATTGTGTATCGGCATAAATATCTGTCTGATACTTTTTTATAATATTGCAAACTTCGACATAATCGGGAATATCGGAAATAGTAAAATTATCAGAATGTCTGCTACCCGAACGAACAGCGGCATAATGATGACATTCGGAAATAACATCACCTACTCCAAGCCACTGGTCAAAAATACCTCTGTGAATATACACATGTGAAAGGTCTGTAAAAGGCTTAAAATTATACTGTTTGGAAAAACAGCCGTTTGTACTGTAAATGCCTTTATCGGTAATGGCATATTCCGTATTTTTCAGCTTTCTGAAAGAAAAAATAACACCGCCGAGATATATCCATACAGGCATCATATGTAAGATAAAAAAGCCGATAATAAAAGGAAACATTGCGTCGTTTCCGCCCGAATAATCCGCCGAAAGCGAACCTGCTATAAATACAAAATCAAAAAGAAACCATATTCCCGCAAAAATAAGCATTGGGTTAAAAATACACTCAAGCACAAAGCACGACTTCTTAGGTCTGCCCGACCACACAATTCGTTCGTTATTCATCATACTTTTTAAGTCATCGCTTACCTTGTAATCATCATACATAATTTGTTCTCCTCACATTTTCCTGTAACAATTTATAGACTTCCATATAATCTGAAATATTTTTTATTTTAAGCGGAGCCATATTTACGGGCGTCAGACTTCCTATTTTCTGTTCGGGAAACTCAAAACTTAAAGTCACAGTACCCGTCTTACACAAGATGTCAGAAATTTCTTTCCTAATCTGAATATCGTAAATCTCTCTGTACGGCTTATAATACAGCTTTTTTGAAAACAAGCCTTTTGTAAGAAACACTCCGCAGTCGGTTATTGCATACTCGGCATTTTTATACTGCCTCACGGAAAAGGCAAAACCGATTACATACAAAATTTCCGGCAGTATATTCAAAAAGATAAACAGGTAAAATCTGAATGCGTATTTAAATTCATCGGCAGGTTCTCCGAGAAACATCGGTGCTTTAGGCGTAAGAGGTGCATCGCCGTTTATATACGCAATCAAAACATAAACCGAAATCAGCAAAGAAAAAATCAGCATAGGATTAAAAATTCTTTGCAATACCGCACATTTTCTCTCTGGTTTTCCTTTTCGCAAAACTGTCTGACTGCCGACTGCCATTTTTAAAGTATCGGTCAAAGTATAATCGTAATTCAAAATCAATACCCTCTGTGTAACAGTAAAATTTTGTCTATTTGTTGTATAATTCATCTTATTATAATACATAATTTTGCAAAAGTCAAAAGAATATTTTTGAATAAAAAGTATAAAAAATAAGTTTATTCGGCAAATGTAATGTAATCTTAACAAAATATGTAATATACGGTTGTCGGTAAATGTAAATTTAAATGTTATTTTTCTTTATTGATATTAAAACCTTGTATATTTTTGATAAAATAGAAAAAAATTATAAAGGTAGTGTTTTTAATGGCTAATAAAAATCTTATTGACCTTGACGCAATGTCGAAAAAACAGCTTGATATGCTGATTAAAAAAGCTAAAAAAATTATGGAAAATCCTGCTGATTACAGACACGCCTGCGACGGCAAAATTCTTGCTACGCTTTTCTATGAGCCGAGCACAAGAACTCAAATGTCTTTTCAGACTGCAATGCTCAAACTCGGCGGCAGAACAATCGGTTTTGACAATCCGCTCAATTCTTCCGTTTCCAAAGGTGAAAGTCTTAAAGATACCATAACAATTGTAGGCGGCTATGCCGACATTATCGCAATGCGCCACCCTGTAGAGGGTTCTGCAATGGCTGCGTCTATGTATGCAGGCGTTCCGTTTATCAACTGCGGCGACGGCGGGCATCTTCACCCTACACAAACTCTTGCCGATATAGTTACTTTAAGTTGCGAAAAAGGCAGACTTGATAACCTTAAAATCGGTATCTGCGGCGACCTATTAAACGGCAGAACCGTACATTCACTCATAAAGGCACTTTCGCAGTACGATAACAATTCATTTGTGCTTATTTCCACAAAAGAATTACAAGTACCGCTTTACATTATTGATATTCTTGAAAAGAACAACTGTAAATATGAATTTTCAAATGACCTTGCAAGTTCTATTTCCGACCTTGATGTACTTTATATGACAAGAATACAGCAGGAACGCTTTGCAAGCAAAGAGGAATACGAAAAGCAGAAGTATGTATTTGTTCTCGACAAAGAGAAACTTGCAAAAGCCAAGGAAGATATGATCATTCTTCATCCGCTGCCAAGAGTAAACGAAATCACGGTTGACATAGACGACGACCCCCGTGCCCTGTACTTTAAGCAGGCACTCTACGGTATGTACGGCAGAATGGCACTTATTCTCCTGCTTTTACAGGATGACGACTTTATGCTTAAGGACAGAGAAATCACTGTTATAGACAAACGCTGTACAAATCCGAGATGCATTACCGCACGGGAAGAATACCTGCCGAATCGTTCATACTTAAAACTCGGTATGCAGATGTGCGACTACTGCGACAAGCGCATTGACTGATGAGGTGATTGATTAATGAGCAAAAGCAAAAATAAAAAACACGGCAAGGCAATTTCTACCGCCATTATCTCGGCTCTTGCCTATATCGTACTCGGCTTTGTTATGATTTTTTATCCCGACAAGGTAAGCATTGCGCTTTGCTATACGCTCGGAGGTGCGCTAACGGTTTACGGACTGTTTAATCTCATAACATATTTCACTTCAAAACAAGCGTCTTTCGGCTTTGAAATGATTGTCGGCATTGCGGCTACCGCATTCGGAGTTTTCTTCTTGATTTCTCCGCAGTCGATTTTAGGAATGATATTCGCAATAATCGGTATTTTGATTATCGTTGACAGTACCATTGATATTAAAAGGTCGTTTCAGTTAAAGTCGCTCGGAGTAAAATATTGGTGGATAAGTTTTGTGGTTTCCGCACTTATTATAATTTTTGCGATTACAACAATTATCTTCCCCGGTTTCTTTGCGGATATAATTATGATTATTTTAGGCATCGCTCTTGTATATGAGGGCATTTCAGGACTTACACTTATTGCTACAATCGGGCACTATGCAAAGAAAATTTCAAACGAATCTCAAATGATAAACATTACTCCAGATAACGAGTATGATGATGATTAAAAACAATTTAACCGCAGATAAGCCGACACTTATCTGCGGTTTTTGTTTGCGATATAATTAATCTATTCCGCTCAATTCTTTTGCTTTCTGCATAAGGATTGAGTTTTTATTTTCGATTTTTTCGTCAATCACCATACCGAGCAATTTATCAAGAATATTTCCGATTTGTTTGCCGTCGGTAATTCCTGCTTTTATCAAATCGTGACCGTTAATATCAAGCTGTTTCAGCGTAAAACAATCCTTTTCCTTTATAACTTCCTCAAATGCGGCACAGGCAAGATTATACTTGCTCATTTTTTCATCTCTAAGGTACATAGATTGTGCCGTTAAATCGGCATACTGCACCTTTAAAAGTCTGCGCATATCAGTTTCACCGATTTTGTTCATTACTCGTTTTATCTGCGGTTTACTGCCTGTAAACCTTACATCATGAAACGCAATCAGCGTTACGCAATCGTCTATAAAATCCCGTGGATACTTAAGGCGCTCAAGTATTTGCTCTGCCATTACTGCGCTGAATTTTGGATGGCCCTTAAAATGAGCCGTGCCGTCAGGGTCACGCTTGCAGGCCATAGGTTTGCCCAAATCATGAAAAAGCATGGTAATTCGCAAAAGCGGAGTCGGGTCGATATTTGTCATTGCACAGGTGGTGTGCCTCCAAAGCGTTTTGTTATGATGTTTGGTATGTTGGTCGTACCCAAACATAATTGATATTTCGGGCAAAAATACCGCAAACACATCTTTAAACCTGCGCATTATGTACTCACAGTTTTCTCCGCATACAAGTTTGTTGAACTCGGCGGTTATGCGTTCAGCGGCTATATTATTCAAAAGTTTTTTACATTCAAAAATTGCATTGGCGGTATGCTTTTCTATCGCCATATTATAGCACGAGGCAAAGCGCAGAGCACGCATAATACGCAATGCGTCCTCGGCAAAGCGCTCAACGGGATTACCTACACAGCGCACCGCCATAAGCTCAAGGTCGTATGCGCCGTCAAACGGATCTACAAGACCTGTACGGTCACTGTAAGCCATAGCGTTTACGGTAAAATCTCTGCGTGACAAATCCGTAACCAAATCATCAGTAAATTCTACCTTTTCAGGGTGACGATTATCGAAATACTCTCCGTCAATGCGAAAAGTTGTAATTTCATACACGGAAGAATTTATCACTACAGACACAGTACCGTGCTTTATTCCGGTGTCGAAAGTATGAAAATCAGAAAAAAGGCGAAGAATATCCTGCGGCAAAGCATCGGTACAAATATCCCAATCATTTGGCTCTTTTTGCAGTAAAGAATCACGCACACAGCCGCCCACCGCATATGCGGAAAAACCGTTTTTCTCAAATCTGTCAATTATCACTCTGACATCGGTCGGTAATTTAATTTTCACACTTTCAACCCCTTTCTTATTTATATTTGTTTTTATTTTTCTCAATCAGCTTTTCGGCATAATTATAAAGAAGATTGAATGATACAATTGTAAATGCCGACAGCAAACCGAACAAAATAAGTCCGTCAACCGAAAGCCATACAAGCGAGAAGAATCCGGCAAAGAATACACAACCAAGCACAATGCCGACCGCCGACACAGTAAGCATAGCAATTCTCAATGCATTAAACGGATATGAAAGTCTTAAGATAAGCATATAAGCACACAATGCCGTCATATATACACATATTGTAGAATATTCGTCAGGTGCAAGCGTTGTAAACTTCGTAATAACAGCCATACCTATGATATTGAGAACGGTACAGAATGCGGCAGGCACCGCTCTTGCAATTATATTGTAGGTAAAATTACCTTTAATTCGGTTTTTATTAGGCTGCAAAGCAAGCACAAAGGATGGCAAACCTACCGTAAGAGCACCGACAAGTGAAAAATGAATAGGCTCAAACGGATATGGCATATGAAAGAATATGAAGAATACCGAAAGTATGATTGTATAAATTGTTTTTACAATATACAAAGCCGAACTGCGTTCAAGGTTATTGATTGTTCGTCTGCCCTCTGCCACAACACCCGGCATTGATGCAAAATCATTATTAACGAGCACAAGCTGCGACACATTTCTTGCGGCGTCGCTTCCTGCCGCCATTGCGATTGAACAGTCTGCCTCTTTTAATGCAAGCACATCGTTTACACCGTCGCCCGTCATAGCAACAGAATGACCTTTTTTCTTAAGCGCAATTACAAGTTGTTTTTTCTGTTGAGGAGTAACTCTGCCGAACACACTGCAATTTTCCGCCGCTTTTTCAAGTTCTTCCTGTGTTTTTACAGTAGTCATATCAATTGCGTTTTCCGCACCTGTTATGCCCGTATCTTTTGCGATATTCTGAACGGTTTTTACACTGTCGCCCGAAATAACCTTAAGTGCCACTCCCTGTTCTTTAAAATAATTTATGGTATCGTTTACATTTTCACGGAGTTTATCTTTAATAAGAACAACGGCAAGCGGAGTAATATCGTCGGGCAAACCGTTACAGAGCGACTTTTCGGAAGAGGCAAGAACAATAATTCTTACCGTATCGTTAATGCTTTCAATGGTATCAAATACCTCTTTATACTTATTCTTATCCTTAAATATAAATTCAGCAGCACCCATTACATAGGATTTACCGTTATCAAAATCGCCGCCCGACCACTTGGTTTCGGACGAGAACGGATAGAATTTTTTACAGCCGATATGCTTTTGTCCTTTTGCGTACTTTTCAATTGCAAGCAAAGTTGCGTTTTTGTCGTCGGAATATTTTGCGATTGAGGCAAGCGCCGTGCCGATTTCTTCCTTATTACACATAGTGATAACATCAGTAACATTCATCTCATCGGTAGTGAGAGTGCCCGTTTTGTCAAGGCAGAGTACATCAACCCTTGCGAGAGTTTCTATGCAATACATCTCCTGCACAAGCACCTTTTGCCGTGTCAATCGTATAATAGAAACAGCGAGCACGGAACTTGTAAGCAAAATCATACCCTTAGGAATCATACCGAGCAAAGCCGCAACCGTACTTACAACAGTAGCCTGCAAATCGCCGTCATTGATACCAAACTGTCTTATAAAGAAAGCGATGCCTACGGGAAAAAGAATAAAAGTACATATTTTTATAATAAAATTAAAGGAACGCAAAATTTCCGAATTAACTTTCTTTATGTACTTTGCCTCATCGTTAATTTTTGCCGCATAGCTTTCTGCGCCGACTTTGTTTGCCTTTGCGTAACATTTGCCAAGACTGATAAAACTGCCCGAAAGCAGTTCGTCACCGACCTTTTTTTCTATAAGATCCGATTCGCCTGTAAGCAGGCTTTCATTTACCTTGCATTCGCCCTCACACACAATACAGTCGGCGGGAATCTGGGAGCCTCTGGAAAGAACAACCACATCGTCCTGTACAATTTCATCTCTGCTTATTTCGCACTCTCTGCCGTCACGCACGACAGTAACTTTCTTTTCGGAAAGGATAGTCAGTTTATCTACACTTTTCTTTGAACGAATTTCCTGCACTATACCGATTGTTGTGTTGGCAATCATAATGCCGATAAAAAGCATATTCTTGTAAGAGCCGACAAACGCAAGCGCCGCAAGCAACACAACATTTATTGCGTTAAACAAAGTACAAATGTTATCTCTGAATATTCTGCCGATTGATTTTGTTTTTAAATTTGAGGTAATATTTATCTTACCTTCCGCTACTCTGCGACTTACCTCTTGCGAAGTAAGTCCTTTTAAATTAGTATCCATTCTAATTCCTTTCAATGTAAAATTTTTTAATTTATAAAAATAATAACATTTTTGACTTACAAACTGCTTTAATTACTTTTTATCTTCCAAAAAAATTTTTAATAATAAAAAATCCTGTTTTCTTATATTATAAATGCAAAAACTAAGAATGGCAACGGAAAGTGGGTGATTTTTTTGATTTTTTTTAAATTTTTTAATAAATTTTTATCAGTTGCCCTTACAGCTATTATTTCACTTTCTGCCACTGCTATTCCCTGCAACAGCGGAGAACTGCCGGAATATGTTTATCTAGGCGGTGAACCGTTTGGACTTAAAATGTATTCGGACGGTGTTATGATAGTTGAACTCGAAAGTTATTTTGACGGCAGTAAATATGTTTGTCCCGCAAAAAAAGGCGGACTTAAAGAAAGCGATATTATAAAGGAAATTAACGGTACTAAAATTACAAGCAATGAAACACTGCGTGAAGCTACGCTTAATTCAGACGGAAACACCCTTGAAGTAACCTTTGAGCGTGACAACAAAACGCTTACAAAAGAGATAGCTCCTATAAAAAACACGGCCGGCAATTATCTCATAGGCGCTTGGGTGCGTGACAGCAGTGCAGGCATAGGCACTGTAACCTATTATGACAAAAGCGAAAATTACTTTGCGGGTCTTGGTCACGGCATTTGCGACTGCGACACTTACACGCTTATGCCGCTTGCCTCGGGTGAAGCGGTTATAGCGGAAATAAGCAGTGTGACAAAAAGCACAAACGGCTCCCCCGGCAGTCTTAACGGATATTTCTCCGACAAAGTTATAGGAAAAATTACCGATAACTGCGACATCGGAATATACGGCACATTTGATACTTCGCTTACAGAAAATAAAGAAAAACTTGAAGTTGCAAAAGAATCCGAACTGAAAACGGGTAAAGCGACTGTTTATACCACTCTTGAGGGCAATACGCCGAAAGCATACAGCATTGAAATTACAAGCATAAGCAGAAACACAAACTCTGCCGAAAGTTTTACGCTTAAAGTAACCGATGAAGAATTACTTGATAAAGCGGGCGGTATTGTTCAGGGTATGAGCGGCAGTCCTATTGTTATGGACGGTAAACTTGTAGGCGCTGTTACCCATGTTTTTGTAAACTCCACTAACGAGGGTTACGGAATATATGTTGGTAATATGATGCAAAATTACAAATAATTTAGCTAAATCCGTTGATTTTTGGCAGTTAATTATTTTAACCAAAAAAATTTTATTATTTATTGAATTTTTTTGCTTGGAAAGTATTGCCAAAATTACCATTTTATGGTAATATAATCTCATAGAAAAATTACTGGGGGAAATAATCAATGGAAAAAGCAATCAAACTCATCATCACAGAAGAAACAACCGAATTTTCGCAGGAAAGCAATGCAACAATGGAAAATTACAACATTACGCCTGCTTTCTGCTCAAAAGACGGAGAAGAACTGTTGAACCGCATTAAGGCAGAACAGCCGGATGTAGTCCTTATGGATTCATTTATGACCAGACTCGACGCAATAGGCGTAATGCGCAGTGTAAGACGAGATAAACTTAAAGCTCCGCTTTTCATAGTATTCTCATCATTCCACAACGCAATTCTCGAACAGCAGGTTATGAATTCGGGAGCGTCTTATTTTGTACTCAAGCCGTATGACATTTCAGAACTTTGTCAGAATATTGTAAATATGACAAAGCGCAGTAAAGAAAGTTTCATCGGAAATCCCGTAACTTTTGACGCATTCGGCATTGAGCTTAAAGTAACTGAAATTTTGCACGAAATCGGCGTTCCCGCTCACATCAAAGGCTATCACTATTTAAGGGATTCAATTATTATGTCGGTTGAACATCCCGAAATAATCAATGCGGTTACAAAACAATTATATCCGTCTGTAGCAAAGAAATACGAAACCACATCATCCAGAGTTGAAAGAGCAATTCGCCATGCAATTGAAGTTGCTTGGGACAGAGGAGATGTTGATGTGCTTAATTCCTACTTTGGCTACACTATCCACAACGACAGAGGCAAGCCAACCAACAGCGAATTTATTGCTATGATTTCTGATAAGTTAAGATTACAGATTAAAAACGCAAGCTGATAAATTTTACTCAAGGGCTGTCCGAATGGGCAGTCCTTGAAAATATTATACCGTTTTATTCCGTGAATATTCTTTTTTAAATTTAATCGAAATCCGCACTCCCCCGCCTACATAAAAAAGCCTCTACAAATGTAAAGGCTTTAGTTGAAATTTATTATTTAATCTAAAATTTTACCGTCAGTGGAAATTGTAACAACCTGCCACGGTATAAACTTTCCGCTGTTTTGCAACGCTCTTTTTACGGCGTACTCAAGACCTCCGCAGCACGGTACTTCCATACGAACTACGGTTACGCTCCAAATATTGTTATTTGCAATTATACTTTCAAGTTTTTCGCTGTAATCGATATCGTCAAGTTTAGGGCAGCCTATGAGTGTAATTTTCCCACGCATAAAATCATTGTGCATCTGCGCATAAGCATATGCTGTGCAGTCGGCGGCAATAAGCAGCTTTGCGCCGTCAAAGTACGGAGCGTTTACAGGCACAAGTTTTATCTGACACGGCCACTGACCAAGCTGTGACGGCATTTTTACATCTTCCGCAAAAGCAGTATTTTGAGGGCTTTCTCTGTTAAATGTCTGCAGTCTGTGTCCGGGGCAGCCGCCGAATGTTTCTGACTTTTTCTTCATATTGGCTTTTACCGCCTCTTCATCATATGCGAGAGCCTCACGCTCAACAAAAGAAATCGCACCCGTAGGGCAGGTTGGCAGACAGTCACCGAGTCCGTCGCAATAATCATCACGCAAAAGTTTAGCCTTACCGTTTACCATTGTAATCGCACCCTCGTGACAGGCATTTGCACAAGCACCGCAACCGTTACACTTTTCTTCATCTATATTTATAATTCTTCTTATCATCTTAAATACCTCCGTATTGATTTTGCAAATAAATTATAATATAATCAGAAAAGAAATTATGTTGTTATAGCAACGAAATGAGGCTTTTATGAAATTTTGTGATATACTTTTATTTAAAAATATGTCCGAACAGGAAATTACTCAAATGAACAAGAGTAAATTTATGAAAAAACGCATTTATGCAAAAAACACACATATTTATCATATGGGAGATGTTATAGACAGCGTAGGAATTGTGCTCTCGGGAAATGTCATTATAGAGAACATTGATATATGGGGCAATAAAAGTATAATCAGTTATGCAAACGAAGGAGAAATTTTTGCGGAAACCTATGCTCTTTCGCAAACTCCGATGATGGTCGATGTTGTATGCGCCGAATGTTGCGAAATTTTATTTATAAATTTAAAAAACGCTCTTAAACTGGAAAACAGTAATCAGCCGTGGTACCCGAAATTTATGAACAGTCTGCTTATGCTTTCGGCTCAAAAAAATCTTGCTCTTTCACGAAGAATTTTTTGCACTTCATCAAAAGCAGTGCGTACAAGAGTTCTTGCCTATCTGTCGGAAGAATCTGTAAAAGCCAATTCTTCCGACTTTGAAATACCGTTTGACCGTCAGCAGATGGCAGATTACTTAAATCTCGACCGCAGTGCTCTTTCTAAAGAACTTAGCAAAATGAAATCAGACGGTATTTTAGACTACAGAAAAAATCATTTTGTTTTGCTTGATACAGAAACTGATTTGTAAGAGGTTATTTGGGATTTATAGTATTGGGAAATTTTTTAATTGCATAACGAAACACTACGCTATACCCTAATTATCATACTATCATAAAAATTCATTACAACTTATCGCACAATTAAGTATAAAAGCAAAAAGGTGACTGAATTTTCAGCCACCTTTTACTCGTCTTTTAAATTTCGCAATCATCAAGAATACTGCGCAAAGTATCGGCAGATTTCTTAAGATCGATTTCTTCGTCCTCGCTAAGAGAAATCGGAACTTTAGTTTCAAGACCGTTTGCACCCACAATCGACGGCATACTAAGCACTACATCGTCAATACCAAACTCGCCGTGCATCATTGAAGAAATAGGAAGTATGGATTTTTCGTCACGGATAATTGCCTCACAAATTCTCTTTACCGCCATAGCAACACCGTAATATGTAGCACGCTTTTTCGCAATTATTTCATAGGCACTGTTTTTAACCTTTTCTGCGATATTTTCCTGCGATTTATCGTGATTATAGTGACCTCTCATCTCGCAGAAATCATCAAGCGGAATACCCGAAACATTCGCACTGCTCCATACGGCAATTTCGCTGTCACCGTGCTCACCTATAATATATGCGTGCACACTCTGACTGTCAACCGACAAATGCTCACCGAGCTGACATTTAAGTCTTGCGGTATCAAGCACTGTACCCGAACCGATAACCCTGTTCTCCTCAAAACCCGAAAGTTTAAGAGCCGTATATGTAAGAATATCAACAGGGTTTGCAACCACAAGCAATATGCCGCGGCAGTTTCTTTTGGCAATTTCAGGAATAATACTCTTAAAAATTCCGACATTCTTATGTACAAGGTCAAGTCTTGTTTCACCCGGCTTTTGTCCCGCACCGGCAGTAATTACAATAATTGAAGCGTCAACTATATCGTCATAGCTACCTGCATAGATTTTCATATTTCCGACAAAAGGAATACCGTGGCTTATATCCATAGCCTCGCCCTCTGCCTTATCTTTGTCTGCGTCAATCAACACGATTTCCGAAAACATTTTGCTCTGCATTAACGCAAAAGCCGATGCCGATCCTACAAATCCGCAACCTATTATTGCGATTTTTCTTAAATTAACTTTATCCATTGTTTAACCCCCTAAAATAAAGTTTCTATTACGCTAAATCAGATAACTTAGTAATCACTACTTATTTTACTTTATTATATCACATATTTTGGAAAAATCAAGTAAAATAATAATAATTCTTATTTTATATACTTTATTTTTAAATTGCTTGACAATGTATATTAATATTTTATATAATTATAATGTATTTTGCCTTTTAGGAGATTATTTATGGAAAGAGAAAATTTTAAATCCAAACTCGGATTTATACTTGTCAGCGCAGGCTGTGCAATCGGTATCGGCAATGTATGGCGATTTCCTTTTGTTACAGGTCAGAACGGCGGCGGAATATTTGTACTCCTTTACCTGCTGTTCCTCGTAATTATGGGCATACCCGTGCTGACTATGGAGCTTGCAATCGGCAGAGCAAGTAAAAAAAGTGCCGTACTCGCATACAAAAAACTTGAAAAACCAAAAAGCAAGTGGCACATTCACGGTTGGTTCTGCATACTCGGCTGCTATCTGCTTATGATATACTACACACCTGTATCGGGTTGGATGCTAAGCTACTTTTTCAAATTTGCAACGGGTACATTTGAAAGCGGAATGACGGCGGAACAGGTCGGCAATGTATTTTCAAATCTGATGTCTAATCCTGTTGAGATGATAATATGGATGGCTGTTATGGCTATTGCAGGATTTTTTGTGTGCAGCAAAGGCATACAAAACGGAATTGAAAAAGTCAGCAAGGTTATGATGATTTTATTGCTTGCGCTGATTATTATTCTTGCGATAAACAGTCTTACTTTATCGGGTGCTGCCGAGGGCATAAAGTTTTACCTTGTGCCTGATTTAGAAAAAGTGCAGTCAATCGGAATCGGACATATAATTACATCAGCAATGAGTCAGGCATTCTTTACACTAAGCCTTGGCATTGCTTCTATGGAAATTTTAGGCAGTTATATGACAAGAGAAAAAACTTTGCCGAGCGAATCAATTAAAATTTGCATACTTGATACTTTTGTCGCTATCACCGCAGGACTTATCATCTTCCCTGCCTGTTTTTCATACGGAGTTGAACCGAATCAAGGTCCTGCTCTTATATTTGTTACACTGCCGAATGTATTTGTAAATATGGCAGGCGGCAGAATCTGGGGCACGCTGTTCTTTATGTTTATGACCTTTGCGTGTTTCTCAACCGTAATTGCGGTGTTTGAAAATCTGATTTCGTTCTGTATTGATATGTTCAATATGAGCCGCACAAAATCCGTAATTATAAATGCAATAATTATGCTTATAGGCTGTCTGCCTTGCATTTTCGGATTTAATCTTTTAAGCGGATTCAATATTTTAGGCAAAGGCGTGCTTGATATTGAGGACTTTGCGGTAAGCAATATTCTTCTTCCTGTAGGCGCATTCTTGTATTCGCTCTTCTGTTCAACAAAATTCGGTTGGGGATTTGACGGCTATTTGAATGAGTGTAATCAGGGCGAGGGTATCAAATTTCCAAGATTTTTTAAACCGTATATAAAATATGTATTACCTGTTCTTGTATTGATTGTATTTATTTCGGGATTCATTCCGCAGGGATAAATTTAAAGCTCATCGGTTTTAGATTATTTGCAAAACCGATGAGCTTTTCATTTTATTTTTTTAATTAAAAAATATTAATAATTTATGGTTTAGCGTATTTGAGGCTAAATAATTAAAACAAACACTCCGCCTTGGCAATCCAAAGCGGAGTGTTTCACTGCTTTTTCAGCAGAATTTATCTTCTGTTGTTGTTTCTTCTCTCATTAAAAGGTCTGCGTGGGCGTGGCTTTCTCTCTGTATCTACATCGTTTTCAGGAGTAAGACCGTCAACATCTATGAGAACCTGACGACGGGAAAGGTTAAGTCTGCCCTTATCGTCGATTTCCATTACCTTAACACGGATAACATCGCCTACATTTACTACATCAGTAACCTTGTCTACACGCTTTACATCAAGCTGTGAAATGTGTACAAGACCCTCTCTGCCCGGAGCAATCTCTACAAATGCACCGAAGTCCATAAGTCTTGTTACCTTACCGAGGTACATAGCACCCGGCTCCGGATCAATAGCAATAGTCTTGATAATCTCAATAGCTCTGTTGCATTTGTCAGCATCAATACCTGATACGAATACCTTACCGTAATCGCCGTCTTCTTCGATGTCAACTTTAACTTCACATTCAGCCTGAATTTCCTTGATAACCTTACCGCTCTTACCGATAACCTCGCTGATTTTCTCGGCAGGAATTGTAGTTGTGTACATCTTAGGAGCATATGGAGAAAGCTCTTTTCTTGGCTCTGGGATAGCCTTGAGCATAACCTCATCGAGAATATAGTTACGAGCCTTATGTGTCTTTGCAAGTGCCTCTTTAATCATTTCAGGTGTAAGACCGCTGATTTTAAGGTCCATCTGAATAGCTGTAATGCCGTCTTTTGTACCTGCTACCTTAAAGTCCATATCGCCAAAGAAGTCCTCAAGACCCTGAATGTCAACCATTGTCATCCAACGCTCACCCTCTGTAATAAGACCGCAAGAAATACCTGCAACAGGGGCTTTAATCGGAACACCGGCATCCATAAGTGCAAGTGTAGAACCGCAGATTGAACCCTGTGAGGTTGAGCCGTTTGAAGAAAGAACCTCTGATACAAGTCTTAATGCATATGGGAACTCCTCAACAGGCGGAATTACAGGAACGAGAGCACGCTCTGCAAGTGCGCCGTGACCGATTTCTCTTCTGCCAGGACCTCTGCTTGGCTTTGTTTCGCCTACTGAATAGCTCGGGAAGTTATAGTGGTGAATGTAACGCTTCTCTGTTTCGCCGTCAATACCGTCAAGCAACTGCTTGTCAGATACAGGGCCGAGAGTAGCGATTGTAAGAACCTGTGTCTGTCCTCTTGTAAACAAACCCGAACCGTGAACTCTCGGAAGTACAGAAACTTCTGCTGCGAGCGGACGAATATCATCCATACCTCTGCCGTCAACACGCTTCTGCTCGTCAAGCAGCCAACGACGAACGATGAACTTCTGTGTCTTGTAAAGGCACTCGTCAATAAGCGCTTCACTGTCAGGATAAATCTCATCAAATTTTGCGTGAACAGCCTCGTAAATAGGCTTTAATCTCTCGTCACGAACTGTCTTGTCATCGGTATCAAGAGCAACCTTTACATCTTCCTCTGCAAATGCCTTGATAGCCTCAAACATATCGTGGTCAGGCTCAAGACTTGCAAACTCAAACTTAGGCTTGCCGATTTCAGCCTTGATGCCCTCAATAAACTTAATAATCTTCTGGTTAGCCTCGTGACCTGCCATAATGGCATTGTACATCTCATCATCTGTAACGCAGTCTGCACCTGCCTCAATCATAGCAATTCTTGTGCTTGTTGACGCAACGGTAGTAGCCATCTTAGAAACAGCTCTCTGTGCCTCTGTCGGGTTGATGATGTACTCGCCGTCAATCATACCTACAGAACAGCCTGAAATAGGGCCGTTCCACGGAACATCAGAAATTGAAATAGCGATTGACGCACCTATCATAGCTGTAATTTCAGGTGAGCAGTCCAAGTCAACGCTCATTACGGTACAAACGATAGAAACGTCGTTTCTCATGCTCTTGTCAAAAAGCGGACGGATCGGACGGTCAATTACACGGCTTGTAAGGATAGCCTTTTCAGACGGTCTGCCCTCCCTCTTGAGATAGGCACCCGGAATCTTACCTACGGCATACATCTTCTCTTCATAGTCAACTGAAAGTGGGAAAAAGTCAACGCCCTCTCTCGGCTTTGGAGATGCGGTAACAGCAACATGAACTGTTGTATCACCGTAATGTACAAGACAAGCACCGTTAGCAAGCTGTGTCATTTTACCTGTTTCAACCTTTAAAGGTCTGCCGGCAAATTCTGTTTCAAACACTCTGTATTTGTCGAATGTCATTAATCTGTTCATTGTAAAAATCCTTTCTGAAATCATACGATTTCTGTAATAAACATCTTGCGGATTTTCACGCTGTTTTAGCAATAAAACCGATAAAAACAATAAAATTTTACAGATTTTTTACCCGTTTTACCGCTAAAATACAGCTGAGAAAATTTACGCAAAAACGGAATTTAGGGCAAGCTTGCGCTTGCCCTGATTTGCAAAATTACTTACGGATACCAAGTCTTGCAATGATAGAACGGTATCTCTCAATGTCTACCTTAATGAGATAGTTGAGAAGGCTTCTTCTCTGACCAACCATCTTAAGAAGACCTCTTCTGCTGTGATGGTCTTTCTTATGAACCTTGAGGTGCTCTGTAAGGTCATTAATTCTCTTTGTAAGGAGAGCAATCTGTACCTCAGGAGAACCTGTGTCGCCTTCGTGAGTAGCGTACTCGGCCATGATAGCCTGCTTTTCTTCTTTTAACATTTGCGTTTCCACCTTTGTAAAAATTTTAGCCAACCGTCCCAGAGTAAGGCTGTGAAAATCCGAATTATCGGCTTAACCCTTGTTCCGAGGCAGCGGTCAACAAGTTGATTATAACACAAAGGATAATAAATGTAAAGGATTTTTACAAATTTTTATGTTCATTTTATGCGTGATTTTATTACATTTATTAATCCAAAATTAACCCCATGCTATCCGAAATCACTTATTAACAATTCCCAATTTTTCTTTCATCTTATTAAGTGTATCCGCTTTATTTTCATCGGACATTGCTCTGTAAGCAATCAAAAGCTTTTTTTCGTCATTTGAAAGATTATACAGTTTCAAAGTATCGTCAGGATCCTGAACTATCGGTAAGAAAGAACTTCCGTTACCAAGCAAAGTGTTATAATCCGTGCCGAAAATAGAAACAATTTTTCTTAAAACTTCATGGCTCGGCTCGGACACACCTGTTTCGTACTTTGTATAGGTTGTTCTGTTAATATTCAAAATATCGGCAACCTGCTGCTGTGTAAGTCTGCAAAGTTCACGATGTTGTTTTAGTCTTAATGCAAAAGAACTGTTTTTTCCTTCGTATTTAGCCAATTCTACACACCCTTTGTATATAAATGCTTGATATATATTTTAACTATTACAACAATTATAATACAAAGTTTATAATAATTCCACAAAAGTGAATATAAATCACTGTAAATTATTACCATATTGTTCCCAAAATAAGTCTTGAAATTTTCAAATATTCGTTGTATAATAGATACTGTCAGTCACGATTTGCTGGTGTGGCGCAGTTGGTAGCGCAACTGATTCGTAATCAGTAGGTCAACGGTTCAAGTCCGTTCACCAGCTCCACAAATAAACCGCATAACCAAGCCTGACCCGACCCCCAAAAGTTAGACCTAAAAAATCTAACTTTGGAGGTTGGTATTTTTATGTCAAAATACAGTTATGAATTCAAGAAGAAGGTAGTAATGGACTACATAAATGGAAAAGGAGGATATAAAAGTTTATGTAAAGAAAATGGGATACCGAGTCAAACAATATTACGAGATTGGATCACAGCATACAAAGAATTTGGAAACAAAGGATTAATGCGATCAAGAGAAAAGAAAAATTACTCTTTTGAATTTAAGATGCATGTGGTAGAATTATACTTAACAACGGAAGTATCGTATCGAGAACTTGCATTGAGTTTAGGTATCAATAATCCACCAATGATAGCAAAATGGGTAACCGATTACCGTGCAGTTGGACCTGATGCGTTACGACCAAAGAGAAAAGGACGGAAACCCAAAGTGTCTAAACCAAAAAAGATAATACCTAACACAGGAAAAGAAAAAGCTGAATCAGAATATCTGAAACAGCTTGAAGATGAGAATTTAAGATTAAGGATTGAAAATGCGTATTTAAAAGAGCTGAGGAGATTGCGTTTGGAGGAAGAAAAACCTCCGAAAAACAGGCAAGAATAATACACAGTCTCCGAGGAGAATTCAGGCTAAAAGATATTCTTGCCGTAACAGGTTTTCCAAAGTCAACATATATGTATTGGCAAAATAGATTTGAGCGAGAGAACCCGGATGAAAAATTAGAAAAAGAAATTCTTGATATAC